>RRYU01004291.1_pt1 | contig 56814 bp, 49 predicted proteins | sample 2162651 | NCBI WGS metagenome assembly RRYU01 (sample SAMN10267283, study PRJNA491782) | microbial mat metagenome | isolation source: biomat in the production well | place: Japan: Minami-Kanto gas field, natural gas well KTG3 | collected 2017-06
ACTCAACCTGCTCGGCCGCAAACTCTATACCACACTGGAAAACCGTCCCGGCAAGGTAGAGCGGGTCAACCCCGGCATCTCCGCCGACCTGTCGGAAGAAAGACTGAGCCTGCTCCTGAACAGCAGCGACTCGGAGCAGACCTGGAGTCTGTACACGGGCCGGATGACTACCCGCCAAACCAGCACCGCCCGGCCGGTTAAAAACACCCGCGGACTGATTGAAATGCTTGCCTGGTGCCAGATCAACGGCATTGCCAATAGAGATACGCATTTTCATCTACTGCCCGAGGACACCCCTCTGAGCCAGCAGGAACTCAGACGTATGTGTTCCACCCTGCGTGAACACCTGCCTCCAGGACATGCCCTGGAGGCGCCCTTACCTAGTCTGGCCCGCATACCTCACCCCCTGACCTTCCTGATCTTCGTCAACGTGGGTGGACAAAATCAGGCCAGGACAGAGCATGACGACATGCAGTGCGTCAGCGCCCGCTCGGACCCCCTGAGTTACGGTGCCCGACGCGTATGCCGTTTCACCGACCTGGAATTACTGGCGCACACCAGTTGGGGCGAGTTGGTCAGCCGCCGTCATGCCGGCCCGGAAGGACTGCTGGACGGCCTGTGCTACTACCTCGACCTGCGCCGCCGTGCACCAGCGGACAGCGGGGAACCGCGCCTGCTGGTGGCCGGTCATTCCAGTCCTGATGCCCCCGCACTGGCCATGCGGGTGGAACAATTATTCCGCGAGGCCTACCGATTTTTCCAGCATAAGCCCCATGGCCGCTACCTCCTGTACATAGGCAGCACCTACTACCTGCTGGAACACAGTGAACGTGGATTCGGCTGGATCACCCACGAGGACGAGCATGATCTGCTGGATGCCCTGAGCGCCCCCAGAACCCGCTACAGCCCGCCCGGATGCGATCCCCACGCCCTGCCCGGCAACCCCCTGCAGGTCGTGTTCAGCAACTGTCTTGCCGGGGAGCAGCAGCTGTTCTACCACAGCCGCCGGGGCACGACCCGCATCTACGTGTTGGACGAGAGCGGATCCCTGTTCCGCCAGGATTTTCCGGTCGATGACCCAGGTTACCTGCTGCTGCAACAACAGCGTTTCCTGGAAAGCCTGGCGCGCCTGCGCCGTCTCAGTGGCATGCTGGAAGAGGCCGCCAGCCTGGTTACCGGCCCCCGTTTCTACCGCCTGGAGCATGATCCCGGAGGTGGCTGGAGTATACTGCCCGCCCGCCTGCCCCGGCGCAGCGGAGACCTGGATTTTCTCGACCTACGCCTGGTGGCGGAAAACAACGGTCCCCATACCCGGGTACTCAGCCTGATCTGCGGCGAACAGGAGTTCTCCGCGCTCAACCTGGGGGGACGCCTGTTCGACCAGGTGGTGCGTTACGTGCTCGGCTTCCGTACCCAGGGCGGCGCGGACTATCCCATCTACCTCACATCCGTGGAACTGATCCAAAACCGCTACGGCATCCCCCCCAGCGGGGTAGAACTTCTGCTGCTTAAACGCCGCATGGAACAACGCCTGCAGCAGGCCCAGGCTGCCTATAAAAAACGCGGCAACGAGCAGGCAGGCTAAGCTGATCTTCCTCTGCTGCTGAGCCTGCGGTGGAACAATCGCCCCCGTACCCGACAAGGTTCCCGACTCAAATACCGACGTGCAATCCGCCCTGTAGCGGCCCCACCCAACAGGTGAACCCGCCATGAGCGCGATTCTTCAACTATCTCATTGGGTTAGGTCGTGCACGAAGCGCTCAACTGAGGATTCCATGGACATACCCCCCCGCGGCACCGGAACCGCTGCCTGCGACATCCGCCAGGCGCGACAGGGAATTATCCCCGTCTCAATGCATCTCAATGCGCCGGTTCATGGTAAACAGGACTACCGATCTCCTTGAAGCCGAACAACTGAATGGCCCGCTGGCCGTTGTAATCCAACACCCGCAGATCATCCGTCTCATGCAGGTTATTCAGCACCCTCTGGAAATGTCCACCATAGCGCTCTTCGGCCAGGGCCACGGGGATCTCAAATCCCATGAACTTGCCGATGCCCTTGCCATCAAGCCGTTCGAGCAGGGCCGGGTCCTCCAGGGATGTGTAGGAGGTGAGAATGACGATAGGACCACTTCCGGTGAACAACATGGCAGCTTTCATGATCTATCTCCTCTTGGCAGAAACAGCCGTACGGACCCTTACCGTACGATCAACTCCCTTATTAGAAGTTTAGTCAAAACCAGAGATAAATTGCGGTAATAATTTCATGATAATCAACCAGTAAACCATGCGGCTCCAATCACAATGAAGAGACGCCGTGAAACACATGGCACGGTCCTGAACGCTGGAGGGGATCAGCTCGGACATCACTTGCGCCTGCTTTGCTCATTACCCCGGGCATCCCTGCACAACGACCATCTTGTCACTATTCACCGCGCGCCTCCCGCCGCCCCTGGCCCTGCTGATATACTACCCGCTTCACCATTCAATCCTTTCCACGGGGAACCGCGACATGCACTGCTGGGCACGTTATATGTTGTGGCTGGTCATCGCCATCCTGGGCATCGGCAATATGCTCAGCGCCTGCGGCCGCAAGGGCGAGCTCTACCTGCCGGAAGAACCGGTGCAGGAACCAAGCCAGGCTGAAACACCGGAGCGCAAGGACAACTGAGTCCGCGCCCGACACCGGATATCCAAGATGGACCATTTCCAATACCGTGACGGCAGCCTGTATGCCGAAGACATCGCCCTGGAGCGAATCGCCGCCGAGCATGGCACGCCCTGCTACGTTTACTCCCGCGCCACTTTGGAGCGGCACTGGCGCGCCTTCGACCAGGCCTTCGCCGGCCGCCCCCATCTGGTGTGTTTTGCGGTCAAGGCCAACTCCAACCTCGCGGTGCTGGACGTACTGGCGCGTCTGGGCTCCGGTTTCGACATCGTTTCCGCAGGCGAGCTGGAGCGGGTGCTGGCCGCAGGCGGGGATCCTGGCCGGGTGGTGTTCTCAGGGGTTGGCAAGCGCGAAGACGAGATGCGCCGCGCCCTGGAGGTCGGCATACGTTGCTTCAACGTGGAATCCATTCCCGAGTTGCAGCGGCTGAACCGGGTGGCCGGCGACATGGGAATAATCGCACCCGTATCCCTGCGCGTAAACCCGGACGTGGACGCCCATACCCATCCCTATATCTCCACCGGTCTGCGCGAAAACAAGTTCGGCATAGATATCGGCCAGGCCCCCGGGGCCTATCGCCTGGCCGCGGACCTGCCCCACCTGGATGTGGCGGGAGTGGACTGCCACATCGGCTCCCAGCTCACCGAAACCGGCCCCTTCCTGGATGCGCTGGAACGGGTACTGAGCCTGGTGCTTGATCTGGAGGCCGACGGTATTCCGATCCACCACCTGGACCTGGGCGGCGGACTGGGCATTCGCTACACCGACGAGCGGCCTCCGGAGCCTGCGGACTATGCCGCGGCCTTGAACCGGCGGCTGGGGGAACTGCCCTACGAGATATTGCTAGAACCGGGACGCGCCATCGCCGGCAACGCCGGCATCCTGCTGACCCGGGTGGAATACCTCAAGCCCACCCCGCACAAACACTTCGCCGTTATCGACGCTGCCATGAACGACCTGCTGCGTCCCGCCCTGTACCAGGCAACCCAGGACATAGTGCCGGTGCGTCAACAGCAGGGCGGGACATCCGCACACTGGGATCTGGTGGGGCCGGTATGCGAGACCGGCGACTTTCTCGGCAAGGGCCGCAGCCTGTCCCTGAGCGAGGGAGAACTGCTGGCGGTGCGTTCCAGCGGGGCCTATGGCTTCACCATGAGCTCCAATTACAACAGCCGGCCGCGTGCGGCCGAGGTCATGGTGGATGGCGAACGGGTCCATCTGGCACGCCGGCGCGAGACCATCAACGATCTGTTCGCCGGCGAGAGCCGGTTGCCGGGCTCCTGACGACATGCTGCGCTTCAGTAAAATGCATGGGCTGGGCAACGACTTCGTTGTGGTGGACGCCATCAACCAGTCCTTCGAGCCCGGGCCGGAACAATGCCGCCGGCTGGCCGACCGCCGCTTCGGCATCGGCTGCGATCAGATATTGCTGGTGGAGCGGCCGCGCCTGCCGCACACCGACTTCCATTACCGCATCTTCAATGCCGACGGATCCGAGGTGGAACAGTGCGGCAACGGCGCCCGCTGCTTCGCCCGTTTCGTGCGCGACCAGGGTCTGACACACAAACAGGTCATCGACGTTGGCACCCTGGCAGGCCCCATCCGCCTGTTCGAGGAGACGGACGGGCGCATACGCGTCAACATGGGGGCGCCCCGATTCGCCCCCTCCGCCCTGCCGTTCAACGCCATTGCCGGACACAACGAGTATCCCCTGGAAGTGGCTGGTGAACGCTTGCGCATCGGTGCGGTCTCCATGGGCAATCCGCATGCCGTGCTGCGGGTCGAGGATGCGGCCACGGCCCCGGTGCAGCGGCTGGGGCCGCTGATCGAATCTCACCCGGCATTCCCCAACCGGGTCAATGCCGGTTTCATGCAGATACTGAGCCCGGGCCATATCCGCCTGCGGGTCTACGAACGCGGCGCCGGAGAAACCCTGGCCTGCGGCACCGGCGCCTGCGCCGCGGTCGCGGTGGGCCATCGCCAGGGCCTGCTGGAATCGAAGGTACTTGTGAGTCTGCCCGGTGGCGATCTTGTGGTACAGTGGGACGGTGGTGAATCCCCGGTCTGGATGACGGGTCCCGCCACCCGGGTGTTCGATGGAGAAATTGAGCTATGAGCGGCAACCAAGCCCCCGATCTGCCCACGAGTATCGACGAGGCCGATGTACTCGACTATTTGCGCGGCCATCCCGACATTCTTACCCATGACCCACAACTGCTGGCAGGGCTGAAAATTCCCCACGCCAGCGGCGGCGCTGTGTCCCTGATTGAACGCCAGGTGGAAAGCCTGCGCGCCGACAACACCAATCTCAGGCAGCGACTGCAAGGTCTGCTCGCGGTAGCGCGGGAGAACGAGCAGCTCAACCAGCGCCTGCACCAGCTGACATTGGACCTGATAGAAGCCGCTGACTTCGATGAGGTGCTCACCATCCTGGAGGACCAGCTGCACGACCAGTTCCGGGCCGATGCGGTGGAGCTGCGCCTGTTTTCTGCCACCCGCCTGCGCGGCGAGAACGAGACTGGACCGGACGATCCTGAATTGGCGGCCTTCATCGACTTCTTCGATGCCGGCCATCCGATATGCGGCCCCCTGGAGCAGCGCCCTCTGGACGCCATATTCGGGGGTGAAGCGGAGGACATCGGCTCAGCCGCACTCATGCCCCTGCGCGGTCACGACATCATGGGCGTGCTGGCAGTGGGCAGCAGCGACGAACAGCGCTTTCACCCGGACATGGGCACCGAGTTCCTGGTGCGCCTGGGCGAGGTGGTCAGCCGTAAACTCCAGGCGGTATCGCTGCCCGGTGTCTGAGGCCGGCCTGGCGGCCCGCCATCTGGAGGACTTTCTGGACCACCTGGCCCTGGAGCGCCGTCTGTCCCCGCTTACCGTCGCCAGCTATCGCCGCGACCTGCAGCGGCTGTTGGATTGGCTGCCGAAACAGGGCATGCAGCACTGGCGGCAGCTGGACGACCAGCGGGTGCGCGCCTATACGGCCACCCGCCACCGCGCCGGCATCGGCGCCAAATCCCTGCAGCGGGAGCTGTCCGCCCTGCGCAGCCTGTTTCGCTACCTGCTGCGCGAAGGCCTCACAGACACCAACCCGGCCCAGGGTGTGCGCGCACCCAAGCTGCGACGTAAACTGCCGGTCACACTCGATGCGGATCAGCTCGGCGCCCTGCTGGACCGCCCTGCCGACGACATCCTGGAGATTCGCGATCTGGCCATCCTGGAACTGCTGTATTCCTCAGGCCTGCGCCTGGCCGAACTGGTGTCGGTGGAACTTGGCGACATCGACCCTGAAGACGCAACCCTGGATGTCACCGGCAAGGGCGCCAAGACCCGGCGCGTGCCGGTGGGCGGCAAGGCCCTGTCGGCACTGCGGCGCTGGTTGGAGGTGCGCCCCAGCCTGGCCGCAGACGGCGAAACCGCCCTGTTCGTCAGCCGCCGCGGCGGACGCATCAGCCCGCGCACGGTCCAGGCCAGGCTGGAGCGCTGGGGCCTGCGCAAGGGGGCGCCGCGCGGCCTGCACCCGCACCTGATGCGCCACTCCTTTGCCAGCCATCTGCTGGAATCCTCCGGCGACCTGCGTGCGGTCCAGGAATTGCTCGGGCACGCCGACATCGCCACCACTCAGATCTACACCCACCTGGATTTTCAGCATCTGGCCCGGGTCTATGACAAGGCACACCCACGGGCGAAAAAACACGCAAAAAAGCCGGACGACTCTTGAGGTTTCAGCCTTCCGCCTTTATCTCTACAGGCTGCAGCTCATCAAGACGGCGCAAACAAACCATAACCAGCGGAACCCCATGGAAACCCTCAAAGGCACCACCATACTCTCGGTCCGCCGTGGCGGCAGTGTCGTCATCGGCGGCGACGGACAGGTATCTCTCGGCAACACCATCATGAAGGGCAATGCGCGCAAGGTGCGCCGGCTGTACAAGGAGCGGGTGCTGGCCGGTTTTGCCGGTGCCACCGCCGACGCCTTCACCCTGTTCGAGCGCTTCGAAGGCAAGCTGGAGAAGCACCACGGCCAACTGGCCCGGGCCGCCGTTGAGCTGGCCAAGGACTGGCGTACCGACCGCATGCTGCGCCGCCTTGAGGCCTTGCTGTGCGTGGCCGACACCAAGGACTCATTGATCATCTCCGGAACCGGCGACGTCATCGAACCGGAACACAGTCTGATGGCCATCGGCTCCGGCGGGGCCTTCGCCCAGTCCGCGGCGCGCGCCCTGCTGGACAATACCGAACTGTCCGCCCGGGAGATCGTGCAAAAATCCCTGGGCATCGCCGCGGACATCTGCATCTACACCAACCACAACCTGGTCCTGGAAGAACTGGCCACGGAAACCTGAGAAGAGCGATGACGGAAATCACACCTGCCCGTATCGAACAAGAACTGGACAAACACATCATAGGCCAGCAACAGGCCAAACGCGCCGTAGCCGTGGCCCTGCGCAACCGCTGGCGCCGCGCCCAGGTCGAAGAACCCCTGCGTTCCGAGATCACGCCCAAGAACATCCTCATGATCGGCCCCACCGGCGTGGGAAAAACCGAGATTGCCCGTCGCCTGGCGCGCCTGGCCGGTGCGCCATTCATCAAGATCGAGGCCACCAAGTTCACCGAGGTGGGTTACGTGGGCCGGGATGTGGAGTCCATCATCCGCGATCTGGCCGATGTGGCAGTCAGTATGCTGCGGGAGGAGGAGTACCAGAAGGTGGATCTCCCAGCCTCCCTCGCGGCCGAGGAGCGCATGCTGGACACCCTGCTGCCCAAACCCTCAGGTTTCGAGGCCGAGAGCGGCCAGACCGGGCCTTCCACCAGCACCCGGGATAAGTTTCGCGACAAATTGCGTGCCGGGGACCTGGACGACAAGGAAGTGGATATCGAAGTCAGCAGCAATCCAGTCGGGGTGGAAATCATGGCCCCGCCCGGCATGGAGGAAATGACCAACCAGCTCCAGGGCCTGTTCCAGAACATGGGCAGCGGGCGCACCCGTCGGCGCAAACTGCGGGTCAAGGATGCCTTCAAGGTGCTCAAGGAGGAGGAAGCCGGTAAACGCATCAACGAGGAAGACCTCAAACTGCGCGCCCTGGAAATTGTCCAGCAGCACGGCATCGTGTTCCTGGATGAGATCGACAAGGTGGCCAAACGCTCCGAATACGGCGGACCGGACGTCTCCCGCGAGGGCGTGCAGCGCGACCTTCTACCCTTGGTGGAAGGCTCTACCGTATCCACCAAGCACGGCATGGTGCGCACCGACCATATCCTGTTCATCGCATCCGGGGCCTTTCACCTGACCAAACCCTCGGACCTGATCCCTGAACTGCAGGGCCGCCTGCCCATCCGCGTTGAACTGGAGGCATTGAACAGCGAGGACTTCGTACGCATATTGACTGAACCCGACGCCTCCCTGACCGACCAGTACCGTGCCCTGCTGGCCACCGAACAGGTCACGCTGGAGTTTAGCGCCGATGGCATCCAGCGTATCGCGGAACTGGCCTGGCAGGTCAACGAGAGTACCGAGAACATAGGCGCACGGCGCCTGCACACGGTAATGGAACGATTGCTGGAAGAGCTTTCCTTCGATGCCTCCGGGCACGCCGGGGAAACCATCACTGTGGACGCGGCCTATGTGGACAGCCAGTTGTCCGATCTGGCATCGAATGAAGATCTGTCACGCTACATCCTGTGACTCAATCTTTCTGTATTCCCCAGATACCCAAACTTTCGCGCAAAGGTGTATATGATGACCAACCCCATTCCCACCGAACTCAACCTGCACCGCCAGTCCAGGATACTGGAGATCAGTTTTAACGACGGCAGCAAGTTCAACCTGCCTTGCGAATACCTGCGGGTATTCTCCCCCTCCGCAGAGGTCCAGGGCCACGGCCCCGGGCAACGGGTGCTGCAACTGGGCAAGGAGGACGTCAACATCGACAAAATCGAACCCGTGGGCAATTACGCCGTATGCCTGCATTTCGATGATGAACACAACACCGGCATCTTCTCCTGGGAATACCTGCACCGCCTGGGCACGGACCACGATATGAACTGGAAAGAGTACCTGAGTGAATTGGAAAAAGCCGGTCACAAACGCAAACAGAGCATGTCCTGAAGCATCCGTTGCTCACCTTAAGGACCAGGGATCTCTCGATTCCGTGGCAAGGCGGCTCAGGACCCAGGACAAAAAATCTCATTCCGGCAGTCGCTCGGCGGCGGTCTTTTCCACCCGGTAAAGCACACCTGCATCATGCCGATAGAGCGCCTCCGCCCTCAGACCGCCACCGCTCAATATACGCTGCACATCCGCATCCTGCAGGCGTCCGGCGGGATCCAGGTCATGCAGCAGCAGCACATACTCACCCGCCTGTGCATGTGCAATCGTGGAATCAGGGGCCTCGGGGTGTGAATAGACATTGTTCGGCAGCAGATGGTAGGCCGCCCGCAGCCGCCAATATTTGTGCGGGCCTTCCCCCGGATTGGCCGCCAGAAATATGCGCTGGGGAGAATCGGGCAACTGCCTGCGGGCCAGCAGAATGAACTGGAACAGGCGGCCATCCTCCGCCACCAGGCGCTTATGAATCCAGGACTTGCCCGCATAACGCTCAAATGTCGCCAGCAGTTGCCGACCCATGTCCCATTGCCAGCGCACATCCAATGCCAGCCAGGCGCAAACGAACAACATGACCGGCACCAGCGGCCTGCTCCGACCACGCAGGAGGTGACCCGTGATATATAAAAGCAGGGCAAGTCCGGCCCAGGCGGCCGCTGCGCTAACCGGATGCACCAAAGGATCTGCGTGCCCACCCTGGATAAAGTGGATCGAATGGCCACTCCATCCCTCGAAGCCCATCCATTGCGACCAGAGCAATCGCAACACGGTGCCGGGCGTCCAGGATTCCAGGCCCAGCGCCTGGATGCTGAAGGCTGCGTCCTGGCGTCCCACCAGGCGCAGCCCCAACTGCTTGATGATCCCCGACCATGCCCGAACCTTGCTCAGATTGACCAGGGTGATGCCATCACCGCTGCTCTGGACCAGGAGGCGCTCGGGGATGGCTTTGCCCGCGGAGTGCCAGGACAGAACGATTGCAGTCCCGGGAGACAGGCCTCGCGCATCCACATAGGCGACAGGATAATCCTGCGCCCGCACAGACAGATCGGAGATACTGATGCTGATAGGCCGGTCCAGACCCGGAAGACGCAGGCCGCCATCCACCTGCAAGCCTTCCGTACCGATCAATGACAAGCTGGCACCGTCCCAGCGATGGCCGGCAGGGACATCGGCATATGGGCCATGGAGATAGATAAAACCGGTTAACAGCAATACAGCACTCAGTATCAGGTAGACAAACGAGCAGGCGCCCGCAAACAAAACATCCGTCATTCCAGTGGAACCCCGAAACCATCTGAACATGCCCGACACCTGTTACGCCCTCAATTCCAAGTCCGACCTGACATCCCCATCCCAATGCAACATAATCCCATCACATCACGAATTTACAAGCCTTGCCCTGTCCGAAGCAAACAGGCTTCGGCATACGGATTGCGGTAGAATTCGTCAATTCAGTCTGAACGTGAGCCCATCATGTCCAAAGAAGAAAAAACCACCCATTTTGGCTACCAGCAGGTGCCACAGGATGAAAAGGCGGGGCGCGTACGCCAGGTCTTCGATTCCGTGGCCGGCAGTTATGACCTGATGAACGACCTGATGTCCATGGGCATACACCGCTTGTGGAAACGTCAGGCCGTGAGCCTGTCCGGGGTGCGCGGCGGTCAACGGGTTCTGGACCTGGCCGCCGGGACCGGCGACCTGGCCGCCCGCTTCGCCGGCCTGGTGGGCCCACGGGGCAAGGTGGTGTTCTCCGATATCAACGCGGCCATGCTGGAACAGGGCCGCGCGCGCATGGCGGACCAGGGTCTGGCGGGAAACATTGAATACGTGCTGGCGGACGCCCAGCACCTGCCCTTCCCTGACAACCATTTCGATTGCGTCACCATTGGCTTCGGCCTGCGCAATGTCACCAACAAGGACTTGGCCCTGGCCTCCATCTTTCGCGTGCTCAGGCCCGGTGGACGCCTGCTGGTGCTGGAATTCTCCCATCCCAGCAACCCGGCGCTCAAGGCGGCTTACGATCTGTACTCTTTCCAGATCCTGCCGCGCCTGGGCGAATGGGTGGCGCGGGACGCGGCCAGTTACCGCTACCTGGCCGAATCCATCCGCATGCACCCGGACCAGGAGACGCTGAAGGACATGATGCACAATGCAGGCTTCGAACGTTGTGAATACCACAACCTCACCGGAGGCATCGTCGCCATCCACCGGGGGTTCAAGTTGTGAGCACCCAGGAGGCAGCCCTGGCCCTGCTGGAGCAGGGTCTTAACCGCTACCTGGCCCTGGACCCCGACGCAGAAAACCGTCTGCGCCCGTTGCACGGCAAGCGCATCGTACTGCAAATAAGTGGCCTGGAGGCGGGGATCTGCCTGATCCCCAGTCCCGGCGGCATCCAGGTCTATGCCGATGATATGGATGGCGCGGCCGATTGTGTGCTCAGCGGCACGCCCATGGGTTTCGCCCGCATGCGGCAGGGCAAGGGTGCCGAGGAACTGTTTGGCGGTGCGGTGCAGATCCGCGGCGACACCGAACTGGCCCAGGCCTTCGGTGAGCTGATACAGGAACTGGATATCGACTGGGAAGAACAGCTCTCCCGCTACACCGGCGATGTGCTTGCCCACCAGATCGGCCAGGGCCTGCGCGGCGCCGGTGCATGGGGAAGAGAGGCGGGCACTACCCTGATCCAGGACCTCGGAGAATACCTGCAGGAGGAAGCGCGCTTGCTGCCGGTGCGCGAAGAGACAGAGGCCTTCGCGGCCGACGTGGACTGCCTGCGCGATGACATGGACCGCTTGGAGGCACGCATCAAACGCCTGTCCGGCCGGCTAGCCGGCAATAGGGACACGCCATGATCCGGCCCTCACAGACCCTGCGCCTGTTCCATATCAACCGGGTCCTGCTGCGCCATGGGCTGGACGAGGTGATACTCGCCACACATTTGTTCCGCCCCGTCCGTTTCATCCTCTACCTCTCACCCTGGCACTGGTTTCGCAACGATCTACCGGCCTATCCGGAACGCATTCGCCGCAGCCTGGAAGACCTGGGCCCCATCTTCGTCAAATTCGGCCAACTGTTGTCCACCCGCCGTGATCTGCTGCCGGATGACCTGGCCGACGAACTGGCCCGGTTGCAGGACCGGGTTCCACCGTTCCCCGGCAACCAGGCCCGCGCCCTGATAGAAAAGGCCTATGGCCATCCCATAGAGGACGTGCTGGACGAGTTCGACGAACAGCCTCTTGCCTCCGCCTCCATCGCCCAGGTGCATTCGGCACGACTGAAAGACGGCCGGCCGGCCGTGGTCAAAGTGCTGCGTCCTGACATCGAAAAAGTGATACGGCGCGATATTTCCCTCATGTACGCCCTGGCCGAACTGGCCCAGCGGTATTGGAGAGAGGGCCGGCGGCTGCGCCCGATTGAGGTGGTGCGGGAGTATGAGAAGACCATCTTCGACGAACTGGATCTGATGCGCGAAGCGGCCAATGCCTCTCAGCTCAGGCGCAACTTTCTCGACAGCCCCGACCTGTACGTCCCCGAAGTGTATTGGGACCTGACACGCAAAAGCGTCATGGTCATGGAACGCATTGGCGGCACCCCGGTCAGCGATGTAGAGACCCTCAAAGCGCAGGGGGTCAGCATGAAGGCGCTCGGTGAAAGGGGCGTGGATATCTTTTTCACCCAGGTGTTCCGTGACAACTTCTTTCACGCCGACATGCACCCGGGAAACATCTTTGTAGAGCCCAGCGGCCGCTATATCTCCATCGACTTCGGCATCATGGGCACCCTCACCTCCGAAGACCAGCGTTACCTGGCGGAAAATCTGCTGGCCTTCTTCAACCGCGACTACCAGCGTGTCGCGGAACTGCACGTGGAGTCCGGCTGGGTCCCGCCGGATACCCGTGTGCACGAGTTCGAGGCGGCCATACGCACCGTCAGCGAGCCGATCTGGCAGAAACCCCTCAGCGAGATCTCGTTCGGCCACTTCCTGGTCAACCTGTTCCAGACCGCACGCCGCTTCAATATGGAGGTGCAGCCGCAACTGGTTCTGCTGGAGAAGACCCTGCTCAATATCGAGGGACTGGGACGTCAGCTCTACCCGCAGCTGGATCTCTGGTCCACCGCCAAACCCTACATGGAGCGCTGGCTCAAGAACCAGGTGGGTCCTCGCGCCTTCATCAAGCGCATCAGCGATTCCACACCCCAGCTCTCGGAGCAGTTGCCGCAGATCCCCCTGCTGGCCCACAAGCTGCTGCAGGACGCCGAACAGGGTCGCCTGAGCCTGCGCTGGCGCTCCGACGACCTGATTCAGATGCGCCGCGAGAATCGGCAGGCAAACCGCCGCCTGGTGCAGGCCATAGGCGGAGGCGCACTGGTGCTGGGCGGGTCCATGCTGCTGGCGCTGCTGCCTGGCACCGAATGGGCGCTGACACCGAGAAGCGGGCTGGCAGGACTCATGCTGACGGTTGGCGCCGGTTTGATATTGTTGACTGGGCGCAGCTCATAAGACCCGGTATCCTGCATCTTCTTCTGCGGGACCGTGCCTTCCCTCCGCCGGGCGCAGCTTTACGCTCAGGCCCGAAGGCGTTGTGGAATTATCTGCTTTTCCACCCGGCCACAGGGTACGGCCTGCCTGGAAATCCCCGTATTCAGCGTTTGAATACGAACGAACCACATAGACTCCCCATGCGGGAATATGCCCTACGGTGTCTTTCGCGCTGAAACTGTGATGTCTTCAATGGTTTTACTCTGCATATAATCTATAGTTGGCCTTAGGTGGGCCGGACGGTCCAATACGCCGGTCTCGGGATTCAGCAGAGGTTCCGGCGGCTCAGTCGTAGAATCTTGATCAGAGGCCCGGACATCATCCGGGTCAGGAGACAACTCGCATGTTACGCATTATCACCGGTCTATTTCTTTGCCTCACCCTGACCATCGGGGCCGCTTCAGCCAGCGAAAGGCCCGCCGTCGGACCTGGTCCGGGTGAATTCGACCTGAGTCAATTCGACGTCACCAGCACGGCATCGGAGTTCGCCGCAGCCCTGTGCCCGCTTCTCCCGCCGGTATGCAACAATGTCATGATGACGACCGTTGCGGCCTCCGCCAAGCAACTGGCGGGCCCCATCATCTCCAAAATGTTGGACACCTATCTGGTGAGTGTCCCCGGAGTGGAGGTGGATGGCAGTGCCTTCTACAACGTGGTGCTGTCCATACAGCTCGATGCACAAGACAAACCCGTTTTCACCCTGGTCAGCCTCACTCAAACCGACACGCCTGATGTCATCGGGGGTGACTTCTCCACCCAGACCGGCATCGCCTATATCCCGGAAATCGTATTGCTGGATGGCGACAACGTGGCCGGCGCCTATGAACTGGAACTTCAGGTAACCCCGGGCAGCGATCCCCTGAGTCTGTTCGTCAGGTACATCAGCCCGCTCTAGGCACAGCAAGTTAGACCCAGCCCATCAGGCGGCGTGCCCTTACCCGCCGCCTGATGCCTTAAGCCTCCCCGTATCCCCCGCCTGCCAATCTGGAACTGAATCCTGGCAGCAGATCCTGCACCGACCGCAGATACAGGAGCAGCCAGACAAGGACCGGCAACAGGACGGGCGTCACCATATAGGTGACGTAGTGAGCATAGAACAACGCCCTGGCCGCACAGGCCGCATCGCATAGCCATCTCAGGGCAGCGTCCGGGTCAGCGCCCACATCCAGATCCACGGCCAGTTTGAACAACACACTGGCGGACTGACCCACGAAAACCAGCAGCAATCCCAGGGCCAGACGCCACAAATGCCCCTTGAATCCACAGTCCATGGCCATGGACAGAGCCAGGAACAGAGGAAGGCCGGCGCCCAGGGGGGCGGCATAGACATGGATGCCACGGCCTTCGAGGACGACACTGCCATCCGGATAGTGGGAAGCGAGCAATCCCGCCTTGGGCCCGGTATAGACCGCCAGCTGCACGCCGTTCTGACTCACGGCCTGGATATATTCAGGCAGCAGCCAATGCGCGAGAAAATTACTCATGTGCGCCACCGGCCAGACAAACAGAGGACCGAAGGCATACCAGAACAGGTAGGCACTGGGGACCAACAGCAGCAACTGGAGCAGAAACCCCTTGAGCAAGCGCTTATGCCCCGGCATCGGACTCCGACCTCGCATCCTCTTGCTCTCCCAGCGTACCCTGCCAGTACATGAAGGCCAGCAGGGCCGCCAGTATCAACAGGCCCTGCCACAGGTTGTGATGCACCCAGACGAACACTGCCTCGTTCCAGCGTCCCAGATACAGCAGACTCATGATACGCACCAGGTTCAGTCCCTGGATCACTGCAATGCCCAGCAGAATGCCCTTGAGTTTCGCCCCCCAGGCGGCCGGAAAGGCCAGGATGGCCGCCCAGAAAATGATCAGCGGGTCGATGCCACTGCATTCCGCATCCACGGAGACGGAAAAGGCCCCATCGCGGAATGACAGAATGCTGCCGCTGTGGCTGACCTGATCGGTGAATAGGGAAAGTAGCCAATGGGTGAGCATAGCCAGAGATCGGCCCCATTGTCCTGACACGAACTCCTTGAATTCGGGGACGGTCTGCAGATACAGTCCGCCCAGCAGGAGCAATAGGAACAGGCTCAAAAAGCGGATCATTATGCTACAGACCGCTAATGCATCTTGGCATCGCCCTGGCCTGACGCCGCCTGCCGCCACATGTCCCGGTAGGCCTGTTCAAGGCGCCTGACGAAATCCGCGCAACCGTCACCCGCGGCACCAGCCACCACTTGCGGCAGCGTTGCACGCAGCCGTTCCAGGCGCTCCTGGTCATTGGCGAGAGTGACCGCCAAATCACAAAACTGCCCCGGTGTATCCGCACTCAGTCCCTCCAGCCCCAGGTTCGTCAACAGACTCCTGCCGACCCGGCTCGGTGCTGTGTCTCCGCACAGGGAAACCACGGGTATACCCATGGCCATTGCCTGGAAACTGGTGATGGCCCCATTGTAGGGATAGGCGTCCAAGGCGATATCGACCCGTGAGCCCATCTCCAGATAGTCATCCAGATCCTCACTCCAGCCCTCGAACGACAGTCGTTCACGTGAGACGCCGGCACGGGCGAACAATGCGCCGATCTCTTCCTGAACCCAGGCATCATCCGCCCAGGCCGCCTTTATCAGAAGTCGGGAGTCCGCTACCCGCATGAGTATGTCCGCCCACTGTGAGAACTGCTCCTGATCCAGTTTGACCAGACTGCTGAGGGAGGCGAAGGTGACATGGCCCTGCGCCCTTGCAGGCAATGGATACAGTTGCGGAATGTGAAGATCCGCCTTGTAGCAGGCGTAAAAACCATCCAGCCGCCACAAGCTTTCCGTATACCGGTCCGCATCCTCCGGAGGATCGATCAATGCATCGGTAAAGCGATAATCCATACCGGGCAGGCCGGTGGTCGCGGGAAAACCGAACCAGGTGATCTGCACCGGAGCGGCGCGGAGGGCGAATATGCCCAGGCGGTTCCCTTGAGTATGCCCGGCCAGATCCACCAGAATGTCTATGCCGTCTTCTTTAATGAGTTCGCAGGCCTGCTCGTCCGTCAATTGCGAAATATCCCGCCAGGCATGGCCATAGGCCTGCATTCTCTGTGTTCCGGGATCGGGACTGGGCACGTTGGCATAGCAGAACACTTCACAGACTCGCTTATCGTGGTGCTGCAACAGCGGGTCTATGAAGTATTGGGCCGCATGATGACGGAAATCCGGCGATACGTAGCCGATGCGCAAACAGGTTTTCTCCTGTGCGTTCGCAGGAAAACGCCGGGGCGCCTCGACACCGTCCCGCAGCAGCCGGCGCGCCCAGACTTCGCTGCTGCGCCGTATCTCTTCCACGCTGCTGCGCCGGTCGTAGCTCAACAGGCACAGGAAGGCACTGATGTCGCGGGCAACCGGCTTTTCCGCCAGGGCCGTCTCCAGCAATACCCGGGCCTCCGCCTTCTTTCCCAGGCTCAGATACAGATCCGCCAGGCTGGAACGGGCGGGCTCCAGTCCGGGGTTGAGCCGCAGGGCCTGCTCGTAATGTTCCGCGGCGCTCTTGGCGGACCGCCGCCAGCCATGCAGGGTATTGGCATAATTGAAATGCACCGCCACTTCCTCCGGAGCCAGGCTCAGGGCGCGTTCGAATACCCTGACCGCCCGCTCCCGCTGTTTGCTGGAGGCCAGGGCGAAGGCAAAATTGTTCAGGGTCTCGATGTCCTCCCGGATTCTGAGGGCATATTCGTAGTGGCTGGCTGCCTGCTTCGGATCACCCTGGCCCATGCGGGCGTTGCCCAGGTTGGCATGAAAAATGGGCATATTCGGATTGGCCTGGATGGCCCGTTCAAGCAGCATTACCGCCTCATCCAGCCGCCCCTGCTGCGTGCGGATCATGCCCAGGAGATTGTTGGCATCGGCATGTCCCGGAACCCGCCCCAGGACCTGGGTGTAGTATTGCTCCGCCTGTACCACATCCCCCTGGCGGTGCCGTTCCAAACCGAGATTGAACAATTCCTCTACCGGCCTCTGCACCCCTGATGCGATGGCGTATGAGATGTCGTATTGCGTCGGATCTTGCTTGCTCATGGCTAATATTCGTTTCGCTCTGATGTCTGAATTGATCAATCTCGCGTTTGCAGGTGAACTGCCCGCGCCCAAGCGTGCCGGCTCAGTGAAAGTCCGTGTCTCCGTAGGTCAGCCACCAGCGGTCCATCAGGCTTTCAACGGCCGGACCCGGGGCCCAGAAAGAGGTAGGTACGGCAACGCCGGGGTCCTGGTCCAGGCAATCACCGCTGCAGAACCTGTCCGCATAGGCCGCGGTCACCCAGGCGCTGAGTCGTTGTCCGCCGGACTTTTTCAACAGATGTATAGCTTGCCTCAGCAGCAGAGGGAAATGCCGCATCGGAGCGATGACATCCATCAGTTCCCAGGCCGCCCCCTGCATCCGCAGCACGATCACCCCCTGCTCGAATACGGGCAGGCGTTTGACCATATACACCCGGTAGTCGATTTCCGGATGTTGCAGATAGCGCTGCCGTACATAATCCCAGTCTCGACGCACCAGCACCGCATCCGGCAGGTCTGCCGCCATGCGCTGCCACAGTCGCTGCACCGACTTGCCGACGGCGGCGTCAGCGTCGTCCGCAATGCGGACAGCGCGTATGCCCCTGGGCAGGGAAACCGCAGTTGGCTGCCAGCTGAGTTCTCGGATAGACCCGACGCTGCGATAGATATCGAGCTTTTCAGCCAGTCGCATGACCCTGACATTTGGAAACCCGACCCCGATGAGATGCTGCGGATCAAACGCCAGGCAGGCATCCGAACAACTGGCGGCGGCCAGGAAAAAAGGGCCACGCTTGGTCAGCGCCCCCCGGTCCCCGGGTTCTACCATGACATCGCCCACCAGCCAGGCCCGGCTTTCCCGTCCCTTGAACTGGATGGGACGGCTGATGATGCCATAGTGGGCCACCAGTTGGTCGCCGCGCCAAACCACGCTGCCGCAGCCCCGGCCCTGGCCGTACTTCCAATCCCACAGTCTTTCGCTGACTTCATGTCCGAATGCGACCTTGAACAAGCGGCGCAGTTCAACCAGTTGCCGCGTGGATGCCGCAGCTACCCGCCAGCGCAGAGCTGAGCGCCGATGGTACTCATCCAGACAATAAGCGCCGGCCCCAGCATCCCCGGAACGGTGGGTTGCGGCATGCTCCATCCCGCAGCGGGCCGCCAGTTGCCACATCCGGTTCTCCGCCGCTTCGGCGGTCTCGTCCCCGGAAAAATCCGACGGACGCAGCACAAACAGACGCCCATCCGCCCGCAGCGATTCCCAGGCACTTGAGAACAGTGCGATCAGCCGTACACCAGTCTGGGGCGGTCCGGTAAACAGCACGGGCAGACTATCATCGCTGCTGTTATGTACATTCCCCTGCGGACATTCGCTGTCGCTGCCGGGTAAATGCTCGATCTTCTGGTCCGGTCCCACCAGTTCTCGCACATGCGCGGTCCAATATTCCAACACCTGTTTCATGCCATGCCTTCTGCATCAAGCATCGATCACACCCAGCTTCTCCAGACGCCGTCGATAGTGGCGACCGACCACAGCATAGGAGTGAAACTCGCGGATATGGGCCGCGGCCCGCTGACCGACAGCATCGGCATAGGCCCTGTCCGACACCAGTTTCTTCATGTACCAGGCCGCCTGCTCCACATCGGCATCGGCCCACAACTGCCCCTCGCCATAGGGATAATCGTCTGCCGCCAGCCGGATCAGCTGATGTTCCACCAGACAGGCATTGCTTGGATTCATAAAATCCAGATTTCCTGAATAGGCCGTGGCTATGACCGGCTTGCCAAAGTACATGGCCTCCGCCAGTCCACGGCCGAAGCCCTCCGAACGATGCAGGGAAACGAAACAATCACACCGATGCACCAGGGCCTTGATTCCCCGGTCATCCAATACCTGGTCGATGATATGCACGCGTGCATCGCGCACCAGGGGCGAATTCAGAAATGCCTGGTAGTCTTCCGCCTTTTCACCGGTTCCGTTCACTTTTATGACCAGTTGAACAGATTCTCTGGCGCCTGGCGGAAAGGCCTGAAAAAACGCCTGTAATACGGCCCAGGGGTTTTTACGCTGCGCATAGGCGCGAAAATCGAAGAAAAAAAGGAACAAAAAAGCATTATCCGGCAGATCGAACGCCTTCCTGGAAATGTCTGCGACCGCGCCTGGCTCCACGGCGAATGGCATCCAGATAACCGGCAGATCGGTTTTTTCCGCAATAGCCTGCTGGATAAAGCGGGTGGGCGCCCAGATTTCATGCAAACGCTCGAATGCCCCAAGCCAGGGATCAGGAAATTGGCTCAATTCCCAGGCAAAACATCCGATGTTATACGGGCCCTCGAATACACCGCGGCCGAGGCGTTCCGCCGCCACGCTCATTTCATCCGCATTGAGAAAAAACAGATTCGCGCGCAGATCCGCAGCGGCACCCACACGATCGAAAAATGGGAAGTCCTTGTGTTTGACCGCTTCATCGCTGCCGTAGTCCCCGTGCAGATTGACCAGGCTGAAAGGTATATCGGCCTGGTCACAGGCAAGGGCGGCGGTACGGATATCCTCCGCCCTGCCGAGCACCACATAGGGGTGCCCGATCAGCGTCATACCCGGATTCTGTGTCAGCGTGGCAGGATGGAACGGCTTCCCGGTTTCCGGCACTGGTAACGGCGCTTCACTTGGGGCAGGGTCCGCAGCAGGCAGGTTGGGCCGGCCTGGAGAGGAGTATGGCTGCAGGCGTTTTCCATGTTCCCCCTTTCTTGTGCTGAATCCGGATACCCCTTCGCGCAGAAATATGCACAACAGGCTCACGAGTAAAGGCCAAAGACCGCCATGCCGCTGAATGGCATCCTTGTACAAGGCAAAATATGCCGTGGATCTCGACATGGCTTATGTATCCCCGGCCTGATTCAACACGTCCCCTGACCTGCTGTCGCCAGGGCCGCCATAACGGCCCAAATCACCGAGCGCATCCCGGGTCGCCTGCAGGTAGGCGTGTCCGTATCGCTTGTCAGGCTCCAGGTGGTTGCCTTCCGCCCATTCGTTCCAGGCATTGACGAAGACCAGGCGTTCGTCCCCCATGCGCGTATTGCGGGTTTCCTTTACGATGTGGCTCAGCCAGTGGCGGTAATATTCAGGGCTGGAATTGACAAAGATATCCGCGGCATCCTGACGCCGTGCTGTATTGTCCCAGGATGGCATGGCGCTGCGAAACAGCTTGAGCTTGCCGACGATGCGATGCATGAAATTATCGGCGGTCAGCTTATAGTCGTACAGATTGCCGCTAAAACCGGGATTGAGCTTGGACGGCGTACTCTCGGGGGCAACCGCCCGGCCATGGGGCGGAAACTCCACCGTTGCGTCGAAGCCGGCTTCCGTCTCATTGTCCATACCAGTGAAACTCTCCACCGCCACCAGATACAGCTCGCCCACACCGGACTCCCTCGCCTCCTTGCGCCACAGGGTCAGGGTATGGGCCAGGTCAGGAATCTGTTCCGCCCGATAGATAAGCAGCATGGGCTTGCCATCGACACGGATATAACGCGCATCACTGAACGCCGGCAGCAGATCGGCAATGAAGTGGCGATTGCTTTCATCCGTGTAATTCTGCGAAATCAGGATCTCGGAATCCCGGCCATCCCAGCGTCTGGTCCAGTTTTCATTGGCCCAGCAGACACAAAAGGGGAAATCCGGCTGTCCGGATTCCAGTACCTCTTTCAGTGGCCGGTCCAGCAGGCGCTTGCCATCGAACCAATAATAGTAGTAACAGAATCCATATACGCCATATTCCCTAGCCAGGCGTGCCTGTTCCTCGCGCGCATCGGCCAGGCGCAGATCGTAAAATCCCAGGTCGCTGGGCAGTTGAGGCTGATAATGATGCTCGAAGCTGGGCTTCGCCTTGGTCACATTCGACCATTCAGTGAATCCCTTGCCCCACCACTCGTCGTTTTCCGGAATCGGATGATACTGTGGCAGATAGAAGGTAATGAGCCGCACCCGGTCTTCCTTGTGCAGATACTCGCCCCAGCGTTCCAGGTAGATCTCCCGGTTGCGTTCTATCTGCGCCATCTTGCCCTGGTTCATACCATCGGTGGTAACGCTCAGATGATGCATGACCTGGGAGGCCGGCTGATAGTAAACCTTGAAACCCTGTTCCCGCACCCGCAATGACAGGTCGCAATCCTCGAAGTAGGCGGGCGCATAACGGACATCGAAACCACCCAGTTGCTCAAACAGGTCACGCCTGATCATCAGCGACGCGCCGGAGCAATGATCCACCTCGCGCAAATAGTTGTAACGGGGGTCTCTGGGATCTCCGTTCAGACCCACGAGTGTGACACTGCCGTCGCGATGCAGGTTCGCCCCCGCCTCCTGTAAATACCCGGAGGGGTAGATCAGTTTGGACCCGGCGATACCCGCTTCTTTCATCTGCTCCAGTGTCTCCGCCAGGGCATCCAGCCAACCGGGAAGCACTTGTGTGTCGTTGTTCAGGAACAGCAGATAGTCACCCCAGGCTTGTTGCGCGCCATAATTACAGGTGTGCACAAAGCCCCTGTTTTTTTCATTGCATAGATAACGCACACCTGAAATGCGCGACAACACAGCGGCGCTTTCATCACTGGAGGCATCATCGACAACGATCACCTCGAATTTTTTCTCAGGCACATGCTCTGCTATGGAACTCAAGCAGGCCAGCGTATGCCCAAGATGGTTGTAAACAGGTATTACGACGGATACCTGCGGTGTGTCGGCGAATGGCAAACGGATGTTCTCCGCCGCAGTTTTGTAGTCCGCCGGTTTGATGTGATTGACCTGCAGCGCCTCTACCTGGGCCGGCTGTTCTTCGGACGAGACATGAGCCGGTTCTCCGTCTTCAGCCGCCTGTTGCACGAAACGCTTTTTCGCATACGCTATATAGCCTCGCAGCCCTTTTTTCCTGAGTATGGACATGGCATTGGCCAGGCGCAGGCGGTTATTTTTCATGGCTCGACCGGCTTTGTGCTTTCCCTGCCGCATGGACAACACGAGAAATCGCAGGGGCGCGGTCACGCGCCAGCTGGTGCTCTGCTCCAGCATGTTACAGCGGTTCTGGAACAGCTCCCTGCCCTGCTCTGATTGTTGAAGCAGTAGACACTGCTGTTCAAGCCGTTGTTCCAGGTCCGCCTTTTCGGTACGTTCGATTTGCAGGCTTTCTGCATACGAACGGCTCTGGGCCTCCCCCTGTGCCTTCAGATGCTGAATCTCGCTCGCATGTCTGACCGAGGATTCCTGTTGCTGCGCACTCAGTTCATTTCTCGCGGTTTCTGCTTCATGCGCGAGCTGCCGCAGACCCGGCACCTGGCGGGCATAATCCACGATTTCACGCAGATTGGCTGCCGACCATAACTTACGCCATTTATCGAAAAACAGGTCCTGTGCGGACAACTGCAGACCTGCGTCACTTTGAACGCCAAAGCCGCCTTCCGGCCCGAGACAATAACAGGCGCTGATACCGGGCACATAGCGGAATTGAGTGCGCGCGGCAATCTGCACCCAGAAATCCCAGTCTTCATACAGGGTGAGGGACTCATCCAGGCGCATGCCCTCGTCGACAAAGATCCTGCGGAACATCGCGGCATGGATAGGTATGAAGTTGCGCAACAGCAGAAAGGTGCGTTCGAACGGTTGGTTGAATAGGTGTACAAGGCTCAGTTCCCCGTTTTCATCCCGCTGCCGGCATTCCACCCCGGTATAGACCAGGCCGGCGGCCGGATCAGACTCCAGGGCGGAGACCAGTTTGTGCAGATGATCGCTGTACAACCAATCGTCATCATCGAGAAATTGGATGTAGGCGCCTGTTGCCGCCTCCAGCCCCGTATTCGCCGCCCTGATTCTGCCGCCACCCTGTTGCGGGCGTACTATTCGCAGTGCCGTCAGGTTAGATTGCATACCCCGGCAGCCGGGATCTATATCCTGTTCCCCGTCGTTGACAATCACCACCTCGATTTCCGGGTAGTCCTGAGCGACCACCGAGTTCAATGCCTTTCTCAGGCCTTCAGGACGATCCTTGGTGCGTATGATCACAGAGACCAGGGGCGGGCGCACTGTGCTGTCCAGGCTCCAATAGGGTTTCAGTTGCCCGGCTACCCGGGCAGCCAAGGCACCGCTGGCATCGCCATAGGCATACAAACCCTCGGCATATTCCACTTGTGAATCAAGGCTGAATGTGCGTGTACGGTTCAAGGCGAGCACCAGGTCCGCGTACTGGTTTTCCTGCAACTGACTGCCATAACAGGCCATGGCCTGTCGCTTGACCGACATCACATCGCTGATGTCGAGCAGGCGGTTGATCTGTCCCTGCACCGTGATTTCATAGGAGTAGGCCTGTGCACGATGTGCAGATGATTCGAGTGCATCCCATACCAGATGGGCCGCCGCCCTGTGATCGGGGTGCGGCTCCATGGGCGAGGGGAAAAACACGCTCGCAGGCAGTGTCTGTTCGAGCAGATCCACGATGCGCCGACGTAAACGATCGCTATCCCTGAGGCCCCGATCAGGTTCACGCCAGAACATCACTTGGGCAATTGCAAGCCGGTCAGCGGCGGCCCTTGCCTCTGCCTCCCGGGTCTCAATCAGTGTCTGGCGATCTGCTTCGCCACCCATGGCACCGTCTGTCAGTACAACCAGACGCACATCCACTGCGTGCTGCGCCGCCAGGGCCAAGGCACCGCCCATACCGAATGTCTCGTCATCGGCATGGGGGGCGAATACGAGCCAGGGGCCACTGGGTAATTCAGAGATGGAATACGGAAGAAACTGCCCTTCTTGTTTCATAGATTTTTGTTGGTCATCAATGTCTGATTGAAAACGATTCTGCACGCTGGGTGTGGCGGCCTGGAGCTGGCCGGGTCTCAGTAGATACCATGATACGGGGGTTTATTGCGCTGCAGGAAACTGATCCAGTTTACGACCATTCCCTCCGCAGAGACACCACACCCTGCTCCAGGCCATCCTGGGAAACCTCAAGTGTTATGACGTTCTCTACCGCATCGTAGGCATGAACCGCCTTTTCACATAATACATAGACATCCAGGTAATATCTGCCCTTGAGCAAGGCGATGCGCGGAAAATTCAAGTCCACCGAACTGATGCCTCGCGAGTCACGCTTCAGGCTGACTCCGTCATTGGATGAACCCGCACTGGCAATGATACGTCCATCCCCTTCCCTGAAGGCCACCGCGAAGGTCGGCTCCGGCAGTTCGGGATCGGAGGCGATAACCGCACTGATGCGCAAGTCGGACCTATTACATTGCAGTTGCAGGGATTCACCGATATTGCCATCGACAGATACATCCAACTGGCGTAATTGCGCCATCTGCGAACCCGCCCGCACTGCCGTGACGCCCGCGCTGGAAGACTCAGCAGCGACTTTGCCTGTATTCGCACCCTGTTCCGCGCCATTCAGCCATTCGTTGTAGCGGGCGACCACGGTTTGAGAATCACCATCCATAACCAGATGTCCTTCCTTCAACCAGACCACGCGTTTACACAGGGCCTCCACCTGATACATGGAATGGGAGCAAAACAGAATGGTTACTCCGGCATCGCGAAACTTCATGATCCTGTCAAAGGATCTGCGCGCAAAACCGCCATCCCCTACCGACAAGGCCTCATCGATAATCAAAATATTCGGCCGTACGCAGGTGGCGAGCGAGAAGGCCAGGCGCACAAACATGCCTGAAGAATAGGTCTTTACAGGCATATCAATGAAATGGCCGATCTCGGCGAATCCGACGATATCATCGAAGATCGAGCGTATGAAGGTCTTGTCGAGACCCATGGCCGCTCCGACAAGATACAAGTTTTCCCGCCCCGTCATATCCGGATGGAAACCCGCACCCAGTTCAAGCAACGGAGCCACCTTGCCACGTATGCGCATGTCTCCCACAGTCGGGCGCAGCATGCCGCTGACCAGCTTCAGCAAGGTGCTTTTCCCTGCCCCGTTTTTGCCTACCAGACCAACGATTTCGCCCTCACCTACATGTATATCCATAGGATGAAGGGCGACGATTTCCTGATGCCGCAGACGTCCTGTCAGAGCCTCCAGGACCCTGTCAAAGCCATGGCGATATAGACCGTAGGTCTTACCAACCCCCTCAAGATGTATCATCGGCGTATTATCGTGTCTCGGGACAGTTCTGGCATGACATCGCTGTTTGCGACATCCCTATAAGCAAAAAAGAGAGACGGGCCATTGCCCGCCTCTCCACGTATGAATACGGCCTTAAGCCCGTTCTTAATACGGCAGATTCGGCCAGGCATTCTCCATGGTGGACGTGGCAACGCCGCCCAGTTCAGCGGTAGTCTCTATCTTGGTCATCAGGAGACCACGGGAATCCTGAGGGTCGCCGGCAACCGTGGAGAAATTATTGCGGGCTACGGCAAACACCGCCCACATGTAACCTCCATTGTCGGACCAGGTCTTCTGTGCCCCGGTCATCAGGTCGTCGCGGGTGATGAATTTATGGCAGGTAATGTTCAGATTCTTGTTGCCCGATCGGGGATTCTCGTCGCGGTCGTACACGGCGGAAAGTCCGTTGGAGATAGTTCCCGAACCTGCCCAGTTGTTGGGGTTATCCATGTTGATACCCGTGACCAGCGTATACCACTGGGTATCGACCACACTGCTTGGGTACCAGGTGAGATCATAGGTGGTGTGGGCGGTGAGCAGATTGTCCCAGTTGCCCTGATTGGCGAAGTTAAATTGAGCGGGATTGTTCATGCCGCGGTAAGCGGAAATCAGGCCGGTATTGGTGTCGGCCACGATCATCTGACCATTGAGGGTGCTGTCGCCCAGTTCTTCATTCGGAATTCCGTTGCCGTTGGAATCAGCATACTCCCGATTCGACACGATAATAAATCCACGCATCGGACTGTCTATCGTATACCCGACCATCGATTCCGTGTCGCCGAAGTCGAGGGGAAGATCAAACCCGGACTCCGCAGGCCGAACGACCGTCTGATGTGACAGATCCCACTTGGTCATGGAGCCGCTCAGATCATCATGTTCACATTCGACTTCCGGCGTATCGAGGAAATCCCTGTTCCAGATGTAATGGATTTCCGCTACCGGATAGCCGCCATTCACATTGGCCAGTTCAAGAAAGGACCAGACGCCATTGCCCGATTGAAAATACGGGAAGAGCAGACTTTCAGCCTGGGTAATGATGGCTCCAGCGGAAAGCGCCACGCTGACCGCCACGGCTATCAGCTTTTTTTTCATGGATCAACATTCCCCATTGATTGATTACAGAATCTACTCTCGGCATTCGCAAGAACCGGATTGAAGCCGGGCTGCGGGATATTATGACATCCCATTCTCGACAGCGGCTGCCTGAGTATTGACCCGCCAGCATACCCAATAGTCATTCTACGGCTATTCCCATACCAAGTACAGGCAATAGCCAGGTAACGACAAAGGCATCAAATCATAACGCCTCACGCATATGCGGAATCAAGCGATTGAACAATATCCAGGACGGGGCCAGCAGCACCAGCCACAATATGAACGGGCGCAAATAGTTGCCGATCGTTGCCTGCTCACCCTGGATCAGTTCATGTGCAACCGCCATGATGTCCGCAAAGGGGTTGAAATACATCAGCCAGACAATAGCGTCGGGCAGCATCTGCGGCATGTATAAGATAGGCGTCATATACAAGGCCATGGTCAATACAAAAGGAAACACCTGCCCAAGGTCTTTCAGAAACAGCCCCATGGCCGACACCAGGTAACAAAAGGGAATCAACCAAAGCATGACCAGCGGCACCAGCATAACCGCCGCCAATCCAGACATCACGCCATGCAGTAAGGTCATGGTGACACCATAGACTAGGCCATAGATAACCCCGCTGACCATCAAAGACATCAATGGCAGCAGACCCAGCGGGAAAGGGCTGCGCTGATATAAGGCGCTGTAGTCCCGGAGGACAGATTGCGAACGCAGCAACACCTCGGCAATCAGCAGCCAGAGGATAATGCCCGCCAGCAGATAATCCAGATAGGGAAGACGTCCTGGAAATTTGACCCTCAGCACGAAGGCAAACAGGAACCAGAACGCCAAGACCTGCAGTGCAGGCTGTAACACCAGCCACAGCCAACCCATGGCCGTTTCATTGGTTCGCAGGCTGATCTCGCGCCGCCATAATTCACCAATCAACTGCCTGTGACCCATGACCAGCCTGTACATGGCCGGCAGTGTGGTCAGCGTATGGCGGAAATACATAAGTGGAGATGGCATTGGGAGCGACTACTCTATTCTGGCGTACCAATGGACAGCGGACGCCGAACATCACACAGGATCGACCGTATGCTAAACGAATTGACCCTTCCCTGGGTCATACGACTAAGACGCCATCTTAGTCGAAGCGCAGAAACGACTCGCCCATGGCGGGCTTGTAATCCAAATACCACTCGTTGTCCATCCACAACCAACGGCTCTTCAATACATCCTTGGTCGGCTCGACGGAAAAGGGCTTGCCCTGCACAATGGTTTCCGGAACATTGAATTGATAGCCAACTTCGACCATTGCAATGTTGTTATTGATGTCGATATTGCCGATGACGAATTCATTGAATTTGATGCGGTGCTTCAAAGCCGAGAATTCATCTTTTTGAACTCTCGCCCGGTAGTAGGGATCGTAAAATTCATAGGTTTCCTTGACCTTGTCTTCTACTCTCAGGGACCAGAACTGCTCCACCCGCTTTTTCAGGCGCTCCTTATTCGCATCGGCATTCACCGCAGCAAGTTCCGGCAGGCTCGATTTGCCTGTGTTGGGATCAATGGTGAATTCCTGCATGTGGACAGACATGCCATGGCCGGGCGCATCCGAATTGAAGCGGGCGAATACCACCCCCGCCTTGTCCCTGCCCACCCTGGCTATATTCGGGAACACGTCTCTGAACCCACCCGGCTTGGATACCGGCAGCGGTGCAATCATCCAGGTCTGGCCATCATCCACGGAGTAATTGAGCATGACGCCGGGACGAAGATTGGCATAGTCCTGCCATACGACGGCGACCGTCTTGTCCGCGATCATCGCAAGGCTGGGGCTCAGGGCACGGGTCAGATCCTTGCGGTCACCGCCGATCAGAACCGCCTCACCCACCCATTTTCCGCTGTCCTTGTTCAAACGCGCATAATAGATATGGTCTTTGCTGTAACCGGACTTGGCGACAAAGACAAAATGCAGGTGGTGCCTGCTATCCACCATGCGTAACTGGGTGGCCGCAACATGCGCGCTGCCGCCCACAGGCCCGTAACTCTTCCAGGCTTTACCGTCCCGGGTGCTGAAGGCAAAAATCCCTTCCGGGTTCACGCCCGCGTAGTACACGCTCGTTCCGTCCGTCAGTTCCGCCTCATCGGCGAGGATATAGTCGGAGTGCTCATAGACCACAACGGGCGCGTCCCAGGTGGCCCCAAGGTCATGCGACGTGCGCGACACCAGACGGATGGTAAACTTGTCTTTTTCGAACTGGCCCTTGTCTTTCCAGGTGGCGATGATTTTTTTGCCTACAAACGAGAGCCTTGGCTCAGTGGCCGTATACACCTTGAATCCATCGGCATAGCTGCGGCTGTCCAGACGCACATCCTGCGCTTTCCAGCTTTTTCCATAGTCCTTGGACTGATTGAAATAAATGGCGTAGTCGCTGTGCCGCTCGTCCAGATACACGAGGGCCAGATTGCCCTGTTCACCCACCGCCAAGTCGTACACGGCCAGGACACCGCCTCCCGTATTGACCGGTCTGGCATCACTGAAGGTCTTTCCCGCATCAGTGGAGCCGGAGAAATACAGATACTTGTCTCCCTTGGGCGGGGTCTTGCGCCACCACATGGCATAGACCTGCTCGCCGGACTGGGTCAGATGGCCATAGCGTGCCGGCTGTTCCTGTCCGAAGTCGCGGATATTCACCGCCTGACCGTCCGAACCGACGCCCGACAGGGCCGGACCGGTCTTCAGCGAAGGATACAGGACATGCGCACCGGCCTGCTCGCTCCATGCCAGCAGGGCGGAATCTCTCAGGGAACCTTCCCGCTGGTTGTCCACCAGCCTGACCGATGCATGGGCATTGCCAGCGGGTTGCGTGGTATCGGTTTGGGCAAACAACAGGGTCGGTAAAAATGCGATCAGACAGACAGCTAGGCGCAAAGGGCTCATCTTGATAGTCCGTGTGGATTAAATACGTACACTGATTCGATGCCGATGTTTCGGGGATTGGATAACACCACAATGATTAAGTTCAATAGCGGCTGTGGCCCCGGCGAATCCCGATTCTCATGCGAAAAAAAGGAGAGACGGGCTCGCGCCCGCCTCTCCTCTTCAAGCTACCACATTAAGCCGGAAGGCTTAGTACGGCAGGTTCGGCCATGCATTCTCCATGCTGGAGGTAGCAACGCCACCCAGCTCGGCGGTGGTCATGATCTTGGTCATGAGGATACCGGTGGAGTCCTGGGGATCAGCAGCATTTGTGGAGAAGTTGTTGCGCGCGACGGCGAACACCGCCCACATGTAACCGCCTCTATCACTGTGAGTCACCTGGGCGCTGGTCATCAGGTCCGAACGGGTGAGGAAGGCGTGGCAGGTGATCCTCACGTCCTTGTTGCCGGAACGGGGAATCTCGTCACGGTCATAGACTTCGGCGAAACCGTTGGAGATGGTGCCGGAACCCGCCCAGTTGTTGGCGTTGTCCATGTTGGTACCGGTTACCAGGGTGTACCACTGGGTGGCGACGACGGCATCCGGATACCAGGTCAGGTCGTAGGTGGCATGCGAGGTCAGGATGTTGTCCCAGTTGCCCTGATTGGCGTAAAGGGAAGCGACCGGGCTCGGGTTGTTCATGCCGCGATAGGCGCTGATCAAACCGGTGGTGGTATCCACGACGATCATCTGACCGTTGAGGGTGCTTTCGCCCAGCTCTTCGTTGATGGCGGCATTATTGTTGGCATCAGCCAGTTCGCGGGAAGCCACGATCATGAAGCCGCGCATCGGGGAACCCAGGGTGTACTTGACCTGGGACAGGGTGTCACCGAAATCAGTGGGCAGATCCAGGCCGGACTCAGTCGGGTGAACCACGGTCGCCTGACTCAGGTCCCATGCGGTCATGGAGCCGCTCAGGTCGTCGTGCTCACACTCGACGGCGGGAGTGTCCAGGAAGTCACGGTTCCAGACGTAATGAATCTCGGCAGCGGGGTATACACCGTTGACGTTGGCCAGTTCCAGGAAGGACCAGACACCGTTACCCGACTGGAAGAAGGGGAAGAACAGGTTTTCCGCCTGAGACACGCCGGCGCCGAAGGTAAGCGCGGTACCGACCGCGGCTGCGATAATTTTTTTCTTCATTTGCTAAGACTCCTTAAGAGCTTGAGTAAAGAGGTTTGGGTGGTCGCCAGATTTATAATTCAGAAGGGCATTTGATCTTAGTCATTCCCGACGGCCCGGCCTGCGACTTCACAACATCGCAGAAAGCCGATGCTGGCATATCAATGGGAACGGGCCCATAGACAAATCCGCCGTCTCCAGAGTTACCTCTGGACGCGGAAAGGACGTTATCGACCGCCGCCAGGCTGCCGATAGCCAGTATGGCTGCGGCACCAACCACTTTTGCGTTCTTCATGTTTCACAACTCCTGTTCAGTTTATGGATCAAGTTGCAAGATTTTATAGGGTAAACCCGGGTTTACCATCGCCATAAAACGCCCCGCTTGCAATCGACCGGGAGGCTTCTTCGCAAATGGTGTATGGGATTATACCCTTGGTCCGGCCCCTGTCAATTCTCTGCACCAGTGACAAGTTAACAACAATTACACAAGAACTTCAATTTATTTGTGCATCTGACAAGACTGTTTCTTTCCTGCCGCACCTTCAACACCTTGCTCCAGTGTAAGATAGCGCATTATATGCAAGAAAACAACATTGTTAGATTATTGGCACATACATGTGTCGTTTGCGCCTCCACCAGCCCCCTGCGTTTGTACTCTTCAGTCGCTTTCCGACAACCCTCTGCCTTGGACACAGCCAGCAGGTTGTCACCGAAGTCCGGTGTTTCACGCCTGCTTTGTATCAGAGTATAGCTCCCATGCCGAACGGTAGCCCGCTTCCAGACTTTTTGTGAAACCCGCGGTATCGAACAGGGCACACTGTCCGCGTTGCCGCATCAGGCGCGCTTTCAGCTCCGCGATCCGTTCCGGGTCATTGCCTAATTCGACGGCGGCCCGCCGGTAGTCCGTCGCATCATGCATTATCATCTCGGGCATAGCCACGGCATGCAGCAGGCTGGCGCCGACCCGGCCGTGAAACCCGTCCCCGACCAGGGTCAATACCGGCAGCCCGGCCCACAGGGCATCGCTGGCGGAGGTATGACCATTATATAGGGGCGTGTCCAGATACAGGTCGGCCAGGCTCATGCGTTCCAGATGGTATTCCTTGACCATCATCGGCGCGAACACCAGCGCACTGCCATCGACACCCCTGGCCTCAGCGAAACGTTGAAGATTGGCCTGCGCCGGCGCGTCTACATCGAGCAGCCAGAGCACGCTTCCGGGCACTGCCCGGAGTATTTCCATCCATACGGCAAAGGTGTCCGGATCGAATTTCTCCGTACGGTTGAAGACGCAAAAAACGCATCCATCGACGGGCAGGTCCACCGACTCCCGCGTCAGACCCACCCGCCCAATCGGCTGCCAGCGATCGGTGACCTGGTAACAGCCAGGCAGATAGATAGGTGTCTCGCTGAAATCTGCTTGTTCGGATTCCGGCAGTACCACCCGGTCCGCGACTATATAATCCATGAATGCCGCACCGCTGGTCCCGGCGTAGCCCAGATAGGCGACCTGGATGGGCGCCGGACGCCAGGCGAAGATGTCGGGACAGGCATTCCAGGTATAGCCATGCAGATCGACCAGAATATGGATGCCGTCCGACCTGATCCGATCAACGGCGTACCGTACATCATGCCCCCACAGGCGCACGAAATGATCCACGCCTTCGATGATGGTCTGCGCATACCGGCTGCCGTCCGGCGGATGCAGGGCATAGGCGTAAATCTCGAACCCCTCGCGGTCATGCTGCCCGAACAAACCGCATATCAGGTGGGCTGTAGCGTGATTGCGAAAATCCCCAGACACGTAGCCGATCTTCAGCCGCGCTCCCGCTTCGGGCGGACTGTACACAGCGGGTTCATAACCGTTGTTACGGACAAAGGTTTCGATCTGCCCGGCCACCCTGGCGCCTATCTCCAGGTGGGTCTGCGCGGGCAGGGGCATAAACAGGGTTTCGTACGGCAGCAGGAGGCTGTTGCCGTCATACCTCAGGTCACGATCGATGATGTCCTTATATTCCGCAAGGATGCTGTCACGCCCTTCCCAATCACACTGGCGCAGTTGCCGCATCAGGTAGTCCGCACGGATCCTGTCGGCATCCAGCCGGGGGGTCCATACCGGCCCCTCCATGGTGCCGTTGCCGCTCCAGCCATAGAGTTCGCGCAAACGCCTGGCGTCCGCATCCGTCATATCCACAAAAAAACCGCTGTCGCCGGCAGCGCGCCCCAGCCCAGCATGGGCGATGGCTGCAAATGCCCGGTTTTCCCACTGATTGAGGTGACTGCTCTGGAGGCGGGGCAGTGCCTGCTGGAGTTGCCGGAAGTTACGCTCCGCGAGCAACACCCTGGCGCCAATCCCCATCACCCAGGAAAGTCGCCTGTGCTGCTCCGTATCCCGGCCCATGTCGACGAACAGATCATTTAAGTCATAAAATTCCAACAACCGCTTGATGGCATCATAGGCCTCCTGCTCGGTCGACTGTTCCGACAGGACGATGCCTTCCAGTTGGGACTGATGGGCCTGCTCGTTACCCAACAGACGCTCGGCCTCGGCCCGGTGCAGCAGCAGTTTCAGATTACCGTCCACACCCGGCGTACGCGCCAGTACGGCCATGGCCTGTTGCGGCCGTTGCAGATGCAGCAAGGCCCCGACCTGGTTGATGATCAATTGTGTATAGCCGGGGTGATGGCGCAATCCCGTCTCGGCGGTTTCCAAGGCCCTGTCCGCCAGGCCCAGCAGCAGCAGGACCGTGGACTTGTTCAGGTACCCCTCGGGCCGATCCGGGAACAACTCGATGATCCGCTCGGCCAGATCAAGGACTTCCTCTAGGCGATGTAATTGCACCAAGGCTGCCGCTTTGTTGCCCAGCCCGACCAGATTGCCCGCATCATTTGCCAGGATGCGGTCTGCCGTCGGCACGGCCTCCGGATATTCCCCCTGCAGGACCTGCAGCCCCAGGTGCAATTCCAGGAGCGGCAGGGCATCCGGCATTTCAACCAGCAGATCCCCGCTGATCCGTTTCGCCTGATCATAGTCCGCCGCGGCGGCGCAGAGCCGGGCATGGAGAAAACGCAATTCGGGATCGGGGTCGAACTTGCACAGTATACGGCACAGCTTTTCCGCATCCTCCTGGTGACCGTCCCGCAGCAGGATCCGCAGGTATTGCCGACCCACCTCGTGGCCAGGCAGGTCCGTAGCTGCATCACTCATCTCATCTCACCGTACAAAAGCATATGTTCAAGACACTCCAGGCCCGACTTATATACCCTCTGACCGAGACAGACCGCCTGGGTTAATTACAAATGGGGATCAGACATCAAAACTTGCCTTCCAGACTCTTGAGCCGGCGCTTGTAATCCTGGTTTACCTTTTCAATGTCCTTTTTTCCCGCAATAACCGTGGGAGTGAGTATGACCACCAGTTCGATGCGCTCCGCCTTCTTGCTTTTCTGCCCGAACAGCCAACCCACCCCGGGCACCGTGTGCAGGCCCGGCACCCCGCCGCCGGAGTTTTCACTGCGGTCGCGGATCAAACCGCCCAGCACCACCGCCTGCTGGTTCATCACCGCCACCGAGCTGGAGATGGTGCGGGTTTGAATGGTCGGGGAATCCAGGCTGGAAACCGTGGTTTCCACCGCATTGCTCACTTCCTGCTCCACGTCCATGATCACCAGGCCGCCCGGGGTCACCCGCGGGGTGACGGCCAGCATGACACCGGTATCGCGGAACTCGATGGAGTTGACCACCCGGTCATCCACACTGGTGCCCTGCTGCTGGGAGGTGGCCACCGGAACCTGGTCACCCACCTGGATGCGCGCGGTCCGGTTGTCCAGCACCATGACGGACGGGGATGACAACACGTTCACCAGGCCCTTGCCGGCGAATGCGGACAGGATGGCGCGCACATCGCCCACCGCCTCTATCAATGACCAGTTGAAACCGGGAAAAATTTTGCCTATGCCCGAGTCATTGCCGTCCAGATTGCCGTCGAACTCGAACAGGCTGGTCTTGTCGCCGGTCTGGGCCTTGAAAAACCATTGCAGGCCGTATTCCAATTCGCCGGTCAGAAGGACTTCCACGATGGTGGCCTCCACCAACACCTGCAGGGGCAATATGTCCAGCTTGTCCAGGGCATCGGTGATACTTCGATACTGCGCCGGGGTCGCCCGCACCAGCAAGGAATTGTTCACGCTGTCGGCCACGATGCTGATACCGGATTCGAGGTTGTAACTGGAACTGGAGGAGGTCTCGACGGCCAGGGTCTTTTTGCCGACGCTGCCGGCGCTCGCGCCCGGACCACGCCCATCCGGGCTGGGGGACGCGCTCTTGGCCTTGGAGGCGATGCCGCCCTTGCTCAGGCCCGGGGCCACGCGGGCGACGGTGCGCGAGCGTTCCGATTCGCCTGCGAACAACTGCGAGATGATGTCGGCCAGGTCGGCGGCGTTTCCGTGTTTGACCCGATAGACATAGAGCTGCTGCACGTCCTTGTTTTCGCCCTCGCCCTGATCCAGACGCTCGATCCAGGTGGCGATCTCATTGAGATAGCGTTCCTGGTGGGTAATGACCAGCAGACTGTTGGTGCTTTCCACCGGAATCACCCGGAACAGTCCGGCCAGGGGATTGTCCTGCTCGGCGCCCAGCAGGGTGTTGAGGTGCGCCATCACATCCTGCACCTTGCTGTATTCCAGACGGAACATGCCGACGGACAGCCCTTTCATCCAATCCACGTCGAACATGTCGATGGTATCGAGCAGGCTGCCCAGCTCGGGGCTGCTGCCGGCAATCACCAGCAGGTTGCGCACCGGATCCATGCGCAGGATGCTGCCGTCAGGGGCCAGGGGCTGCAGAATCTTGCTCATCTCCGCAACCCCGATATATTGCAGTGGCACGATGCGCACCGCATAGCCCTTGGGCAGCGGGCGGCGGTTCTCACCCAGCTGGGGCACCAGGTTGCCGCGTATGGCCTTGCTCACCGGCATCACCCGGTACATGTCCCCGGCGTCCACCAGGGCCGCATTGTTCATGCGCAGCAGGGTTTCCAGGGTGGGCAGCAGCATGCCCCGGCTGATGGGCCGGCCGGTCTGCATGGTGACCGCGCCGGCCACTCCGGGGTCGAGCACGTAATTCACATCCAGGAGATCGCCGAGGATGACCTTGACCACCTCGCGCACATCGGTATTCTCGAAATTCAGGGTTATGTCTCCAGCCTCCGCGGGTACACCCTGCCCGATGCGTTTCGCCGGTTCTGCCACAAAACGCCCGTTACCGGAGTAACGTCGCTGCCTGGGCGGCTCATCCAGTGGCTTCTCCGCTGCATCACCGGCCAGTGGCGCAGCCGGAATCCCGGACCCTGCCGCATTCGAGGAAGGGGTCTCGGCGCGCTCACCGGCCACGTGCCCCTTGCCCGCGCCTACCGACGCGGTGGGATCCCACTCTATACTGGAACAGGAGGCCAGAAAAAGGGCCGAAAAACAGATTAGCGGATACCATCTCATCATCTAGTTGTCCCACCTGCATGCACACACCCATTCGGCGCCTGCCCATGTTGCACGAAATAAGCCACGCCCTTTGCTGGCGCTGCGGAAAGGCCATGCCAGGCGTACGCCAATCACGGATTTTTATTCATTTGCCGAGCATCGTCACCGCGTCCCTGTTGCTCTCTGTTCTGCTGTTGCCGCTGCTTATTGCGCAGGCGCGCCGTGCGTGTCTGGCGTTTTGCCGGCCGCGGCACGGCCACGGGCTTGGAGTAGTCGCGCAAAACCATCGATTCGCTCTGCTCCCGTCGCTGCAGGCGGATGGCGCCTTCCGCAACTTCACTGACATCCCAGCCGCGCAGGGATTCCCCCTGCGCGGCCCTCAGGGTCTCGCCCGTCTTGCGATCGCGAAGCAGGGCTATTCTGCCCTTGGGCGTGATCATGATTGCACTCAGGGTCAGCACCTTCAACGCCTGGGTATCGAGCGTCACCACCGGAGCCTCCTTCGGTTCTTCCTCTTCCGGCCTGCGCGATGCGGAGAACAGGGTGCGCGACACTATTTCTTCGAATTCCTTGCGCGGCGGCAATGGTTCCAGCGCGGATTCCGCAGGTGGCGCAGCGGCCGAGTCTTGCGTGGACGAGACCCCCGCCACCTTGGGAGGCGCCGGGGCGGCCTGCGGAGCCAGTTCCCATTGTATATAAAGGATGCCGGATAGAATTACGATAAACACCAGGACAGCCGGCTTCATCCCGCCTCCCGCCTTACATAACCGGACACGTCCATGTTCACGTCCAGGGTCGTGTTCACCACATCCTTATTGCGCCGCCCGCTGAGGCCACGGATGCTCAGTTTGCGCACGAACAGCAAGGGCATGCTGCCTTCTATTTCATGTAATAAATAGGACAGCGTTTCTATGCCCGCCCGCAGACGCAATCTCACGATGACCTCGTCCACGGATTGCAGCGACGCCCCCGGCACTATCTGAATACTGGTCAATTCGGCCCCGGTGGACTCAATAAATTCCTCTGTACGTCGTTGCAGTGAGATCCCGCCCTGGGCCGCGTCTTGAGCGGAAAGGTAATAGGCGTCGGATTTCTCATCGGACTTGAGCAGCTGCAGCTTGGCCTCCAGGCCAGGCAGGGTTGCGATCAGCCTTTGATAGCGTACGAGTTGATCCTGTTTCTGTTCGATTATTCGGTCATAGTGGCTATTCTGATCGAGCCAGGGTATCAGTATGGCCGCACCGATCATGGCCACGACAAGCAGCACAATCAACATGCCCGCCATGCAATTGAGCGTTTTCCCCGGTTTCCCGCTCAACCCTCTTCTCCGTCCGTAACAAGATTGAATTCAATGAAAAAGCGCACTCTGTCGGAGTTTCTCACGCCGACCACGGGTGACTTGAAAGTGACCTCCCGAAACCTGGGTTCCCGGGAAAGTATCTCTATCAAGGCCGTAGCCTGCTCTGACTCTCCACGCACTTCGACTCTGCCCGCGTTGAATTGCATCTGCTGCACCCAGCTGTGGTCCGGCACCAGTTCAGTCAGACGCAGCAGCAGTTCGGTCACGGTTATGGCCTGGCGCTTCTGATCCAGGACGAAATTGGCAGAGGCCTCGGCGTTTTCCAGGCGTTCCCGCATAACGGACACCTCCGACGCCTTGACCCGCGCCCGATTCACATTCGAGTTCAGATCCATGGCAATTTGCCGCTTCTGCCACAATGGCGTGATCAGCACCGCCGCCAGCAGCAGCAGCAATAACATCCATTGCATCCAGCCCAGCAGTTGTTTGCCCCAGTTGACCTGCTGCCTGTCTTCGCGCTGGAAAAGATTGGCGCGCGGCCAGGCGCCAGGCCAGGTCAAGACACCGGCAGGCGCACCCTCGGACGCCAGCGCCTGCACCCAGCCACCGATCCGGTCACGCCTGACGACCGCCAATTCCACCAGCAATTGCCCATCCTCGGTGGTAAGCAGCTCACGGAAATCGAACAGGACATCCTCTTTGGCAAAGGGCGTGAGGCGGTCCATCTCAAACCCCAGCACCCGGGGCAGATTCGCCCGCACCTGCAAGGGCAGGCGTACTCTGCGGCGCAGAATGCTGTCTTGCGGCAGGCGTAATACCAGTGCCGCCTTGGCCCGCTTGGCGGCACGCACCACCTGTTTCAGCTCAGGGTCGTCAACCGCGGCCAGGACAGCCGTCAACCGGCTTTCATCCCCGTTTTCCAGGCTGGCCCGTGCGCCGTGCTCGTTCAGATCGATCACCATGCGCGATACATCCTGCCGCAACAGGCGGCGCAGAAAGCCGGGCAGGCATTCCAGCATAGCGTCGCGCCACAGCGAAATGCGTGCCATGACATCTGAACGCAGCGAAAAACCGGGGATTCGACCTAGAAACGATTCCAATTGCATGGTTTTGGCTAATCAATATTACGCATGAGATCCGAATTCATTGTAGACATCGCGGAAACCTCAATGTTCCGGGGGAAATCGGGACCAGCGGCACACTCGATGGTATCTGCGCAGCCTGAGATCATGGACATGAAAGCCGCTGAATGGTAACAGAAAAGTAACTATTCAGCACATATGCGGAAGGTCTTGAATCCCTAGGTGACAACCAGCAGCTCAGTTCTCCTCCAGCCTCACGGCCTGCCTGCTGAATACGCAGCAGCGCACGGTGGATTATGTGGTTTTTCTCTGGCGTGCGCAGCACCCCCCGCTGGCATGACTCAGACACAGCTGAACTGCCACACAGATAAAGAGACTCGTTGATAGTTCTTGATCAATTGGCCGTTTCCTCAAGCGCAGCGGTTTCCGACGCGTCCTGCACCGCGAAAACGCCCCTCCATTCGTAGCGGCGTGAAAGTATGCTCACCCCATTTCGCAGTCCAGCGACACGGAATACGGTCTCCACCACCGCGGCGTCGCCCGCAACATTGACCTGCAGGCGATATACAGGTCCGCCCAGATTGATCCTGCGGGCACGCGGGCCGCCGTCTTCTTCGTCACCATCCGAGCGGCGCGGTCTATCCCTCTCCTGCTGGGTATCGCCAAGTGCCGCCAGCACAGTGGCATCGGCATATTCGGCAACCACCCGGGTGCTGTTCGAATGCACCGTCGTATGCTGACTCAGCAGGGGAATCAACTGGTTGAACGGCGGCAGCAGCAGCGACAGCTCCCCCACGTCGTGAAACATCAAATCCTTGCTTCCGTAGGCCATGCCCTGGGCTTTATACGCACTGTCCTCGGCCCCTTGCGGACGTACCGAATCGTCCCTGTCCTGCCAGTCACGCAGTATGCTCACCGCATGTTCGGCATCCGCCGATGCCACCCCTTTCTCTACCAGCAATCTGACCAGGGTGTCCTCCGTTGTCTTGTTCAAGTCGACTCTGGAGGATTCGTTGTAGAGGCGTATCTGCAGATCCCGGTCTGCAAAACGCCAGGCGTGCACACTGCCGTCCGGCAGCCAGTGGTCGGCCTCCTCCTGTGAACCCAGTCGCAGCACCACCATGCTGATGGCCGCATCGGACAGGGCGCGCAGGCGCGCCTCGTTCACCCGGTTGCCGCTCAGACTCATTTCCGTGCGCGTGACCGTTGTCATGCCCATGGCAATGACCGTCAACAGGGCCAAAACCCACAACACCAGCACCAGGGCTATCCCATCCTGCTCCTTGCCAGTGATCCCGGGCCTCTCTCCCATGGCATCAACCCTCCGCCAGGGGCACGATGATCTCCGGCCAGGACTCACCGGTATCGATGCTCAGGCCGATATTCAGTGGCAGCTCCGCCTTGTTCTCCCACTCATCCAGCCACTCCGGGGCTTGACTGGTATTGTTCATGCCGAAATAACGCAACTCCAGTTCCTCGACCGATTCCAGCAGCAGGCTGGTTCCATAAACACCCGAGGCTTCGTCATAAGGTATCCGCAGTTGCCCGGGAGGCTCCAGTGGCTGCCACTCCGGGACGCTCTCCCCGCCATCGAGCACGTCCGGATGCAGCAACCAGCGCTGCAGCACCAGCGCCTTGCCCTGCTTCCACGGCACCAGGGTCAGGCGCAATACATACAAACCGCCCAGGCCCACATGGCCGGACATGGGCGAAACGAATTCCACTTGTCCGGAATTGCCGAAGAACAGGGCGTAATTGCGCCGCTCGAAGGCCCAGTTGACCCGTTGCGCCTGCAACAGGGAACGGCGGATAAAGTCCCGGGCAACCCGCTGGTTTTCGGTTGCGCTGGTGCGGCGTTCCACTGCGTCCCAGGTACGCGAACCCAGGCGCAGGCCACCGAACAGCAGGGCCAGTATCAGGCTGACCAGGGTAAGGGCTATCAACAGCTCAAGCAGCGTGAATCCACGCCCGGCGCCGGGAAGACAGGCACAGTCACTGGGCATGTCCCGCATCATTGCCTGAATCTCTGCAATCTCAGGGTACTCAATTCGAGGCTGCGTTCCTGGTCGGTGTCTGTCCACACCACGCGCACCGATACCTGGTAGGGCAGCCATTGGGGCGGCGGCGCCTGCAGGTTTTCGGGTAGATAAGGGGTGATCTCCAGACGCCAGCCATAGCCGGCCTGCTCACCTTCATGCACTCCCGGCTGCACAGGATACTCGACACCCGCCAGGGCCAGGGTGCTTTCCGCCAGCTCCGCCGCCCGGGAGTAATGCTCGCCAAGTACCGCGCTGCGTGCGCCCATGGAAAATATCTGCATCAGAACCCCGAGGGACATGGCCAGGATCACAAAGGCAACCAACACCTCCAGCAGAGAGAAGCCGCCTTGGATCGAGTGCCTCACACCCGCAGGATCTGAAATCATAGACCTCACCCGGAGGGCAATTTTATGCTGCGGATATCCACCCGTCCGGTAAGCCAGTCCAGGTCCACATCGAAGCCGCTGCCGTTATGGCTCAGGGTAATGCGCCCGCCGGTGGAACTGCCGTCAGGATAAAAGCGTATGCCGCCGTGATTCTCATCCTGCATCTCCGACGCGGCCCCCACCAGATTGATGGACAGGGCGGGAGACAATCGGATGCTGCGCCCCGCCCCTTCAACCTGCAGCCTGCGTGTCTCCAGATCGACACTCAGAAGCACCTGCGTTCGCTGCGCCACCGCCCGCCCCCTGGCATAGCGCATGGCAGCCGCCACTTCCCTGGCAGAACTCTTCAATTGCAGACCCGGCATGGCGGAAGACAACAAGGGTGGTGTGACGGTCAGCACCAGGATGGCGATGGCCAGGACCACCACCAGTTCCAGCAGGGTAAAGCCGTCCATGCCCCGGGGACGGGCCGGGAACGGCTTCATCCCGCCCGCCGCATCGGCGCCTGCGCATGCAGGAAGCCGCCGCTCACTCCCAGCTCACCTGGTCCTCGGCCTCGCCGGTGCCTCCCTGGGCGTTATCGACCCCCAGTGAATATATATCGAAAGGGCCGTTTTCACCCGGGGAACGATAATGATAGTCATTGCCCCAGGGGTCTTTCGGTACTTTTTTCTTTTTCAGATAGGGTCCATTCCAGTTGCTGGCACCGGACGGCTTTTCAATCAGCGCGGCAAGTCCCTCGCTGGTATTGGGGTAACGACCCACTTCAAGATGATATATGTCCAGGGCCGCTCCCAGGTCTTCGATCTGCAACTTGGCGGTCTTGGACTTGGAGCTTCCCAGTGCCTTCATCACCTGCGGCCCCACCAGCCCGGCCAGCAGGCCGAGGATGGCCAGCACGACCAGCAGTTCGATCAGCGAAAAGCCCTTTATGGTTTGTCTTACGGCAAGATATCTCATGGAAATTCCCAAAAAACTGAATCAATTCGGTTGAGCGGATTTACACCACATTTCCAGCATCCGACAATGAAAAAACCGGAAAATTCTACCACAGTTGTAAATCCCACGGCCGGGACACCAGGTCCCACTGCTTCAGAATACCAGTTCATTCGCGCCCAGAACGGCCATCAGTATGGATATGATGATGAAGGCCACCGCCACGCCCAGGCCGATGATGAGCAGGGGCTCCAGCAGTGTGAGCATGCGCTGCACCGCATCCCTGGTCTCCCGGTCGTAGAGACGGGCCACCTTGGCCAACATGGGGTCCATGTTGCCGGATTCCTCTCCTACCCGGATCATTTGCAGGGCAAGCTTGGGGAATACGGCATTTTCCGTCAGCGGCTCAGCCAGTCCGCGACCCCGCTTGAGGTCATCGGTGATCTCATCCAATTGCGAGGCGATCCTGCGATTGCCTACAACCTCCTTGGCCAAACCCAGGGCTCCCAATAATGGCATGCCGTTTTCCAGCAGGGTGGACAAGGTGTGGCAGAAGCGGGCCGTCTCCAGCTTCCACACCAGATCGCCGAACAAGGGCCATGCCAGCAGCCTGCGGTCCCAGTTGGCGCGCACCGCAGGTTTACTCAGCATATATTGAAAGCCGGCCGCCGTGAGTGCCACTATGGCCAGCAAGGCCCACCAATAGCCCCGAAACAGATCGCCGACTGCGATGACAATGCGGGTGGGCGTGGGCAGCGAGGCGCCCATGTCTTCAAATAATGTGCTGAACTGCGGCACCACGAAGACCAGCAGCAGGATCAAGGACATACCCGCCACCACCAGCAGTATGCTGGGATAGATCAGGGCCGACTTGATGGTCTCTTTCAATTCGGCGCTACGCTCCAGGTATTCCGCCAGGCGTGACATGGCCGACTCCAGGGAGCCGCTGGCCTCGCCGGCGCGCACCATGTTGACATACAGGCGGGAAAAAACCCCGCCCTGGGACTCCAGGGCATCGGAGAAATTGGCGCCGCCGCGCACCTTGTCCTGGACATCGGTGAGCATGCTCACCAGGTGCTCACCCTCGACCAACTCTATGAGGATCTGCAGCGAGCGGTCCAACGGCAACCCGGCCTCCAGCAGGGTCGCCATCTCCCGGGTGATGGCCTCGATTTCCTTATCCCCGACGCGTTTGCGGCCGGCATTGGAAAAATAGCTCCCGATGCCGCCGGCAGGCCGGGTCTTGATCGGTATCAGCCCGTCTTTCTGCAGTCGCGCGAGCAGCGAGGCCTCGTCCGCCGCTTCCATCACGCCTTCTTCCGCCTGGCCATCCAGGCGCACGGCCTTGTAGCTATACTGAGGCAAATCGGTTCACCTGCGATGTTTCGGAGTCAGTCGGAATAGGCATCAGCCTGCTGCGAAGACCGGAAGGATGTGCGGGGGCAGGAGTCACTCGCCCTGGGTCACGCGCACCACCTCCTCCAGGCTGGTCTGTCCTTCCACCGCCTTGCGCAGTCCGTCCTGGTACATGTTCAGCATACCCTCCTCCTGCGCCGTACGCTGTATTTCCGTGGCGGTGGCGTGGCGCAGCACGGCCTGACGCAAGGGATCGGACATCAGCAGCACCTCGGCGATGACCAGGCGACCCAGATAACCGGTGCCGCTGCAATGATCGCAGCCCTTGGCCCGGTATAATCTCAAGTCGCCGTCTTGATGAAACCGGGTCATCTCCCGCGCCACTTCCGGCAGCGGCGTGTAGGGCTCCCGGCAATGGTCGCACAGCTTGCGCACCAGGCGCTGACCCACGATGCCATTGATGGTGGAGGTCATCAGGTAATCCTCGACCCCCATGTCCAGCAGACGGGTGATGCCTCCCGCTGCATTGTTGGTATGCAGGGTGGACAACACCAGGTGGCCGGTCAGGGCGGATTGCACGGCGATGCGCGCTGTCTCCAGGTCACGCATCTCACCCACCATGATCACGTCCGGATCCTGCCGAACGATGGCGCGCAGCGCCCCCGAGAAGCTCATGCCGATCTGGGTCTTGACCTGGATCTGGTTGATGCCCGCAAGCTGGTATTCCACCGGGTCTTCAACCGTGATGATCTTGCGCTCCGGCGTATTGATGCGGCTCAGGGCCGTATATAGGGTCGTGCTCTTGCCACTGCCGGTGGGGCCAGTGACCAGAATGATGCCATGCGGCATCTCCAGGGCCTGTTGAAAACGCCCGCGCGGTTCGCCGTCGAAGCCCAGGGCAGTGAAATCGAATTTGACGCTGGCCTTGTCCAGCAGGCGCATGACCACACTCTCGCCGTACAGAGTGGGCACCGTGGATACACGCAGATCCAGTTCCTTGCCCTGCACCCGCAGGGGGATGCGTCCGTCCTGTGGCAGCCGGCGCTCGGCGATGTTCAGCTTGGCCATGATCTTGATGCGTGATATCACCGCCGCCGTGGAGCGGGCCGGCGGGGCTTCCACCTCCTGCAATACACCGTCGATGCGGTAGCGTACCTTGAGCTGGTCTTCGAAGGGCTCGATATGGATGTCCGAGGCACGCCCCTCCACCGCACGTTGAATCACCAGATTGACCAAACGAATGACCGGGGCCTCGCTGGCCAGGTCCTTCAGGTGTTCGATGTCCTCCTCATCGTCCGCATCACCCTCGCCCATGCCGTCCACGATGCCGCCCATGGCGCTGCGTCCCTCGCCATACAGGCGCTCGATGGCCGTTTCAATCTCCGAGGGCAGACCCACCCGGAGTTGTACCGGCTGTTCCAGGGCCATGCTGACGGCCCGGGCGGTAAATTCATCCGCAGGGTCTGCCAGCGCCAGTTCGACCCCATCGTCATCCTGGGCCAGCGGGACCACCTGGGCATCGCGCATGAAGCGCAGGCTGATGCCGTCCTCCACCACCGCTTCTTCGGGATAGTCCTGCTGCTGGGCCAGGGGCAGGTTCAGCACCTCGCTGTAGGTCTCGGCCAAATCCTTCTCTGACACCAGACCCAGGCGCAGCAGCAGCCGCGGCAGGCCTTCACCGCTGCTGTCGGCCAGCCGGCGGGCACGGCCCAGGTCGTTGACCCCGACCCTGCCGCTCGCTGCCAGCAACTCCGCCACCGCAATCTGCGGGTTTTGCTCTTCGCGTTCCTGTTGTTCCACAGCCATGCCTAAATGCCTTGCTTACCGAGTGATGAAACCACAGCGTTTTTACTCAGCCATGTCATGATACTGAGCGGATCTGCCGACTATCTCACAACCCCGCCAGATGGAGAAATACGCAGCGCAGGATGTGGATTGGGGATCTCGCCAGCCCCTCCGGCCCTACTGCACATTTCGCGCACGTTCCGCCTGCCATTCCGGCACCAGCCGGCCTAGTTGCAGCATCAGGGCCTCGTCCTCATAGGCCAGCAGATGCCGTTCCATCTGACCCAGGCTGCGGCGCAGCAGTTCCTGACTCATGGCACGATGGCGGGCCACATGAATGCGTTCGTGCCGGGTGGGTGTCAGACCCTCATCCTTATAAAACAACTCTTCGTACAGCTTCTCACCGGGCCGCAGACCGATGTAGTCGATGGGGATGTCCGCCGGATCGCGTCCGGACAGGCGAATCATCTGCTCGGCCAGATAGCGTATTTTGACCGGTTCACCCATGTCCAGAACAAAGATCTCACCGCCATCGCCCAGCACCCCGGCCTGCATGATGAGCTGACAGGCCTCGGGTATGGTCATGAAGAAACGCTCCATGTCCGGGTGGGTCACGGTCACCGGGCCGCCCCGGTCAATCTGCCGCCGGAACAGGGGCACCACGCTGCCGGCGGAGCCCAGTACGTTGCCGAAGCGCACCGTGATATAGCGGGTCCGGGCGCGGGCATCCATGCATTGGCAATAGAGTTCCGCCAGGCGTTTGCTGGCTCCCATCACGTTGGCCGGATTCACCGCCTTGTCGGTGGAAATCAGCACGAACTCTCTGCAGCCATGGCGTTCTGCGGCATCCGCCACCGCGCGCGTGCCCATGACATTGACCCGCAGCGCCTCGCGCACCTGGGACTCCAGCAAGGGTACATGTTTGTAGGCAGCGGCATGAAACACCCGCTGCGGCCTCTGCGAGGCAAACAGGTGCTCCACCGCCGCCGCATCCGACACGTCCCCCAGGCGGGCCAGAAGATCGAGCCCGGGAAAGGCCGAACGCAGCTCTTCTTCTATGGCGTACAGGTTGAATTCCGAGTGCTCGTAGACGATGAGGCGGGCGGGCTCCAGGCGAGCGATCTGGCGGCACAACTCAGAGCCGATGGAGCCACCTCCGCCGGTCACCAGGATGACCTGTCCATGCAGCCCTTCACTGATGCCCTGCCAATCCAGGCGCACCGGGTCGCGACCCAGCAGATCCTCGATGGAAACCACCTTCAACTGGTTCACATTGACCTGACCGGACATCAGGCTGCGCAGCCTGGGCACGGTGCGGAAGGGCACGCCGGAACGCTCGCACAACTCCACCAGGCGGCGCATCTGCAGGCTGTCCGCCGAGGGAATGGCCAGCACCACCACGTCGATGGAATACTCGGCCACCACCTCGGGAATACGTTCGCACTGACCCACCACCGGTATGCCGTGGATCTCCGCCCCCTGGCGGCGCGGCAGGTCATCGACGAAGGCCACAGGGTGATAGGAACGCAGCGGATCGCGCAGCATGTCGCGCACCAGCATCTCACCCGCGCTGCCCGCGCCCACCATCAGCACACTCTGTCCACCACCCAGGTCCAGGCGGTGATCCTTGTGCCAGCGGTAGAGCAGGCGCGGTCCCGCCAGCAGCAGCAGTTGCAGTAGGATGAACAACAGGGGCACGGTGCGTGGCACCTCCTGCAGGCGGAAGAATATGAACAGCAGAACCACGCACAGGACACTGCCGAAGGCCACCGCCTTCAGTATGCGCACCAGGTCCGGCAGGGAGGCGAAGCGCCACACCCCCCTATACAGGCCGAACAGCCAGAACACCGCTGCCTGCACCGGCACCACCAGGGGCAGGGCGGTCAACGCGGTGACGACATACTCATCCGGCGGCATCTCCAGGTTGAAGCGCAACCAATAGGCGCCCAGCCAGGCCAGGGGCACCATCACCAGGTCATGGGCAAAGGCCGCGCCACGATTGCGCAGACGGTCGATCAGCACGTTCATGCCGTCCCGCTCCTCTGCCGCCGTTCCATCAGATGCACCTTGAAGGCGATCAAGGCATAAATACCGGCCCACATGGACAGCAGCCATACCGCTTCACCTGGCTGCAGGTCCACGCCCTGCAGAGCCGTGACGGAACAGGCCAACATCAGCAGATAGGCGCGCAGCACAGTCTTGCGATGCCCCCATCCCAGACGCACCAGGCGCTGGTAGTAATGGGTGCGGTGGGCCTGCCAGATGCGTTCACCCGCCAGTAGGCGCCGCAGCAGGGTTACGCTGGCATCGACGATGAAAGGGGAAAACACCAACAGGGACGCCCACAGTGGAAGGATCTGCAGTTGAGCTGCCCAGAGGCTGAAGCCTGCCGCAAGCAGCCCAAGCATGGCACTGCCTGAGTCACCCATGAAAATCCGCGCCGGAGGAAAGTTCCAGCGCAGGAATCCAGCCGCAGCAACGGCAACCACGGCCGCCGACAATGCGTAGGCCTCGAAGCCCGCCCGATACCCGGCCAGGGCAAGTGAGCCAAAACCGATCAACGCCATGCCACCGGCGAAACCATCCATACCGTCCATGAAATTATAGAGATTGATCATCCAGACCACCAGAAACAGGGTGCTCAGCTGGTAAGCCAGAGCCGCAGGGTAAGCTGCGGGCAGTCCGGCAGGCGGTCCGATCTGCAATCCAGCCTGAAGCATCAGACCCGCTGCAGCCACATGCGCCAACAGCCGATAGCGGCGCTTGACCCCGAAACGGTCCTCGGCCAATGAGATGCCCGCCACCAACAGGGCTGCCACGGCTATCCAGGCCGCCGCCTCCGGCAGCGGGGTCCGCCATTGCACCAGCAGAATGCCCAGGATCAGGGCCAGGAGCATGGCCAGTCCACCCGTGCGCGGCGTCGGGTTTTCATGCAGGGAGCGCTCGTTGGGGTGGTCAAGGATCTGAATTCTGGCCCCGGGACGAGACAGGTAATGAGTCAGCCAGGCACTGCTCAGACCCACCCCAATGAGTATGGCGAGCACCAGGTAATCACTGAGGTCGTTCACGGACGCATCCGCCGACCATGCAATTCCCCGCAGGGCGCATGGGCCCATTTGCAAAAAGAGAGACTCGGCATGGTGTCGTACGGCTTTACGGGAATGGCAACGATCAGCTGCTCAGATGAGTAAACCGTTGAATCATAGCATGGGCTTCAAACATCACCTCGCACCAGGGCCTTCTCCACCCGCTCCCGGACATCCAGGCCAACCAGTTCCTCAATTAGAGTCAGGGTGAAATCCATGGCGGTGCCGGGGCCGCGGGAGGTAATCAGCTTGCCGTCGGTCACCACCGGGACGCCCAGCGCATGCACCATGGGGTAGGCGTCCAGTACCCCGGGATAGGCCGTGGCTCTGCGCTGGTCCAGCATGCCGGCGCCGGCCAGAACCTTGGGAGCGGCACAAATGGCAGCGGTGTAGCGTCCATCATCGCGCATGCGCTTGAGCAGTTGGTGAATGCGTGGATCCTGGTCCAGGTGGTCCGAGCCGGGCAGACCGCCTGGAAGCACCAGCATGTCGAAGTCCTGTTCCAGAACCGCATCCAGGGTGGTGTCAGGCAGCAGCACGGTACCACGGCTTGCGGTAACAGGGCCTTCCTCTAGTCCGGCGCTGACGACTTCGATTTCGGCCCGCCGCAACAGGTCAATGATGGTGACGGCTTCAAGTTCTTCGCAACCTTGGGCGAGTGGGACGAGGACGCGCGCCATATTTTTTTCCTCACATGAGTCTTGGTCAGGAGCGAGGCCGGCACCAGCCGGATACCACTGGCCTCCAGTTTAGGTAATTCTTCCGCCAGTACCGCCAGGGTCTCCGGGTAGGGGTGTCCGATGGCGATGGCGCTGCCTTTGCGCCGGGCCAGCTGCAGCATGCGCTGGTATTGGAGACGAATCGCCGCTACGCTGCGTTCGGAGTCCAGGAATACATTTCTGCGCGCCACCGGCACCGCGTTTTCCGCGGCGATTGCCTCGGCCACGGTGGCTACACTAGTCCGGCTGTCGATGAAATACAGCCCGCGTTCGCGCAAACCGTTCATCACCCACTGCATGGCGCCGGGGTGCCGGGTCAGGAGACTGCCCATGTGGTTGTTCACGCCGACGGCATGCGGCACTGAGTCCAGATCTTCCTGCAGCACCCGCTGGATAGTCGCCTCCCCCATGTGCAGATGCAATGCGCCGGGGCCCAGCGCCCCGCCATCCATGGCCTGCATGGGCAGGTGCAACATGACCTCCTTGCCCATTTCGTGCGCCTGGCGGGCCAGACGCCCGGCATGTCCGGTGTGTGGCAAAAAGGCATAGGTGACTGCGCCCGGCAAGGCCAGGGCCGCACGACCGCTGCGCAAGGTATTGCCCATGTCATCGATGACGATGGCTATGCGGGGTGCATCCGCCTGCGCACAGACCCAGCCGAGCAAAAGCGACAGCCCCGCCAAGATGCGGCGCCAATCCCCGGCTTGCAACGAAACCACTGGGTGCTCAACCCTTGTTGCGGGGACGCATGAGATGTAAGCCCTTGAGCATATTGAGGGCCTCGTTGAGCTGGTAATCCGTTTCCGCCAGCGATCCGCCCTTCTTTTTGTCCTTGCTCTGGTCGCCGTCCTTGTTCTTGCCGTCGCCATTCTCCAGGTGCCCCGCCAGATCCGCCTCCTTCAGAGGCTTGAGTCCTGAGCCGCCCTTGGCCTTGACCTCCACCCGGTCAACGACGATGTCGGGAAGGATGCCCTCGGCCTGGATGGAACGCCCCGACGGGGTGAAATAGCGTGCCGTGGTCAGTTTGACCGCACTGGTCTGATCCACCGGGATGATGGTCTGCACCGAGCCTTTGCCGAATGTCTGCTCGCCCATGATCACGGCCCGTTTGTGATCCTGCAGTGCACCCGCCACAATTTCCGAGGCGGAGGCCGAACCACTGTTGACCAGCACCACCATGGGGGCGCCGTTGATCACATCGTCAGGCCCGGCCTTGAACTCTAGCTTGGAGTCGTCCACCCGACCCTGGGTGTAGACGATAAGCCCACTCTCCAGAAAGGCATCGCTCACCGAGACCGCCGCGTTCAACACACCCCCGGGGTTGTTGCGCAGGTCCAGCACCAGACCCTTGAGTCCGGTCTTGTCTGTACTCTTGAGCTTTTCCATCGACTTCATCAGGTCTTCGGTGGTGCTCGACTGAAAATGACTCAAGCGCAGATAACCATAGCCAGGTTCCAGGAAACGGCTCTTGACGCTGGCCACGCGGATTATGTCGCGCTCTATCTCGACCCGAAAGGGTTTGTCCTCTCCCTCGCGCACGATCATCAGGGACACCTTGGTGCCGGGCTTGCCACGCATGTGGTTGACCGCATCATTCAGGGTCATGCCCTTCACCGGTTTATCATCCAGACGGATGATAAGGTCGCCGGCCTGGAGCCCCGCGCGCTGAGCCGGGGTATCGTCGATGGGGGCGATGACCTTGACGAAACCGTCTTCCATGCCGACCTCGATACCCAGGCCGCCGAACTTTCCGCTGGTACCCACCCGCAGCTCCTTATACTCCTCCGCGTTCAGATAGCTGGAATGGGGATCAAGGCCGGTGAGCATGCCGCGGATGGCATACTCCAGAAGCTCTTTGTCTTCCACATCCTCCACATAGTCACTTTTTATCCGGCCAAAAATCTCCGCGAAGGTACGCAGTTCCTTCAACGGCAGAGCCTGGGACTGGGCCTCGGCGGCCGGCGCCATGGTGACTGGAAGCACCGCCAAAGCACAGAGCAGCAGCGCGGATAAAAACCATTCCTTCATCGTCTCATACTTCATGATTCACTCATCGTCATCGTTGTCGCGGAATAACGCATGCAGCGTGTCCGCAGATCATTGTTCTGTTGGCAGCCGGTTCAAGGCTCAGGGGTCCCGGGCCGCCCAGCTGCAGACGTCTGCACCCTATACAACTCTGACCGGCATGGGCCAGATTGCGGCCCGCTCCGCCAATGTCTTAGCAATATTGTACGCTATTGTACCGCTAACGTTACCCGGTTCTCCTGCCCTTGAGGCGGCGACACCACTTACGTGGATTACGTGGCTGCGCATTGCGGCGAATGCCAAAATACAAGCCGCTGTTGCTGCGCCCGCCACTGGCGCCAACCAGGGCGATACCCTCTCCCTCTTCAACCCACTCACCGGTTTCCTTGAGCAGGGTCTGGTTAAAACCATACAAGGACATGTAGCCGTCGCCATGATCCAGGATCAGCAGCAGCCCGAACCCTCGCAGCCAGTCAGCATAGGCCACGCGCCCATGATGAATGGCCCGCACCTCTCCACCCTCGGCGGCATCGATCACCACGCCGTCCCAGGTCAGTCCGCCGGAAGCCCGACTCGAACCGAAACGCACACTGATTCGGCCTGATACCGGCCAGGACAGGCGTCCGCGGCGCTTGTACATAGGCTCCCGGTGTACTGACTCTGTCTTCGCCAGTTCTGTTTCCAGGCGTTTGACCAGGAGTTGCATGGCCTGGGCATCCCGCTTCAGCTTAACCAGTTCGGCATCGCTGTCACGCAGTTCGTGGTCCAGACGCTGCACCAGCTTTCGATGCCGGGAACGGGCGTCCTCCAGGTCCTTTCGCTCACGGCTACGCGCCTCGTGCAGGACCTGCAGGCGCGCTTTTTCCTCCCGAATAGCCGCTTCCACACCGCGCAACTGTTCAACCTGCTCACGAATCTCGCCGATACGTCGCGCTCGCGCCCGGCTGAGATATTCATGGTAAGCCATCATCCGGGTGATCAGTCCCGGATCCTCCTGGCTCAACAATATCCGCAGTCGCTCCTGCCGTCCCATGACGAATGCGCTACGCAACTGGCCTCGCAGGATATGCTGTTGCCGGTCGATGCGTGCACGCCGGGTCCGTTCTTCTTCCTGTAAAGTCTGCAAAGCCTGGCTGCGATCGGTTATGTCCGCTTCCAGCCGCCGCAACTGCCGGGCCAGATCGCCCACCTGCCGCTCAATAGTCTCCAATTCACCGGTCAGTTGCTGTTTGTGACCTCGGGCGCGGCCCAGGGTTTCCTCAAGGTCATGGATGCGCCCCTTCAGATGCTCCAATTCCTTGCGCTTCCCCTGGGTGTCCGCCATGGCGAATTCGCCCGATCCCAGCAGCACTGCGACGACAAAGCCGAATGCAAGCCTTTTCAACAGCCATATCAACTCGCTGAAAGATAAAATAATAGTGTGTATTTTCACTGCCCTGGTTTTGGACTCATAAAACGCTTTGCTATCCGCCTTCACAAACCGAACCGAAACAGCGTATTATTGTATGATGATGAAATAATTATAGGTATCTGGAATGCAGCAGAAATTCCCCAGCACCGATAAGCCGGTATTGAACGATGGCGATGAATTGGTCAATCCCATCGATCTGTTTACCGGCGACGAAGACATAGAACGCGCATCCCGCTCGCTGAAGGCCATGTCCCACCCCCTGAGGCTCAAGATCCTGTGCACTCTGGGCGGACAGGAAATCAGCGTACAGGAAATCGTAGAACAGGTCGGCACGTCGCAAAGCAACATTTCCCAGCACCTTGCCATTCTGCGCGACAAGGGCATACTCGCCTCCCGAAAAGACGCCAACCGCGTCTATTACCGGGTCAGCGATTCCCGCACTCTTCAGCTTATCGGCATGATGCGTGAAGTGTTCTGCAACCACAACCACTGAGCGAACCTGGCGACATGGGAAACGATCACGCCGTAGCAGCGGTGTGTATTGTACTTGCGTCACCCGCCCTTGCCTGCGTTAGAATTCAGCCCTAACTCATCCACCTTGCAATATCCGGCGCCGGATCTATCGGATTCGACACCCGTGAGCCGCGGCCACCGAGCCCGGCACGCCGGCCGCCCACCACCGTCCCGGGAAGGTATAATGACTGAACAAATTGTCGAGTTTGTCGGCAACCATTGGGAGCTGTTTTTCGCCCTAGGCGCTATTTCGGGCCTGTTGACTGTCAATATGCTGACAGGCAGCAAGGGCAGCGTGGATCCCCAGAGCGCCACCACCATGATCAATCACCAGGATGCGGTGGTGGTGGACGTGCGGCCCACCGCTGACTACGCCAAGGGCCACATCATCAACTCCATCAACATCCCCATGAACGGCTTTTCCAAACAGATCGCCAGCCTGGAAAAGCACAAATCCCAGCCTGTCATCATCAGCTGCCGTTCCGGCGCCCAGTCCTCACAGGCCAGTAAACAGTTGCGTAAAAACGGCTTTACCGACGTATACAATCTGCGCGGCGGCATCCTGGCCTGGCAAAGCGCCAATCTGCCGATAACCCGCAAAAAGAACAAATAGTCTGAATCACACCGGCCTGAGCAGATGCGCCGGTGCCATTTCAATATGCCTCAGGAAACGACATGAGCGACCAGGAACAAGCCCATCAAAAACCACCAGAGCGCCTATTCACGATCCAGCGCATCTATCTGAAGGACGTCTCCTTTGAGACGCCGAATTCCCCGGACATATTCCGCGGCGAATGGAAGCAGGAAAACAACCTCAACCTCAAGACCGAGACCAAGCGTCTGGAAGAGGATGGCTACGAGATCGTACTGACACTGACCCTCACCGTGAAATCCGCGGACAAGACCGCTTATATCGTGGAAGTGCAACAGGCCGGCATCTTTACCATCAAAGGTTTTCCGGAACAGGAAATGGCCCCGATGATCGGTGCCTATTGTCCCAACACTCTCTTCCCCTATGCCCGGGAGGCCATTACCGACCTGGTGAGCAAAGGCAGCTTTCCGCAAATGGTTCTGCAGCCGGTCAACTTCGACGGCCTGTTCATGCAGAGGCAGCAGGAACTGGCGCAGCAGCAAAAGGCCCAGAACCCGTCTATCAACTAGAGGCCTCAGCAGACATGGCTCACGGCCGTCCCTTCAGGGCGAACACCGCGGACAGGCGCTTCCACGCCAGCCATGGACACAAGGCCGGGACGGAACAATCCAGCACATTACGCACGCGCCTAACTGCTTGGGAGGCAGTCTAAACCCATGAGCATGCCATCCGGACAACGCATCGCCGTACTCGGGGCCGGATCCTGGGGCACGGCGCTCGCCATCCTACTCAGCCGTAACGGGGCGGACGTGCTGCTGTGGGGTCATGAGCCCGCACATGTGGATCGCCTCATCAGGGACCGGGAGAACCGGGAATTCCTGCCCGGCTTCCTTTTTCCGGACAGGCTTCGGCCGGCTTTCGACCTGAAGCAATTGGCTGACTGCGCTCAGGTCATGCTGGTGGTGCCAAGCCATGCCTTCGCCCATGTGGCCGGCAGTATCGCCCCGCTGCTTGGACCCGATACTGCCATCTCCTGGGCCAGCAAAGGATTCGACCCCCACGGAGGACGCCTGCTGCACCAGGTTGCGGGCGATGCCTTCGGCCCCGAGCGCCCGCTTGCCGCAATCTCCGGTCCGACCTTCGCCACCGAGGTGGCCGACGGCCTGCCCACCGCCGTCACCGTAGCATCTCCCGATCCGCAACACGCCCAACGAGTCGCCGGCATGCTGCATTGCGAATACTTCCGCGCCTACACCAACCCCGATATCATCGGCGTACAGGTGGGAGGTGCGGCCAAGAACGTGCTCGCCATCGCCGCCGGCATTGCAGATGGTCTGGGTTTCGGCGCCAACACACGCGCTGCCTTGATCACCCGCGGGCTCATGGAACTAACCCGACTGGGCGTGGCACTCGGGGGAGAAAGCCGCACCTTTATGGGCCTGGCCGGACTGGGCGACCTGGCACTCACATGCACCGACAACCAATCGCGTAACCGCCGCATGGGCCTGGCGCTGGCCCGCGGCCTGGGCGTGGAAAAGGCGAAAAAGGAAATCGGTCAGGAAGTGGAGGGCGTGGGCGCGGCCGAAGTGGTATACCACAAGGCCCAGGAGATCGGCGTGGAAATGCCGATCTGCGAACAGGTTTACCGGGTACTCTATCAGGGCGTCATGCCCATGGAGGCCACACGCGCCCTGCTGGAACGTTCCAGCAGGGCCGAATAAGCCAAACAATCAGCCAACCAGGCTCAGCCGCCGTAGCCGATCTCCTTGAGCGCCCCCTGGATCTCGTCCAGGATGGCCGGATCGTCGATGGTGGCCGGGATCTTGTACTCCTTGCCATCCGCGATACTCTTCATGGTTCCGCGAAGAATCTTACCGGAGCGGGTCTTGGGCAGGCGCTGCACCACGATGACTTTTTTGAACGCCGCCACCGGTCCGATCTTCTCCCGCACCAGACCGACCAATTCCTTTTTGATCTCGTCATCGCCCCGGTCCACCCCTGCCTTGAGCACCACCATTCCCAGGGGCAGCTCTCCCTTGAGCTGATCCGCCGCGCCGATGACCGCGCATTCTGCCACATCCGGATGGGAGGCCAGCACTTCCTCCATGCCGCCGGTGGACAAGCGGTGCCCGGCTACGTTGATGATGTCGTCGATGCGGCTCATGATGTAGACATAGCCGTCCTCGTCCTTGTAACCCGCGTCGCCGGTCAGATAGTAGCCGTCCAGGGCGCTCAGATAGCTGTCCACGTAGCGCTGGTCATTCTGCCACAGGGTGGGCAGACATCCGGGCGGCATGGGCAGCTTGATCATGATGCGGCCGATGTCGCCCGGCGCCACTTCCCCGCCGTTTTCATCGAGCACCTGCACGTCATAGCCATGCACCGGCACCGTGGGCGATCCGGGCTTGACCGGCATCGGTTCCACCCCCAGCAGGTTGGCGGCGATAGCCCAGCCGGTCTCGGTCTGCCACCAGTGGTCGACAACCGGCACCTTGAGTATGTCCTGGGCCCAGTTCAGGGTGTCCGGGTCACAGCGCTCGCCGGCCAGGAACAGGGCGCGGAAACCGGACATGTCGTATTTCTTAAGATAATCCGCATTCGGGTCTTCTTTTTTGATGGCGCGAAACGCGGTGGGCGCAGTAAACATGACCGAGATCTTGTGCTCGGCGATCATGCGCCAGAATGCCCCGGGATCCGGCGTGCCCACGGGCTTGCCTTCGAATATGACGGTGGTGCAGCCGTACAGCAGTGGCGCGTAGCAGATATAGGAATGGCCGACCACCCAGCCCACGTCCGATGCGGCCCAATAGACCTCGCCAGGCTGCATGCCGTAAACATGCTTCATGCTCCAGTGCAGGGCCACCGCGTGGCCGCCGTTGTCACGCACCACGCCCTTGGGCAGGCCGGTGGTACCCGAGGTGTAAAGGATGTACAGGGGGTCAGTAGCCTCCAGCGAGAGGCAATCGGCGGGCTGTGCCGCCTCGACCGCCGCGTTCCATTCCAGGTCGCGGCCTTCCTGCATGGATGCCAGCGCCTGAGGGCGCTGCAGCATGATACAGTGATCCGGTTTGTGCACGGACAGGCGAATGGCCTCGTCCAGCAGGGGTTTGTATTCCACCACCCGGTTGGGTTCGATGCCGCAGGAGGCGCTTACCATGACTTTCGGCTTGGCGTCTTCAATGCGGGTGGCCAGTTCTTTCGCCGCAAAACCGCCGAACACCACGGAATGCACCGCACCAATGCGTGCACAGGCCAGCATTGCCACAAGGGCCTCGGGCACCATGGGCATGTAGACGATGACCCGGTCGCCTTTCTCCACTCCCTGGGCCCTCAGGGCCCCGGCAAATCCGGCCACCTGGTCTTTCAACTCTGCATAGCTGATGACGCGTTTACTGTCGGTTACCGGGCTATCGT
>RRYU01016577.1_pt1 | contig 56796 bp, 49 predicted proteins | sample 2162651 | NCBI WGS metagenome assembly RRYU01 (sample SAMN10267283, study PRJNA491782) | microbial mat metagenome | isolation source: biomat in the production well | place: Japan: Minami-Kanto gas field, natural gas well KTG3 | collected 2017-06
AAAAAAAGGACCTAAGATAGAGGAAAGATTTTCCTTTTTCATAGATAAATATTCTAACTGAAAGTAAATTTTATTTCCCGCTTCAAAAAAATAACTATAATCGCCACCGATTAGATATGCAAAATCACCATCATCATTATCTTTAAAATAATATCCCAGAGCTCCATATATTCCTATTGGTCCCAGGTCTCCTTTTAGAGTAAAACCTATTCTCTGGCTGGCCGGGATAATGGTCCCCATAAAATCTGTTTCCGGTTCCCGGATATAATTCAGGGTAAGATCATATCCTTCAATCATGGTTCTTCCCCTCAAACCCCATTTAATATCCTGGCTGGCTTCAGGAAAAGCAGCCACCAATGATACACTTGAATTCCAATTCAGAGGAATATAGGCTTCCACTGCAGTCTGGTATTTCGAGCCGGTTTCTTCATCCATTACCACTGATCCTAAAGTAAAATCAACCGGATTGAGCATCGAACCGAAAGACCAGGAAATGGGTTGACGTCCTACAGTAAGATGTAATTTGTCAAACTTGTGTTTAAGGTAAAGTTTTTTAAACATAAAATCCAATTGACCGGTTATTGGATTAGTGTATAAGTAAACTGCAGATTTTATTTGATTGTTATTGAAAGGAGGAATATATAATTCTAAATCCAAACTTGCTTGAGGAAAAGCGGAAATGTTTCCTTCATTGTTGATGATACTTATTAGAGAAACGGCAAATTCACCTCCAATATCAACCTTGGCAGAAATTGGAATTGACCCCAAGAGAAAAATAATTATAAATAGAATGACAATGTTGAAATATTTTTTCACTCTTAATGTTTGCTCCTTGTTAATATTTTAGTTACTTCTAAGCGAATTGTAATATTTTTTACGCTTTATACTTTTCTGTGGGCAGACACAAGGTCTGCACCTACGAATTACTTGTTTTGTTACTTACCACTCATTACTTCATCACTTGTTTTATTATATTTACCTCAAATTCTGCAAAGAAAATGTTTCTTCGGGAATTTCCAGATTAAATTTGATTAGAGTAATTGTAAATTCGGTATAAGTATCTTTTCTCAACTTGTTTTCCATCACTGAATTTGTGGGAACCCAGCGCCCTTCAATTTCTTCTATTATGTTGACCTTGGTTTCTTTCAATATACGACCACTTTCAGTATATAATTCTTCTTTTAAACCGATAAATCTTTCCTTGTCTATCCAGCTTACTCGACGATAGTACGAGACTTTGACTCCCTCCCTGGCTATACCTTCCAATACATAACAGGCACGGCCTTCAAATTCTTCTTCCTTAATGATTTCAAAATCATATAAATCGGTTAATTTATCTGCTTCCATGACATCCTGATAGGAAAAATCACTTCCCATCATCCCTTGATTTAACATATGACCGGATATTTTAATTATTTCCTCTGCATCAGGAAAAAACATCCATAGGTCATCTTCTCTCTTGAGGAATTTTGTTCCTCTATCCTGTGAATTGGTAAATTCTACTAAAGAATTTTTTTTATCAGTCAAAGCAGCCATGGTTTTTATTATTTTACGACCCCCACTGACAATAATCATCTCTGCTTCCATTTGAGCTGTATCAAAATATTCATTATCATCTCTCTTGTTGATAATTTCCTCGGCAGTCATTTCTGCAGCAGTTGTTATAATTAAACTTGAAAATAATATCGATATTACTATTCCTATAAGTAAAAACCCTTTAATTTTTCGCATTTTTAACTCCCCTTTCTATTTGGTTAGTTGGTTAATTAGTTAATTAATCTATCAATCAACCAGTTTCTTTTCTATGTTCCTCATTTTAGGGGCGTATGGCAATACGTCCCTACCTGTCCTATATAAACTCACAACTCGCAACCTGTAACCTGAAACTTGTCACTCATTACTTGTTACTTGTTTTATTTCCTATACGCTATATGTTTAATCTTTATGTTTTTCTCTGGGCAGACACAAGGTCTACCTCTACATATTACTTATTACTGATTACTTATTATTATTTTTTATATCTGTCTCAAGGCTTCGGTCGGTTCAAGTTTAGCAGCCTTCCTTGCCGGTATAATACAGGCAATAGTGACAATGACTACCCCTAATACAAAGCAAAAAACAAGATTCTCCAAACTAAAGACGGTATAATAAATTGGGCTCATCAAAAAATCTGTGCTTTCTATCCCCTCAAAAGCCGCAGAATAATCGATACCGACAACGGAGAAAACCTTGGTCAATATTCCACCCAGCACAGTACCAAGAGCACTACCAAGTATCCCAATAATTGCTCCTTCCATGGTAAATAGATATAATATTTCTCTGCTTTTTAAGCCCAGGGCACTCATCATCCCGATTTCACGGGTACGTTCATTGATAATCATGATCAGTGTATTCACCAATACAAAACAGGCCAGTATGATAATAAAAATATAGATGGAATTGTACATTTTAACAGCAAAATCAAAAAGTTCAACCAAATCATAACCCTTATTCCAAAGCTGAAGTAGGTATTTTCCGGATTCATCTTCTTGAGAAAACAATTCACTTAATCCGGGTAAAACCGAAGCAGCTTTATCGTGATTTGAAGTAATTAAAAGTAATTCTGTTACCTCACCCGGCATCTCCAAAATCCTCTGGGCTTGACCCAATGGAAGGAAGAAAAGTCTATCATTCAGCGCCAGTATATCGCTTTGATATTTCCCTACAATCTGAAAAGTAGAACCTTTAAAGGAACCAAAAGGGGTCATGTATAAAATGGTGACTTTCTCTCCTACTTCACGACCTATTTTTTCCAATAACCCGGCTCCCATAACAACTTCCTTATTTCCCTCCTGAACCATCCTGCCTTCGGTTATGTTTTTATCAATCCCCATAAATTTTATTTCCTCAACGGGGTCAACCCCCCATCCCATCATGCCGACTAATTCATCTTCCAGGCTGACCATGGCACCAAATTTAAGTCGCGGAACAACCTGCTCCACCCCTTCCACTGACTTTACTTTTTCACTCATGTCTTTATAGCCTTTACCATTAAACCCGTCTAAAGTATAATTTAAAGACATAAGACGCTCTTTTAGTTTGTATTCCTCATCAATAACCCGTATATGTCCGGCTTTATAGTGGATATGATTTTCAAAAAAAGATTCTAACATCCCATTGATTAATCCACGGGCAAAGACCACGGCAAAAATAGCAAAGGCAATAGCAATAATAGAAACTGATGTTCTAATCCTGGATCTCGATAGATTCTTTTTGGCTAAATTCCATAAAAATTTCATTTTTTACCTCCTTATCGATGATAGATTGCTTTTACCGGATCTTTTTTAGCTGCCCAATATGCCGGCAATATACTGGACAAAACTGCAACGATGACACCTAAAACAAATAAAAAACCAAAAGCAGGATAATTCCAGGTTCCATACATTCTATCGAGAATGGGAATGCCGTATGCAGAACCATCTCCACCTATATAGCCTAAACCATATCCGTATTTCACTAACCCACTCACACCTGCGTATCCAAGCAAGCATCCCGCTAATCCACCGAGTATACCTATACCGGTTGCCTCTACCATAAAAACAAAAACAATCTCCTGCTCTCTCATTCCCAGGGCTTTCATCATGCCGATTTCTTCTGTTCTCTCCAGGGCAGACAGGATAACATTATTGACAATCCCCAGCATACCGATAAGAAGAACAATTGACAGAATTGCGCCGATTCCACCCTTTTTGGCAACACTTAAAGCGATGACTGATGCAGCAGATTCTTTCCAGGAATATGCTTTCAAATCCATATCTTTATTTTTAAAACTGTCCGTCAATGCTTTGGTGATAGTGTCCTCATCTCCGGAAACTGTTTTTAAGGCAAGCATAGTAACCCCGTTACCCACGTTTAATGTCTGCTGGGCAACATCTAACGGAATAAAAACAATCCCGTTATTAATCATCGGATTGGGAGCCCTTATCAGACCTGAAATCTCCACATCAATGGTATTAAAAGTATCCTCTTTCGTTCTGACCAGAAGTGTAATATAATCATTAACTTTTAAATCCATTAATTCGGCCAAGCTTACTCCTATGACTGCTTTTGATTCGTCAGGGGTAAACATTGAACCTTCAACTACAAAATTTTGAGTAGCAAAAACCTGGTTATATTGCTCGATAGAGATGCCCATGCCCTGAACTGCTACTTCATCAATCCCGTTATTCAGGTTGGCTTTAAATCTTAATTCGGGAGACACTCCCAATATTCCATCCGTGTTCTTTATGCTCTCTTCTATATCCTGATTTAAATAAATCAAATTTTCCAGGGGTAACTTTTCTCTATCTTCCCAGTATTCAGGATAAGCCACCTGAATATTACCTGTATCATAATTCTTTATATTTTCAAAAGACATTTCCTCCATGCCGTTCATAAGGGAATCCATAAGTAAGTAACTGAAAAATGCAAAGGCAATCACCATAATTGTAATTATGTTTCTCCTTTTTTGACGGGTTAAGTTTTTTAGCCCGAGCTTGAAGCTAAACATCTTTTATTCCCTCCTTTCATCCGCAGAAATCATACCATCCTTCAGGTTAATAAATCTGTTAGCATACTTCATAACCATAGGGTCGTGGGTAGAAAAGATAAAAGTAGTGTTTAATTCTTTATTCATTTTCCTCATAATGTCTACAACACCAGCAGCATTTTCAGAATCGAGATTGGCAGTCGGCTCATCCGCCAGAATAAGCTTGGGCTCTTTCACTAATGCTCTGGCGATGGCTACTCTCTGTTTTTCTCCACCGGAAAGTTCATTCGGTCTTCGGGATTCCAGTCCTTTAAGCCCTACTTCGGCTAATATTTTCAATACTTTTTCTTTCATTTGCAATTCCGAAGAATGGTCAATTAGTCGGATGGCAAACTCTACATTTTCATAAGCCGTCAATACTGGAATCAGGTTATAACTTTGGAATACAAAGCCGATATTGAAGCGCCGCGTCATAGCAAGTGCTTTTCTGGAAAGATCACTTACTTTCTTGTCATTTAGACGAATCTCTCCTTCTGTAGGCGTATCCAGACAACCTATCATATTCAGAAGCGTCGTTTTTCCTGAACCGGAAGGACCAAAAATTGTGGTAAACTCTCCCCGTTCTACTGTCAGGTCAATCCCTCGCAAGGCTGGCACTTCTATTTTCCCCTGCTGATAAATTTTCTTAACCATATTTAGTACGAGTAAAGACATTTCATTTAACCTCCTTCGTTAAATTTGAATACAGTAATAATCCTTTTTTATATTTTAATTATTTATCCAGTGAAAACATTTAAGAGAATTTTCTTTCATTATTTTACTCTTTATTTCAATTTTTTTCACCTACCGATGATAAATTGCTTTTACCGGGTCTTTATGGGCTGTCCAGTAAGCAGGACCTATACTGGAAAGTAAAGCAACAATTATTCCAAAAAAGAATACGAAAACAAAAGAAGAAAAATTCCAGACCCCATAAAGTTTATCAATTATCGGTATGCCATACATGGACATATCTCCGCCTATATAACCTAAGTCATACCCGTATTTAACTATCCACCCTACTCCCGCAGCACCTAACAAGCAGCCGGTTAATCCACCGAGGATACCTAAACCAGTTGCCTCTACCATAAAGACTAAAACAATCTCCCATTCTCTCATTCCCAAAGCCTTCATCATACCGATTTCTCTGGTCCTCTCCAGGCTGGACAGGATAACATTATTAATAATTCCTATCATACCAATCGTTAAAATGATGATTAATATAACAGCGGTTTCAGCATCTTGAGCAGTACTCATAAATATCACTGTTTTCGCAGATTCCTTCCAGGAGTAAGCATTAATATTCATGTTTTTTTCCTGAAAAATTTGATTAATCTTATCTATGGTTTGGTTAATTTCTTTTTCCTTTTTTATTTTGACAGTCATCATACTAATGCCATTCTCCACATTCAATGCCTGCCTGGCAATTTCCAAAGGAACAAAAACAATACCATTATTAATCATCGGATTGGGTGTATAGAGCAATCCCCCAATTTCCAAATCAATGGTATTAAAGGTATCTTCTTTCGTTCTGACCAGGAGTGTAATGTAATCATTAACTTTTAAATCCATCAATTCGGCTAAACTTACTCCTATTACTGCTTTTGATTCGTCCGGGGCAAACATTGAACCTTCAACGACATGATTTTGAGTAGCGAAAACCTGGTTATATTGCTCGATAGAGATGCCCATGCCCTGGACTGCAATTTCATCAATCCCGTTATTAAGGTTGGCTTTAAATCTCAGCTCGGGAGATACTCCCAATACTCCATCCATCTTTTTTATGCTTTCTTCTACATCTTGATTTAAATAGATTAAATTTTCCAAAGGCAGCTTATCTTTGTCTTCCCAGTATGCAGTATGAGCCACCTGAATACTCCCTGTATCGTAATTCTTTATGTTGTTAAAAGACATCTCTTCCATACCTTCCATTAAAGAATCAAGAAATAAAAATACGAAAAAAGCAAAAGCAATCACTAAAATAGTAATGAAATTCCTTCTTTTCTGGCGGGTTAAGTTTTTCAAACCAAGCTTGATACTGAACATATTCTGCTCCTACAATTTATCATTATGGATCTAAAAGCTTCTTCATGAATTGATTGCTATCCATCACCACCCCATTAAATAAAACTTAACGGGCATGGATATATTTAACATTATTTCTAATAAAGCAAGATTAATCTTTTCAAATATTTATTTTCTCAAGAAAAAAATTTAAAATATTTCGGTTGACAATATTGACCGTTCCTTCTTCGGCACCAATAATTCTTTCTATAGCATTCTCATATATCCTAAATTCTTTTTCAACTTTATCCAGATTTTTTGGATTCTTATCACTTCCTAAGATAAGGTCAGGAATCCTTTCACTGAACGTATAAGCTATTTCGAAAATCAACCTGGCAGCTTCATCAGGGTATGGTGTATTGAATGTTTTTTCTTTTATACCCTGCCTGATAATTTTGCTAAATTCAGGTGCCATTATTTCTATACTATTCTTGTATATTTTATATCTAAACAATAAATTTCTATCATTGTAAAGGACTTTAAGTAATACTTTTAACAATTCCAAATTTTCTAATTTTACGCTTCGAGTTACACCATAAGCCCTATTTAATTTGGTAATCGCGTCTAAATCTTCCCTTTCTACTATTTTTTTTACTTCTTCCAAAATCTTTTCACTCATTCTTTCAATCAGTGCATCCAATAAATCTTCTTTAGATTTAAAGTAATAATAAAAAGTGCCTTTGGACAATCCCATTTTCTTAATAATAGTGTCAACTGCCGTTTGTTCATATCCGTTTGTAAAAAATAATTCTTCAGCCGTATTGAGAAATTCCGCCCTTCGCTCATCGTAGTTCTTAACAATTCTTACCATAATCAAACACTCCGTTTTTTTATTAGACTGACCGTCAGTCTATTTATATCATACATTTTATTTTCTGTCAAATCTATCTCGTATTTCGTATTTCGTATCTCGTATCTCGTAAAGAGAATATAAACCGAGAATCAGTATAAATTCGTATCGCGAATTGCGTTAAGGAAAAAGGGGGGAATCAGCGAAATATTATATTTGAATTAAAGATGTATTTTTTACTTAAAATAAAAAATTGATATTTTTTAATAAAAAGAAGGTGAAATGAGATTTTTATCGTAGTATAATATATAGAGCGTCTAATAAATTTATATATTAGGGCAAAAAATGAAATCCTGATAATTAGATGTAATAATTTCTATAGACAATTATTAAGTTTCATATTATTTACCCCAAATACCATTTATAGTAAACATAATTATTCGATATTTTCCTCATTTTTAAATTGCCACCAAAAATCTCAAAATCATTCCGCCAATATTGATGTATATACTAATATCTCATTATTACTGCAAACAAACTCTATTTGTATTTGTCCTTCAAAGGAGGTGATAAAAGAATAAGAAAATAGTTGTCTGGAGAATGAATTATTTAGGAGGGAAGAAAAATGAAAAAACTTATCTTTATTAGTTTGGTAGTAGTTATTTCTCTTGTTCTGCTATTTACAGGATGTGTTACCCCGCCAGTTTCTGGTCTTCCAAATACAGTAAAGACAAAATTAGATACCGCTATCGCTAACTGGAATATGCTATACGGGACCAATGTACAAGCAGATACAGCATGGACTTATGAAGGAACAATTGATTCAACAACTGAATTAGATACTATTCTTGATGAAATTCTTTCACCCGATACTGCCTTTTTACCGGATGTAGACATAAATAATGTTTCTGCTGCTTCAGCTCTTCTTCTTGAAGATGTTACAGGATTAGCTGCTCAAACCATCACTGATTGGGAAAATTTGGTAGAATCATTAATTCAAACTGGAATGCATATTGTTACCATCAATTGGCAAAAAGGAACGGAAACATTCACTACTACCTGTGTAACAGATGATACTGATATTATATATGACAACATGCTCACTAATGCAGTAATGGTTGAAATAAAATCTAAAAAGAGATGTTTTGATTATGAAATCAGCTGGTTATGGGGCAGCAAGAGAGGAGAAATTACCGTTGATTTAGACTGTATCTGTATTGAAGGCCAACTTATTACCTGTATTCACAACTGCATTGCATGGATGTCTTTGGGTGATGCCAAGGTAAAATGTAAAGTAACAAAAGACCAATATTGCTGCTACTTGGATTATAGCTGGGCTTGGGCTACTCCTTTGGTCACCATTTCAGTCCAAACTGATAATTTTACTTTACAAACTTCCGGTATAGGTTCATCGGGACAAGGAAGCGGTAGTTGTTACTGTTGTTGTGAAGAATAAGGAAAGATTATTTTATTTGGTTATAGGAAAATATATTTAAGGATTGTCTTGACAGGGGTAAAATTTTACCCCTGTTTTTTAAAAACCTGCCTCTTTCATATTTCAAGGAATTACATAATCAATGAGTAGTTATAAATTTCAATTTACCAAATACTGCGCTTGCTTCAATCTCTAAATATCCTTGACTAGTGCTAATGTCACCTATTCTATATTTTTGGGAACCAAATACTGCTGATGACCTATCCGGTAATTCCAATTCACCAAAAGCAGAACTCGCTTTGATCAACGTAGGAATATCTGGGCTTAGGATAACTTTCCCCTCTGCGAATATGGTATTAACCTCTATCTTCTTCACTTCGTCTTCTATTTTTACTTTGGACAGATCGACTGTACCTGAGGCAAATATAATATTATATTCATCTTGTGCTTCAGAAACCCTGATTATTCCTTCTTTAAAGATAATGCTTCTACTATCTTGAAAACCAAAACCATTGAATAGGATAAATATTCCAAAAAAGACGATAAGAATTCCTATTGTTAGCTTAAATATATTAATATTAAAGTTAAAAAAACTATTCAGAAGTAAAATTATTCCCACGGTTAAAAATATAATTCCCATAAAAACTCCACCAAATAATTTCATTTTTCCCTCCTTTCTTTTCTAATAGATAGTAATTTCTTTAACTTATATTATTTTTTAAATTATTAAACAATATATAATTCTACACCGATATTTCTAATAATTTCTTCACATTCTTTGGAAATTCCTGAATCGGTGATAACAATTTCAAAATCGGTAAGGTCAGCAAAATGTGAAATTTTAATTTTCCCAAATTTTGAAGAATCAACCAATAAAATTTTAGTATCTGAAGATTCAATAACTGCTTTTTTAGTTTCCTTCTCATAATCAGTCGCGCAAGTCACTCCTAATTTTTCAGAAACACCGGCAGCTGAAATAAAAGCCTTATTAGCCCTTATTTTTTTTATTATATTTATTCCTTCTGGACTTTCAAACATTAGAGTATTATTATGGAAGTTGCCTCCCGGAAAAACTAATTTCCAATTTTTGTTCTCATATACATTAAATAGAATATTCATAGTATAACATATTACAGTTAAGGGCATATTTTCCGGAATAAATTTAGGTAGGTTTTCGGTAGTAGAGCCGGTATCTATGACAATTATATCATTAGGTTCTATCAAAGACGCCGCTTTTCGAGAAATTTTAATCTTTTCTTCCAGCATTAAGGATTCTGCAGTTTGAATTAAATACTTTTCTTCATCAGTATCAATCGGAGAATTTCGTTTTAAGACAGCCCCGCCCGAAATAAGAGTAACAATATTTTCCTTGGATAGTCCCCTAAGATCTCTTCTGATGGTCATCTCGGATACTTTTAATTTTTTAGCTAAATCATTGATGTTCGCAAAACCGTCAACGGATAATTTATTCAATATATAATTAATCCGATAATTTTTGCCTGCCATATCATCTCTCTCTTTTTTATAATCATATAATTCTTGCAAAACCGTTTACTTTTATATTCCCTGCATTGGCTTCATCTGTATCCAGATGGAAAGCTAACTTACTTTTTTCGGAAACCCTGATTACTACATCCTTATAAATAACTCCGTGTTCTCCCGATACTTCCACCTTAACTCTATCACCATTTTTTACCTGATAACATTCTGCATTTTTAGGCGTCATGTGGATATGACGAGCGGCTCGAATAGCTCCCTCGGAAAGGGTTAAAACACCCTTTGGTCCAATGAATGTGATAGGTGGAGAACCTTTTACATTCCCAGATATTCTAGTAGGAAGATCTAATCCCAAAAAAAATCCGTCGGTAATAGATAATTCTGCCTGGGTATATTCTCGCAGAGGGCCGAGAATCCTTACTTTTTCAATAACCTTCATGTTTGCACCAACTAAGTTAACTCTCTCATTACTGGCGAATTCTCCGGGTTGAGACAAATCACGTAATTTGGTAAGCTCATAATCCTTCCCGTATAAAATATCTAAAGAATCCCTGGTTAAATGAACATGGTGATTGGATATCTCTACGGGAATAGAGTAAAGATTAGATAACTCCTCTTTCTGGTGAATTTCTTTGTAAATCGTTTCAGTTATCATATCTACAAGTTTTTTATAGTCTTGTTCTTCCATTTTTTATCACCCTCGACTCATCTTTATTCTTTATAATAGCATAATAATATTAGACACTAACAATCTTTACACTGGCACTACAGCCCAGCCGGGTTGCTCCGGAGCGAATCATCAATAAAGCATCTTCATAAGTACGGATTCCGCCTGCTGCTTTAATTCCCATTTTAGGGCCAACTGTCCTGCGAATCAGGGCAACATCATGGGCAGTCGCACCGGCTGCAGAAAAACCTGTTGAGGTCTTTACAAAATCATAACCAACCTTCTTTACTAATTGAGAAGCTATTATCTTTTCCTCATCTGATAGCAAGCAAGTTTCAATAATCGCTTTGGTAATCGTAGTACTCCTGCAAGCTCTTAACACTGCCCTTAAATCTTCTTCCACGGTTTTTAAGTCACCATTTCTTAAAGCTCCAACATTGATCACCGTATCTATTTCACCTGCACCGTTTTCTATGGCATTACGAGTTTCGTAAGCTTTGGTCCTGCTGTCTGTTGCTCCTAACGGAAATCCCACGACAGCGCAGACTTTGACTCCGGTTCCCCTTAATTTTCTGGCGCAATAAGCCACCCAGGAAGAATTGACACAAACCGTACAAAAACCATACTGAACAGCTTCTTCGCATATTTTTTCCACCTGAGCTTCTGTGGCATCTGGTTTTAATATTGTATGGTCAATATAAGGTGCGAGGTCAGCAGGTGTGTTGATTTGTATGTTTTTATTATCCGAATCAGATCTAAAAGAAAGATTATCAGAAGAAGATGTCTTCTTTAACTTTGATATTATTTCATCACTAATCTTATCAATCAATTCTTTTTTATCCATCTTATCTATATCCATAATTTTAAACCTCTTCTCTTCATATTTTTATTGATTTCTTTCTACGGCCATTATTTTATTAACTCTACTCCAATGCCTTCCACCGGCAAAAGCAGTTTCCAGCCAGAGTTTTACCATTTCGCGTAATTCATCCGGAGTGTGTAATGGACCACCCAAAGTCAATACATTGGCATTATTGTGTTCTCTGCTATTTATAATAGTTTTTTGGTGATAACATAAAGCTGCCCTTATCCCTTTTACCTTATTACAGACCATTGAAGAGCCAATTCCAGCTCCATCGATCATAATTCCTCTTTCGCATTCCCCTCTGGCCACTTTCTTAGCCACTTTAAGGGCAAAATCGGGATAATCCACACTATCTTTACTAAAAGTTCCCACATCCGTAACCCGATATCCGATAGCACGTAAATAATCTCTAATAATTTCTTTGGACTCAAAACCACCATGATCTGAACCAATAGCCACACACCTCACTTTATCCCGTACATTATTAAGAGCAGGTTGGGCTTTTTCAGGGATAGTAGTAGAATATAACCCACTAACCACATTCTGAATAATTTTTACTCTATTTTCATTATCAGTCATTTTTTCAAACCTTATTCCCAACTTTATTTAATTGCATCTACAATTCCTACAATCATGGTTCTAATCGGGGCATCCGAATTGTTCATAATCAAACGAGAAGAATTTCCTTCATCAATTACCAGGACTGTATCTCCCACCCCGGCCTGGACAGTATCCAAAGCTAAAACACTTTCTCCTTGTGGTTCTTCTTTATCATTTACAGGTTGAACGACTAAAATCTTATACCCTTGATAAACCGGAAGTTTTATAGTGGAAACTACATTGCCGACTACCTTGCCTAAAATCATAATTACTCTCCAATATTTACCTGATCCACTATGCCCATAATAGTCAGATCAGAAGGATTGAACCAATTTTTAAGACCTAAAGCTGCCTCTCTGCCGCCTTCGTAGAAGACAATATCATCTATTCCTGCCTGAATTGTATCGCAGGCTACTACAGGATCACCGATTTCTTCAAATTTTTCATTAAGAGGTTGTAATAATAATAGTTTTAAATCCTGAAAGGAATCTACTTTCTGGGTGCAGACAACATTACCAATTACTTTTCCCAATTTCATTTTTAACCTCCAAATATACAATCCATAAAAAATAAATTTATAATATATTAATTTCTCTTTTCCGTAATCTATAATTCGTATCTTGTATATCGTTAGCCGGTTAGTTGGTTACCTGGTTAACTAGTTGAAGAATTAATGCTAAACTAATTAACTAATAAACTATCTAACTAAACACTAACAACTAATTTAACTTTAGACAATTCTGAAATAACCAACCAGAACACAACGTCTTTCACGAGTAAAAGTTCTTGCCCGGGTTAATCCTTCCCCGGTAGGAGTAGCAATAGTAAAGGAAGTATAACCAGCTCCTCCAAATCCCAAACCACTATAATTTGGTCCATTTTTTATAAAAAGAGAACAGTTCATTAATTGGGCCATCCTGGAAAGTTTTGCAATATTTCGGGAATGAATAGATGCGGTATGCCTGAAATTATGCTCACACTGCACAGCAAAATCTATGGCTTCATCAACATTGTTAAAGCGAACCAGAGGAATTACCGGTAAAAGTTGTTCAGTCCAGACCAATGGATGATAACGGTCTACTTCGCAAAGCAATATTTTTGTCTGTTTAGAAATGCTTAATCCGAGAGCTTGGGCAATTACACTGGCATCTTTACCCACATATTCTTTGTTCGATGCTCCTTCATGGCCGGGCTTTCCCGGATCAGCAATTACCAATTTAGTAACCTTTTCAATCTGCTCACTTTTTAATTCATACGCACCATTTTTTATCATCTCTTCTTTTAATCTATCAGCAATTTGAGAAACAGCTAAAATCTCTTTCTCGCATATACAGACAATATTATTATCAAATCCTGCTCCATTTACGATATCACGACCGGCTTTAACCAGATCGGCGGTTTCATCGACAACACAGGGAGGATTTCCGGGACCTGCAGCGATTACTTTCTTATCACTGTTCATAGCAGTCCTAACTACCGCAGGTCCACCGGTTACTACCAGTAACCTAATTTTAGGATGTTTCATTAAAGTTTGGGCTGAGTCGATAGTCGGATTACCAATAGCACACAGAATATTAGGAGGACCACCGGCATTTACAATCGCTTGATTGATCAGGGAAACAGTGAAGCAGGAACTTTTTTTTGCTGCAGGGTGGGGATTGAAAACTACTGAATTCCCTCCGGCAATCATGCTTATTCCATTATTGATAACCGTGGAAGTAGGATTGGTAGAGGGGATAATAGAGCCGATAACCCCGTAAGCTGCCCGTTCCATCAAGGTCATCCCGTTATCATCGGAATAAGCTGTAGGTTCGAGGTCTTCTACCCCCGGTGTTTTTAAAGCAGCCAATCTATTTTTTTCAATCTTATCTTCTACTCGGCCAAAAGTTGTTTCCTCTACGGCTAATTTAGAAATTTCTTCCAGATTACCCATAATTGTTTTGCGTATGCTTCGAATTATCTCTCTTCGTTTTTTGAGAGTTAATTTCACCAGTTCAAAATGAGCAGCTTCAGCAGCATCAACAGCAGTATTTACTTCTTCAAAAATACCATCCTGACCCGAGATTTTTTTTAATGAATTCGCTGATGTTCTTTCCTCGTTTTTGCTATTTTCCAATTTATTAAGTACACTTTCAATTATTAATTTCAAATCTTTTTCGTTTATTTCCATAATTTACCACCTATGTGTAAATCTTTATCTTACCTTTAGTAAATAAAATAAGGTTTAATTTCCGGGTGAGGGTTGGGAATAATGACCTCTTTGCAAAGCAGACCTTTATCACCTACAACCTTTACTGCTGCCTTGACTGCGGCTTCCACTTCATGTACATTCCCTATCATTTTAATATAGGATTTACCGCCCATCCCCACAGCCAATCTAATCTCGCTAATTAACACATTAGCAGTCTTGGCAGCAATATCGGCGGCTTCGATACTGGCAATTACCGAAAAAGATTCTACTACTGCCACAGCATCCCAAATTTTGCATTCAACCGTCCCGATAATTGCCGGAATAATCTGTGAGTGTAAATTGGGAATAAATAATTCATCAACTATGTAACCTTCTCCGATTTCCTTGCCAGCGGTAAGAGATGCATCGACTGCTGCCACATCACCGCTAAAAAGAACTACAAATTTCCCCGGACAAATCGTCCTCGCATCAATTATTTTCACCGAGGCAGCTTTTACTATGCTATCTAAAGCCTTTATCCCTACCGCTATGCTATTAAATTCTAATACTCCAAGAACGATTATATCCATATCTTACCTATCTTTCATTATTATTTTTTAATAATAATCCTTTTTTCGCAAATATAAGTTATTCTGCCTTTAATGCTTGCGTGTAATCGAGCACCCAATTTCCCTTTGGGGATTTCAGCAATAAGATCACCCTCATTTACTTGCTCGCCAATTTTTACTACAGGTTTCGAAGGAACGCCAGTATGTTGTTTGAGTAAAATCTCTACTTGCTCGGGAGCAGTTTCTATCACTGGCAATGAGTGTCGACCGTCTTTATCGTACTTATCTAATCTCAGGCGATTTTTAATCCTCGAACTGGGGATATTTCTATATTCTTTCATCTCTCTTGGATTTTCTTCCTTGCCCGAAAACTTGAGTTTATAGCCGGCTGTCAAAAGATTTTCCTTAATTTTTTGATTTATGATTCTGGGAGATAATTCCATCGGACAGGCAAATACCTCACAAAGCCCGCATTCACTGCATAGAAAGGCATTTTGAATTATTTCGTATGGAAGATCGAGTCCAAAATTTATCTGTCTCATAATCTTATGGGGATAAAGCTCGTGACCTAATAAATAACGAGGACACAAGTCAGTACAATAACTGCATTGACAGCAGGCCGCTTTACTCTGTTTGATAATATATTCAATCCTCAAGGTCTTCCTTAACACTAAAGGATGGTCTCGAGGCAAAACCATAATCCCGGTAGTAGTTTTAGTTACTGGTATATCAAGATCAAAGACTGCCTTGCCCATCATAGGTCCCCCCACAATGACTACATAATCTTCTACGGTAGGTTCACAAAGATGTATAATTTCACGAAAAGAAGTACCAATTCGTGCAATTACGATACTCGGTTTTTTTACTTCTCCTATGCAGGTTAGTGCCCTTCCGGTAACTGCATTACCTTTTTCTGCCAGATATACATTTCTTAAAGTCTCTACATTATTTACCAAGCAACCTATATCCGGAGGAATTCCGCCTTCCGGAATAACTTTGCCGGTAATTTCCTGTACTAGAATAAATTCGTCACCGATTGGATAATAATCCTTAAGAAAAAATAGTGATATATTTTTCTTTTCAGCAATAACTTTTTTTATATTCCTCGCAATAGAAAGATATTTTTTCTTCAGGGCAATTACCCCTTTTTTCGCACCAGTCGATTGCATAACTAACTCTAATCCTTTTACAACCTCTTCTCCCTGTCTTTCTATAATATATTTATCATTGTAAAGAAGAGGCTCACATTCCGCTCCATTTGCAATCACTACATCATATTTATTGGCTACTTTAATATGAGTTGGGAAGCCGGCACCCCCAGCTCCTACTACTCCCATATCTCTTAGCACATTTTCAAGTACCATAAGCAATTCCCCTTCTTATAAACTGTATCACTTATTTTTTAAAAACAATTCTATTATATTCTTCTACCATATCAATAATTCCTACAATTACACAATCGACTGGTTTTTGATGAGTAATCACGGTTTGCCTTGCAGAACTTCCCTGAGAAATTATCACCATCTCTCCCATACCTGCTCCAACAAGGTCTACAGCTACCAGATAATTATTATTTACTTCTCCTTTATAATTACAAGTTTGAGCAAGCAGACATTTCTTTCCTCTTATTCCTTCATCTTTCTGGGCACTAACTACAGTACCCGCAATTTTTGCAAATATCATCTCAACCTCTTTTTATTAATTTCATGAAATTTTAGGAATATATAAACTAGTGGGTAGTACAAAATTCAAAACTTTTTCGTATGAAGTAATATTTTTAAGGTAGGGGTTGGATTTATCCGACCCGTTTTCATTACGGGTTCGATGAATCGAACCCCTACAAAAAAATCCCTAAACAATTTAATTATTTTTTATACACATATTCCCCGTTAATATCTATAGAGTCGACTATAGATATTATGGTTGCATCACTCGGTTTTCCTTCGGTAGTGACTGTCATCCGGGAACTACTTCCGGCTACAAAAAAAACTATTTCTCCTAATCCTGCTCCCACACTATCCATTGCTACCAAATAATCATTCTTCCCTTTCATATTAGAAGGATCAATTTTCTCCAGAAGTAAAAATTTTATACCTTCAATTTTTGCTTCTTTCCTGGTTGATACCACCGTACCCACTACTTTTGCCAGTATCATATTTTTTCCTCCTGTATTGAGATTATGTCAATTAGTCGGTACCCATTTTGTCTTTTTTGCTTTTAACCGAACCCCTGCCCAAAGGAAGAACATCATCTACATTACTATGTGGTCGTGGAATAATATGAACAGAAATTACTTCACCAACTTTTTGGGCTGCTATGTTTCCGGCATCAAGAGCTGCTCGGACAGCTGCTACATCACCACGTATGATTGCAGTATTGTATCCGCCACCAATTTTTTCATAGCCCACTAAATCTACCCTTGCTGCTTTCACCATAGCATCTGCTGCCTCTACCATTGCTGCAAAACCTCTGGTTTCAATCATTCCTAATGCATCTGTGTAAACGTTCATCTTTCTTTTTACCTCCTTAATGTTATTTTTCTGACATTATTTTTTACTTTTATAACATTTTAACATACTATTATTTCTATGTCAACTTTTTTTAAAATTTTTTCATAATTCATAATTAGTTAATTTCTCGGTTTTTAGCTAATGAAAAATTGACTATAATTCAACAACCGTGATATTTAGAGTGATTTTTCATTAGAAGATGGAAAGAGAGGGAAGAGTTTATTTTATTCTTTTGGTGTTAATATTATCTCTAAAGGCAGTTGAGTTCTAGCATTAATCGCCATCTTTGCTTTGAATTCAAGGGCTACAAAATTTTTAGTGATTAATTTTACATTAGTGTTCTCTTTGGAGTTCTTCTGTTTTTTATTATATTTACACCTGCTGCTGCTACAGTTACAATTCTTCTTTTTACCATTATTAGAACATATTATTATATGAACTATACTACTGCTTATGTTTATTTTATTTATTGTAGAAGCAACTACTGCTTGGGCTATTAAGCGGTGCAATATTTTATAATAAATATCTTTTCCGATTCTTTTTCTGAAGTAGGAAAATGTAGAATGAGCGGGGGTTTTAAGGAAATTATCAAAACCGCAAAGTACACATAAACGTGAGTCAAATTGTAAACTCTCGGCCAATCCTCGGTTTGATTTTACTTCACCCAACCAGATTAAAAGCTGGGCTTTAAATAGCGACACCGGGTCATAAACTAATTCTCTACCGGTTGAGTATTTATCTTTAATCATAGGATGAATAAAGTTCCAGTTTAGGGATTCAAAAATAATCTTTAGAGGATCGTCTTTTTTAATTTTTTTGAAAGCTTCATAAGTAATAAAGGAAAGCTGGCGGCCTTTTACTTTTTTCATAAGAATAATTGCACCAAAATTTATTTAGAACAAGTGAAAAATTGATAAACAGTATAAAAAATTCTTTTTCGTAAGACCTAATTAGTATCTCGTGAATTGTATCTCGGTATTTAATTATCTGGTTATTTTGTTAAAGAATTAATACCAGGACGGCGTAGCGGTACGATATGCTGTATCTTCTCGTACTAACTAATTAACATTTTAAAATAAGGTTTTTTTTGGTTTTGAAGAATCTTTCGTTATATTGCCTTTCATCTTTTTTCTTAAAAAAGCAGGGATTTCCAAGTCTTTATCATCTATCAATTGATCTTCAATTTTAAATTTATTTTCTATCTTTAGATTATCTTTATCCTTATAATTTTCTTTAAATAATTTTTCTTTATCCGTTATTTCAATATTTTCTTCGCACTTCGTAGCAATAACAGATACTCTTATTTCGTCTTGCAATGCCTCATCAATAATTGCCCCAAAAACTATATTTGTATCTTGCCCCACTGCTTTAGATATGATATCAACTATTTCGTTTACCTCGAACAAGCTCATATCTAAACCGCCGGTAACATTAATTAATAGTGATTTTGCTCCTTTTATGGATACCTCTAATAAAGGGCTGGAAATAGCCATTCTTGCTGCAGCTGCTGCTTTCTTTTTCCCTTTACTTGCCCCAATACCTACCAAAGACAAACCCGCATCTTTTGCAACGGTTCTCACATCGGCTAAATCTAAATTTATTAATCCAGGGATTGTAATTAGGTCAGCAATCGCCTGAACAGATTGACATAATACTTTATCAGTCATTTCAAAGGCATTTTTCATGGAAGTATCTTTAGAAATAATTCTTAATAAACGATCATTTGAAATTGTAATTAAAGCATCTACTTCATTTTTTAATTCTTCTACTCCGGCTTCTGCTTGTAATTTTCTCTTTTTGCCTTCAAAAGCAAAGGGTTTAGTTACCACGCCTATAGTGAGAATGCCATGATGTTTAGCTATCTTTGCTACAACTGAAGAAACTCCGCTTCCCGTTCCTCCTCCCATTCCGGCAGTAATAAAAATTATATCTGCGTTTTCCATTGCCTTAGAAATTTTGTCTTTATCCTCTTCGGCTGCTTTCTTGCCCAATTCGGGATTTCCACCGGTTCCCAAACCATTAGTTAGAGATTTACCAATTTGAATCTTCTGTTCGGCTTGAGATAAGGATAGTGCTTGTAGATCCGTGTTTATTGCAATTAGATTAAGGTTACTCATTCCTTGTAGAATCATTTCCCGAATTGCATTATTCCCTCCTCCTCCAACACCAATTACTTTAATATTTACGAATTTATCTATGTCTTTTTTGGGAGGGCTTACAGGCCTGCTTAAAAAATCATCTTCTTCCCTGTTCTGAGTTTCAATTCTAGCATTAACACCCTCTGATGTATCCCTAATTAATTCTTCCTTATAATCTATAATTTTACTGAATCCCCGCGCTAATCTCTTCTTTTTCAAAAGATATCACCTCTTGAGCTAATTTATAATAATCAACTGCCCCGTGAGATTTGGGGCTATAATGTAAAGCCGGCGTACCCTGACTGCTGGCTTCTACTAAAGTAATATTTTTTCTTATTATAGTTTTGAATAATTTATCACTAAAATATTGTTTTATCTCACTTAACACTTCCTTGGCTAGATTGCTTCTCGTATCAGCAATGGTAATTAAAATATTCATTTTTATAGAATGGTTTAAATTTTTTCTTACGATCTCGGTTGTTTCTATAAATTCTTCTATCCCCCTGAGAGCAAAATAATGTGGCTGCATAGGGATAATGACTTCGTCGCAAGCTTTTAAAGCGTTTACAGTCAGAATACCTAAAGAAGGAGGGCAATCAATAAGAATGTAATCAAAAGGGATTTTACACTCTCTGATACTTGAGCTTAAAAAATCTTCTCTGCCTATTTGATCAATAAGCTTATATTCTGCACTGGCAAAATCAATATTAGAAGGAGCTAAAAATAAATTATTTTCGCTATTTATTTTTAATTTTATTATTACTTCTTCTAATTTCAATTTATTTCTAGAGCGATGGGGTTCTAAAACATTTAATATAGTTTTAGACAGACTATCCGGTTCAAAACTTAATCCCAAAGTAGTATGGGCTTGAGGATCTAAATCGACCAATAACACCTTTCTTCCTAATGATGCTAAACTTGCTCCTAAATTTATAGTAGTGGTAGTTTTCGCTACCCCGCCTTTTTGATTGGCAATAGATATTATCCGCACGCACCCTATCTCCCTAAAAAAATAAAGGTAAATTCATTTTTTTATAAAATATTTTTATATAATTATAACATAATATTTTAGATATTGAAGAGAATTTATAAAAATAGCAAACATTTTATCTTTTTGACAACCTTCTGTATATTTTATTCTACATTATTTTAAAAAATCCTTCTTTTTAATTATTTTTTTTAAAATAATTTTTTCCGACAAAATAAAATTGCTTTTTCCTGCCTTTTTTCCTTTTTAACCCGATATTGGATACAATAATGTAATTTGACTTTTTTAAGATTATATGTATACTTGATATTAATAACTACTATTAATATTAACTAATGGCTATTTAATAAAGGTTATAGGAGGGATATTTTCATGAAATTACGAACACTAAATGAAATGCTAAGAAACAGTGTAGATCTTTATGGTAATAGAACTGCTTTTAAAGTAAAAAAAGATGGAAAATTTACCCCAATTACTTATCAAGAATTTTATAAAAAGGTAGAAATTTTTGGTACAGGATTACTTAGTGCCGGAATAGAAAAATTTGACCATGTAGGACTGGTCAGTGATAATCGTTTTGAATGGATTATATCTGATATGGCAATTATTGGTTTAAGGGCAGCGGATGTCCCCTGCAGTGGAAATAGTTCACCTCAAGATATCTTTTTTAAACTCAACCACTCGGATGCCAAAGCAACTATACTGGAAGGGGAAACACAATTTTCCAATTTTTATAAAATCGCCAAAGATCTTCCCAAGATGAAAAATATAATTCTTTATGATAAAATCAAGATATTTTCTAAAGAAGAAGATGCCCCGGAATGGACTATTCCTTTTAATTTTAAAGACCATGAAAAAATAAGCAAAAGGTTTAAAAATGAAATAGAATTATCAATAAAAAATAAAAATAAAAATATCTTCTTATCATCTGAAGCTAAAAAATTCCTTGAAAAAAATATAGAAAATCTTCTAAAAGAAACTCTCTCAAAAGATACAGCCGATTCCGTTAAAAAAAGTCTTATGGGTAGAACGGTAGTAATAGACAAACAATACAATAAAACTCATTCCCATAAAATATATTCCTTTGAAAAAATAAATGAAATTGGTGAAGATTTATTGACCCGGGGAGATACCTCTTTTTCCGAGATGGGTAAAAGCAGCCAACCCGATGACCTGGCAACTATAATATATACTTCGGGAACCACTTCCGACCCCAAAGGGGTTATGCTCACCAACTCTAATTTTGTGCATAATGCGGTTAATGCTACCATAGCCATTACCATAAATAAAGATGATAATTTTTTATCAGTTCTCCCTTCCTGGCATGTCTATGAACGGATAGTAGAATATTGCGCTCTATGTGTAGGTGCCTTAACTGCTTATAGTAAGCCCTTTAAACAGGTGCTTCTCCCAGACCTTAAAATAGAAAAACCTACAGTTATGTGCAGCGTTCCCCGGATTTGGGAAAGTGTGCATAAAGGAATTTTAGATAATGTTAAAAAAGGAAGCAATCTACAACAGTGTATCTTTAATTGGGCTATTAAAATAGGAGAAGAATATAAGGAGGCCGAAGGAATTCTTAATGGTAACTGGCCTTTATTTGACCGAGCAAAATATGCTCCCGAAGAATTAGCACAAGCTAGAAAGGCTGTTAAAAGATTGGGCTGGAAATACCGCTTGGCTGATAAAATAGTCTTTAAGAAAATTAGAAAATTAACCGGGGGTAGGTTTAGATTTGCCATAAGCGGAGGGGGAGCCCTTAATGAAACTATGGATAAATTTTTTAATGCTATCGGGCTAATTATCACTGAAGGTTACGGACTAACTGAAACCTCTCCAATTCTTGCCGGAAGAACCAAAAAGGATAATATTATGTTTACCGTAGGTCGCCCTATCCCGGAAGTAGAATTAAAGATTGTAGATAAAGATGATTATAATAAAGAATTACCCAATGGCGAAGTAGGAGTTGTACTGGCTAAAGGTCCTATGATAATGAAAGGTTATTACAAAAATGAGGAAAAAACCAGGGAAATTATTAAAGACGGCTGGCTTGATACCGGAGATTTGGGTAAAAAAACTTCTAATGGAAATTATCTTAAAATTATGGGCAGAATAAAAGATACCATAGTTTTAGTAGGAGGAGAGAATGTCGAACCTCTTCCTTTGGAAGATAGGTTAAAGGAGAGCGAATACATCAGTATGGTAATCGTAGTCGGACAGGATAAGTCTCGTCTGGGCGTATTAATTGTCCCTGACTTTGAAACATTAAAAGTATATGCAAAAAAAGAAAACATCAGTTATAAAAATATTGATGAGCTAATTAATCATCCAAAGATTTTATCTTTATACCAAAGAGAACAAGCAAGACTAATTTCCAAAGAACATGGATTTATGCCTTATGAAACTGTTATGGGTATAGCTCTGGTTCCTCGTGAGTTTACTATGGAAGCGGGAGAAATGACTGAGACCTTGAAGATGAAAAGATTTGAGATACATAAGAAATATAAAGAAGAGATAGATAGGATTTGTAGATAAAAACAGTATCGAGTATTGTGGGGAAGAGAATTAGTTAAATTAATTACATTACCAATAAAATCATAATTATTTTATAAATTATGAAAGTCAAATATTTAAAATAAACTAAGGGGTTATAGTTATGCAATTGCAAACACTAAACGAAATGTTAAGAAACAGCGTCAATCTTTATGGAGATAGAATTGCCTTTAAAGTAAAAAAAGACGAAAAATTTGAGCCAGTCACTTACAAAGAATTCTATAATAAAGTAGAAAAATTTGGGACTGGACTGCTTGCAATCGGAATAAATAAATTCGACCATGTTGGTCTGGTAAGTGAAAATCGTTTTGAATGGATTATATCTGATATGGCGATTATTGGTTTAAGGGCTGTCGACGTTCCCTGCAGCGGAAATAGTTCATCTCATGATATCCATTTTAAACTTAAACATTCAGATTCTACAGCTGCTATCCTGGAAGAAGAAAAACAGTTTGCAGAATTTTACATTATGGGTCACGACCTTCTCAAAATAAAAAATATTATCTTAATTAATAAAATCAAACTATTTTCAGATAAAGAAGATGCTCCGGAATGGACTATTCCGATTCACTTTAGAGAGGGAGAAGAAATAAGCAAGAAATTCCTTGCTGCCATCCATTATATGACAAGAAATAAACACAAAATATTTTTCCTATCAGAAAAAGCCAAAACCTTTTTAAAAAAATATTTGGAAGTTAATATTAAAGAGATTATGAAATTTACAAAATCTAAAGACAGTGAATCTTCCCTCCAAAACAGCTTATTAAAAAGAACTATAGTAATAAAGAAAAATTATAATGAAAAACATTCACCGAAAATCTTTTCTTTTGATAAAATAAACCAAATCGGTGAGGATTTATTGGCAAAGGGAGATACAAAGTTTTCAGAGATATCTAAAACTGCTCTTCCCGAAGACCTGGTTACTATAATTTATACTTCCGGAACTACTTCTAACCCCAAAGGTGTTATGCTTACTAATTCTAATTTTATGCATAATATAAGAGTTGTCCCGCCAACACAAGAACTTAATGAAAACGATAGATGGTTATCGGTTTTACCTTCCTGGCACATTTTTGAACGAACTGCTGAATATCTCGTTCTTTCATCGGGTGCTTTAACTGCATATAGTAAACCTTTCAAGCAAGTTCTTCTGCCGGATTTAATTACCATAAAGCCTACCGTTATGGTTAGTGTTCCCCGAATATGGGAAAGTGTCTATAAAGGCACTGTAGATAAAATTAAAAAAGGAAGTGCACTTAAGAAAACAATATTTAATTGGGCAATTAAAGTAGGGGAAGAATATAAAAAAGCAGAAAAAATTCTTAATAACAGCATACCTTTATTTGACCGGGATGATTATTCGCCCGAAGAAAAACTTCAGGCAAAAAGTAAAATTAAAAGTTTAAATTGGAAGTACAAGCTTGCCGATAAATTAGTATTTAAGAAAATTAGAGAGGCGGTCGGAGGAGAATTAAGATTTGCCATCAGTGGTGGCGGAGCGCTTTTGGAAATTGTAGATTTATTCTTTGATGCTGTTGGGATTATAGTTTGCGAAGGATACGGCTTAACCGAAACTGCTCCCTGTTTATGTGCAAGAAATCCCAAAAATTGGGCTTTATCCACCGTAGGACCTCTCCTTCCGGAAGTTGAAATAAAAATTGTAGACAAAGATAATCATAATAAAGAATTACCAGACGGGCAAACGGGCATTATACTAATTAAAGGACCTATGGTGATGAAGGGATATTACAAGAATGAAAGCAAAACTAAAGAAGTGATTAAAGGTGATTGGTTCAATAGCGGAGATTTAGGCAGAAAGACTTATAATGGAAAATATCTTCAAATAGTGGGTAGAATAAAAGACACTATTGTATTAAGCGGTGGAGAAAATATTGAACCCCATCCCTTAGAAGACAGGTTAAAAGAAAGCGATTATATTAATATGATAATTGTGGTCGGTCAGGATAAATCTCGTCTGGGCGCATTAATTATCCCTGATTTTGATGTTCTGGCAGAATACGCGGAAAAAGAAAACATTCAATATAAAAATAATGAAGAATTGATAAGAAAAGCTGAAGTCATTGCTTTATTTCAGAGAGAACAAAAAAGGCTAATCTCGAGAGAACATGGATTTAAGCCTTATGAAATAGTTATGGGGATAGGTTTGCTTCCCAATGAATTTACCATAGAAGCCGGGGAAATGACTGAAACTTTAAAGATGAAGAGATTTGAGATACATAAGAAATATAAAAAAGAGATAGATAGGATTTGTGGATAAATTAATTGACCAATTAAGACACAAGATACGTGATACAGATAAATTAGTTATCTGGTTAATTAGTTAAAACAATAATTAGTGAATAGAGGTAGGGGGCAGACACAAGGTCTGCCCCTTTTTATATAGAACATAATTATCTTATATAGTGGGGAGAGGGATTAAATAATTAGATAGTTTAATTTATCCCGTAAAAAGAAAGGGGCGGATTTACCCGCCCCCTACTTCTCGGTCTTTGAACTTTTTCTTTCTTCGCGATATACAATATACGATATACCATATACGTATTTATTCTTTAGGAATAGTTAATCTCTGATGAGGATAGATTCTGTTGGGATTTTTTATCTTATTCATGTTCATTTCAAAAATTACTATCCATTTTTCACCTGTATTATAAAATTTTTCAGCAATTTTCCAGAGCGAGTCTCCCCTCTCTACTTCATAATAATCTGGTATACTCTTTTTGATAGCCTCCGTCAATTTAGCCTCCATTATGCCCTTGCCTTCTTTTAATAATAATAACTCACTAATATACTCTGCTTCTTTTTCTTTCCCTTCTTTGAGCATCTGTTCTTGTATTTCCTTAGCCAGATTTTCATATTCTTTTACACTTTTGGATAATTCTGCAATTGTATTATCTTTATCGGAAATAATTTTTTCTGAATCTTCTTTTTGTTGTTTGAGGATTGCGATTGTGCTTTCTTTTTCCGATAGAAGGTCTTGATAAATTTTAAGTTGACTCTCAAGTTTACTTTTTTCTTCCGTTAATGCAGATAGTTTTGCAATATAATCTTTTTCTTCTTCAATTTCTTGTTGAACTAATTTGTTTTTCAGTTCGGTAATCTGATTATTGCAATCCTCTAATTTATTAATAAGCTCCTCTTTCTCTAGATCTTTAGCCTTCAAGATTCCTTCCTGTTCAATTAATAAAGCTTCAAGTATTCCTTTTTCCTCCATCAATTTAGACTCTTTTGCAGTATATTCCCTTTCTAGACCTTTCTCTCCTTTTGCTAAATTAGCTTTTAGTTCTTCAATCTGTTTTTCTTTTTCTTGTATATTTTCTTTCAATTCTAAAATAAGTGCGTCTTTTAAAAGAACGACTTGTTCAGATTCTTCTTTTTGACTCTCAATGGTCTTAATTATTTCTTCTTTTTCGATTAATAAAACTTCCAGTTTGGCTTTTTCTTCTGTTAGTTCTGATAATTTATCAGCATATTCTTTCTCTAAATCTTTCTCTCCTTTTGCTAAATTAGCTTTTAGTTCTTCAATCTGTTTTTCTTTTTCTTGTATATTTTCTTTCAGCTCTGAAATAAGTTCGTCATTACTTTCAAGTTTAAGATTTTTTTCTTCTACTTCTTTTTTTGCCTGATTAGATTGGTCATAAGTATAGATACCAAAACCGCCAACAATTAATAAAATTATAATAAATAAAACAATTAAATTTTTTGACATATTTACCTCCAATACTTTAAATTTTTATCTATATTTTATTACTTCGACAAAGATTTAAAATATCCTCTTTTATAAATAAAAATATTTTATTTTTTTAATTGTTCGTATTCACTTTAACTTTTTATATTTTAATCTATCCCCTTCTGTAAAACTTGTATCTTTACTTCTTAAAAAGTTGACTTAGCAGGAATGGTTAGTTGTAATTTGCGAGAGAGCAGCTGCACCAAGAACACCGGCGTTTTCACCCAATTTTCCAATAACAATTTTGAGAGATTTGTAGTTGGAACAGATTGTTCTCTTTTTTACTTCCTCTCTAAGAGGAATAAGAATCTTGTCACCTTCATTAGTTATTCCCCCAACCAATACCACCATTTCAGGATTCAATATATTAGCGATATTGGCAATGGCAATACCCAAATAAGATATAGCCTCTTCAACTATATCTTTAGTTAATTTATCCCCTTTGCGGGCAGTTTCAAAAATTGATTTTAATCTAAGTGATTCAAATAAATCATCATCACTATCAAAATTTAAGAATTTGCTCTGCATTCCCTTTTTTATTCTATTTTTTATCCTATTTTTAATTCCGGTAGCCGAAGAATATGCTTCCAAACATCCATAGTTACCACAATTACAACGGGGGCCATCTTTATTTACGGTCATATGTCCCAACTCTGCAGCACCATAATTACTACCATGATATATCTTGCCATCAATAATTATCCCACCGCCGATTCCGGTTCCCAGAGTAAAACATACTAAATTATTTACACCCTCGCCTGCCCCAAAATACCTTTCCCCCCAGGCAGCTGCATTAGCATCGTTTTCTAAAACAACTTTCATATTAAATTCGTCTTCTAATATTTTCTTTAAAGGAACATCTCTCCATCCGGGAAGGTTGGGAGCAAAATTGATAATCCCTTTTTTAATATCTAGAGGACCCGGTGCTCCAATCCCTATTCCTATTATATCGCCAGCAACTATGCCAGATTGAGCAATATTCTTATGAATAGCCTCAATTATTCTGTTAATGGTAGCTTCTTTCCCTCTTTCAGTTAAAGTTGGAACTTTCAAGCGGTTTACTATCTTCCCTTGATAATTCACTAATGCACTGACAATATTCGTTCCGCCCAAATCAACGCCTATAGAATATTTTTTTTCTACATCTTTTTTCTCTGCCATTATATATATTGCCTTTTCATTATTGCCATATTTTTTCTTTGTATTCCTTAAAAGCTTCTACTTGCCGTTGAATTACTTCTTCTGATTGTTTCACATTTAAATTTTTTGTTTCAATAGCAAAACTAGCTAAGCGTCCCTGCCATAAAATTCTTAATATCTCTAGAATATCTCCCTTTCTATCTCTGTTCTGCTCATAATAGTTTAAACTATAATAAACTATTTGAGCCCATAAATCTACAGGAAAATTAAAGTCCTCCACACCGGAACTTCTGGATATTTTATCCAAAGAAGATATTATCTTATCCGATAAGAAAAAATTCTTTTCCTTTATTATCTCTTCATATCCCTTCTTAAAATCATTTATGTATCCTACCATATCCATAACCACTTCTTTAGGCGTCTCTGATTCTTTTATTCCAATCATCTCTACACTTTTATCTTCCATTTTCTTTTTGGAGAAATATTTGTAAAAAATGGTTAAATCCAAAATACTTCCTGTTACCTGATTGAACATGGGAACTAATAATACCTCGGGATCTTTATAATCCTTGGTGGAATCATGACTCTTTATCCCCAGTTTTGCTTCTATCATCTTCATGTTTTCACAGGCAGCAACCGTAGTAATAAATATATCTATTCCAAATTCAGCCGGGAAAAGAGGGTGAACTAAAGCTTTTTTCACCATTTTAGCGGATAGTCCATATTCTCCACCAATGGGTTGTCTGATGGAAATTCCGTAAAGTGCTCGAGTTAGAGGATAGGCCAGGTGATTGGTAATCACTCCATCATATTTATGTCTTACATAAAAGGGGGCAACCAGATCATAATCTTTCAATATAGGTTGAATCAGGTATTTTAACCATTCCGGCGTTATACTGGTAAGATCGCCATCTACCAAAGCTACTGCTTCTGCACCTACTTCTTCTGCTTTAAGAAATATGGTTTTTACTCCATTCCCCTTTCCTATTTTACCAACCTGATCCAATACCATCTTCTGCGTTCCGGTTACAGTTTTATTAGCTCTCTCTTTGGTACGGTCTTTAGAAAACCCATCCGAGACTATAATTATACTTTTCTTCTCCGGGAAATAGTCATTCAGACCCCGGTCAATTACTTTAATTACTCCTTCAATGGTATCCTCAACATTTTTTGTGCAAACACCTACGACTATATTTGCTTTATCCTTCATTGCAAATCTTCCTCTTTCCTTCTACTATATATAAGATCTGCTTCTTTAAGTGATTCTAAAGAACCTATGTCGAACCATTTACCTAAAAATGCAAATCCAAAGACTCTTTCTCTCTTGATTAGCCACTTTATAAAAAATCCTATGGCATCAGGATTTTCTCCTTTGTCCAAATAAGTTAAAATACTTTTTACTCCTTCTGGAGATAACACATAACAGGCGGTGGAAACCAGGGTAGAAGGCGGGTTTTCGGGTTTTTCTAAAAAATCTATTATCCTCATATCCTCATCGACCTTTGCTACTCCATAATTTTGGGCTTTCTGAATAGATTTTAGATCATATAAGGCAACTATATTTCCCCTTTTTTCTCTATGATAATTAATCAAATCATTTATATTAAATTCAAAGAGATTATCCCCTCCGATAATCACTAATTCTTCATTAAAATTTTTTTTCTTTATTAGATACCCTAATGCCCCTACAGACCCTAATTTATCTTTTTCTGATAAAGTTGGCTCAAATACCAATTCAATATCTTTTGATGATTTATATCCTGATAACCATTCCTTAAAATTTTCTTCAAATTTTTCATTGGTAGAAATTATAATCTTATCTATATCTTTTTGAGCTTCTAATTTCTCCATAATATATTCAATCATCGGTCTTCCTCCAACCGAAAGTAGTTGTTTTGGTTTATTTTTGGTTAATGGCCAAAGCCTTTTGGCATATCCACCAGCTAAGATTATTGCTTTCATACTCAATACTCCTTTTTTTGTATTTTTTGGTTGTTAATTCTCGGTTCTCAATTTCTAATTACCCACCAGGCAGGCAAACTGGGTAACCGGTAACTAAATACTGAATAACGACTACTTACTGTTAGTTAGCGACTAAATAAAAATAGGCTCCAGATATTTCTTTAAAGCCTTCGTTGAATAAAACCTTCTGCCTAGTTTAAAATTATCTTCCACGATCTTCTTCCTATAAGGCAAATCAGTAAATACTCTAAACGCTTCTTTTGTTGCTCTTCTTATAACTGAAGGATCTGTACTGTATAAGCCCTGGGTATCTTTCCCTATTATCTTATCACCAAGAGAAATTGTTTTAAAGCCGTTTGGTTTGATATCTCTTTTAAATACTTCATATTCAAATACTACTATAGGAAGCCTGGCTTTTATTGCTTCTAAAAATTGATTCCCCCATCCCTCATACAAACTGGGATAGGTCACCATATCCGCAAAAAGGTATGTATCCCACAAAGAATATACCTTTTTATTATTCTTCATCTTTCTTTTAGTGTCAACTATATCGCTTACAAATATTGCCTGAATTTTTTCTTTCTTAATCTTCTCTTTTAACAATTCGAAATATTCCCTATCCTCTATTAAATTAGGGAGTACTAAAACAATTTTACTCTTTTCATCAATCTCTCTTTTATCATAAAATCCCTTTTCTTTCAATAATAATAAATTTTCCGGTTTGGTCAATTCTTTTACCAAATCAATTGCTAATTCGATTCCCTTTCGAGATATAATTCGAGTTGCCTGTAGAATAACTATATCTTTCGTGCTCAGGCCTACTGATTCCTTAAAATCACAATTATAATCGTCAACCTTCCAATCGGGTCCCTCAAAATCGAAAACATTGGGTACTACCATCGCGTTAATCCCTCTTCTTTTTTTCAATTCATCCCGGGCTATACTATTTATAACTGCATGTTTTATTAGATTATCTTCAGGGGGGAAATATACTGTAAGAATATCTTTCACGGTTTCACAGGTGGGATTACTGTAATTGGCTCTTTCCCAGAAAAAATCATGATGGTGAGCTATCACTTTAATGCCTGCTGATTTTACTATTCTATAAAAAGCAATAGCGGCCGGGATATTTAAAGGAATGGACCAGATATTCTCGATATCTAATATATCAATTGAATATTTTTTAATAAATGAAAAAATTTCTTCTTCTATTTGACCCGCAATTTTATATACTTCTTGAGCAAATTCTCCTTCAGAATTAAAATCTTTAAATGAATAAAATGCATTGCAGTAAATCTTTCTTATTTCCGGATGATCTAAACGAAGTTTGGGAATAATGGCAGCATCTGAATTTGAGGTATTACCGGCTAGAAGAAAAACCTTATGATTCATCTCCTCTAAGACTCTTTTCCATTTATCTATCTCCAATGATACCCCGTCCAATAAGCCAACTCTAAAGTGACAGATACCTATATTACTCATCTTTTAACCTTTCACTCCGCCGGCAACCAAACCTTGTTCCAAATATTTTTCAAAAGCTAAAAATAAGACAATTATAGGAACAGTAATTATTACCGAAGCAGCCATTACTAAATCCCAGGAAGTGTGGTAGGATTGATAAAGCCTTACCAGCCCTATAGGCATAGTGAATTTGTTAGAATCATATAAAAATACTAGAGCATATAAAAACTCATTCCAGGCTATCATAAAAGTATATATCCCTACTGAAGCCATAGCCGGCACAGAGAGGGGAAGGGTTATTTTAGTAATAACTTCCAGCCTGCTGCAGCCGTCTACTAATCCTGCTTCTTCGATTTCCTCAGGAACAGTCCTAAAATAAGCAGCTAACATATAAAGCGAAACGGGTAAAGTTTGAGCTAAATAGGTGAGTATTAATCCATTTAAATTATCTATAATTCCTACTTTTGCTAACATGGCAAATAAGGGAATTATCAGCAATATTCCGGGAAACATATAGACTAAAAGGATAGATCTCATCATCATGGCTTTGCCTTTAAATTTTAATCGGGCTATAGCGTAAGCTCCCAGGCAAGCCAATATCAAATTCAATATAGCTGTAAATGAAGCTACATAAAAACTATTTTTAAGATACAGAGTAAATCCTTCTTCAAACAATACCTTCCAATAAGCCCTTAAATTAAAACTATCCGGTAAAAACCTGGGAGGGAAGGCAAATAATTCAGAAAATCCCTTCATAGATGAAATTATCATCCAATAAAAAGGAAAAAGAATCACAATTAAAAATAAAATAATGCTGCCGGCAATCACAATTTTCCCAAAAGATATTCTTCTTTTTTCCATTCTATTTTACACCTATCCTTTGTAAAATATTTTCATTTTACACAGCATATTACCACTCCAGGGCATATTTTATATAAAATATCATAAAAACACCGAGAATAATAAACAGGAACATGGAAGTGGCCGAACCTAAACCGAAATTATTCATTCCAAAACTAAATTCATAGGTAAGAACAGGTAATACTTTGGTCCCGGCTGCTCCACTGGTTAGTAAGTAAATATCATCAAATTTATTAAAAGTCCACATTAATCTTAATAAAAATAAAGTGCCTAAAACATATTTTAATTCTGGTATGGTAATATAGAAAAACTTTTTCATTATATCTGCCCCGTCTATATCTGCTGCTTCATACAATTCATTGGGAATAGCCTGGAGCCGAGCTAATATCATTAACATAGCAAAAGGAAAATACCTCCAACCCTGAAATAAAATTACTATAAACATCGCCCATCCCTTTTGAGAAAGCATGGCAACAGGTTGAGACCATATGCCACTACTCATTAATGCCCAGCTAATTACCCCATTTACCGGATTAAGCAGCCATTTCCAAATAAAAGCGACCGAAACAACCGGTGCAACATAAGAAAATAGAAATATTGCTCTTACCAATCCTCTTCCTTTAAATTTTCTATTCAATAATAGAGAGGCTACTAAGCCTAAAGCAATTGATAAAATACTCCCCAGAAAAGAATATATAATTGTTGCTCTTAAAGCATCTTTAAACATAAAGTCCTTAGCTACTCTAAAATAATTTTGTATTCCTACATAAGGGGCTCCGCCTTCACCGAGATTTCCCAAGGTAACCTGATGAAAACTGATCCATATATTATAAAGTGCGGGATATATTACCAGCCCGAAAACAATAGCAAAGGTAGGAATAACAAACCAGTAAGCCAAACGTGCTTCTCTTTGTTGAAGAGTAAGAGTATTTATTTTTTGCATCTTTGCCTCCACTAAAAGCAGGACTATGCAGTTAGTTTGATTTTAACTGCATAGTCCTCAGAAGATTAAAAAGTTTTGCTTTAACTTTTAATTATCAGATATTCTATTATTTTAATGCCTCAGTCTGTTCTTGTAACCAGGCAGCTGCTTGTGCCGGAGTCATATCTCCGGTTAGAATTTTCTCTATTGCGATCGGCACTAATTTTCTGCCATAGACATCTGAAACTAAAGGAACAATATTCCCTTCCATAAAGCCCCATCTTTGAATCATATCCATACCCCCTGCAACATCTGCAACTACTTCTGGAGCATAAAGGCTAAAGACTTTATGGTCTAACCATTCATCTACTACAGCTTTGCGAACAGGAACCTTTCCTCCCGGACTCATAAAGAGAATATCTACATACCCTGGTCCAAGTACATATTTTACGAATTCAATTGCTGCTTCTGTATCTGTGTCATTAAAAATTCCCAGGGTTACTAACTGTCCATAAGATGCCTTAATTCCGCTGGGCCCCTCTATAATCGGAGCAAAGCCGGTATTCTTGGCTAAATCCGGAACTGTGACTTGATATGCCTCTACTAATCCGGCAATATCATCCATTATATAGGGAGAATAGAACATCATAGCTACCTGACCAACAATATAATACTGTCTGCACTCACTCCAAGTTGTAGCTCCCGGAGGACCATAAGCGGCTAATTTAGTATAATAATCTAAAGTTTCCACCATTTCCGGGGTATTCATAACAATATTACCATCTTTATCAAAACCAGTTGCACCATTGGATAAAGCAAAAGGCTCAAATACCTGTTGGGTGAATACCTGTCCCGGGTCAGTTCCAATTACTATCCCATACATGGCACCTGTAGGATCGTAAAAAGCCTTGGCTGCCTCTAAAATTGTATCCCAACTGGTAGGTGCAGCTAATCCTTTTTCAGCAAAAAGATCTTTTCTGTACCATATTCCCTGAACCCAGCCGTCAATGGGTACAGCTGCCCATATTCCTTCTACCGGGGAACGAACGAGATCCAAAGCACCTTTATAAAAACTAGCATAGCCCATATCGGCAATAGCTGTAGTGGCAGCTTTGGTGTCTAGTAATCCATCTATGGCAAAACCAGCCACATATTCTAATCCGAAACGGCATACATCAGGCAATCTTCCGGCTGCTTTGGCAGTAGCAATCTTTGTAGGAAGATCAGGTTCATTAACCGGAACTACCTTTACTTCAATATCAGGATGGAGCTTCATAAAATCTGCTGCTATTGCTTCCTGCACATCAACTCTTGCCTTCTCATTGTCCGTGGTCCAGAATTCCACAACAGTTTTTTCTGCAAAAGCAAAAATGCTTATGCTAAGCACCATAGCTAAAACTAAAAACAATACAATACTTTTTTTCATTTTTTTTCTCCTTTACATATCTAAATATTCTTTCTAAAGGTTACCATTGTTTTTTTCTATCACATTCCCCCTTTCTAATCTTCATATTTTATTAGCCTTTTTTAGTTAGCAAAGTAAATTATCTGCATCTATAATCAATAATGATACTTCGTTTAATAAAGTTTGGTCATCTTAAGTAGAATTTCTGATGATTAATTTTGGCTGAAAAATATTTCTTTGTCTTATATATTTCTTGGGATCTTCTAACTGTTGATTTAAAATCTTTATTGCTCCTTTAGCCATCTTTCTTACAGACTGGCTAATCGTTGTCAGGGCCGGATAATAGTATTCTGATAATGGAATATTATCAACTCCTAACACCGCAATATCCTGGGGTATCTTTAATTCTTTTTCCTGAATAGCATGGTAAACACCTATTGCTCTCTGGTCACCGGAGACAAAAACAGCGTCGGGAACTTCTTCTTCTAAAATTTCCTTCATTCTTTCATAAGCCATTCTAGAGCTCCTAATCCCATAATCAATATGCATTAAGTTAGTCTTGATGTGATAATCATTGCAGGCTTGAATAAATCCCTTTGTCCTGTCCTGATTTACAGTGAAATTTTTCTCTCCCAGAAAAAACCTAATAGATCTTTTCCCTCTTTTAATAAGGTGCTCTGCTCCTAAATAACCCGCTTTAACATTATCAAGGTTAACAAAAGAAGTAGATTTATAGACATTATCTCTACCTACAATAACAAAAGGGATATTCCTTTTTATTAGATACTCAATACGGCGATCAACTTCCCGGGTATCAAAAATTATTGCGCCATCAGCAAAACCATTTTTCAGTAAATAGAAGCCATCGTGTTTATTTTCTTCAACTTTGTAAGCTGAAGATTTTGAAACTATTAATTTATGTCCTAATCTATTGGCTTCACTATCTAGATACTGGATAAAAATATTATGAAAATTCCCCATATAATCCGCCGTGTTTCTTTCTACGAAGACCATTAGAATCCCGGTTCTTTTTCTTCTGAGCGACCTGGCAATAATATTGACCTGATATCCGGTTGATTTAATGATTTTTAGTATTTTTTCTCTTGTTTCCTTCTTTACTTTTTCCTCTTTATTTACTACCCTTGAAACCGTTCGCGGTGAAACACCGGCGATTTTAGCAATATCTTTAACTGTATATTCTTTAATTTAAATCGCCTCCTGAAAGATGTGTTATAATTATCTTTAATCTTTTCTCTAAATTCTTTTATGTTACTTTTTTTATGAAAATATTTTTCCAAACAATTTCTCTACAATCCTTATATAAACGTAGTTTTTATTTAATCACTTTCTTTGTCAAATAGGAGAAACTTGTAATTTTACTCCTGGATTATCATAATGCCATCGTTGACATTTTTATATTAACATAGCATTATGCAAATTTCAAATTTTTTTTAAATTATTATTTCCTTTTTAATTCCTGAAAAATTATGCTTCTATTTCCGGGATTTAAAAAAGCACAGGAAAGGTGGTTAAGGGGTAGTTATAGATAAAATTTCAGTCTCTTTTGGAAGTTTAATTCCAATTTTTTATTCATTAAATTCTACAATCACTTTTTTTATTTTTTCATCAAACTATTTTTTTATTATTTTTTATAGTTATCGAAGTTTCTCACCTATTTATTGGATATGTTTTTACATCTCGGTTATACAATCACTCTATTTACCAATAATACCAAAACTCTTTGATCTATTTTTTATACGAAATATCTAGAAAACTTTATATCACCTATAATTAAATTAGTAATTTTAATTTTCAATCTTTCTTCAAAGAAATACTATTTAATTTCTCATAAAATAAAGCTAATCCCCCATGGTCAATTTCTGAATATCCGTCAGCTACAAGTGTCTGCATCATCTCCATTACCTGGGCGCAAAGAGGCATTGCAGTATATAATTCCCGACTTGTTTCTAAGACATTATTTAGATCTTTAACATGTAGTTTTATTCTAAAGCCTGGCTCATATTTTCCTTGAAACATTCTTGGAGCTTTATCGGTTAAACACTGGCTACCAGCCAAACCTCCTCTTATAGCTTCAAAGATTCGTTGGGGATCCACCCCTGCCTTCTTTCCTAAGAGTAAGCCCTCTGCTACAGCAGCGATATTGATTGCAACTATTACCTGATTAACTAATTTAGTGGTCTGGCCTGCTCCAATATCACCAACCAAGGTAGATTTACCCATGACCTCTAAAATAGGTTTACACTTTTTAAAAACTTCTTCCTTCCCTCCAACCATAATAGCAAGGTCAGCGGACTGGGCTTTTTCCTGGCCCCCACTTACGGGGGCATCAAGCATTTCTACTCCTTTCGCATATAGTTCTTTAGCAATTTCTTGGGATACAAGGGGAGCAATCGAACTCATATCAATTAAAACTTGCCCCTTTTTTACTCCTTCAATAACTCCTTCTTTGCCCAGCACCACTTTCTTTACATCTGGTGAATTTGGTAGCATGGTGATAATAACATCACATTGAGAAGCCACTTCTTTACAAGAAGAAGCTCTTTTTGAACCATGGGATACAATTTCCTCTAAAGCCTCTTTGCAAATATCGCAAGCCACTACCGGATAACCTGTATCAATCAAGTTTTTGGCCATCGGTTTACCCATTATGCCAATGCCAATAAAACCAATTTTTTGCATATTCTTACACTCCCCCCTTAATAGGTTATATTTTATTTTAGAACCTTTACCAGTTTTTCTAATAAGATGGGCCTATCATTTTTGCGGGTAGCCAGGTAATAATTTGCGGAAATAGAATACAAAGTATTAAGCAAATCATTATCATAATAATAAAAGGAATTACTCCTTTTATTATGTCGTTCATAGTAACTCCAAGCTCTGGAGGAACAGTACCTCGGCAAACAAAGATAGACATGGCCATAGGTGGTGTTTGAAAGGCCATTTGTAAGTTGATACAAATCATCATAGCAGTCCATAAGGGATCAAATCCTAACTTTTTGAGGATAGGGGAAAAAACGGGGACAATAATAAAAACAATCCCAATCCACTCAATAAACATTCCTAAAATAAAAACAATTAACATCACCATGAAAAACGCTCCCCACTTTCCACCGGGAACAGCCATAATTAAATTTCTCACTACCTCTCCACAGCCAGCACTCATAAATACCCCGACGAAAGCATAACTTAAACCGGCAATCAGAAGAACGAAAGCACTTACTCGAAGCACTTCTATCGCACTATGCTTAATTAAACGCCAATTAAATTTTCGATAAGTGATAGCTAATATCACAACCGCAAAGCTTCCCATCGCAGCTGCTTCCGTTGGGGGAGCTATACCCGTATAAATTGTTCCCAGTACTGCTAAAATAATTAATAGTGTCGGAGCTACAGCCCTCAACAGCTTTAGCAATTTTTTCATTGAAGATATTTTTGCCCTTTCCTCCTCTGGAATGGGTGGCCCTAACTTGGGATTTAGATAACAACGGACCGTTATATAGGTAATATAAAAACCTGAGAGGATAAGACCAGGAAAAATGGCACCCATAAACATCTTTCCTACAGAAACTCCTGCTTGTGGCCCATAAACAACTAACATAATGCTGGGAGGAATAAGTATTCCGAGAGTACCGGCAGCGACAATTGTACCTGAAGCCAGAGATTTATCATAACCTCTTTTTACCATTGGTGCCATTGCAATAAGAGTTAATATTGTAACAGAAGCGGTAATTGTCCCCAAACACGCAGCAAGGATAGTCCCGACGATGACAGTAACCACTGCTAATCCTCCCTTAAATCCGCTCAACCATTCATATAGAGCATCATAAAGATCTTCAGCTATTCCAGAATGTTGGAGTACAACTCCCATAAAAGTAAAAAGCGGAACAGCAAGATAGGGATAGTTTAAGGTTAATTCATAAAGTCGAGAATATAATATATGGAAGGTAATATCCGGTCCAAATATCAAAATACCAACAAGAAATGCCACACTACCGATAACGAAAGCAATGGGAAAACCTGTTAAAACAAGAGCAAGCACCCCCCCTAACATAAGAAAAGTCACAACTTCAGCACTTAACTCAATCAATTGGCTCACCTCTTACTACGAAATATAAATCCCGGATAAAATTAGCTACACCTTGCAGGGCTAAGAACAATATTCCTAAAGCAAAAACAGTTCTATAGGGAGCAGCAGGAGGGTACCAGAAAGTTGAAATCATAGTTTCCTTAATTCTCCAAGCCCTTATTGCCCAAGTTATAGAAATTTTCAGTAATGCTCCTATTATTGGAAAAAAAAGGAATATGGAAGAGAGGACATTTATCAAGGCTTTCTTCCTTGGCGAAAAATTTCGATAAAGCAAATCTACTCTGGTATGGTAATCATGCAAGTAATCATATGACCACCCTATGACATACATTGCCCCGCCAGCCATGCACAAGGTATCATAGGCCCAGATGGTAGGCGCATTAAAAAAGTGTCTCATAATAGTATCATATGCGCCTACCAAGACAAGAACCCAGGCAAACCATTTCGCCCAATATACTGCGAATATACTTATAGAATCAATACCTCTAAGTATTTTTTTCAAAATTGCCATATATTTTTTAATTCCTCTTTATTTCTTAGAATAAGCCTCCAAATAGCTGGTCATAGATTCCAGAATATCGCGATATATTTGATCTTCTTTGGCTGCTTTATCTGCGTAATACTTATTCGCCTCCTCTATGAGGGCAAGTTCTACTTCTTGGGGAAGTCTATAAACCTCGCATCCGTAGTTCTTGAACTTATCAATTGCCAGGATAGATTGATAGACCAGGAATTCATGTTGCGCTTGTGTCCATTTATCAATCTCATCTTGCACTAGTTGTTTAAGATCATCGGGAAGTTTTTCCCAAGATTGTTTGTTGACGAAGAAACATTGGGGATCGCTGGGTGCTCGAGAAGGAGACAGGATAACATATTTAGCAATTTCATTGAAATGCATTTCCCAGTTTGAAGCTAAAGTTGAGTATTCAAAGGCATCAATCGTTCCTCTCTGCATAGCCTCATAAAGTTCACCACCAGGTAAAAATACTACTGATGCACCCATTCTATTTAATATTTCTCCGCCATCACCGGAACAACGCATTTTCAGACCTTTAAGGTCATCCGCAGTTCTTATAGCAACTTTGGAGTGGAGAAAAACCTCTTCGGGTAGAGGAGATAGTGCACCGGGGAAGGTAATCAAATTATAGCCTTCCATCATCTTATTCATTAACTCTGCACCACCACCATAGTTAAACCAGGTTCTTAAAGCCTCTCCGGGAAGCCCGCCCGGTCTAGAACTGATAAGACCAGCAGCTTTCCACTTATCCAGGTTGTACATGGGACAGGTATAACACATATCCAAAACACCTTCACTTACCCCATCAATTTCTTTTGTCGCTGGTACAACAGAGCCACCAACGAAAGCTTTAATTGTTAAACGTCCGCCACTTGCTTTGGTGATTGCTTCACAAAGTTTATCATGATAAATCTGTGAGGGGTCTGAAGCAGGGCCATGGCCTGAAGATTTCCATACAATCTTATCAGCTGCCAGTGCAAAAGTAGCCCCAGCAATAAATAATGCTGTAATTGTAATTACTGTAACCAACAACACACGTCTTTGTTCTTGAGTAAACATTTTTTAACCTCCTTTAATTGTTTAATGTCACTCATAAAAACTATGTATATGATTTTCAGTATACAATTCTTCAGTAATATACCTCCTTTAACATCACCTCCCTTCCATATTTAAAGATTCGGTTATTCAGCTTGCTCTTCAATTCTCTTCAAATAATACTATCTATCCGATTTTACTATACTCTTTTTCGCCCTCGATATCCATAATATTTTTGAAACCTTTAATTAATTTTGTAGATTTTGTCACATCCAACTTTAATCAAGCTCTTAACTACATTCTCTCTAAAAATTCTGCTATACTCTTCTTGATCAGCTGAATTTTCTTTGACTTGGTTTCGGTCAAGCTCATTGGAGGTTCGCTTGCCTTAATTAAATTATCAATTCCGTATTGATGTACGATATCAGCGTCATCAGTGATGATTGCCGCCACAGCTATTACTGGAATATTATATTTCTTAGCAATTTTAGCTACTCCAACAGGTGCCTTTCCATAGATAGTCTGACTATCAATCTTTCCCTCACCGGTTATTACCAGGTCAGCATCTTTGATGGCTTGTTCGAGTTTTACTATCTCAATCATAATCTCAATACCTGGCTTAAGCTCTGCATCCAAGAATGCCATTAAACCTGCTCCTAAACCTCCCGCTGCCCCGGCACCCGGTATATCCTTTACATCTTTATTTAAATCTCTTTTTATTACCTCGGCAAAATGAGCTAAAGATTCATCCAACTTTTCTATTATTTCCGGAGTGGCTCCTTTTTGAGGCCCATATATTTTGGATGCGCCTTTTGGCCCACAAAGAGGATTATCTACATCTGAAGCTACCAGTACTTTTGTATCAGATAAACGCTTATCTTTATTGCTAAGGCCAATTATGTTAATTTTTTTTAATTCTCCTCCTCCAAAGCCTACCTCTTTTTCTTCCAGGTCTAATAATTTAATTCCTAAGGCCTGAACCATCCCGGCTCCTCCGTCATTAGTAGCACTTCCTCCGATCCCGATGATCATCTTTCTGCATCCCCGATCTAATGCTGCCTTAATTAACTGGCCGGTTCCATAGGTAGTGGTTATCAACGGATTCCTTTTATTCTCCGGAACCAAAGTTAATCCTGACGCTTCAGCCATCTCGATAACTGCTGTCTTCTTGTCCCCTAATATTCCGTAAGAAGCTAAAACCTCATCCCCCAAAGGACCGGTAACTTTCTCTTTTAAAATTTCTCCTCCGGTAGCATTAACCAGGCACTGAACTGTCCCATCTCCACCATCGGCCATAGGGATTTTTACAACTTCAGCTTCCGGGAAGACTGCTCTTACTCCCTGTCCTATTGCATCTGCTACTTCTACAGCCGTTAAACTGCCTTTAAATGAATCCGGGGTTACAACTATTTTCATTGTTTTTTTTACCTCAATTAGGAATTTACAAGTTTTTAGGTTACTTACCATTATAAAATATACGCCATCGTATATAACATTTCCTTTGTACATTAGTATGAATAATATACCTTTTTCTAATTACTTTTTATATAGTTTGCACTAACTTATAAAATATATTGTACCTTTACTTCAAGCCCTTACGCTAAAACCTCGCTCAAAGCCTTGTAAAGTAAGGCTTTTCATCCACATCTAAAATAAGCCATTTTAAGCCCTTTTAAGCGCCTATTTTAAAAAATATGAACAATCACCTTGCCCCGCCTCAAGAAACGCTTCTACGGTAATATTTCCCTCAAAGTCTTATTTTACAAGGTTTTCGGGCTGCTAAAAATAGAGCTTTTAGCCCTTTTTTACCTTATTTTCTCCTTATTTTAGAAGTACAACCACAATCCCATAAAACAAAAAAGCGCAGAAACCCTTATGTTTTCCGCGTTTTAGAGCCTTAATATTTTTTCCCATAGAAACTGATAATCCTCTAATTCTATATATAAAAAAAGTTATCAACTCATATCTAAATGATAACTTTTTTGTTTCCCATAACATTCATTTTTTATAAGTCAATCCAAATAATTTTAAAATTTCAACATATATAATAGGTGAAAATGATAATAAAATAACGGCTGCCCATTGATAAACATTAAGCGGTGCCACCTTAAATATTTGCTGAAAAGTCGGAATCAGCATGACTCCCAGTTGAAGAGTACCGGAAATCAGAATAGCAAAAATTAAATAACGGTTGGTTAAGATTCCCAATTTTATTAATGACAAACGGGGAGAGCGAGAATTCAAGGATTGCCATAACTGTGAAAAACTGAGAGTAGCAAAAGCCATAGTCTGCCCGATTTCCAATGAATAATTTCTAATACCAAGAATAAAGGCAATCAGGGTAATTGCGCCAATAAATATCCCCTGGGAAAAGATATTAAATCCCATCTTACCGGAAAAAATTGCCTCATTCGGTTCGCGGGGCATTTGATTCATCAGGTCTTCATCGGCAGGATCCAAACCTAACGCCAAAGCAGGCAGACCATCTGTCACCAGATTTACCCAGAGAATTTGAATCGGAAATAAAGGTCGGGGAAACCCGATTAAAATGGCACAAAAGATGGTAAGAATCTCCCCCAAATTACAGGACAATAAATATTGTATGAATTTCTTAATATTCTGATAGATTTTTCTTCCTTCTTCTACTGCTGCTACAATGGAACTGAAATTATCATCCATAAGAATCATATCGGAAGCTTCTTTGGATACATCTGTTCCGGTAATCCCCATCGCTACACCGATATTAGAATCCTTCAAAGCAGGTGCATCATTAACCCCATCACCGGTCATGGCCACAACCTGCCTGTTTTTCTGCAAAGCTCTTACAATCCTACGCTTGTGCCGGGGAGAAACGCGGGCAAAAATTGTTGTATTCAATACTTCTTTCTCCAGCTCTTCTTGGGTCATGTCTTCTAAATCTATGCCGTTAATAATTCGGTCTCCGGAATGATAAATGCCCAGTTGCGATGCTATTGCCTTGGCGGTTAAGGAATAATCCCCGGTTATCATTATGGACCGAATCCCTGCTTTTCGACAGATATCTACAGAATGAATCGCTTCTTTACGCGGCGGATCTATCATTGCCATTAATCCTAAAAAAGTTAAATTATTTTCAATATCATCAGTATTTAATTTCTGATTTAACTTATTTTCTTCCATATCGTTAAGCTTTCGATAAGCTACTGCCAAAACACGTAGTGCTGAGCCTGCTAATTCTTTATTTTTCTTTAATACTTTTTCTTTCATAGAATCACCAAGTTCTTTTTGCTTGCTATTTTCCATATAGTATTTACACTGAGTAATCACCTGGTCAGGTGCTCCTTTTACAAATACGATGAATGATTCCTCAGGACTCCGGTGAATCGTTGACATCCTTTTTCTATCCGAATCAAAGGGTAGTTCTCTTAGCCGGGGATATTCATTTTCCAATCCCCTTTTCTGATAACCGGCTTTGGCAGCTGTTACCACCAGTGCCCCTTCTGTCGGATCTCCGATAATTTCCCATTGCTGATTATCACTGTTTTGCTGTAGTATTGCATTATTACAAAGAACAGCTCCTTTTAACAAAAGAGAAAGAGACAAATCATCACTTGGTTGAATAGTTCGACCGGAATGCTGAAACTGTCCAAATGGTTGATATCCTTCCCCTTCTGTTTCGATAGTTTTATCCGGTAGGGCTAATACTTTTACAGTCATCTGGTTTTGGGTTAATGTCCCTGTTTTATCAGAACAAATAACGGTGGTAGCCCCCAATGTTTCCACAGCCGGTAATTGACGGATAATGACATTTTTTTTAATCATTCGCTGGACACCTAAAGCGAGAACAATGGTCACCACCGCCGGTAAACCTTCCGGAACAGCAGCAACCGCAAGGGATATCCCAATCAGAAACATATCGAAAAATTCAATACCGCGAATACACCCCAGAAACACTATTATTGCTACAATCATCAGTATAAGTAAACCTAACTTCTTTCCCATAATATTTAATTTTTTCTGTAATGGAGTAGGTTCTCGTTTCCCCTCTTCCAGCATACCTGCAATCTCTCCCATTTCAGTATCCATGCCGGTGGTAACTACAATTCCTTCTCCCCGACCGAAAATGATGGTTGTTCCCATGAAAGCCATATTTTTTCTATCACCAAGAGGAATTTTATCCTGCTCGAGTGCATTACTGTTCTTTTCCACCGGCTCTGATTCTCCGGTCAGAATAGCTTCCTGCACTTTGATATCAGTTATTTTAAATAAACGAAGGTCAGCAGGAATCCGATCACCGGATTCAAGAAGAACGATGTCGCCGGGAACAAGCTGGTTGGATTTAATTTTAGTTTGTTTGCCATTTCTCATAACAAGAGCATCCGGAACAGTCATCTTTTTTAAGGCTGCCAAAGATTTTTCCGCTTTAAATTCCTGTACAACACCGAGTATGGCATTTAAAACTAAAATCACGGCAATAACTATTGCATCGCTTACTTCTCCTAAAAATATAGAAATAATAACAGAAATTAGTAAAATAAGTACCAGTACCTCTTTGAATTGATCAAAAAACATATCCCATATGGTTCTTCCCTTACTTTCCTTCAGTTGATTGGGGCCATATTTTTCCAGTCGAGTTTTTACTTCTTTAGATGACAAACCCCTGGATGTATCAACATTGAAATGTTGAGTAATATCTTCAATTGTACGCGTATACCAGTTAATTTTCTCTTCTTTTAATTCCATTCTTTATTCTCCCAATCCTAAAGTAGTTTTATTTTAAATCATTCATGGTAACTACTATTTATTCACTTACTCTATTAAAAATTATATTAAAAGAAAATAAGGACACCTGTCTTCTTTATTTCATTTATTAAAATTTTTATTTAACTTTCCCAACCGGTGCCATATAAATGGTAAATTCCTCAATTCCATCAATTCCCAGAATACTATCTGCAACTTCCTGATCATAAGCGGCGATGGCACAAGTCCCGGCATCGATTGCTTCACATGCCAGGTAGAGGTTTTGACAAACATGACCGACATCCAAGGCTATCACTTTATAAGATGTTCTGCTGTATCGCCATTCCATACGTGCCGGTATGGTGGTCCAAATGAAAGTCACTGCACTTTTACCGGCAAATGATTGCCCAAGGGCAGCCTGGGTTAACACACCCTCAAGATTTTCGTGTTTTATAACTTCAACCAGTTGATGACTCATCGGTAAATAACGATAAATCGCCTGGGGAATCCCCTCCACTTTGAAGGCTGCAATATAAGTTTCCAGAGCATGTCTACATCCGGCTGAAGGCACGGTTCTGTAATTTCTAATTGCAGACCTTTTCCCTCGAAGACCTTGAGTTGCCCATAGAAGAAAAGAAAGTTCTTCGAGGTTTATTGTTTCTTCAGTGTAAGACCTTCTCGATCTCCTTTGAGTGATAGCAGTCACAACACCCACACTATGAATTGATTTCCAATCCCCCGGTTTAATAAGGTTTATTATCTTATCTTCGGGATTGTAAGGTTTTTCTACCGGCGGTGGCTTGATACCTCTGCTCTGGTCTGTGGTCGAAAAATCAATCGTCTTCCAAATACTGCTTTTAAGAAAATCTCTAAATATTTCAGACATAGTAATACCCTCTTTCAATTTTAATTTTAAATCTTAATAACCCATATGTTCATTCTTATCGATAGCGGGGGAACTTAATTATCGGACCCATTGCAAAAAGTTAGAAAAGGTGGTCGAATTATTGAGCTGGTACAACCGGCCTTACTTGTTCCCAATTATATTTTTTGTATTTTGTGAACTTGTGAATCCTAACCCTATCATTCACCTTTTTTATTTTGCTTATATTTAACTACTCCCTTGGTATATCTTCATTTTTAAAGCCATTCTTAATTGAACTGCATCATCAAATTTTTTGGGATCTAAACCGGTTATCTCCTTAATCCTTCTTAGCCTATAGAGCAAAGTATTACGATGTATATAGATAGCCTGAGCGGTTTTTGAAATACTTAAATTATTATCAAAAAAAGCTTTTAAAGTTTCCAGTAAGGTTTTATTCATTTTCTTTTTCCCGACTTCTTTTACAGAATAAAAAGTCTTTTTTATAATTTCTTTCTGAGTATCTTCTCTTATTTCTGTCAATAACCGACCTATTCCCATATCATTTATATGGTAAATATCTCCTGCTCCTTCTAATTTAGTTCCTACATCTAATGCCTTTGTGGCTTCTTTAAACGATTTACTTAATCCCCGAACGTCTTTATGATATTCTCCAACTCCAATAGTTACTATAAACCTCATCTTTTGAGAAATGATATTTTTTACTCGCTCTCCAATTCTAAATAATTTTTTTCTTAAAATTTCTTCCGGATCTTTTAGATTAATAGTCTTTAGAACCACAAACCTATCCCCTCCTGAATACGCTACTATCTCCTGAGGGGTATCCGCAAATATCCCTTGAATAGCTTTTAGCACATCATTCTTTAATCTCTGTAAATGAATTTCTCCTTCTTTTAAGCTCTTAAAAATCTGTAAACTCTGTTTAGCAGTCTTTTCAAACTGATAAATATCTATAACTAAGGCTACCCGGGGAATTAGAACATCATATCCAACAATCTGCCCTCGGGTTATAAATAAATCTGAATCATTCCCAATTCTTCCGGAGATCAGATCATGAATGAAATTTTGCCGAGCTTGTTTTTCCAATTGAATTTCTTTTAATAAAAATTCCTGCTGTAACATCATCTCTACAGTCATTTTGATTACTTCACCAAAAGGACTAACTTCATCTGGTTCGCCGGTAATACCCACCACTCCTATAATTTTATTATTATGTTCTATGGGTAGATTAATCCCCGGTTTTGCTCCTACTAGATGATTTATATCTTTAGAATAAATTTCCAACTTCTTCCCTTTTTTAATTACCTGGGCTGCTCCTTCGTGATATTGATTTAAACGATTTTTATCTCCCGACCCGATAATTACTCCCTTTTCATCCATAATGTTAATATTTTTCTCTAAAATATTCATAGTTTTATTCACAATATTCTGAGCAAGTTTTTGGGTAATTTTCATCAATCGTCACCCCTCTTTAATTCGTATCTCGGTATTTAGTTAGCTAGTCATTTGGTTACCTGGTTAATTGGTTGAGAAAATAGAAAGAAAAATACCATTCTATTTTTTATCTACCTCAATAAAATTTATATCACTAAATTGTCTTATATAATTAGATTATTCGATAAAATAAATAAAAATCCTTCTTTTCTATTATATATTTCTTAATTTTTACACACACGCATCTATTATCGCTGGTTTTTTATATGAGAAATTTGCTTTAAAAAATAGAACATATATAATATAGAGTAAAAGGCTTTACTAATTTTCAAAGTAAAAAAAAATAAAGATTGCAAAAGCTAAGAATTACCATGAAATTCCCCTCAAAAAATTTACAGAATTCGATTCGGAAATGATTTATTGAAAATAAGTTGAAAAAATTTCGATAAAAAAAGAGGATTTTTAAAAAAAATGTTGAATATATAAATATTAAGTATAAATTCTTTTCATAAATTTTTTCGATTTTATCTGTAAAATTATAAAAATATTGAAAAAGAAAGGATGGTAGAAATGTATAGAGAAAATTTAAGATTAAATTTTGCAATCTTTCTAATAATTTTATTAGCCTTTTTTAGCACTACTGCCTTTGCCAGTACTGAAACAGAAAAATTATTACAAGAAATTATAGAAGGAAAAACTTTGAAGCCTGATGTCTTCACTTTCATCAATATGGGAAATTTTTATTGCTCGTTAGATTTATATGAACCTGCGGAAAAAGAATACGAAAAAGCCTTGGATTTAGATGAAGTAAATATATTAGCCAGGATAAATCAAAGTTATGCTTTATACAAAATAGGAGAAAAGGAATCAGCTCTTGCTAAATTAACTCAAATTATCATCGAGGACCCGAATAATGCCTTTGCCTATTATGTAAAAGGTAAAATACATAAAGAGGCACTCGAATATGAGTTAGCTATAAATGAATACGAAAAAGTTGTTGAACTTATCCCACAAAATGACAAGCTTATTTCCGAATTAGCCCAGCTATATCAGGATAACGAGCAATTTATTAAAGCAACAGAAACATATATAAAATTGGGTAAACTTAAATCCAGCCCTTATATTCTGGACAATTTTTTAGCTTACCGGGAAAGCGCTGCCTGTTATTTAAATTTGGGTGACTATTACAGTAACGTGGGAAACTTTGAGCAAGCAGTAACTGCCTACAATAAAGCCACACAATTTAGCGAGGATAAACGATCGATAGCCATAGCATATTACCGATTAGGGCTTATCGAATTAAAAGGGGAAGAGTACGAAAAAGCCATAAGAGAAAAAGTATTATCCCAAAAAACTTATCCCCTATACATAAAAGATTTCACTTTTGACCATTTTGCTCAAGCCTTCATCGAAATGGGAGATATGCACTATAATGCAGGAGACCTTCCAGAGGCTCATAAAAACTATGAATTGGCTCTTCAGTTAGCAGATTCAAATTATATACTCTCCGAGGCGCATTATAAATTGGGCTTAGCCTATTATCGTAGCGAAGATTATGAAAATGCAGTAAGGGAAGGAGAAGTCGCATTAAGCCTAAACCCAGAATTTTTATCTGACCAACAAAGGTTAATCGATCTTCTAATTGCTAATTCCTGGTCTAATCTTACTAAAAAAGAATAAAAGGTATCGAGTATATCTTGCAATAAAGCAGAGAAAAACTATAAACTATTTTTTGCTTGCGGCTAATCACTATTCACTTGTGTCTAATAAATCAATTAGAGGTGATAAAAATGAAAGCGGGAAAAATAATTGGTGGCTTAACTTTATTATTTATTGGAATAATTCTTCTAGCCAATACTTTAAATATACTAGATTGGTCTATCTGGTCAAATATATTTAAGCTCTGGCCGCTAATTTTGGTAAGCTGGGGTATATCCTTAATCTTCAGAGGAAAAAGCCTTTCCTTTATGGGTCCGCTAATCATATTACTAGGTATTATTTTTACGGTATCGACTAATTTTTCGGGAGTAACTTTGGAAGGAGAATTAATAAAGGAAGTAAAAACCTTTAGCCAAGAAATAGCAACTGAAATTGAAAAGGTTCCGGAAATTGAAATATCTCCGGAAGGCCAGGTTATTTCAGAAACCGAACCAGCTCAGCCAACGGAAATACCCCTTGAAACTAAAGAGCATTCTAAAATCGAAAAAGCTTCAGTTGGATTAAAATTTGATATGGGTGAGTTTATTCTGGGCAAACCAACTCAACTACTTTATGAGTGCACTTCTCACTATCGCTATAAAGAATTTGAACCTTTCGAAGATTATTCCGCAATCGGAAAAGAAGCTAATATTTACATTAGCCATTCTCCGGTTAAGGGGAATTTCCGTAATCCGCAAAATAAATGGGAATTAAAATTAAATAATCAAATTATATATAACCTGTCTGTAAAAACAGGTGCTCTGGACACAGATTGTGATTTATCGGCTTTCCAAATCGAAAAATTTACTCTGGAAAGCGGGGCAAGCAATATTAAATTAGTTGTTCCGAAATATAATTCTAAAATAATTATTGATGCCGGGGTATCCAATATTGATATTGTAATCCCAAAAGATGTGGGTGCAATAGTTGATATTGATTCGGGAATTTCCGTGAAAGATCTTGATGGTTTTACAAAAAGAGATAACGAGTATATTTCCCACAATTACAATGATTCTGAATTCAAGGTGGATATAGAAATCGATTGCGGAATTTCCAATATACATATTTATTATAAAAATATTCCCTAAAACGGTACGATACAATTATTTTAGGTAACTAATTATAACAAATCATTCATCTTTGCCATCCGTTTGTTTTATATTTGTTCATAGTTATTTGGTTACCATTTTAAAATACACCCAAAGGCGAAAACTTTAGTCACTTTTGAAGAATTATGCTTTTTATTTCCTGAACTATTTTTCGCCTTCTTTTCTCAAATATACAACCTGGCGCGGGAAAGGTATTTCTATTCCTTCTTTATCAAAAGTATTTTTAATTCTTCGTTTAAGTTCTCTCTCGGCTTCCCAATGAGTCATTGGTTTAAGTTTGATTGCTACCCTTAGGGCAACATCTGATGAACCTAGAGATAATACACCTTGAACAATCGGAGGCTCTAAAACAATATCTTTATTCTCTTCAGCCCATTTATCGGCAATTTCTTCTAATGCCTTCATTCCTCTTTCTATATCTTGTTCATAAGCTACTCCCACTTCTACAATTGCTCTCATGTACCCTCTGTTAAAATTACCAAAGGTCCCCACATCTCCGTTAGGTATTACTCTTAACTCGCCCGAAAACTTCCTTAAATGAATATTCCTTAAATTAATAGCCTCTACTATGCCAGAATGTTCACCAACTGTAATGGAATCTCCCACTGAAATTACCCCTTCAAAAAGCAAAAAAGCACCTGAAAGAATATCCTTTACTAAAGATTGTGCTCCGAAGCCTATTGCTAAACCCATTACTCCTGCACTGGCAATTATGGCAGTAGTATCTACCCCCAATTCCTTTAAAACCATTACTATAGCAATAAAATAGATAACATATCTATTAACACTTTGCAGAAGAGGAATTAGGGTATTTGCGCGAGAAATTTTCTTCTGATAATTTTTAGATTTTTTTAAAGGGGTTAAAGATTTTTCTATTACTTTATTAATTACAGATAAAACTATCTTCGCTACCACTAATATTATAATTATAGTTATAAACTTTCCCCACCATAAAATAAGGTTTCCCGGATTAAAAAAACTCAATAACGCTTGCCAAAAACTATTTATATATTGCGAAAACATTGGTAATTCTCCTTTACAATTTCTTGAAAATTATTTTCTCCTTTTTTTCATCTAAATCAGCTTCAATCTTATCTCCTTCTTTAAAAACTCCTTCCAAAATTTGCAAGGACAAAGGGTCTTGAATGTATCTTTGAATAGTTCGCTTTAAAGGGCGGGCACCATAATGAGGGTCATACCCTTTTTCCGCTAAAAATTCCTTCGTTTTTTGAGCAACCTCTAAATAAATATTTTTAGTTTCTAATCTCGTTTTTAAAATATTGAGTTGAATATCCACAATTTTAATAATCTGTTCTTTATTTAAATTATTAAAGATAATTATCTCATCAATTCTATTTAAAAATTCTGGCTTAAAGTGCTCACGGAGAGAATCGTTCACTTTTTGCATAACAGATTCTCTATTCCCCTCATTCATTTCGTAAATCCACTGACTAGCGATATTCGAAGTCATAATCAAAATAGAATTTTTAAAATTAACTACCCTTCCCTGTCCGTCAGTCAGACGGCCATCATCTAAAATCTGTAACAAAACATTAAAAACATCAGGATGAGCTTTCTCGATTTCGTCAAAGAGAATGACCGAATAAGGTTTGCGTCTGACAATTTCAGTAAGTTGACCACCTTCTTCATATCCTACATAACCTGGCGGAGCTCCGATTAACCGGGCTACACTGTGTCTCTCCATATATTCAGACATATCAATACGCACCAGAAAATTTTCATCATTAAACAGAAAATCAGCCAGACTTCGAGCAAGCTCAGTTTTACCTACTCCCGTAGGTCCCATAAAAATAAACGAACCTACCGGTCTATTGGGATCCGATATCCCCACTCGGGACCTCCTGATAGCATTGGAAATTTGCCTAATCGCCTCATCCTGCCCTACTACCCTTTGTTTAAGCTCCTCTTCCATCCTGACCAATTTATTTACCTCACCCTCCATAAGCCGGCCAACCGGGATGCCAGTCCATTTAGAGATAATCTCTGCGATATCTTCTTCATCCACTTCTTCTTTAAGCATTTTGGTTGTTTTTTGCAAAGAAGCCAGCTTTTTATTTTCTTCTTCCAAATCCTTTTGAAGTTTAGGTAATATCCCATACTTCAACTCTGCAACCCGATTAAGATTTCCTTCTCTCTCTGCTTTTTCAGCTTCTATCTTCGCCTGCTCAATTTTGCTCTTTATCCCGTGAATTTTTTGAATACATTCTTTTTCGTTATTCCAATGCAATTTCATGCTATCTCTTTTTTCTTTAAGAGAGCTTAGTTCCTTATCTATATTTTTTAAACGTTCCTGGGAACTAGCATCCTTCTCTTTCTTTAGAGCTTGTTTTTCTATCTCTATCTGGATAATTTTTCTCTCTACTTCATCTATTTCAATAGGCATACTGTCAATCTCTATTCTTAGGCTGGCAGCTGATTCATCGACTAAATCTATAGCTTTATCAGGTAAAAATCTATCTGAAATATAACGGGCAGATAAGGTAGCCGCTGCGATTAAAGCCGAGTCTTTAATTTTTACCCCATGATGCACTTCATATTTTTCTTTTAAGCCTCTTAAAATAGTAATAGTATCTTCTACTGAAGGTTCTTTGATTAGGATAGGCTGAAAACGCCGCTCTAAAGCTGCATCTTTTTCGATATATTTTTTATATTCTTTTAAAGTAGTCGCCCCGATACAGTGCAGTTCTCCCCGGGCTAGAGCCGGTTTTAACATATTGGAAGCATCTATAGCACCTTCGGCTGCTCCTGCCCCTACCAGAGTATGAATTTCATCTATAAAAACAATTATCCCCCCTTCAGATTCCTGAACCTCCTTCAAAACTGCTTTTAAACGGTCTTCAAACTCTCCTCTATATTTTGCACCTGCTACCATAGAACTTATATCCAGGACTATTATCCTCTTATTCTTTAATCCCTCCGGAACATCTCCCCGAATAATTCTTTGAGATAGACCTTCGGCAATGGCTGTTTTTCCTACTCCCGGTTCACCAATTAACATAGGGTTATTCTTCGTACGTCGGGAAAGAATCTGCATAACTTTCCTTATTTCATCATCCCTACCGATTACCGGGTCAAGTTTACCTCTTTTGGCTAATTCGGTTAAATCGCGAGAATAACGTTCTAAAGCCTGATATTTCTCTTCCGGGTTTTGGTCAGTTATCCTTTGGCTTCCTCGTATGTTTACCAGGACCCGGTAAACTTTATCTTTGCTGATTCCTTCTTCAGTCAATAGATTGCCAACTTTAGTCCCCTCTGCTTCAACCAAAGCAATAAATAAGTGTTCTGTGCTTATAAATTCATCTTTTACTTTTTGGGCTTCCTGTTGGGATGTATTTAATATATTATTAAGTTCATTTCCTATATGTTGCCCTCCGGTTTCTCCGTAAACCTGGGGAATCTTCTCTAACAGCCTTTCTAATTTAATCTTAAGTTCTTCAGAATTAGTCTCTAACTTCTGCAATATCGAAGGCACAACTCCGTCTTTTTGATTAATTAAAGCCAGCAAAAGATGCTCTCCTTTAATTTCCTGGTGATTATAACTACCGGCAATTTGTTGTGCTTCGCCAATTGCTTCTTGAGACTTTATGGTAAATTTATCGAATTTAATCATTCTTTTCATCTCCGTTAAAAATCATATTATGTTTGTAAAGAAGAAAGGGAAAGACTTTTTGAAATATTTTTTAACTCCTTGAGTAAGATATCATTATCTTTTTTATTACCCACGGTAATCCGTAAAAAATGTCTGGAGGCTGAAAAAATTGGGTCAGAAACTGTTTGGGTTAAAATTCCCTGCTCTAATAAATTACTATAAACTAAGTCTGAATTTTCTTTGGAACCTACTTCTACCAAAACAAAATTGGTCTGTGAGGGGTGAGCTTCAAAAGAGAGAAGTTCGTTTATTTCATTTATTAATTTTTCGCGTTCTACTATAATCTTATCTACACTGTCTTTTAAAATTTCTCTATGTTCAAAAACTACCTGGGCTGCAAGCTGAGAAAAAGTATTCACATTAAAGGGGCTTTTTACTTTTCTTATTTCATTTACGATTTTGTAATTTGAAAGCAAATACCCCACACGTAGACCGGCTAAACTGTAAGCTTTGGAAAAAGTTCTAAGAATAACCAGGTTATCGTAACGGGAAATAAGGGGCACAAAAGTCTTTTTCCCAAACTCAAAATATGCCTCATCTACTACTACCAGGCAGCCTGATTCTTCAATTATTTTTATAATTTTACTTTCTGCAAAATAATTACCGGTGGGGGCATTGGGATAGGCTATAAAAATCATTGAAGATTCTTCATCTTTTGCTTCTTCTAATATCTTATCCTCATTTAAATTGAAATTGTTCTGGCTTAAAGGAATCTGCATAAAATTAGATCCATTAGTAATTGAATAAATTTTATACATAGCAAAAGCGGGTGCAGTGGTAATTACTTTCCTTCCCTTTTCCGAGAAAGCCTTGATTAAATAGTCAATAAGTTCGTCAGAGCCATTCCCTATGACTATATTGTCTCTGGTCAAACCCAAAGAACCGGAAATAGTTTCGCTTAGTTTCACAGAGTTTGCATCGGGATAGCGAAAATATTCTAAATTTTTTGCTTTTTTTAATATTTCTTCAATAATTTCTTTTGGTAAACCATAGGGATTCTCATTGGCATTTAATTTTATTTTATGCGGTACTTCGTGAGGATCATAAGGTTTTAATTCCTTTAAGCTATTGCGATAATATCTATTATCTTTTCCCATATCTTATTATTTCTCCCTTCTTATTGTATCAAAGTAACGTCTTCCGATATAATTTAAAAATCTATTTCAATTTCTCTATTATTTCGATTTAATAAATCAGTAATTAATTCTGCTCTGCAATGTTCGATTAATAATTTTGCCAATTCATCTCTTGCCTCCTCGATAATTGATTGAAGAACTACGCCGATTCCATCGATATTAATAACCATTTTTTTGGTATTTTCAGTAATTTTGCTAAAGTCGCCATTTCGCCAATTCCATCTTCTGCACATTACCTTTAAAGCAATATCGTCAAAATATATTATCTCTCCGGTTTGAGGATTATCTTCCTCTTCGCTGCCCAAAGCAACAAACCGTTCATTGCCCCTGGCAAAACTAAGGTGTAAATTTCCCTCTATTTTATCTATATCATCTCCCCCGCAAGGAATAAGATATTTTATAGAAATATAGTTAAATAAAGCGACTACTGAATTAACAAAAGGAAATCCTCCGCCTTTTTTTATTCTTTTTAAAAGTGCTTTTATCGAAGGTGGAAACATGCCTGGATCAGACCCAAACTTTAAATGTGCTTTCTCCCAAGATTTTACAAAGGGATGTTCGACTAAATCTTCTTTTGCCCTCTTTTCGATTTCTTTATTTAAAGGTTTTTTTATTCTTTTATTGCCAAGTGCGTTTTCCAGGTCTTTAACAATTATAATTCCTCTTTTAAAATCAGGAAATTGAGTAAAAATCTCTGAATCTATTATTATTTTTCTCACAATCTGTTTATTCGCACCTTTCTTATAAAATCGATTTATTTTTATTTAGCATATCTTCCTTAAAATATTCTACCGCCCTTAGTTGATTTAATGCTCTTTTATTTTGACTATTTGAGGACTAATAATTTTTGAGGAAAATAATGGAAAGAAAAGATTATTTCTTTTTTAAGCTCCTGATTTGATCGCGTAATTTAGCAGCTTCCTCGTAATTTTCTATCTTTATTGCTTTCTGCATCTTTTGTTGTAATTCAGTAAGTTTTATCTCTTTTTCATCCTCTAAAGCAATCTTCTCGGTGGAAGATTTATTTAATACTTCTTCAGTTATGTAAATAGGGGCATTTGCCCTCAGGGCTAAAGCAATAGCGTCACTCGGTCTGGCATCAATTTCTTTTTCCGTTTGATCTATTTTTAGCCTAACTGAAGCAAAATAAGTATTATCGTTAATATCGCAAATTACTACTTTTGTTACCACTACGCCAAAGGCGTCTAAAATATTTTTTATTAAATCATGGGGCAAGGGTCTTACCGGTATTACTTTTTCTAAAGCTAAAGAAATCATCTTGGCTTCATAATGACCTACCCAGATAGGAAGCCACCTTTTTTCGGTTTCATCTTTCAAAATTACCACAAAACCTTTTGTTACCGGGTCAATTGCTACGCCGGAAATTTTTACCCTGATCATTTTTATCCCTCTTTTTCATTGCGCCTTCTAATGTATTTTAATTTTAATTTTAAGATTTTTCTTTTTCTCTATATATTATATACTACAAAAAATATAAAATCCCTGCATAAATTTAAATTTTTTTTAATATTTTTTCAACTATAAATTAATTCACCGATTAACCAATTTGCCAATTAAATTAGTAAAGAATGAATA
>RRYU01022879.1_pt1 | contig 56768 bp, 44 predicted proteins | sample 2162651 | NCBI WGS metagenome assembly RRYU01 (sample SAMN10267283, study PRJNA491782) | microbial mat metagenome | isolation source: biomat in the production well | place: Japan: Minami-Kanto gas field, natural gas well KTG3 | collected 2017-06
GGGGGGGCGAGGCATCCGGAGAGAGGGGTCTTGGAATCGCGGCTGCGCTCGAGATCTCGCTGCCATCGCGTTTCCTCTGGCGCGTCTATCGGGCTGTGCTCGGTGCCGACGCCGTCCCCGAGATCTCGCCCTTCGACAAATCCCGATTGGTGTGGCGCCTGATGCGTCTCTTGCCCGAGCTGCTGACGCAGGCGGAGTACGCGCCGCTGCGGCGCTTTCTGCTCAAGGACACCAATCTGCGCAAGCGCTTCCAACTTGCCGAGCGCTTGGCCGATCTATTCGACCAGTATCAAGTCTACCGTGCCGACTGGCTGGCCGCCTGGGCCGACGGTGAGGACCTGCTGATCGGGGCCCGCGGCGTCCGCGTCCCCTTGCCTGAGGAGCAGCGCTGGCAGTCCGCGCTCTGGCGCGCCTTGCTGGTGGATGTGACGGCAGATGGATGGGGCAGGGGACGCGGCTCCGCCATCGGGCGAGCGGGCGTTCACGAGGTATTTCTGCGTGTTGCGGCCGACTGGCCGGAGGGCGAGCGGCCGAGCCTTTTGCCGCGTCGGGTGATGGTCTTCGGCATCTCCAGTCTGCCGCGTCAGTCCCTCGAGGTGCTGGCGACGATGGCGCGCTGGACGCAGGTCCTCATGTGTGTCCACAACCCTTGCGAGCACTACTGGGCCGATATCGTCGCCGACAAGGCCCTGCTGCGGGCCGAGCACAGCCGTCAGAAGCGCCGCGACGGCATGCCGGCGGATCTCTCCGAGGAGCGGATGCACCTGCATGCGCATCCTCTGCTCGCAGCCTGGGGAAAGCAGGGCCGCGACTTCATCGGTCTGCTCGACGAGCATGACGACGAGGCGGCTCGGGCGGGCTATCAGGGCCATTTCGGTGCCATCGGTCGACGCATCGATCTCTTCGATTCTCCGCGCGATGTCGGTTCTCTACTGGAACAGATCCAAGACGACATCCGCGATCTGCGCCCCCTCGCCGAGACCCGCGAGCGCTGGCCGGACCTGGATCCAGAGCGGGATGACTCGATCCGGTTCCATATCGCGCACAGCCCCCAGCGCGAGGTCGAGATCCTGAACGACGCCCTGCTCGCGGCCTTCAATGCCGACGCGACCCTGACCCCGCGCGACATCATCGTGATGGTCCCGGATATCGACACCTATGCGCCGCACATCCAGGCGGTGTTCGGTCTGGTTGACCGGGATGATCCGCGCCATATCCCCTTCAGTGTCGCGGACCAGGGCCGGCGGGCGACCGATCCCCTGGTTCAGGCCCTGGAAAAGCTGCTCGGCCTGCCTCAGTCGCGTCTGGCGGTCAGCGATCTGCTCGATCTGCTCGAGGTCCCGGCGCTGCGTCGGCGCTTCGGGATCGCCGAGGACGAGGTCCCGCGGCTGCATCGCTGGATCCGCGGGGCCAACATTCGCTGGGGTCTGCACGCCGAGCAGCGGGCCAGTCTCGACCTGCCTGCCCAGTCGGACCCGGCCGCACCGCACACCTGGCTATTCGGCCTGCGCCGGATGCTGCTCGGTTATGCCGTCGGGGGGGCTGCCGCCTGGCAGGGGATCGAGCCCTTCGACGAGATCGGTGGACTGGATGCCGCTTTGCTCGGGCCCTTGGTGCAGCTCATCGACCGACTCGATTCGACCTGGCGCGCCCTGCGCGAACCCGCGACCGTCGGCACCTGGTGCATGCGGCTGCGCACCTTGCTGGCGGATGTCTTCGCCGCCGAGGACAGTGCCGAGGCCTACACCCTGCTGCAGCTCGAGACGGCACTGCAGGACTGGCAGGAGGCGTGCAATGAGGCCGACCTGGAGGAGACACTCCCCTTGTCGGTGGTCGGCGACCATTGGCTGTCGCAGCTCGACGAGCGTGGTCTGTCTCAGCGCTTCTTCGCCGGCGCAGTCACTTTCGCCACCCTGATGCCGATGCGGGCCATCCCCTTTCGCATGGTGTGTCTGCTCGGCATGAACGACGGCGACTACCCGCGGACCCGGGTCTCGATGGATTTCGACCTCATGGGGCGCGACTACCGACCGGGCGACCGCTCGCGACGGGAGGACGACCGCTATCTCTTTCTGGAGGCCCTGCTCTCGGCCCGCGAGCGTCTGCATCTCTCGTGGGTCGGACGCAGCATCACCGACAACAGCCTGCGTCCGCCGTCGGTCCTGGTGGGACAATTGCGTGATCACCTCGCCGCCGGCTGGCGCCTGGCCGGGTACGAGGGTCCGACGGAAAAGGCTGCGAAGACGTTTCTGAGCGCTCTGACGATCGAGCACCGGCTCCAGCCCTTCAGTCCCGACTACTTCCCACGCGACCCGAATACATTTCCCTGGTCCACCTATGCATACGAATGGCGGCCAGACGCGGCAACGCCCCAGCAAACATCCCGGTCGGATGCCGGGTCCTTGCTGCCGCCGCTCGCCCTTGAGGGGCCGCTTTCGATCCGCGACCTTGCCGATTTCCTCAAGGCTCCCGTCAAGACCTTCTTCCGGCAGCGTCTCGGCGTCTTCTTCGAGGCGGAAGACCCGGCCAGCGAGGACCAGGAGCCATTCGACCTCGACGCACTGGGGCGGTGGCAGCTTCGCGACGAGCTGATCCGCGCCCAGTCCTTCGCGCTGGATCAAGGCAGGGCGATCGATCATGCCCGTACCGATCGACTCGCACGCATCCGACGTCGCGGCGACCTGGCATCAGGCGCATTCGGGGAGGCCATCGTCGAGGAGCTGGAGGCCGCGATGGACGATCTCTTCGAACGCTACCAGGGCGCGCTCGCCCGCTGGCCGCGCCTGCTCGAAGAGGAGCAGGAGATCCGGTTCCAGGCCGAGATCGCGGGACAGCCTCAGGAGCTTGCGGACTGGCTCGGCGGCGTGCGAACGCATGACGATGGCCTGCGAGGACGAGTCGTCCTCGAGACCAGCGACCTCGTCAAAAACAATCACTACCGCGGCGAGGTGATGATCCGGCACTGGGTCGCACATCTCGCCGCGCACCTGACTGGCGAGCCCATCACCACCCTGGTTATCAGTCCGGTCGGTCAGGTCGAGCTGGCTCCGCTGACGTGCGACGCCGCGGAGGCTTATCTGACCGATCTCCTTGCAGCCCGCGACATGGGCATGCGCCGACCGCTTCCCCTAGCGGTGAAGACCGCATTCGGCTGGTTGAAAGGCGGTGACGCCTACGCCGCCGCCAAGACCTATGAGGGTGCTTACAGGCAAAAGGGCGAGGTCGAGACCGATCCCTATCTCGCCCGCGCCTTTCCGGATTTCGCCGCGCTCTCCGAAGGCGGTGAATTCGCCCTGCTCGCCGAGAGACTCCTGCGCCCGCTGGCCGACGCCATGCCTGTCGGCTCGAACGCGCCGTCGCGATCAAGCCAACGCCAAGCCGACGGGCTTATGTCATGAGCCCTGACATGAGCTCGGACATGACCCCGGACATGACTCCGGATATGAGCCTGCATATGATCCGGCACGGCCCGGCCAACCCGTCCCCGACCAACAGCCCGGACATCCCAGCGGCGCTCGACCCGCTGCGCTTCCCCCTGCATGGCAGTCGTCTGATCGAGGCCAGTGCCGGAACCGGCAAGACCTTCACCATCGCCACGCTCTATGTCCGACTCGTCCTGGGTCATGGCGAGCCGGACATCGAGCACCGTGCCTTTACCCCACACGAGATCCTGGTCGTCACCTTCACCGAAGCCGCCACCAAGGAGCTGCGCGACCGCATCCGTGTCCGGCTCGCCGAAGCGGCAGGCGTCTTCCAGGCCGATCCGAATCGGATCGCCCCGCGTGAGCCCGGCCAAGACCTGCTGCACGACCTGCGCGCCGAGTATCCGCCGGAGCATTGGCCGAGCTGCGCACGCAAGCTCCAACTGGCCTCCGAGTGGATGGACGAGGCCGCAGTCTCGACCATCCATTCCTGGTGCAACCGGATGCTGCGCGAGCATGCCTTCGACAGCGACAGCCTCTTCATCCAGACCCTGGAGACCGACCAGAGCGAGCTGCTCGCCGAGGTGGTGCGCGACTACTGGCGAACCTTTATGGCGGGGCTCGACGCGGCGTCCGTCGCCGAGGTCCGCGAATGGTGGTCCAGTCCCGATGACTTGCAAGGCGACCTTCGCGGACTCGTCGACCACGCCGACCGGCTCGAGGAGGCGGCCGAGCCGGCGATCTCGGTCATGGGTGCCCGTGAGGAACGGGAACGTCGCCTGGCCGAGCTGAAGACGCCCTGGTCGGCCTGGAGCGATTCGCTGAAAACCCTGCTCGACGATGCCGTCGCCAGCAAGTCAGTCAACGGGCGCAAGCTGCAGGCCCGCTACTACGAGCCCTGGCTCAACGCACTTCGGGATTGGGCTGCGGATCCGACCTCGGTGTCGCCCGATCTGAAGACCGGTTGGACGCGTCTCTCCCCGGAGGGGATGGCGGAGGTCTGGACCAAGGGCGAGCCGCCACAGCATCCGGCCTTCGGGGCCATCGCCTCACTCCAAAGCGAGCTGGGGACCCTTCCCGACCCGCGCGGTGCAGTGCTCCGTCATGCCGCCCGCTGGGTCGCACAGCGCTTCGCCGGCGAGCAGGCCCGCCGCGCCCAGATGGGCTTCAACGATCTCCTGACCCGGCTCGATGCCGCCTTGACCGGCCCGAACGGCGAGCGCCTCGCCGAGATCATCCGGCGTCAGTTCCCGGTCGCCCTGATCGACGAGTTTCAGGACACGGACCCGGTCCAGTACCGCATCTTCGATGCCGTCTATCGGGTGGCGACCAACGATCCCGAGACCGCGCTCGTTCTGATCGGCGACCCGAAACAGGCGATCTATGCCTTCCGCGGTGCCGACATCTTCACCTATCTCGCGGCCCGCCGGGCCTGCGCGGGCCGGCTCTATACCCTGAAGAAGAACTTCCGCTCCACCCACGCCATGGTCGCCGCGACCAATCGCTGCTTTCTGGCCGCCGAGAGCAGGGCGTCGGGCGCAGGCGCCTTCCTGTTCCGGACCGAGACCGAGAATCCCATCCCCTTTCTCTCGGCGGATGCGAACGGTCGCAACGAACTGCTGCACGCGTCCGGCCAACCGCCCCCCGCGCTCACCGCCTGCTGGCTGCCGCCGCGGGAGGACGGCAAAGCCTTCAGCAAGGAGGACTATCGCTCCCGGATATCCGATATCTGCGCGAGCGAGATGGTGCGTCTGCTCAATCTCGGCAAGGCGGGAGATGCTGGATTCGTCCAACAGGGCGCGGCCGAAACATCCACGCCGCTGCGCCCGGCCGATCTCGCGGTCCTGGTCAACAATCGGACCGAGTCAGAGGCCATACGCCGCGCGCTCGCACGGCGGGGGGTGCGCAGCGTCTACCTCTCCGACCAGGATTCGGTCTTCAAGAGCCCCCAGGCCATCGAGCTGCAGCACTGGCTTGCCGCCTGCGCCGAGCCCGAGGACATCCGCTTGCTGCGCGCAGCGCTCGCCACCGCCACGCTCGGGTTGACCTGGTCCGAGCTGGATGCGCTCAACCACGACGAGCTCGCCTGGGAGGCGCGCGTGCTCCAGTTTCGCGGCTACCGCGACTGCTGGCGCCGGCAGGGCGTGCTGCCCATGCTGCGCCGACTCCTCAACGATTTCGGCGTGCCCGCAAGACTCCTCAAACAGGGGCAGCTCGACGGTGACCCCTTTCTTGGGGGAGAACGCGTCCTGACCGATCTGCTCCATCTCGCGGAGCTGCTGCAACAGGCCAGCAACCAGCTCGACGGCGAGCATGCGCTCATCCGCCATCTGGCCGAGCAGTGCCGTGATGCGGATCGAGGCGCAGGCAACGATGTCCGTCAGATCCGCCTGGAGAGCGACGCCGATCTGGTGCAGGTGGTGACCGTTCACAAATCCAAGGGGCTCGAGTACCCGCTGGTGTTCCTGCCCTTCGCCGCCGACCATCGTGAGACCAAGCCCAAGGACCTGCCGCTCAAATGGCACGACGATGATGGCCGGCTGCAACTGGCGCTCGCCGACGAGGGTGATGTGCTGGAGCGAGCGGACCGCGAGCGTCTGGGCGAGGATCTCCGCAAGCTCTATGTCGCCCTGACCCGCGCCCGCCACGCCACCTGGGTGGGTCTTGCGCCCCTGGCCAACCTGGAGCGCGGTGCCTTCGGTTATCTGCTCGGCGGCGGGGAGCCCCTATCCGATGGACTCGAGACGGCGCTCGAGGTCCTGCGCGGAGACTTCGAGCACATCGCCGTCGTTGCGGCACCCGAGCCGACGAACGAGCGATTCGACACATCGGATGCCGCGGCGACCCTCGGACCGGCGCGCCAGTCACGCACTGTCGTGATGGAGCCCTGGTGGATCGCGAGCTATTCCGCCATTCGGACGGTCGGCAGCACCCTTGGCAGCGAGGACCATGCGCGACCCTTCACTTCGGCCGAGACCCCCTCACAGGATCGATTCCAGGAGATGCAGTCCGCGCAGACGATCGCGCCGGCGGTCGAGACCCCGTCGGAGGCCACCTCACGCCGGGACAGGTTGCCGGGAACCACACCCGCCCCAGGTTCACCGCACGCCTTCCCGCGCGGTCCGGAGGCCGGCACCTTCCTTCATGATCTGCTCGAATGGTGCGCAACCAATGGTTTTGCAGAGGTCGCGGCGGCGCCGGCGCTGCTGCGCGACACGGTCGCCCGGCGCTGCCGGGTGCGCGGTTGGTCGCACTGGATCGACCCGCTCACCGCCTGGCTCCACCGGCTCATCACTCAGCCGCTGGAGCTGCCCGCCATGGGCAGCACGCCGGCAGCGACACTGAGCCTCGCCGGTCTCGCATCCGTCGTCCCCGAGATGGAATTCTGGATCGCCGCGCACCGGGTCGACACGTCCGAGATCGACCGCCTCGTCTGCGCCCACACACTCGATCAGGCCCCGCGCCCGGCCCTCCAGTCCGCGCGGCTCAACGGCATGCTCAAGGGCTTCATGGACCTGGTCCTGGAGCACGACGGCCGCTACTACGTCGCCGACTACAAGTCGAACTGGCTCGGCCCGGATGCAACCGCCTACACCCCGGACGCCATGCGCGCCGAGATCCTGCACGCGCGCTACGAGCTCCAGTACGTCCTCTATCTCTTCGCCCTGCATCGTCTGCTCAAGGCCCGACTGCCGGACTACGACTACGACCTCCACGTCGGCGGCGCCCTCTATCTCTTCCTGCGCGGTGTCGCGGCGCCGAGCCAGGGGCTGCATGTGGAGCGCCCGCCGCGTGAGCTGATCGAGACGCTGGACAGTTGCTTTGCGCGCGCTGTGGATCGGAGAGAAGGATGAGTAGCGCCCCGACCTTTCGACCAACACCGGCCAAGGCGACGCGCGCAAAGCAAGAGATTGTTTTTTCGCCGGAGCCATCCGAGTGCCCGGGCAGCCTCAGGGCGATCGCATGATCGGTGACGCAATGACCAACGACGCCTCCCCGGAAGGCCGGGCTGAGCTGCTGAGCCTCCTTGGACGCTGGGCGGGGCGCGACTGGTTGCGTCCGCTCGATGTCGCCTTCGCCGAGTTCCTCTGGCGCGAGGTGCCGGATGCCTCTCCTTTACTCATCCTCGCCGCAGCACTGGCCAGTCACCAGCTCGGTCGCGGGCACGCCTGTCTTGATCTGGACGCGACCCTGCGCGATCCGACCTTCGCCCTGTCGTTGCCCCCCGATGGACCGGACCCGGCTGACGCGCTCGATCCGGCACCTCGCCCCGCCGAGGTCCTGGAGGGTCTGAGCCTGGCGGACTGGCACGCCGCGCTGGAGCATCCCGACCTGGTCGGGGCCGGAGCCGACGACCAGCCGCTGGTTCTGGTCGGCTCGCGACTCTATCTGCGGCGCTACTGGCATTACGAGCAGTCCATTCGCGCCGGGATCGATGCGCGATTGTCGCGCTCCGACACCCTGCAGGCGGCTCTGCCGATGGACGCCATGCGCCGGATCCTCGACGGGCTCTTCCATCCGCCTGCCATCACGCCCGACTGGCAGAAGCTCGCCTGCGCGCTCGCCGCCCGCAGTGCCTTCAGCATCATCACCGGCGGTCCGGGCACCGGCAAGACCACGACCGTGGTCCGGCTCCTGGCCTTGCTCCAAGCCCTCGCGCTCGCCGCGCCGCCATCCGGACGGTCTGCCCGACCGCTCCGCATCCGTTTGGCCGCGCCGACCGGCAAGGCCGCTGCGCGCCTGAACGCGTCCATCGCCGGAACTGTCGCCGGTCTGCCGCTGGGCGGACTCGCGCACGCGGAGGCGGTCCGTGCTGCGATCCCGGTCACCGTGAGCACGCTGCATCGCCTGCTCGGCAGCCGTCCCGACACCCGCCGCCTGCGTCACCATGCCGGAAACCCGCTGGCGCTCGACGTGCTGGTCATCGACGAGGCATCCATGGTCGATCTGGAGATGATGGCCGCCGTCCTCGACGCGCTTCCTCATACGGCGCGCCTGATCCTGCTCGGAGACAAGGACCAACTCGCCTCGGTCGAGGCCGGCGCCGTCCTCGGCGAGCTCTGTCGGCGCGCCGGCGAGGGCCATTACACCCCGCAGACTCGCGACTGGCTCAGGGCTGCGACCGGTCAGGACATGCTGCCGGACCTCGTCGACCCGGACGGCACGCCGATGGATCAGGCGATCGTCATGCTCCGCCACAGCCACCGCTTCGCCGCGACCAGCGGGATCGGCCAACTCGCCGAGGCGGTCAACGCCGGCAACAGAGCCGAGGTGCTCGATCTCTGGACGCACGGCCATCCAGACCTCGCGCTCCTCGCGCTCGACAGCATGGAAGATCCGGCCTTTCGGTCGCTGGTGATCGAGGGCAGGGCCAATATCCCAACGCCGACCGATCCGCCGATCGGCGTTAGCGGGCCCGCCTCCACGGCAAGACCCGTCGTCCCCGGACAGGGATACCGGCACTACCTCGAAATCCTTCGGCGAAATCAACCCGACCGGTATGCCGACGCGGATGCGTTCGATGCCTGGGCGCGCGCAGTGCTCGAGGCCCACGGCCAGTTCCAGGTGCTCTGCGCACTGCGCCGGGGCCCAAGGGGCGTCGAGGGGCTCAACCAGCGCATCGCCTCTCTGCTCCAGGATGCGGACCTCATCCCGGCCGGCACCGGCTGGTACCTCGGCCGACCCGTCCTGGTCACCCGCAACGACTACAGCCTCGGCCTCATGAACGGCGACATCGGCATCACCTTGGCCCGACCCGGCCATGCGCGTGGGGGCTTAGGCAGCGGGGAGCGAGGTGCCGTCGATGGTGACTGGATCCTCCGCGTCGCCTTTCCTGCCGGCGATGGACGGGACGGCATCAAATGGATCCTGCCGAGCCGTCTCCAGGCGGTCGAGACCGTTTACGCCCTCACTGTCCACAAGTCACAGGGCTCTGAATTCAAACAGGTTGCCCTCGTCCTGCCCGAGAGCCTGAGCCCGATCCTCACGCGCGAGCTGCTCTATACCGGCATCACGCGCGCGCGGGACCATTTCACCTTGGTCCGTTCCGGCGATGATCGAGTCCTGGAGCAGGCGGTCCAGCGGCGCGTCCTGCGGGCAAGTGGGTTGATGCGAGAGGAGTCGTGACGAAAGCCTCCAAACCCCGTAGGTCGGCATCCCCACACCTCCTGTAGGTCGGCATCCCCATGCCGACCCCGGGTGCCCGCAGGGCACCCGAATACAATGCCAAGCTATCTGCTCAGGCCCCGGTACCGCTACAGCCCGCCCGGCTCATCAACCGTAGGTCGGCATCCCCATGCCGACCCGGCTGCCCAAGGTCGCACGCGTTTCCTACCTCGACGCCTCGACCGAGTAATTCGCACTGCGATTGGTCAGTGCGGGAACGATGAAAATGCTGGACGCTTCACCCGTGGCGATGGGAACCTAGTCCTCATTGCCGAGGTGTGGAACCGACACATCGACCGTCAGACTTACGAGTCTCGAGTCAAGGACGACCGGCACGAATACGAGGCCGATGTCTGATGTTTTTTCGGATTCGGCGTCGGCGCGCAGCACACCCTATATCACCCAACGCGACGGTCGGGAGGCAAGCATGAAAGACTTGATTTGGGACGAAACCCTGAGTGTCGATGTCCCGGAGATCGACGAGGATCACCGCCGGCTCGTGGACCTGTACAACCTGCTCAAACGGGCCGTCACGGCTGGTGAGTCCAAGGACTACATCGAAGCGCTGACGGAGGAGCTGATCGCCTGCACCGCCTGGCACTTCCGCCATGAGGAGCGGTTGATGCTCAAATACCGCTACGATGGCCTGGCGGTGCATAAGGCAGAGCATGCCGAGCTGATCGAGAGCGGCAGGGAGCTGCAACGGAAACTGCTGGCCCAGGGCAAAGCCGTCTCGACCGAGGAGATCGAGCTCCTAGAGCACTGGCTGGTTGGGCATATCCTCGGCACAGACATGGACTTGGGCGCCTATCTCGCCGAGACGATGTAGCCATGCCAGAGCGCCGGTTTGCCTCCGGCGTATCGCGTCCCAAGACGATTGGATGTCCTATCCGCGAGAACACGCCATCAAGACGTCAGGCACTCCGCAGCCTTGAAACCTTGACCAGCGCGACGGCCGCGAGGGGAACGACGAGGCCGATCACCAGGGCGGTGATCATCAACTGCCCCAACTCGCTGTAATCCGCCGGCACGCTCACGACGCCGCTGATGGGGTCTCTCACCTCTCGGGTGACCAGGAAGATCTCGTTCAGATACTTGGTTCCCAACTGGCCTGCCGAGAGTGCGAGGTTGCTGAATGATGCCATGACGGCGAAAAAGGTGGCCTTGAGGTGATCCGGGGCTGAGTTGGCGATCCAGGCCAACATGGGCACCATGGCGACCTGGCCCAGGGGCGATTCCAGTGCGGTATCGACGATCGCGATGAACCGGGCGTCGACGATGCCGCCCGTCACCGAGGCAGTCCAGTGATGCAGCCCGAAGTACATGCCGACGATGGGCAGGTAAAAGAGGCTGGTCAGCAGGGTGAGGAAGACCACGATATGGGCGATGGAGTGCTCGGCCATGAAGCGCCGGAAGATGAAGAGTCCCGCCAGGGCCAGGGTGCTGCCGATCAGCGAGAGGACCGACAGGAACTGCTGGTCGAAAGCCAGCTCGTCGATCATCCACCAGGTCTGGCCTGCGCCCGGGCCGGGCATGGCGCGGAAGACGAAGATGATGATGGCCGTGCCCAAGAGATAGAGCCGAGCCATGGGATCCAGGACCCGCATCAAGCGCGACATGAGGAAGAGAACGATCGCCATCGAGCCGACGAAGATGATTTCCTGGTTGTAGGGGACGTCCGTCAGTCCCATGCCGAGCGTGAAGACGACGAAGACCAGGCTCCCCCCGAGGATCCACCAATTCGGCTTGGTGATCTGGGCAGGTCGCTCCAGGCGCTGTCTGGCCTCCGCCTGATCCATGCCCTTCGCGATCAGGCGGCGCAGGTCGCGGCGCTTGATGAAGCCCGCCAGAGCCACGCCCAGGATGGAGATCACCGGGATCGCCAGGGCCATCTCGTAGATCAAGATGTATGTCGCGACCTTCTCGGCCTCCGACATGGCATCGACCCCGGCGAAGAGATAGATGTTGGCCACCGACACGAGAACACCCCCGCCGATGATGGCGATCCGCCCCAGGGTCTGCATCGTCGTGTGCATGAGCTTGAGCCGTGCCTGGCCGATGGGCTGGCCTTCGGCATCGACCCGAGGGACGGCCTCGACGGTCATGGCGTCCGCCACGACGTCCTGAATCACATAGCCGGTTGGCGCAAGCAGGGCGCCAAGGACATACCAGGCTTCCACCGGCATCACCGCGGCCATCGCCTCGCGCTCCGCCAGCAGGCCGAGCATGATGAGCAGACTCGCGGTCAACATGGACGCGCCGAGGTAGACCAGGCCCGCCTTATGGCGCCAGATGAGATCGACCAGGTGGCCCAGGGGCATCTTGAGCACCCAGGGGATTCCGGCCCAGAAGGCGAGTGCCGCCAGGAAAGATGCTGGCAGCCCGAGATAGTCCTTGACGAAGAAGGTGCCGACGATGGCGGTCAGGCCCTGGATGCCGTACGCCAAGTAGACCATCAGCGGGGGCAGGTAGGAGAGGCGCATCTCGCGGCCCAGCTCCAGGATGTTGCGGTCGAGCCAGTGGCCCAACGCGGCCGTCGGGCCGGCGATGAAATGGCCCCGTCCCGGTGGGCTCGTTTGGTTACCTCGATTCGCGGTCACGCTTGCAGTCTCATGATCGGTAATGGCCGGGAAGGATAGGTCATCGCGGTTTCGCGGGCGAGGAGCAGCAGACGGGGGTCAGGGGCTCGGCTCGCGTGAGCGAACATGGGGCGTTTCGAGCCACGCGCTGACTTGGGCAGCTCTTATGCACCAACCCCCGGCCTTTGAGCAAGTTGGATCTCCTAGCCATTCAGGCAGACCAGGCGAATCATGGACCCTTCGGTCAGCTCGCTCACCTCGTCGATGATGTCGATGAAGGTCTGGGCGACATCCGGGTTGCGATCTCGTAGGAGATCGAAGTCCTGGAAGATCAGGATCAGGGGCAGACGGTCTTCCTCGACGTGCTCCACAAGGGCGTCGGTCAGCGCATCCCAGTTGAATCCAAAGTACGCCGGAAAACCGCATCCCTGATAGATGGCATGCAGCAACGTCTCCTTATCGAAGATCGGCGCGCGGTCCAGGATCACGACGCGACAGCCCTCCGACTCCAAAGCGGAGACGATGTCCGCGACCGGATTGTCGTTGGGCAGCTCGAGCCTCGCAGATTGCGCCGTCAGGATCCTCTCGATCTGGTCATGGAGCGGCATCATTCGATTCTCCTGAAGCTTCGATAGTGATCCGATGTGTAATAGATCTCGCCCCCTGCGCCGATGACGAGCCGCTGTGGACCGGCGTGGCCGATGCCGGGTGTTCGAACGACGTATTCCCGATAGTAGCCGCGTTCCTGTTTCGGGAGGCGGCCTTCGCGATTCTGGAACACCGCGCCGTCATTCCGATGCGGGTCGCGCTCGCCGCGTTCGATGCGTGCGAGCTCGGGACCCAGATCGACGTCGCCTCGATAGGCGATCCGGCCGTCCCGGTCCTCGATACGAAGATCTCGAACGACAAAGCGTGTTTCTTGCTCAAGGGTGGATGCGCTTTGTGGCCTACCATCCTGCTGGCCCACCCAGTCCGCGAGATAGGGATATCCGAATACGGCGGCGGCGATGATGATGCCGAACAGCAAGACTCTTTGGATCATGCCTGATGTCTCCTATCCGAATGTCCAAGATGCTCCGATACTCGGCCTTCGCAGTGCGACTATTGGCGGACGTATGCTGTCTCCGCGCATCAACGACGTGCGGATCCAGTTGTTGACGACCGGTTTTGCCATGGACGTGCTCCAGGGCGTCGGATGTCGTCCCAATGGTATCAGGCTGAGTGGGGTAGGGTGCTTGTGGGTGGTGGACGCCACCCAAGGCCGTCTGGGGCCGCATAGCCGGATTGCTCTCCGCTCGTCTCCAGCCTGGGTTACACAGGAGCGATGGATCCTCTCCTGTCGCCACCATCGAGACCACCCCGAAGAGACATCCCATCACGATCGAGATGAACCGGGCCGATCCCTTCTTCGAGCCCGACGCGACCGGCTTGCAACTCATCCATCTCCAGACCGGAGCCTGGGCATGAAACGGTTAGAGTAAGCTGAAGAACCTGCTCAAGGCAGTCATGGATGTGGATCGACTGACGAACGAGGAACTGGCCTGGCAGGTTGGCATCCACATGACCTACGTCATCTCCGGAGTCTTGTTCGGGGTGATGGATCGGATCTCGGCCGGCACGGCCACGGGCTATGATCGCGACGCGATACACTGACGGCCGGGAACGTGGTTCCGCGTTATCGCGGAGCGAGGGTCATTGCTTTAAGCCTCATGCCCCTCTGGTTTCAGGAACGATGGAGGTGCTCGATCGCCTGGCATTGAAGCGGCGGCCCGCGGCGGTTAGCATCCCCACGCGACGCTGCCAAGTCCGGTTTAAAGTCGATTCCCCCCAACTGCCGAGCGCAGCCAGCCAAATGCCTACAGAGAAACGTCACACAGCTCTCAGTCTTTACACCGGGGCAGGGGGGCTGGACCTCGGCTTCGAGGCGGCCGGATTCGAGTGCCGCGCGGCGGTCGAGATCGACCAGGACTGTGTCGCCACACTTCGGGCCAACCGCGGCTGGCCAATCATTGATCGCTCCATTCATGAGGTCGCCAGTGACGATCTATTGCGGGTGGCTGGCTTGGAGCGGGGAGAGGTCGATGTCCTGATCGGTGGGCCTCCGTGTCAGCCTTTCTCGAAGGCCGGATACTGGGCTTCTGGAGATGCTCGTCGCCTCGATGACCCGCGTGCCGACACTGTCGCCGCCTATCTCCGTGTCTTACGCGACATCCGGCCACGGGCCTTTTTGATGGAGAACGTGGCTGGACTCGCCTTCAAAGGAAAAGACGAAGGCTTGCGTCTGATCCGGTCCACCTTGGAGTCCATCAACCGCAGCAGCGGAACCGAATACACTGCGTCCTTGTTGGTCCTGAACGCGGCGGAGCTCGGCGTCCCGCAGGCGCGGCAGCGGGTCTTCCTGATCGGGGCGAGGGATGGGACGCCCTTTGGGAGCATCGAGCCGACCCACCGACTACCGGAAGCCCAGGCGCAGTGCGAGTTGGACCTCGATCGCCCGAGGCAACCCTTTCTCACTGCCTGGGATGCGCTGTGGGATCTGGAGGATGACGACTCACCGGAGCTAAAGCTGCGCGGGAAATGGGCCGACCTCTTGGCGTCGGTGCCCGAGGGAGCAAATTACCTTTATTTCACTGATCGCGGCTTAGGACCACCCCTTTTCGGTTGGCGGCGCCGTTACTGGAATTTCCTGCTCAAGCTTGCAAAGGATCAGCCATCCTGGACTCTGACCGCTCAACCCGGACCCGCAACCGGTCCCTTTCACTGGAAGAACCGCCGTCTTTCGGCTAGAGAGCTGTGCCGTCTACAGACGATACCCGATCAGTATCAGGTTCTAGGGTCTTTGAGCAGCGTTCAGCGCCAAGTCGGCAATGCGGTGCCATCGGCCCTTGCGGAGATCCTCGCGCTCGCCATCCGGCAACGGCTTCTTGGCGACATCAGCGTCTCGGATTTGGCCCCGACCCTGCTGCCTATCCGCCAGGCGCAGACTCCGCTCCCAGAGCCCATTGCCCCAGTGCCGTCGAAGTACCTCCAGCTCAAGGGCGCCCATAGCCCGCACCCCGGTACGGGCAAGGGGCATGGTGCGATTCGGCGTGAGAATGCGATAGGCCTCGCCGACTAATGGATTATCGTCGCTATCGTGTCAGCGTCCGGGATCGTCGTCCTCTGTTGACCTATATCCAGGAGGCGCTCGAGCTCTGCGGCTGCACCTTACTGAACGCTTCTCAACCCAACGAGGCACCCTTTCGCCTGACGTTCGAAGCACCGAACGGCGAGCGCATGGGCATCCTTGTCTATGCCTTTCTCGCCAACTCCAGAGCCACCCTGAATCGCCCCTCTGACGAGCATCGCTTCCAGGTCAAGTATGGCTCCAAAGATGGTCAGCGCCATGAGCTTTGGCAGGATCCCTTCCAGCTTTACACGACTCTTCTGGTCGGCATCAATCCGGAGCTCGGGTTCTTCGTCGGCGCTGATCCGGTGCTCCATAGCCCGACCCGGTTCTTCATCTCGATCGAGCTCAAAGATCGAGATGTCCAAGCGATCCTGGAACACGGATGGGCCTCTTGGGAGCGCGCAAAAAGGTCTGGTGGGCTTGATGATCCGATCGAGCTCATGGTCGGCGGAACTGCTGAGAGCTTTCTGCGCTATGTTCGTTTCGAGCGCGCAGCCAAGGGGCTCGACGTCGGTCACCGGGCCCTCTTGGCGGAGAAGCTCGCAGCGTTATCCAAGATTCCAGATCCCACAGGGATGCAGACGTCCAGAACCGAGATTTCGCCGGGACTCATCCACCACCTCGCCAACGAATTCAAGCTGGAGGCTGTCGAGATCCTGGATCTGATCCACAGCGCCCCACGGCTCAAGATGGCCGTGCGGGGATGGGTGGCCGAGGTCCATCTGCAACGAATGCTGGCTGGACTACCGGGCGTAATCGAATGCGAAAGGCTGGAAGAGGAGGGTCAAGCGGACATCCGCCTGCAGCTTGGCCACTTCCGCCCCCTGCTGATCGAATGCAAGAACGTCCTGAGGGGGCGACTCGCAGACGGGACGGTCCGTGTCGATTTCCAGAGGACCCGCTCGTCGAAGACGGATCCTTGCACTCGTTTCTATCGGCCAGAAGACTTCGAGGTTGTTGCTGCTTGTCTTCACCCTTGTACCGAGCAATGGGAGTTTCGCTTCGCTCTCACTAAGCAGCTTGATCCCCATAAGCGCTGCTTCGGTCGTCTGAGCAATCTGGTGCGATTGGATGATCGGTGGTCGGCCGACGCCTTGGAGACCTTTACCCGTGCGGTCGAAGCCTGACCCCAGCGAGCCGAGTCAGCGAAGCGCTCCCAGCTTTGCCGGTCGCCAGTCGGCCTCGGCCCTGGCGTCACGGATCAAGCAGCGCAACCGTAAGGTCGGCACCAAGGCCGAGATGGCTCTGCGGCGCGCACTCCGGCGGCTTGGGCTGCGCTATCGGATCAATCAAAAAGACCTCCCCGGATCGCCGGACCTCGTCTTTCGGCGTCAGCGGGTCGCCGTTTTCGTCGACGGCGACTTCTGGCACGGCCGGAATTGGGCGGAGCGCAAGGAACGGCTGAGATCGGGGAACAATGCGACCTATTGGCTGGCGAAGATCGCCTATAACCGTGACAGAGACCGCCAAAACGACGCCTTGCTGTCGGATCTCGGCTGGCGGGTTATTCGGCTCTGGGAGACGGATGTGCTGAAGAATCCGATTGATGCCGCGAATCTGATTTCGAGCATGATCGTGTCTTGACCTCGATGAGGACTGCGCCGCAGGTGGGCAGACAGAGAAACCACTCTGCGTCACGCCCCGTCGTGGCCTGGATGGGGCGCTGCGTAATCCAGCTTTCGTAGCCAGGTCGTTATCCATCGCTCGTCCGAAGGGCGCACCCGGATGACGTCCTGCTCCATCCGGGCTACCGGTGGTTCTCCGAGGGCCCTGTCAGGGTTTCGCCGCGGTTGGCCAGATGGCGCATCTGGCGCGGTGGCCGAAACGATGATCGCCGCCGCCGACATCGGGCGCTCGCCTGGGGCGATTCATTCTCACTCAGCCGTATCCGGCACATAGCGATACAGATGCCAGGTGTGCAAAGGGCGCTTGCAGGGCGCTTCCGCCGCCTCTCCGAGCGGCTCCCCGGCGCAATCGAAGAGCCTGCGATGGGTATCGGCGCGAAACCCCGAGATGGCCGGAGGCGCGCCGAATCCGGAGACCAGCCAGAAGGGCGCCTCGACGGATTCCGGATCCAGTCGCGGGGCGATCTGTCCTCGCAGATACTCGGATGGGCGGGTAAGTCCGGGCCATTGGGTCGTGGTGTCCGAGTCTGGTGCGTAAAAGCGCAGCATCGCCGTCGTTTGATACCGGTCGGCATAGACGGGCTCGCCGAGGCGGCCGGCGATCTCGGCCAGCTCTCGAAATCCATGGGTCTCGCGCAGGATACGATTCTGACTATCCGCGAGCGGGAGTGCGGCGGTGGCGGCATGGAACGCGTAGAGACCGAGCAGAAACAGATTGCCCAGTGCCCCGGCGATGGCCCAGGGACGCAGGTCGCGCAGGAGCAGAGCGGCCAAGGGGGCTGCGGAGAGGAGATAGACGCCCGGCCAGTTCGGCTCCACCTCGCTGCCCGTCGCGACCAGTGCGAAGAAGGCCAGTGGGAAGAGGGTTGCGGCCCATAAGAGTGGCTTCGCATGATGGGCGACGGTTCCGACCGTTCGATGACTCGCCGAACCCGCCTTGCCGCGCAGACGCCAAGGCAAGATCAGCAAGGGGATTGCGATCAGTCCCCATAAGGCGAGCTGCGTGCCGAGATAGCCGAACAGACTGCCGATACGCTCGCCCGCCGACTGGGGGCCGAGATGCTCGATGGCGCCAGCTTCGCCGACCGGCAAGGCGCCGACCTCGGTCGAGAAGCCGTGGCCGAACTGGAAGCGCATGGTCAGCCAGTCATGCTGCTGGTTCCAGATGATGTGGGGCGCGAAGACCAGCAACGCGAGAAGACCGCCCAGGTAAGGCCAAGGTGTGCGCAAAGCCCGCAGGTCGCTGCGGATGATGGCCCAAAGCAATACCGGCCCAATCAAGACCATGGTGTATTTGCCCAGCAGACCGAGACCCACCGCCAGACCGGCCGTGAGCCAGCGCCGACGGTCTCCCGCGAGCGCACGCTCACTCTCGTGCAGCGCCAGCGCCCAAGCCAAGGCGAGCATGGTGTCAGGCGTGGTGATGACGCCGCTGGCGAATCCCGGAAACGTCGCGAATACAAGGATCAGGGCCAACGCGAGATCTCGCGGCGCCGTGAGTCCACAATTGTAGTAGAAGCGGGCGAGGATGACCAGGGTCAGCAGGCCAGCGAGCAGAGCTCCCAGTCGTGCTGCGAAGGCGGAGCCTGGCTCCAGCCAGGTGCCGATGCCGAGCAAGGCCACGCCTGGCGGATGATCGAAATAGCCCCAGGCCAGGCTGCGTGCCCAGTCGAAATAATAGGCCTCGTCCAGAGTGACGGGCATGATCGCAGCGACGATCAGCCGCAAGGCTGTCATGGCCGCGATCAGGACGACCAGCAGGCGCCAATGGTGATGGGATGCGTCGCTGGCAGGGCTCTGGTACATGGGCTCGTGGCTCGCTGGGTAGGCTGGGCTGATCATGATTGCTGGAAGCGATCAGATCGTATCGGCTTGGGGCCATGCTGGTGTTTTGGCCGAGGCATCGGCGCCGGAGATCCGATCGCGCCAGACCCGGCGCGCGCGGGGCGTGCATTGCGGCAGAACATCCGGGTGCGCTGGGTATAGAATAGCCGCTGTTTGGGCGCAGCCGCTCGAAGCCATGTCCGTCCGCCCTGTTGTCGCGGTTCAGCGCCCTTTTCCCGGGTCATCAGAGGTCGCATCCAGGTGCGACGCCGGTCCCACGTCATCGAATCCCCGCTCATGCTCAAGACCAAGTCCGATCAGTCCGCGCCAGTTCGCGATTGCCGCTCGCCCGAATTGGCCGTCATCGTGCCGACCTACAAGGAGGCGGACATGGTGGATGAGGTCGTCCGGCGGGTCGGATTGGTCCTCGAGGGCATCGATTGGGAGCTGGTCTTCGTCGACGATGACTCGCCCGACGGCACCTCCGATCGGATCCGCGCGATCGCCCGGCACGATCCCCGCGTCAGGCTTGTTCAGCGCATCGGTCGCCGTGGCCTCTCATCGGCCTGTATCGAGGGCATGATGGCGACCGCGGCACCCTTCATGGCCGTGATGGACGGCGACCTGCAGCACGACGAGACGCTATTGCCGAAGATGCTCGAGGTGATCAAGGCGGAGGATCTGGACATCGTGGTCGGCAGCCGCTACGTCTCTGGAGGGGGCGTCGGGGACTGGAGCGAACGTCGGAAATCCATGAGCCGGTTCGCCACCCGGATCGGCCAACGGCTGATCCATGCGGACCTCCAGGATCCGATGAGCGGGTTCTTCATGGTGCGCGCTTCAGTGATCCAGGGTTGCGTTCGGCGCCTGAGCGGCGTCGGCTTCAAGATCCTCTTGGACATCTTCGCCGAAGCCGAGCGACCCCTGCGCTTCCGCGAGCTGCCTTTCACCTTCCGCCCGCGCGAGGCCGGCAGCAGCAAGCTCGACAATGCCGTCCTCTGGGAGTATCTGCTGATGCTGACCCAGAAACTCATCGGCCCCGTCATTCCGGTGCGCTTCATCGCCTTCTCGGCGATCGGTGGGTTCGGTGTCTTCGTTCACATGGCGGTGCTCTGGCCCATGCTGACCCTGCTCGGGACGGGCGCCTTTCTGATCAGCCAGACCACGGCGACACTCGTCGCCATGACCAGCAACTTCTTCCTGAACAACATCCTGACCTACCGCGACATGCGCCTGCGGGGCCGGCAGTTGATCTGGGGCTGGCTCTCATTCGTTGCTGCTTGCAGCGTCGGCGCCCTGGCCAACGTCGGCATCGCCAATTATCTCTTCCAGGGTGGCCACTCCGGCTGGTTCCTCTCGGCGCTCGCCGGGATCCTGGTCGGTGCGGTCTGGAATTATGCGGTGACCGCGGTCTATACCTGGAAGCGGCCGAGAGCGGCCTAGCCCTGCCTGTCACCCTCCGATTCTTGTTCTTTGTCGAGGATCTCGATGTCGTGTTCGAGTCCCTCGATCAGACACGCATCCATGAACGCCGACCGGGCTTCGCTGTTGTTGGCGACCTGACGCGTTTAGAGCGCATCGACATCGTCCGGCCGCTGTTCGGATGTGATGACGACGGGCGGAAATTCACCTTGGAGAAGGACCATGCCATTCATTAGCTTGGTCCCTTTGTCGTGAACACCCACTGCTCAAGGGGCTCTCTTGGTCTGCTGGACATGGGCCTGATCGACCAGCGCCCGAGTCGCCGCGTAGGAATCCCGGCAGAATGCCGCAAAGCCGGACTCAAGCTCCGGTCGGGGCCAAACGCCAGTCTCCAGTTTCGGCGGTCCGAGGGCCAACTGATACTCGGCCAGGGTATCGATGTAGCGCTTGCGGTCCGTCACGTCGATCACCAAGGGCAGATGACCCGATCGCAATAGCGGGAGGTTGGCGACCAGTCGCGCCAAGCGTCCGTTGCCGTCCCAAAAGGGGTGGACGTGCACGAAGCCGAGATGCAGATGGGCATAGGCGTCGATGGCCTCGGTCTCCGTGAGCTCAAGGCGATTGAGCCGTCGCAGCGCGTCAAACCACTCCGCCATCAACGTGGGAACATCCTTGGGAGCGGCATACTCGATGAACGTCTGACGCCCATCCGCCGTGACCGCGTATGTCCCGTTGGGCTCGCGTTTCCAAGCCCTGAAGGGTTTCAGGACATCGAAGGTCATTTGAGTCTGAATCGCCCGATGCAGATCGAACAGCCGGTCCTGCGTCCACTCCTCGTTCAGCCCGTCATAGACAAGCTCGATGGCACGCGCATGCCCCATGACCTCCTGATGATCCTTCAGAGGCTTGCCCGAGACCGTCAGCCCCTCCTCGATGACGAACTTGGTCTCGCCGAGGGTCAGCGTATTGCCCTCGATCGCGGTCGAGCCGTGGGTCCAGAGATCCCGGATCTGATTCAGCAGGGCGGATCCGATGTCCAGATCGAGCCCTCTCAATGCGTGCAGGTCGGCGATGTTCATACTCAGCCGCAAATCATCATAGACGTATAAACTTGAGCGCCTCATTGGGGCATCAGGGCGTCGGAATTGCAGTTGTCCGGCTCGGCATTATCAGCCTGCTGAACCAGAACAAACCACTTTATCCGTCTACCGGTTCTTCCGTCTCCACCGCTCCGGCGTTGGGGCGTCGAGCCCACACTCCAATCCACTACTGGAGTGAGCCATCCTCGTGAATCTCGCGCCCGGCAACTGTTCCGCCAGTGTCCCTTCCGGCGACACGGGGGAGGAGCCAATCGGGCAGGTGCCTTGATGTCCATGCCGGACCGGGCGCCGTCCGCGAGCGCGTCCCCCGACATTGCACCCCGCTGATCTATTGCCTAGTATGCAATAGATGCCAGCGGTGCGAATCATCGATAGTAAGCGGGTCTGGGGAGACGGAACCATTATCCAGATGGTCGTCTGGCAACTGCCGGGCCCCACGCCGGACCGCCCACATGGTTTCAAATATCGCCTTTACTGCGGCCGTCATGGTGAGTGCCTAGTCCGTTACGACAATGAGACGGGGAAGGGCGATCACAAGCACGTCGGCGACCTGGAAACGTCATACAGGTTCCGCTCGCTGCAAGCCCTGATCACGGACTTCCGTACCGACGTGCGCAACCTCGCAGGAGCATCTTATGGCTAGAGCCATCATCGAGATTCCCGGTCCGAGCGCCTACTTCGATCAAGCGCTGGCCATCGCGGCACGCGCCGACGCGGGCGAATGGCTGTCGGAGACCGACTATCATCTTGGCTTTGCCGACGCAGCCCACCTATTCGGCGAGCTCACACCGGCGCGGCTTGCGCTGGTGGACGCGCTGAAGCGCCTGGGACCGGTCTCCATCCGTGCGCTCGCCAAGCATCTGGAGCGCAACTACAGCAATGTCCACCGCGATGTCACGGCACTGCTCGACCTGCGCTTGTTGGCGCGCGACGATGCTGGTCTGATCTCCGTGCCTTGGGATGCCGTGGAGATTCGTCTGGCGCTGGATGGCGCCAATGCGGCGGCCTGACTTGCTACGTCGGTGTTCCGGCTCCAAAGCCCCGGCGTTGGAGCAAGTCGCGACGCTCTGGCGTCGCGTCAACACGCTGGACGTTTGAGCATCGAGCCGACACTCCAATCCCTTAGCGGAGTGAGCCATCATCCTTGATCTCGCGCCCGGCCCCTGTTCCGCGAGCGTTCGCGACGCGCGAATCACCCGGTGGTGCAAGCTTGGGATCCGCAGGCAGCCTTGGCGATGGGAAACCTGCAGGAATCCGCCGCGAGCCCCGGCAAAGTCGCTCCGGTTTGTTGCTGCGATCGAGTGTGCCCGCTGTACCCGACTCCGAAATCCCGCGTCGGCACAGGGTGCAGCGACTTCAGCGGCCATGAGTTCCGCCGGGAGCACCTTGAACGCCTTTTCCGCGAAGGAGCGCGATTACCACCTTTATCGGTCGCGCCATCAGGCCCGGCACATGCAGCGGGCTGTCGCATAGGATCTCGAAGGGCGGCGCGCCGCGAGCAGGCCGCGCAGAGGCTCGTCTATCCGCGACACGCTTCGCATCGAGTCACCGGCTTCGGATCGATTGGGCGGGCCGCCTTTCGTGGAGCCTGATAACGAAATAAATCCGTCCCCTGGCTGGACGACTAACAGGGAGAGATCGCCGTCGCCGACCTGAGCTTCTCCCGTACATCCATGAGGACCTCTCCATAGGTGTTGAGTCCACGCCCGTCTCGTCCGCAGCCCCAGTAGTAATCATAGAGGCTGCTCTCGACGATGCGTTTCTCGCCGGTTTCGAGGAGTGCCCTTGCGGACTCGGGGTGGGTGAGGCAACGGGTGTAGATGGCGCGGGTCATGTAGACGCGCCGCACCGACTCCCAGTCGCTGCGGATGCGGCGTTTGTGTCGCTTGGCGAGCTTGCGGGCTTTTTGGGGGCCGACGGCCGATCGGATCTCGGCCCTGAGTGCGGGATCCTCGAACTGCATGGCCAGCACATAATGCTCCGCCGTCGGCCATTCGGCGTCGTCGAGGGAAAATGGTTGCGGGGAGACGGTGGAGAGCAGACTCTCCTCGTCCGTCATCGAGACATAAAGGCTCGTTTCAGCACGCATTAAACCGCGCCTCCCCGTGATATACGCTCGATGTCGGCCGGATCAGCGTCGAAGAAACCAGCCACTCCCGGAGCAGACGCGGTTTAAGGCATCAATTGATTCGAGAATCTTAAACCGCGTGCCGCAGAGGCCCATTGATGCATCGGGACTGGCGTTCGCTCAACCCCGGCAAGTGACCACCAACACGCGGTTTAATCCCAATTCAGCGCACCCCCCGTCTGGTACTCCGTCACGCGCGTCTCGAAGAAGTTCTTCTCCTTCTTGAGATCCAGCACCTCGGACATCCAGGGGAAGGGGTTGGATGCACCTGGATACTGCTCCGGCAGGCCGATCTGCGCACAGCGGCGGTTGGCGATGAACTGGAGATACTCCTCGAACATGGGCGCGTTGAGCCCGAGGACGCCGCGCGGCATGGTGTCGTGGGCGTAGCGGGATTCCATGGTCACGGCATCGCGGATCATGGTGACCAGCTCCTGCTTGAATTCCGGGCTCCAGAGGTGCGGATTCTCGATCTTGATCTGGTTGATCACATCGATGCCGAAGTTCATGTGCATGGATTCGTCGCGCAGGATGTATTGGAACTGCTCGGCGGTACCCGTCATCTTGTTGCGCCGGCCCATGCTCAGGACCTGCACGAATCCGACATAGAAGAAGATGCCTTCGAAGATGACATAGAAGGCCACCAGCTCGCGCAGCAGCTTGCGGTCGTTCTCGGGCGTGCCGGTCTTGAAGTGCGGGTCGGCCAGGTGCTGGGTGAAGGGCAACGCCCATTCGGCTTTGCGGGCAACCGAAGGGACCTCGCGGTACATGTTGAAGATTTCGCCCTCGTCCAGGCCCAGGCTCTCGACCACGTACTGGTAAGCGTGCGTGTGCAGGGCCTCCTCGAAGGCCTGGCGCAGCAGGTACTGGCGGCACTCCGGATTGGAGATGTGGCGATAGACGGCCAGCACCAGGTTGTTGGCGACCAGTGAGTCGGCCGTCGAGAAGAAGCCCAGGTTGCGCTTGATAATGGTGCGCTCGTCCTCGGTCAGCCCGTTGGGATCTTTCCAGAGCGCGATGTCCGCGTTCATGTTGATCTCTTGCGGCATCCAGTGGTTGGCGCAGGCGTCCAGATATTTCTGCCAGGCCCACTCGTACTTGAAGGGGACGAGCTGATTGAGGTCCGCGTGGCAGTTGATGATCTTCTTGTCGTCGACCCGAACCCGACCGGCACCCATCTCGAGCGACTCGAGACCGGTCGCTCCACCTGAGATGCCGTCGTCGGTGCGCTGGGCGTCGATTCGAGGCTCGCCGGGCAGCAGCGTATCGCCGATCGGCAGCTCGGCCTGGTGCGACTCGAATGCCGGGAAGGGGTTGGGATCGACCACCGGGGCTGCGCCGGCCGTGGCCATCAGATCGCTGTTGCTGACCAAGCCGTGGCCCGGGCGGACCTGATTCGATCCCTGGAAGGTCTCGCGAGGCTGGGACATGGCACCAGCCCCGGATGCCAGGGTCTCGGTCCAGTCGTCAAGGGTTTCCGCAGGATCGATGATCGGATTCCCTTTGGCTTGACGCGCCGTGGATCCGGTCGTAGCAAGTGGATCGTCCCAGTTCAACATCGTGTCTCTCCTCAGATGGTGCGTCCTCGAAGCCCTCAGTTTAGGGCATTCGACACGGATGTCCAGTCCTCAAAACACAAGATATTGTGACTACTCGTCAGAGAAAAGCCCTATCTTGTGTCTGTCATGTCTCGGGCCGTTATGCTGCAGTCGACGTGCTGACCGATTCGACCCAGAGTTTCCGCGGGCTCGCCGGTGCGCCTTCCTTGATGACGGCCGTCGCCTCGTGCCGAGCCGGCCCGGAGTGAAGTAGTCCCATGGTCGGGCTCTTCCGGACGGGCAGGTAAGCAGCGATCAGATCGTGGAGGTCCGCCGCCGCACTCTTGGCTCGATCGAACGGCAACCGATCGAAGCCGATCATGGTCGCCTTGATACGGAGGTAGGATTCCGGAATCGCATAGCGATCGAAGATTGCGCGCGCATCGCGCTCCAGGGTTGAGAGGTTGCGATGCAGCTCGGCATCGCACTCGGGCGGCAGAGTGACGAAATCCCAGAGGACATCGGCTGAGTTGTCGCCACTGCGCACGACCACGAACGGCGTCTGAGTCTCGCGGCAATGTTGAAACCAGTCGGTGTCGGTAAAACTGTCTTTGGCGTCGACCAGCTCGAACGGGGCGTCGGACATGAAGCGTCTCCTTCGTGGCGCCTGAATGATTGTGGTGTCTATGCTTAGGCTCATGCGGAGCCGATCTAGCCGGCGGCCCTCGCCGAGGGCCGAGGGGGCGTCTGCATCGGCCCGTCTCGCGGGCAGAGCCTCTTGGGATCGCGTAAGTTACACTGATGCGCGCGTTTCGTCAGGACCGCATCGTTGCGCCATTGCGGCTCGCGGCGTATCTTTCTCGGCGACGCGCGCCGCCCTCGAGAGCTGCCGACTCGCTCCGGGCGTTGTCGGGAACCCGATGTTTGGGCCTCGATCGTCTGGATCCCAGCCTCGGACCGCTCGGCCCCCGACCACCCTGGATCGGCCGTCCGGAAGCGACGCGTCCGCGCCATCTGCGCACCTTGCCGCGGCCCCCAAGCCGCAAATCGCAACCGATACGGATCGCTCGTGCCCATGATAAGCAAGATCGAGGTGATAGAAGTCGCCTGCATAGGCTGCGGGACCTGCTGGGTCGCCTGCCCCCAAGCCTTCAAAGAGCTCGACCTCGGGGATGACCTCAAGGCGCTCCCGACCGGAGGGCTCGGCGACCAGCATGTGATGCGCGCGGCGGCCGAAGGCTGTCCAACGTTGGCGATCTCCCTGATCGATGCCTCGGGCGAGATCCTGTTCCCGACCGAAGAGGCGCGGGCGGCGCTCCGCGCCACGACCGACTGGTGAGGCTAGCTTCGGCGAGCCAGCTTCAACCCGACCTTCAGGACGCGGTCACCGTCCACCTTGCGCACGACCAGCTCGACCGCCTTGAGCCTTAGTCTGTCACCGACCACCGGATGGTTGTTCAGACCGCGACGGATGAGCTCATCCAGCGTCAAGGCGTGGTCCGCCTCGGGGAGGTCGAGCCCGTAGGCGGCCGACAGGTCGCCGACGCGTGCCTCGCCGTTCAGGACGAATTCCCCGAAGAATGCCTGATCCGAGAGTCGCTCGGGTGCCGCGCTCGCTGCGAAGAGACGATCCAGCTCGGGCAAATCGGTCGGGTCCGCAATCAGATAGAGATCATCTTCGGGCCTGAGATCGGCCAGGTCGATCTGCTCGAGCAAATGCTTCCCGCGGACAAGTGCGACCACCCTGACGCCTTTCGGCAGGAGAAAGGCGCCGCGCCGCTCCATCACCACGGGCGTGTCTTTGGCCAGGCGGTAGCCGACCAGCTCCAACTCGCGTTGCCCCGGGATGTCCAGCTCGACGCGCTGGAACAAATGACTGGTCGGCGGGACCTCCAGTCCGAGCCAGCGGGCCGAGGAGGCGACCGTCCAACCCTGGATCAGCAGTGAGACCAACACGACGAAGAAGACGATGTTGAAATACATCTGAGCCTGATCCATCCCCGCTAGGAGGGGGAAGAGTGCCAGGATGATGGGCACGGCCCCGCGCAACCCGACCCAGCCGACGAAGACCTGCTCGCGCCAGGGGAATCGGAAGGGCAGGAGACAGAGCCAGACTGCGATCGGGCGAGCGACCAGCATCAGCACTGCAGCAAACAGCAGCGCATCCAGCGCGACCGGAAGGAGCTCCGATGGGGTCACGAGCAGCCCCAGCATCAGGAACATCCCGATCTGCGACAGGCGCGCGATGCCATCGTGGAAGCGCTTGATGTACCGGCTCGACTGCAGGGGGCGGTTGCCGACCAGGAGTCCGGCGAGATAGATCGCCAGGAAGCCGCTGCCCTGCAGCACCGAAGTGATCCCGAAGATACTCAGCCCGCCTGCCAGAACGGCCAGGGGGTACAGGCCGGACGACATCTCCAGCCGATTGATCAGCCAAACCAGACCCAGGCCGCCCAGGATCCCGAAGAGCCCGCCGAGCCCCATCTGACGTACGAATTCCAGCAACATGACGAGACCGAGGTCGTCATTGCCGCTGATCACCAACTCGATGAGGACGATGGTCAAAAAAATCGCCATCGGATCATTGCTGCCGGACTCGATCTCGAGCGTGGCGCCGACCCGCTGTTTCAGCTCGAGCCCCCGCGAGCGCAGCAGCGAGAAGACGGCAGCCGCATCCGTTGAGCCGACGATCGCCCCGAGCAGCAGCCCCTCCATCCAGTGCAGTCCAAGCAACCAGGCGGCGAAGAGTCCCGTGATGACGGCCGTGATGACGACTCCGATGGTGGCGAGCCCGATCGCCGGTCTGAGGCCGACCCGGAAGTTCCGGAAGGGGGTCGCAATCCCGCCATCGAACAGGATGAGGGCCAGGGCAAGGCTTCCGAACAGGTGCGCCATTTGGACGTCGTTGAAGTGGATGCCGCCGGGTCCTTGCTCCCCGAGCATCATCCCGATAAGGAGGAAGACCAGCAGCAGGGGCACGCCGACCCGATTCGTGACGACACTCGCGAGGATGCTCGCCAGGAGCACCAGAGAGGCGATCAGGATGATTTGATTGGTCAGGTCCATCGGGTCTCGTATCAGGCAAGGAAGTTCGGCGGGATGGGGGGCGGAGCAAGAGATATGTCTTCTATCGAGCGCGTCCTAGTCTACGACGATTGTGCCCAGAGGAGTGCGGATCGACCGGAAACCGGATGCCGAAACGATTGATCCAGGTCGTTGTCAGTCATGTCGGGACTTTAGTTAGCGTCTTAGATCGGAACCCAACCCGGAGAGTCAACTTATGGCGCGAATCCTCATCCTTGGAGCGGGTATTTCAGGCCACACGGTTGCGGGATATCTGAGCAAGTGGCTCGGTAAGGCGCATCCGATCACGGTGATCTCGCCAAACCCGAAGTGGAACTGGATCCCATCCAACATCTGGGTGGGTGTCGGCGAGATGAGCGAGAAGCAGGTGACGTTTCCGTTGGCACCCATCTACAAGAAGAGTCGGTGTCGACTTTCGCCAGGCTAGGGCCCTCTCCATACACCCTGAGGGCGGCCCAGAGCGCTCCGCACCCTACGTCACCTTGGAATACACGGATCCTGCTCGAGCCGGCCAGACCGACGTCGTCGAATACGATTATCTGGTCAACGCGACCGGCCCTAAGCTGAACTTCGGCGCGACGCCGGGCCTGGGTCCCGAGGGCGGACACACCCTGTCGGTCTGTACCCCATCTCATGCCCTCGAGGCGAATGCGCATCTGCAACAGATGATCGCCGCAATTAAGGCCGGCGCCACCAAGACCTTCGTGATCGGGACCGGCCATGGCATGCGCACCTGCCAAGGCGCTGCCTTCGAATACATCTACAACATCGACCACAGCCTGCGCGAGGCCGGTGTCCGAGACAAGGCGCGGCTCGTCTGGATCAGCAATGAGTACGAGCTGGGTGACTTCGGCATGGGTGGAGTCCACATCAAGCGTGGTGGCTATATCACGAACGGCAAGGTCTTTGCCGAGTCCATGATGGTCGAGCGAGGGATGGAGTGGATCACGAGGGCCCACGTCGCCAAGGTGGAGCCAGGCAAGATCCACTATGAGCTCCTGGATGGCTCCTTCCACGAGCTCGATTTCGATTTCGCCATGCTGATTTCGCCCTTTGCCGGCGTGCCATTGCAGGCTTTCGACAAGACCGGCGCCGAGATCACCGGTCAGATGTTCGCCTCGAACGGGTTCATGAAGGTGGACGCCGACTACGAGCCCAAGCCTTACGAGGATTGGGGTCCGGCGGACTGGCCGAAGATCTATCAGACCCCGATGTACAAGAATGTCTTTGCCGTCGGGATTGCCTTTGCACCGCCGCATCTGATCAGCAAGCCGATGAAGAGTGCCAATGGCACCCCGATCAACCCGACTCCCCCACGGACCGGGATGCCGTCCGCTGCCATCGGCAAGGCCGTCGCAACCAGTATCCGTGACATGATTCAGGGCGCCGCTGGGCCCACTCACACGGCGTCCCTGGCCGAGATCGGCGCAGCCTGTGTGGCGTCGACCGGGTCGGATATCTTCAAGGGGACGGCCGCCACCATGACCGTCTTCCCAGTGGTCCCGGACTATGACACCTATCCCGAATACGGACGGGATATGGACCTGACCTTCGGAGAGATCGGCCTCGCCGGACATTGGATGAAATACATCCTCCACCATGTCCTCATCTACCAGGCCAAGCTCAGACCTGGCTGGTCGATCCTCCCTGATTGACCATTTGTCGTCGGATCATCTGCGAGAAAACGCCATGACCGCCAAGAATCGAGAACCCTATCAGCAGGCCTACTATCCCCCGGTGCCCACGGGGTTCACGAGGTACATGAGGACGTCCCTGGTGTGGCAATTCGTCCGCTTCATCGTCATCAATTTGAAGATCCTGAAGCTGATGATGAAGGCGCACAAGGTCTCGGAGCCACCGGGTTAAGAGTCTTGTTCCAGTTCGCGCGCCAGTCGCGAGCCTCTGCGCTGGCACGCACTGGTGACATCTCGCTTTCCGGATGCCCGTGAGCGCTGGTGTGAGCGCAGACCCCCGCAGGACCAAGGAGAGGCGGGTGACTTGCCGTCGCTGGAATACGTCATCACGCGATTTGAAAACGCGGTTCCCGAATCGCGCCATGGTCAGCCGCGGAGGCGACTGACGATGGCGGCACCTCCATGTGTCGCGGGAAACGCTGATGTGATCAGCGCCCCCCGAGTGGCCATCATCCAGCTGGAGTCGTCATGATCCAGCAGATCCGTCAGCCTTGTCGGCTTTCCCCGATCTGATCGCAATACTGGCTGAGATTATCGGGAACGCCAGGAGGACAGACCCCGCACTCCCGGTTGCCCGGCAAGGCGTAGTCGATGAACTTCGGGTAGGCCAGGTCGAGCGCGTTCATGAGCTCGACGAAGGAGTCGAGCGGGCGGTCGCCGCCCAAGCGAGGGTTGCGCGTCTTTTCCTGCGCGATGCTCGAGACCCATCGGCCCTCGTAGTCATGGGCCGGATAGACGAGTGTCTCGTCTGGAAGTGCGAAGAGTTTGCCCGCCACGCTATGGTACAAGGCGGTCGGGTCGCCGCTCTGGAAATCCGTGCGTCCGCAGGCGTCGATCAGCAGGGCATCGCCGGTCAGGACGCGGTTCCCGACCTGATAAGCGTGATGGCCGTCGGTGTGCCCAGGTGTGAAGAGCGGATCGATCCGGATCTCGCCGACCTGGACCGGGGTGCCTTCCGAGATCGGCAGATCGATACAGGCAAGTGCATCAATCGCAGGATGGGCGATCTGACTGCCGGTCTCGCGTTTGAGTGTACGCGCCGCCGTGATGTGATCGGCGTGGATGTGTGTGTCTAGCGTGTAGACCAGGGTCAAGCCAAGCTTGTTGATCTCTTCCAGGTCGCGCTGCCAGGTCGGAAGCACCGGGTCTATCAGGATCGCCTGGCCCGTCTCCTCGCAACCCAGCAAATAGGTGTAGGTACTGGACACCGGCTCGAACAGTTGTCTGAACAGCATCTCGTCCTCCTTTGAGGTCAATGGCGTGATTGAAACGGTCTCCAATGAGGTGCGAGCCCCAAGCAAACGTCTCAACCCTTGGTTGGCATGGAGTGCGCTGTCAAGCGCAGAGACGGCGGCCGAACGACTCCAAATTCGACCCAATCGGGGCCGGCAAGACCCGCCGGGCCGCCGACTTCAGTCGGCGAGACAGTCCGCGGGTTCGGCAGAACCCTCCGAGACCAGAGCGCCTGCGCCTCGGGCCGACTGAAGTCGGCGTTCCCGGGAGCGGCTTGATCTTCCTTTGGGCGCAAATCTGGAATTCCTGATGGCGGCCCCTGCGGATGGCCCTCTACACAGAGATTGAGTGTGTTTGTCGGGATCGTCGTCGGTCGCCACCTTGGGGCGTCGCACGCGGGAGGGTGTTGGCCGAGTCTCTCGCCTTGCACTTGCTTTTGCAACCATCGACCGATGGGCAATTCTGGTCCTGACTGCGGCCAGGGCTTGGCCCTTTGCGCATCGGATTCCATGTCCTAACGGCTGTAACGAAAACGTCATAAAGCCTGGTTCGGCATGATCGGGGATATGGTAGATTTGCAAAAAAAGGGGGGAGATGGAGAGATTGAGCGAGCGCAAGTTACGTTACGGGATCTATCTTGGTTCAATCAGGCGCCACGAGCGACAGATCAGCTTCTCGGCGCTCCTAGAGGCCGAACGGTTGCGGCGGATGCGGCCGCGGCTGCGTGCCGTCGATCTGCACCGTTTATTGACGCCTTACGTTTCGGTCCGCTTCGCCGAGCAGCTGCGTGCCGTTGTCCCGCTGGCACTGATGCTGGTCGGCTTTCAGGCGCTCGCCCTCAGCAGCTCTTTGCTCGACACCGATTCCGTCGTATTCGGGATCCTTGCGGTGATCATCGGCCTGATGTTCTTCATGGAAGGGGTCAAGCTCGGCTTGATGCCCTTCGCCGAGAATGTCGGCTTCCAGATGCCGGGCAAGACGCACCCCTTGGTCCTGCTCGTCTTCAGTCTAATGCTCGGCGCTGCGGCAACCTTTGCCGAACCGGCCATCGGCGCCTTGCAGGCGGCTGGCAGTGGGGTCTCGAGCGAGCGTGCGCCTTGGTTGCGACAATTGCTCGGCCCCTATGCCTTATGGCTGGTGCTGGCGGTGGCGACCGGCGTCGGCTTGGCGGTGAGCGTCGGGATGCTGCGCCTCATGTTCGGCTGGCAGCTCAAAACCATGGTCCTGTTGATCGTGCCGCCAACGCTGGCCCTGACGGCTTGGGCCGCGCAACAACCGGATCTCGCGCCGATCGTCGGCCTCGCCTGGGACTGCGGTGCGATCACCACCGGACCTGTGACTGTGCCGCTGGTGCTGGCGGTCGGGGTTGGTGTGGCTGCCTCCACCGGGCGCAGCGGCAACCCCCTGTCCGGCTTCGGCATGGTGACCCTGGCGTCGCTTTTTCCGATCCTCGCTGTGTTCGGCGTGGCCATCTACCTGACGAGTCAGGGTGCCGAAGGGATGCTTCCCGTGCTGTCGAACGATCCCGCAGGTTGGCACCAGGAAACCCCTTTCCCCGAGATTCTTGGCGCGCTGCGTGCCATCTTGCCGTTACTTCTGTTACTCGTGCTGGTCCAGACCCTGCTGCTGCGGCAGAAAATCCGGCGACGCAACATCTTTATCTACGGCGTTGCCATGGCTGTCGCGGGCATGGCGCTGTTCAATCTCGGTCTTACTGCTGGTCTGGTCTCGCTGGGTGAGCAGGCCGGAGCGAACGTGCCCTGGGCCTTCTCGCCGCATTGGGAAACCGGCGCACCGGCGCTCTATCCCTTCGCGCTGGGCATCGCGCTCACCCTGGTATTCGCCTTCGCGATCGGTTACGGGGCAACCGTCGCCGAACCTGCGCTCAACGCCATGGGGATGACGGTCGAGAACCTCACCGACGGCGCCTTCCGCAAGCGCATGCTGATCCATGCGGTTGCCGTTGGAGTCGGATTTGGCGCTGCCATGGGTGTTTGCCGCATCCTCTTCGACCTCCCGCTATGGATCCTGCTGCTGGTCGGTTATACGGTTGCACTGGGGTTGACGATCGTTTCGCGGGAAGAGATCGTCAACCTCGCCTGGGACAGCGCTGGCGTCACGACGGGTCCGGTCACGGTGCCGCTGCTGCTCGCGCTGGGTATTGGACTGGGCCAGGTGGTCGATGCTGTCGACGGCTTCGGCATTCTCGCCATGTGCTCTGTCGGCCCGATCATTTCGGTCCTGTCCACAGGCGTCTGGATCGACATGCGGAACCGCCGCGCCTTTAGGAGAAGAACACCATGAGTATGGGCAATGAGCTGATCGTGCTGACCGACGTCACGTTGCTCACCGCTGTCGTTCAGCGCGGCGCCGCCGATCTGGTGGTCCGGGTGGCCCTCGAGGCCGGAGCGCAGGGTGCGACGGTCTTCCATGCACACGGTACCGGCGTCCGACAGAAACATTTGGGAATCCTCGGTCTGACGGTCAATACCGAAAAGGAGATCATCTATATCGTGGTTCCCAACGAGCAGGCGGATCATCTTTTCGAGCGCGTTTTCGTTTCGGCGAAAATGGACACCCCGGGGATGGGTATCCTCTGGCTCACCCGTCTGGAAAAGATGGCCACCTATGTGCCGCACGAGATCGCCGCACGTTTTGGCGTGCACACGGAGCGCCGCGAGTGAGTGTCCTGGGTCACATCGGCTACGGCGTCGAGAAAAAACTGATTACCGCGATCGTTGTGAGCGGCCGCGGATTGAATCTGATGGAGCTTGTCGAGAATCGCCCAGGCGTCCTCTCGGTGACCCACCACCATGCGCGAGGGACCGATCACCGGGGCCGGCGACCTGGACGGATCCTGTGGAACGAGAGAGACGTGGTGATGGTGCTGGTCGAGGCGCCTCATGCCGACGAGATCTTCGCTCTGCTCTTTGATGCCGGCGAGCTCGGCGAGCCCCACCAGGGAGTCATCTTCATCGAGGAGGTATGCCGTGGGCACCCGATGATGCCCTTTGCGATGTGACCCGGTGGGGAATACCAGTGTGCCTGAAGGCGAAGCTGATGAATCGTCTTCCCTGGCAAAGATCAGCAGGCGATTCGGGAACGCGGTTTCCGACGGCGACCCTTGGAAGTGGATCGTCTCTGGGATACTGTCCAATTGGGTTTTCCCAGGGAGCAGAACGCCATGAAGCCCTTTCGAAACATCCTTTTCGTCTGCGATCCGATGCCGCCGGGGCGGTCTGCGCTCGACCAGGCCGTGAGTCTCGCCCGTCGATCCGGCGCTTCGCTGACCCTGTTGTCCGTCATCAAAGATGCGAATGAGATCCTGGAGGAGGTTCCGGAAGGGCTGTCCGCGCGCGAGATCAAAGAGCTTGTCAAGGCCAGTCGACGACGCAGGCTGACGACCCTCGCCGAGGATGCTGCCGCGCAGGGCGTCGCGGTCCGAATCGCCCTGAAGACGGGAACGCCCTTCATCGAAATCATCCGCGAGGCCATCCTCAGCGACCACGACCTGGTCATGATGAATGCGGAGGGACGAGGGGGTCTGAAGGAGCGTCTCTTCGGCACGACATCCCTGCATCTGATGCGCAAGTGTCCCTGCCCGGTCTTAGTCCTCAAGCGCAAACAAGCCGGCGGACCCAAGCGCATCCTTGCCGCTGTAGATGTCGCCGATGGTTGGCTTGGCACGACCAACGAGGCGACCGATCCCGAACGGCTCCCGCTCAACCCACTGATCCTCCGATTGGCTGGCGCGATTGCTGCGGCCGCGGGCGCCGAGCTCCATGTGATCCAAGCCTGGTCGTCCGATTTCGACGGCTATCTGGAGGTGCGTAGCGAGCTGGGTGATGACGCCATCCGAAAACTACGTAAACAGACCAAGGCGCGGTTTGAGGACAAGTTCAATCGCCTAATCGCGAGCGCGGATTTTGCCGGTGTGCCCGTCAGTCCACATCTGGTGCGCGGCGACCCGGCCGAGGTGATCGTGAGACTGGCAAAGCGCGAGCGCATCGACCTCCTGGTCATGGGTAGCGTCTGCCGTACCGGGATCGCGGGGTTTTTCGTCGGCAATACTGCAGAGAAGGTGCTCGGAGAATTGGACTCGTCCGTGTTGACGGTCAAGCCGCCAGGTTTCAACACGCCGGTGACGGTCTGAGGTTCCAGAGCCGGGTCCAACGTGCGGCCATGCGGTCTCTCCTCATGCCTGTGTTCAGGGGGTGGTCGGCAGACCCTGTACGCGTGTTGGAGGGTGGGGCCCCCGCGCTGTAAAGGTGGATAAGATGAAGCGATTCAAGAATATTCTGTTCGTCGTCGACCCCGAGAAAGCCTGTAAGCCGGCACTGGAGCGCGCGGTGGCGCTGGCGGAGAACAACCAGGCCGATCTGGCGGTGGTCGATGTCATCCCAGGTCTGACCTCGGGCCTCGGCCTCTTCGACGACGACTCGACCGCTGAGGATCTACAGGCTGCGGCTGCGGCTCAGCACCTTCAGCGGCTCGAGTCTCTGATCAAGCCATATCAGCAGCGGCTGCCGATCGAGAGCAAGGTGCTCATCGGAACACCCTACCTCGAGATCATCCGCCAGGTGCTGCGGAGGCAACATGATCTGGTGATCCGCCCGCCCGAGAATGCCGGTTGGTTGGGCCGCCTGTTCGGCACAGACGATATGAACCTCTTGCGGCAGTGCCCCTGTGCCGTGTTGTTGATCAAGTGCAAGGGCTCGCGGTCCTTGCAACGGATCATGGCGGCGGTCGACGTGGGCGACAGCCTAGGTTTGGAGGAGGATGCGCGGCATGCGCTGAACTTCCGGATCTTGGAGATTGCGAGCGCGCTGGCCCTGTCCGAATTTGCCGAGCTGCATGTTGCACATGTTTGGGACGCGCTCGGTGAGATGTTCGTCCGTGGAATGGTTGTCACGACAGCGGACGAGAAAGTCGCCGCCTATGTGGATCGGGTGAAACAACGCAGCTCAGCCAATCTGGACGTCCTCATGCGCGAGCTCTCCGAAATCCTGGGAGCCGATGCGATCGCGTATCTGAAACCCAAAACCCATCTTCTGAAAGGCGCGCCCCGACAGAAGCTGCCAGCGCTGGCAAGACGGCTTGGTGTCGATCTGGTCGTCATGGGAACGGTCGCTCGCGCTGGGGTTCCGGGACTGCTCATGGGGAACACTGCGGAAACCATTCTGCAACAGGTGGATTGCTCCGTCCTTGCGATCAAGCCGCCCGGATTCATCACGCCTGTCTCTGTCGAGGGCTGAGCGTGCGCATCGTCCATGGCATTCCTCGTTAGAATGCCGCTTTCAGCTTGGCAGACACCCCAGGCGAACCGCCGATCCCCGGGGAAGGTGAAGACACAAGCGATATCTCGATCTCCATGAGATCGTGAGCGTGGTTCCGATCAATCCTGAGCTATCAGACGCGAGGACACTCCCTACAGATGACAGATCCTTTTGCCGAGCTTGCTGCCCTCCTGGTCATCGCCGCAGTGGTCGCCGCCATCGCGGTGCGCTTGCGCCAGCCCGTCTTGATTGCCTACATCGTCGTGGGTATCGCTGTCGGACCTGCCGGGTTCGACCTGGTGAAGTCTCACGATCAGGTCAGCGTGCTGGCGCAGGTCGGCGTGGCGGTCTTGTTGTTCGTGGTTGGCTTGAAGCTGGATCTGACCCGGGTTCGGGACATCGGAACGGTGGCACTGGCCACCGGTCTGGGTCAGCTCGCCTTCACGATCGTGTTCGGGTTTCTCATCATCCTGGCCTTGGGCAAGGGCGTGACCGAGGCGCTCTATGTCGCGGTTGCGCTGACCTTCTCGAGCACCATCATCATCGTCAAGCTGCTCTCGGACAAGGGCGAGCTGGACTCGCTGCACGGGCGGATCGCGATCGGTTTTCTGATCGTGCAGGACATCGCCGTCGTTCTTGCGATGATGGCGATGAGTGCGTTGGGCAGCGGCTCCGATGCACCGCCCTTGGAAGTGGCGGCATCGCTGGTGGGGCGCATCCTGGGCGCTGCCGTCCTCATGTACCTCATGATGCGCTATGTGCTTCCGGTTGTGCTGCACGCCATGGCGCGTTCGCAGGAGCTGCTGCTGATCTTCGCGATTGCCTGGGGCACGGGTCTCGCGGCGCTTGGCGAGTGGGTTGGGTTTTCACAGGAGGCGGGCGCCTTCCTGGCGGGGTTCTCGCTGGCATCGACCGGTTATCGGGAGGCGATCGGGGCGCGGCTCACGGGTATTCGCGACTTCTTGTTGCTCTTCTTCTTCGTCGATCTGGGCGCCGAGCTGGATTTCTCCACCCTCGGCGCTGAGATCTGGCCAGCTGTGATCCTGTCGGCGTTCGTGCTGATCGGCAACCCCTTGATCGTGATGGCCATCATGGGCGTCATGGGCTATCGCAAGCGAACCGGCTTTCTGGCTGGACTGACGGTGGCTCAGATCAGCGAGTTCTCGATCGTGTTCGTGGCGATGGGCATCAGCCTTGGGCACGTTGGGGTCCAGGCGCTCGGGCTGACCACTTTGGTTGGCGTGGTCACCATCACCATGTCCACCTATATGATCCTCTACTCTCAGCATCTGTATCGTGTCCTTCAGCCGATGCTGGGGATCTTCGAGCGGCGTCGCCCTTACCGCGAGCTCAACCCCGACGATCAGGGCGCCCAAGGCGAGCAGCCGCAGGTTATCGTTCTCGGTCTCGGTCGATATGGTCTGCGCTTGGCCCGGCACCTCGTCAAAGCAGACGTCAAGGTGCTGGGCGTCGATTGCGACCCCGACCTGGTGCGGCGCCTGGCCGACGATGACCTGCCCGTGTACTTTGGGGACGGCCACGATCCGGCGTTTCTGGATACCCTGCCTGTCGATGGGCTCCAATGGGTCATCAGCACCCTGCCGGATGTCGACTCCAACCGCGTGCTGCTCTATCTGCTGGCCGAGCGACGCTTCAAGGGCGAGGTCGCCATCGTCGCACGCGACGACCAGCAAGGTGAGCAGCTCTGGCTCGCGGGTGCCCCGATCATCCTCTATCCATTCCGCGATGCGGTCGACTTCGCGGCCGAGAACATCATCGGCATCATACGTCGGCGGGCGGAAGAGGCTTGATCCTTGTCGATCTTTGCAGTGATGCTGGTCCTGTGCTATAGCATTTACCGAGGTGTAGGGGCGACTTAAGTCGCCCCTACACGCCTACACCCCTATAGGTCTTGCAGGCATGCGCAGTCGGGATGTTTGTTCGCGCGAATCGCCTAAGGGTGATCGGTCCTGGAGTTGTTGTGCCGTCTCCTAACCTCGGTGCACAGACACGATGGATAAGCTAGATCTGGACACTCTCCTGGAGGCGGTTTCCCCCGACTCGCGCTCTGGAGAAGATCTCGAATATGATCCCGACTTCCTCGCCATGGTTCAGGCGGCTGAAGGGAGCCCCGAGCGCCGGATGGGCGGCAGCGTCGTTCCTGCGGAAGATCCGGATTGGCGTCGCGTGCGGGGCTTGGCGCTCGATTTGCTGCGACGATCCAAGGACCTGCGAGCCGGTGTGCTCCTGACCCGCGCCCTGCTGCAGACCGATGGCCTCGCCGGCTTGGATGGCGGATTGGCGCTGTTGAACGGCTTGATCAGTGGATTCTGGGACGATATTCACCCCCGGCTCGATCCGGAGGACGGCATGGACCCGAGCGCCCGCGTCAACGTGCTGCTCGATCTAACCGGACGCGACACCATGGTCATGCCGTTGCGGATGGCGCCGCTGATCCATTCCCGCGTGTTCGGTACCGTGACCTATCGGGATGTCGAGGTTGCCGAGGGCAAGACCGCGGCAACCGGTGATCCTCACGCCCTTGATAGTGCCGCCATCGCCGGTGCTTTCCAGGACTGCGACCTCGATGAGTTGAGCTCCTCCACGTCGGCCGCGGCTGCTGCGCTCGCCGCGGCGCGTTCGCTCAACGATGCGATTGCGGCCCATGTCCCGTCAGATGCCGCGCCCAATTTCGCGCCTCTCGTCGATCTGCTCTCGGCTGTCCATGGACTCCTGCAATTTCGTCTCAACGAACGCCAGCCTGTGACGGCTGCCGAAGGGCGCTCCGAATCGGGCGCTCAGCAGGCGGAGGGAGGGCTGATGCAAGCGTCTTCTTTCGACGCGACCGCCCGAATCAACTCGCGCGAAGACGTGGTCCGAGCCCTTGATCGACTGTGCGACTACTATACTCAGTGTGAGCCATCCAGCCCTGTACCCTTGTTGTTGAAGCGCGCCCGCCGGCTCGTTACGGGTAATTTCGTCGATATCGTGCGCGATCTTGCGCCCGATGCCTTGCCTCAGATTCAAAAGGTCTGCGGGATCGACGATCAGAGCTGAAACCTGGCCCGCGGTGGGCTGCTGTTGCTTGATCGCCGCGGACCCTTCGAGAGTCAGGAGACCATCAGTGGCGAAAGAAAGCAGTCAAAAGTTCATCGCCCGCAATCGGGCACCGCGGGTGCAGATCGAGTACGACGTCGAGCTCTACGGCGCCGAGAAGACCATTCAGCTTCCCTTCGTGATGGGCGTTCTCGCTGATCTCTCGGGAAAACCGGCCGAGGCTCTTCCGCCGGTCGCGGATCGGAAGATGTTGGAGATCGACGTCGACAACTTCGACGATCGGTTGAAGGCCATGAAACCGCGCGTGGCGTTCCAGGTTCCGAACACCCTGACCGGCGAGGGTAACCTGAATGTCGAGTTGACCTTCGAGAGCATGGACGATTTCTCGCCCGCGGCGGTCGCGCGCAAGGTCGATGCCTTGAATAAGCTGCTCACAGCGCGCTCCCAGCTCTCGAACCTCCTCACCTATATGGATGGGAAGAGCGGTGCAGAGGAATTGATTGCCAAGGTGCTTCAGGATCCGACCTTGCTGCAGGCGCTGGCCGCTGCGCCCAAGCCGGCGGACGAGCAGGCGCAGGCAGAGGAGAAGTAAGATGGCCGAGACTGAGACCCAACCGCAAGTGCAGGAACAGGCGGCGGCCGAAACCATCGAGGCAGGTGCCTTCGCCTCGCTGTTGCAGAAGGAATTCAAGCCTCGTTCGGACCGCGCCCGAGAGGCCGTCGAGGGCGCGGTCCAGACCCTCGCAGCCCAGGCTCTGGAGCAGACGGCGCTCATCTCCGACGATGCGGTACGGACCATCGAGTCGATCATTGCCGAGATCGACCGGAAGCTCACCGAGCAGGTCAATCAGATCCTGCACCATTCGGATTTTCAGAAGCTCGAAGGGAGTTGGCGCGGTCTGCACTATCTCGTGAACAATACCGAGACGGACGAGATGCTCAAGATCCGCGTCATGAACATCTCGAAGAACGAGTTACACAAATCCCTGAAGAAGTTCAAGGGCACGGCCTGGGACCAGAGCCCCATCTTCAAGAAGATCTATACGGAGGAGTACAGCATGTTCGGCGGCGAGCCGTTCGGCTGTATCGTCGGGGACTATTACTTCGACCATAGCCCCCCGGACGTCGAGCTGCTCGGTCAGATGGCCCAGATCTCCGCTGCGGCCCATACCCCTTTCATCGCGGCCGCGGACCCGGGCATCATGCAGATGGAGTCCTGGCAGGAGCTCAGTAACCCGCGAGATCTGACCAAGATCTTCCAAACACCTGAGTATGCGGCCTGGAAATCATTGCGAGAGTCCGAGGACACCCGTTATATCGGTTTGGCCATGCCACGCTTCCTGGCCCGTCTGCCCTACGGAGCAAAGACCGATCCTGTCGAAGAATTCGATTTCGAGGAGCAAACGGGTCTGGGGGACCACAGTCGCTACACTTGGGCGAATTCCGCTTATGCGATGGCGGTCAACATCAATCGAGCCTTCAAGCTCTATGGATGGTGCTCGCGCATCCGCGGCGTCGAAGCCGGTGGGGCTGTCGAGGGGCTCCCGGTCCACACCTTCCCGACGGACGACGGGGGGGTGGATATGAAGTGTCCGACCGAGATCGCCATCGACGATCGGCGGGAGGCCGAGCTGGCGAAGAACGGATTCATGCCGCTGATGCATAAGAAAAATACCGATTTTGCCGCCTTTATCGGGGCACAATCGCTGCAGAAGCCGTTCGAGTACGACGATCCGGATGCGACTGCGAATGCCAATCTATCGGCGCGCTTGCCCTATCTCTTTGCGGTCTGTCGGTTCGCGCATTATCTGAAGGCGATCGTGCGCGACAAGATCGGCTCATTCAAAGAGCGCGACGACATGGAGAGGTGGCTCAACAAATGGATCAACAAGTATGTCGAGCCCAACCCAGCCAATGCGTCGGAGGCGGATAAGGCGCGCAAACCGCTGGCCGCTGCGCAGGTCGTGGTGACCGAGGTCGAGGGCAATCCCGGGTACTACAACTCGGTTTTTTATCTGCGGCCCCACTATCAGTTGGAGGGACTGACCGTGTCGCTTCGGCTGGTGTCCAAGCTCCCGTCACAGAAGACCGTGTAACAGAAACGATCCTCCGAGATCGATCAAGGCCCGTGATGCCGGGCCCGGAGGCTTGAGGTAGCGCCGCGGGACGGGCGGCGCGGGTGGCGGGTCCCACGCGGCCCGCCGTGAGAGGAGACACGCCGACAGACAATTCAAGAGGAGACACGCCATGTCAACCGCTATGTTTCTGAAGATCGATGGGATCGACGGCGAGAGCACGGACAAGAAACACGAAAAGTGGATCGAGGTGCAGAGCTTTGCACACGGGCTTTCCCAAATGTCCACCGGCGTCAGTGCCACGGGCGGACTTCCAGGCGGTCGGGCGGACTTTCAGAATTTGGTGATCACGAAGATCATCGACAACTCCACGGCCGACCTCAACGTCAAATGCGCCGGCGGGGACCCCATTCCAAAAATCGAGCTCGAGTGCTGTCTCGCTACTGGTGAAAAGCACACCTTCATGAAGTACACGTTAGAGAAGTGCATTATCACGTCGGTCCAGGCGGGCGGGGGCAGCGGAAGCGAGCTCAAACCGACGGAGAGCGTCTCCTTCGCCTATGGCAAGATCAAGTGGGAGTACACACCCATTGATTCAGACGGCAAGGCCGGTTCGGCTACTGATCGGACCTGGGACCTGATGGCAAACGAAAAGGCATAGGTCGCAACACGCGCTCAGATCGCCGGACGCAATCGACCGAGTGACGTTGGACCGGGCGTCTGGCACCGGGAGTAAGGCATGCGCGCTGAAGATGCATTGAAGTCTGGGGACTTGCGCGGAGCGCTGAGCGATCTAACAGATCGTGTTCGCCTCAGTCCGGGTGACGTGGGGTTGCGCGTCTTCCTATTCCAACTCCTCTCCGTTTTGGGTGAATGGGAGCGCGCGGCGAATCAGCTCAGGGTGGCAGGCGAGTTGGACGCGCGAACTTTGGCCATGGTCAATACCTATCGCGACCTTCCGAGCTGCGAGGCTCTGAGGGCTAAAGTCTTTGCCGGAGAGCGCGATCCCCTGGTATTCGGCGCGCCCCAGGAATGGGTGGCTCTCCTATTCGAGGCGCTGCGGTTGTCTGCTCTGGGGCATTTCGCGAAGTCCCAAGCCTTGCGTGGTCAGGCATTGGAGGCGGCGCCGGCGTCGCCGGGGCGCATCGATGGCGAGCCGTTCGATTGGATCGCCGATGCCGACGGGCGCTTGGGCCCCATTCTGGAGGTCATCCTGGAAGGCCGCTACGGCTGGGTTCCCTTCCAGCATCTGCGAACCCTTGTCCTGGAGGAGCCGACGGATCTGCGTGATCTGGTTTGGGCCCCTGCGCACATCACTTGGTCGAATGGAGGCGAGACGGTCGCCTTCGTTCCAAGCCGCTATCCCGGATCGGAGTCAAGCACGGATAGCCGGATCCGGCTCGCGCGCCTGACCGATTGGGTGGATCAAGGGGAGGGACTCTTCGCCGGCCTCGGTCAACGCATGCTGACCACGGATGCGGGCGACTATGCGTTGCTCGCGACCCGGCGCATCGAGATCGATCAACCCCCGGACGGGGCGTCCTGATCGCGATGGCGGATCTGACGCCGAAGGAACGCCTGCAGCCCTCTCTACTCGACCGGCTGACCGACGACGCCCCGCAGGAGCGCGAGGAGTCACGGGAGCAGCGCGTTCTGTCGCCGCGCAAGCTGAAGTTTTGTGTGATCCGCGACCTGGAATGGCTTCTCAACTGTTGCGACCTGGCGTCCGTCCAGGATCTCGATGCCTATCCGCAGGTGCAGTCCTCCGTTCTCAACTTCGGGATGCCGGACCTTGCGGGACGCAACCTGTCCGGACTCGACGTCCTGACCCTCGAGCGTCTCTTACGCCAGGCGATCCTGCGCTATGAGCCGCGCATCCTGCGACAGGGTCTGAGTATCCGTGCGGTCGTCGATGCCGATCAGATGACTCCGAACGCCATCCGGTTCGACATCGAGGGGGAGCTCTGGGGGAATCCCATGCCCCAGCGTCTTTATCTTAAGACCGACGTGGATCTGGAGAATGGAGAGATCCGCATCAGCGAGACGACACCTGCGAGCGTCTGAGCGGCATCATGGACCCGCGTCTACTGGCCTACTACAACCGCGAGCTCACCCATCTTCGCGAGATGGGTGCCGAGTTCGCGGCCGAGTTCCCCAAGATCGCCGGCCGGCTCGGCCTCTCCGGCTTCGAGTGCGCAGACCCCTATGTCGAACGACTGCTGGAGGGTTTCGCCTTCCTCGCAGCCAGGGTGCAGCTCAAGATCGATGCTGAATTTCCGGTCTTCACTCAGCATCTGCTGGAGACTGTCTATCCACACTATCTTGCACCGACCCCTTCGATGGTGGTCGTCCAGTTCCAGCCGGATCTCAGCGAAGGGTCATTGGCCGATGGCGTCCTGCTCCCGCGGGACACACAGCTGCGCAGCACGATCGGTAAGGGGGAGCAAACCGCCTGCGAATATCGCACGGCCCATGAGGTCCAGCTCTGGCCGCTGGAGCTGACCGAGGCCGAGTACTTCACGCATGTCGGGCCGGTTGCGAGGGCTGATCTGCCGGTCCTCCAGCGCAGCAAGGCGGGGATCCGCCTGCGCTTGCGGATGACGGCCGGTCTGACCTTCGCGCAACTCGCCGGGAGCCGGCCGGACCAGTTCCGGCTGGATCTCTTCCTTCAGGGGGCCGACCAGATTCCCTTCGACCTCTACGCCCAGTTGCTCGGACATGCGACGGCCGTGCTGGTCCAGCCGACCGGGCGTCCCGTGTCCTGGATCGAGGTTCTTCCAGCCACCGCGATTGGCTCGCTGGGATTCGAGGAGAACGAGGCTCTGCTGCCCTATACCGCGACCTCGTTTCACGGTTATCGGCACTTGCATGAGTATTTCGCATTTCCGGCCCGTTTCCTGTTCGTTGCCATCGACTCGCTGGGGCCGATTCTTCAGCGCATCGACTCATCGGAGGTGGATCTCATCCTGCTGCTCGGTCAGACGGCTCCGTCCCTGGATGGCGTCATCAATCGCGACAATTTCGCGCTCCATTGCAGCCCGGCCATCAACCTCTTTCCGAAGCGCTTTGATCGGATCCATTTGAACGAGGCCGGGCCGGAATACCACGTCATCCCCGACCGGACCCGCCCGATGGACTTCGAGGTCTATCGTGTCGACAGCGTCACCGGCTATGGGGCTGCCACGACCGACATGCGTGAGTTTCGTCCCTTCTATTCCGCCACCGACCTCACCGCGCGGGACGCCGAGCCGGCGTACTACAGCGTGCATCGCCTGCCGCGGCTTCTCTCGTCCCGCCAGCGTCGGCAGGGACCGCGTTCCAGCTATGTCGGCAGCGAGGTCTATGTCAATCTCGTCGACGCGGGCGAGTCGCCATGGTCCAGCCAGCTTCGGCAGCTCGCGGTGACCGGCCTCTGCACCAACCGTGATCTGCCCCTGCAGATGCCGGTGGGAACCGGCAGCACGGATTTCTCGCTCGAGATCGGTGCACCCGTGCAGGCGGTCCGGGTGCGAGCCGGCCCAACCCGGCCGCAGCCGTCGCATGCGCATGGCGATACCGCTTGGCGGCTTATCAGCCATCTCTCGCTCAACTATCTCTCGATCGCAGACAGCGACGGTGGCCGGGGTGGGGCGGCCCTGCGTGAGATCTTGGCGCTCTATGCCGATCTCGCGAGTGCGGATGTCCGCAAACAGGTCGAGGGTCTGCGCAGCGTGGCCTCGCAACCCATCGTCCGACGCCTGCCCGGCGTGCGTCCGGTGACCTATGCGCGGGGTCTGGAGATCAGTCTCCACTGCGACGAGACGGCCTTCGAGGGGACCGGAGTCTTCCTCCTCGGCGCCGTGCTCGAGCGTTTCTTCGCTCGCTATTGCACGATCAACAGCTTTACCGAGACCCTGCTCAAGACCGACCGTGGAGAGGTGATGCGATGGCCAGCGACGATCGGCCGCCGACCGACCCTCTAGAGGCGCCAGGACGCGGTCAGGCTCCGAGCGCGCAGTTGCAGCCGGAGCAGACTCCGCAGTCGGGATCCCCGGCGGCGTCGACCACTGCGATCCGGGATTCAGCGCATGCCCGCGCCCGGCATCGACTCTTGGTCGAGCTGGCGAATGCGCCCTGGCGCTTCGGCTTCTTTCAGACCCTGCGTCGGCTCGATACGCTGCAACCGGAACGGCCGCGGATGGGCTCCTCCGCCCGGCCCGTCGATGACCCGATTCGTCTGGGTCAGCAGCCGTCGATGATCTTTGCGCCGGCCGAGCTTGCTGCCCTGGCCATGCCGTCCGCCGGTCGCCCGGCGCGGCTGCTGGTCTACTTCTTCGGTCTGCTTGGGCCCAACGGGCCTCTACCGCTGCACTTGACCGAATATGCCCGAGAACGCCAACGACAGGCATCGGACCCGACCTTCGCGCGTTTTCTGGATCTCTTCCACCATCGGATGCTGACGCTCTTCTATCGCGGCTGGGCCCAGGCCCAGCCCGCCGTCAGCTTCGACCGCCCGGCTCAGGACCGTTTCGGGACCTATCTCGGCGCCTTGGCCGGCACCGGCATGCCCGCCTATCAGGGACGCGATGCCATGCCGGATCTGGCCAAGCGTCATTTCACGGGACATCTGTCCTGCCAGACGCGCCATCCGGACGGGCTGAGGGCCATGCTCGCCGAGTTTCTGCGCCTGCCGGTGCGCATCGAAGAGTTTGTCGGCCACTGGCTCGTATTGCCCGCCGACTGTCTCTTTCGTCTCGGTGAGACGCCGAGCAACGGGGCTCTGGGTCAGACCACGACGCTCGGCGGACGGGTCTGGGACCACCAGTCCAAGTTCCGCGTGCGGATCGGGCCGGTTGGCCTTGCCGATTATCTTCGGCTGCTGCCGGGCGGCGAGACCCTGAGACGGATCAAGGCCCTGGTCAGGAATGATGTCGGGGACCAGCTCGACTGGGATCTCAACCCAGTGCTCGCAGCGGCCGAGGTCCCGCCGCTTCGACTGGGCAGCGGTGGACGTCTCGGTTGGACGACCTGGCTGGCGAGCGGACCCCTGGGACGGGATGGAGACGATCTGAAGCTCGATCCGCACAAGCGGTTCGATTCGACGAGGAGCGCAACATGACCGAGATCAGCCGCACCGCTTTGTTCGGCAAGCTCAATCCACTGGCCTACAAAGCCATCGAGAGTGCCACCGTCTTCTGCAAGATGCGTGGCAACCCCTACGTGGAGCTGGTGCATTGGCTGAACCAGATCCTCCAGAACCAGGATTCGGATCTACATCGGATCATCCGCCAGTTCGATCTGGACCCGGCCGGACTGGCGCGGGATTTCACCGAGTCTCTGGACCGGCTCCCGCGCGGCTCGCGCTCGATCTCGGATCTGTCCTCGGATGTCGAGGAGGCCGTCGAGCGGGGCTGGACCTATGGAACCCTGATGTTCGGCGAGTCGCAGGTCCGCACGGGTCATCTGCTAGTCGGTATGCTCAAGACCCGTGGCCTGCGCAGCGGCCTGCTCGGGATCTCACGGCAGTTCGACAAGATCGTCACGGATACACTGACCGACCGATTCGCCGAGATCGTCTCGGGCTCGCCGGAGGATCGCATGATCGCCAGCGACGGGTTCCAGGTCGGCAGCGGCGCCGCGCCGGGCGAGGCGAGTAGGGCCATGGCCCCGGCGCAGATGGGCAAGCAGGAGGCCCTCAAACAATTCTCCATCGATCTGACCGAGCGCGCCCGCAACGGCGAGCTGGATCCCATCGTCGGACGCGACGAGGAGATCCGCCAGATGATCGACATCCTCATGCGTCGGCGTCAGAACAACCCCATCCTGACGGGCGAGGCCGGTGTGGGTAAGACGGCCGTCGTCGAAGGCTTCGCCTTGCGGCTGGCCTCGGGCGAGGTGCCGCCACCGCTCAAGGAGGTCAGCCTGCGGACCCTGGACGTGGGCCTGCTGCAAGCCGGGGCGAGCATGAAGGGCGAGTTCGAGAACCGGCTGCGTCAAGTGATCGAAGAGGTGCAGGCCTCGCCCAAGCCCATCATCCTGTTCATCGACGAGGCCCACACGCTGATCGGTGCCGGCGGGACCGCCGGCACCGGCGACGCGGCCAACCTGCTCAAGCCAGCGCTCGCCCGAGGGACGCTGCGCACGGTCGCGGCGACGACCTGGAGCGAGTACAAAAAGTATATCGAGAAGGATCCGGCCCTGACCCGCCGCTTCCAGGTGGTCGCGATCGACGAGCCGAGCGAGGAGAAGGCGATCCTCATGGTCCGCGGCATTGCCTCGACGCTGGAGAAGCATCACCAGGTGCAACTGCTCGACGAGGGTCTGGAGAGCGCCGTTCGACTCTCGCATCGCTATATCCCTGCGCGCCAACTGCCGGACAAGGCGGTCAGCCTGCTCGATACCGCCTGCGCTCGGGTTGCCATCAGTCAGGCGGCCGAGCCGGCGGAGGTCGAGGACTGTCGACGCCGGATCGAGGGGCTCGAGACGGAGCTCGCGATCATCGATCGCGAGACCGCGGTTGGGGTGGATACCCGGGAACGGTCGACGGTGGCAGACGAGAAGCTGGCCGCGGAGCGGGAGCGGTTGGAGGCGCTCCAGACCCGGTGGACCAACGAGAAGGGGCTGGTTCAGCAGATCCTCGATCTGCGCGCAGAGCTGCGCGGGCACCTGGCCCCAGTCGAGGGGACGGGTAGCCTCCTGGAGCAGGGGGCCGAGGCGGTCGCACCCCTCGCAGCGAATCCAGGTCCGGATGACCCCGGTCAGGCGCCATCGGATGCGTCTTCCGATTCCGCGTCGGAGCCTCCGGGCGGGACCTCTGCCTTGTCGGATGCGGATCGAGCGGCCGCATTGGAGCGGCTGCGCGCACTCCAAGCCGAGCTGCAGACCCTGCAGGGCGAACGTCCACTGATCCTTCCCAGCGTCGACGCCCAAGCGGTGGCCTCGGTCGTCGCCGACTGGACCGGGATCCCGGTCGGACGCATGGTCAAGAACGAGCTGACGGCCGTCTTGAACCTTGCCGAGACACTCAACAAGCGCGTCATCGGTCAACGCCATGCGCTCGAGATGATCGCCAAGCGGATTCAGACCTCACGCGCCAGGCTCGACAACCCCAACAAGCCGATCGGCGTCTTCCTGCTCGCTGGCCCATCGGGCGTCGGCAAGACAGAGACGGGCCTCGCCCTCGCAGAGGCCCTCTACGGCGGCGAGCAGAACATCATCACCATCAATATGAGCGAGTTTCAGGAGGCCCACACGGTCTCCACGCTCAAGGGCGCGCCCCCGGGGTACGTCGGCTATGGCGAGGGCGGCATCCTGACCGAGGCCGTGCGGCGCAAACCCTACAGCGTGGTCCTGCTCGACGAGGTCGAGAAGGCGCACCCGGATGTCCACGAGATCTTCTTCCAGGTCTTCGACAAGGGTTGGATGGAAGACGCTGAAGGGCGCTATATCGACTTCCGCAACACGCTGATTCTGCTGACGACAAACGTCGGCACGGATCTGATCATGTCGCTCTGCAAGGACCCGGAGCTGATGCCGGATGTCGAGGGCATGGCCACCGCCTTGCGCCAACCCCTGCTGAAGGTCTTTCCGCCGGCGCTGCTCGGACGGCTCGTCGCCATTCCCTACTACCCGCTGAGCGACGAGATGCTCGGCGCCATCATCCGGCTGCAGCTCGACCGCATCGTGCGGCGGATCGCCGAGCAGCATCGGGCCACGCTGACCTACGACGAAACCGTGGTCGGTCTCATCGCGCAGCGCTGCGCCGAGGTCGAGAGTGGCGCCCGAGTCGTGGATGCTATCCTGACCAATACGGTGCTGCCGGCCATCAGCCGAGAGTTTCTCAACCGCACCCTCGAGGGCCAGGGGATCGCGCGAGTCCAGATCGGGGTGGGTGATGGGGGTTTCAGTTACGTGTTCGATTGAGGGGCGGTCTAGCGAACCCCGATCGCTCGACTATACTCGGGTGGATGCTTGAGCGAGGTCCTGAAATGCCACTGACCCAACGCGATCGGACCCTGGCGGTCGATACCCCGCTCGGCGAGGACGGGTTGCTGTTGCGCGGCATGACCGGCAGCGAGCGCATCAGCGCGCTGTTCGAGTACGAGCTGGACCTGGTCAGCGAGGATGTCAACATCTCTCCCTCCGACCTGCTTGGCAAGACCGCCACCGTGACGCTGCAACTGCGCGAAAGCGGGCAGCGCTTCTTCAACGGCCACGTCAACCGCTTTTCCCATGTCGGGTTCGACGGAGCCTATGCCCTGTACCGCGCGACGCTGGTCCCCTGGCTATGGTTTCTGTCGCGCACCGCCGATTGCCGAATTTTTCAGGACAAGACGGTCCCCGACATCGTCAAGGAAATCTTCCGGGAGCACGGCTTCACTGACTTCGAGGAGCGGCTCTCCGGCAGCTATAGGACCTGGACCTATTGTGTTCAGTATCGTGAAACAGACCTGAATTTCGTGAACCGCCTGCTGGAACAGGAGGGCCTCTATTATTTCTTCGAACATGAGCAGGGCAAGCACACCCTGATCCTCGCCGACAGCTACAGTGCCCATGCCGCTGTGCCGGGTTACGAAGAAGTCCCCTATTTCCCCCCCGACGATACGGCCGCCGCGCAGCGTGAGCACATCGACGACTGGATCGTGGCCCAGCAAGTCCGCCCCGGGGCCTTCGTCAACACCGCCTTCGACTTTACCGCCCCGCGCAAGGACCTCTCGGCAACCCGCCGCAATCCAAAGGGACACGACCTAGCCGACTTCGAAGTCTTCGACTACTCGGGGGACTACACGGAGAACGCCGACGGCGACGCCTATGCGCGCATCCGCTTGGAAGAGACCCAGGCGCAGCACGAGTTGGCCCAAGCCCAGAGTGATGCCCGCGGACTCGCCGGTGGCGCGCTGTTCAAACTCACTGGCTACCGCCGCGAGGATCAAAACCGGGAATACCTGATCGTCTCAGCCAACTATCAGCTTCAGTCCGATCTCTTCGGCTCCTCCGCCGCGACCCCAACCGGTCCGCTCTGCCGGTGCAGCCTCACCGCCATGGACGCCCAAGTGCCCTACCGGCCCCCACGGACCACACCCAAGCCCATCGTTCAGGGTCCGCAGACTGCCATCGTCACCGGCAAGGCTGGCGAGGAGATCTGGACCGACCAGTATGGCCGGGTCAAGGTCCAGTTCCACTGGGACCGCTATGGCAAGCGCGATGAGAGCAGCTCTTGCTGGATCCGCGTCTCCCAAGTGCATGCCGGCAAGGGGTTTGGCGGGATCGATATCCCGCGCATCGGCGAGGAGGTCATCGTCGAATGCCTGGAAGGCGATCCCGACCGCCCCATCGTCACGGGGCGGGTCTATAACGGGGATAACCGCCCGCCCAACGGGCTGCCCGGTGCCGGCATGATCAGCGGGCTCAAGTCCAACAGCACGCCGGGGGGCGGCGGATTCAACCAGATCATGATGGACGACACCAAGGGCAAGGAGCTGGTGAGCACCAACGCCCAATACAACATGGACACCAATGTCGGCAACGATCAGACCAATACCGTGGGGGTGGACCAGACCAATACGGTCGGCTCCAACCAGACCGAGGATATCGGCGCCAACCGCAGCGTCACCGTCGGGTCTCAGGACTCGCTGACCGTAGGCGCCTCCCGCACGACCAAGATCGGCGCCGATCAGACCGTCACGGTCGGGGCCAACCACAGACTCTCGGTGGGCGCGACCGAGAGCACCACGATCGGGGGCACCAGCACACTTCAGGTCGGCGGCAGCCGCACCGAGACCGTCGGGGGTCCGCATTCGATCGCCAATCCTGCGATGACGGTTGCGACGGGTGCCGCGCTGGCCATGACTGCTGGCTCGTCGCTGACCGCCAGCTCGCCCAAGGTGAATCTGCTCGCGGGCTCGAAGTTCATGGGTCAGTCGGGCGGCCCCATGACGCTCAAGGCAGGCGCCGCCATGACCCAGGAATCGGGCGCCGCGATGCAGGTGAAGTCCGGTGCGGCCATGAAGGTCAACTCGGCCGCCGCCATGAATGTCAAATCCGGCGCGGCCATGAAGATGCACTCCGGTGCGGCAATGAGCATGAAGGCCGGCGCCGCCATTAAGGCGGATGCGAGCGGGGCCATGTCGCTCAAGGCGGGCGGCGCATTGACCGGGAAGGCATCGGTGATCAAGCTCAACTCGCCGACCAAGATCAAGGGGACCACCCTGACGGTGTCATGAGGACTGCGACCCGCGAAGAGATACTGGGCGCCGCGGCGGCGGGCGAGGGGCTCGAGGGACGGGTCCTGGCCGGTCTGGTGCTCGACGCTTGCCTGCTGCGGGGACTCAGCCTGCGGCAGACCCTGTGGATCGATGTCCTGGTCCGCGGAGCGGATCTCGGCGGCTGCGACCTGACGGGGGCGCAGCTGCGCGGCTGCCGATTCGCCGACTGCGTCCTGGACGGCGCCGAGTTGCGCGACTGCCGACTGATCGAGTGCAGCTTCGCGCGCACCTCCTGGACGGGCGGGACTTGGGCCCAGACGCTCTTGATCGCCTGCGAGGCCGACGGGCTCTCGTTGCAGGGCTTGCGGATCGAGGATGTCCAGATCTCCGCCTGCGCCCTGCGCGGCACGGCCATCGCCGCGGCGACGGTGTCCGGACTCGCCGTGGAATCCTGCACGCTCGCCGGCTCGGCCATCCTGGATGCGCGCATCGCCGGCTCCCGCTTCGGCGACTGCACCTTTCAGGACACCCGCTTCGAGTCGCTCGATCTGGAGAGCGTCCGCTTCGACGGCTGCGCATTCCCGGGTACGCGCTTTCGCGGGGTCGCCGGTGTCGCCAGCGGCTTCGACGGCTGCGCCTTTGCGGGCGCAGATCTCGCGGGGCTCGCCGCCGCCGGGTGGGATCTCGGGGCCTGCGACTTCACCGGCATCGCCGCCCTGCCCGCGAGCCTGGCCAGGAGCAGCCTGTCCGGCGCACGCCTGCACGGGCTGGACCTTTCCGGCTGCGACCTGTCGGGTGCGGACCTCTCGGAGGCCGAGCTCGGCGAGACCCGGCTTGTGGGCGCGCGCCTGTGCGGCGCACTGCTGGCCGGCGCCCGGCTCGCGCGCGCCGATCTGAGCGGCGCCGACTGCCGGGGCGCGGCCTTGACCGAGGCCGATCTCTCGGGCGCCGACCTGAGCGGCGCGGATCTGTGCGACTGCGATCTCACCCAGGCCGTGCTCCCGCTCGGCTCCCTGCCCCAGGCCAGTCTCGCCGGGGCGGACCTGTCCCTGACCCGGCTCGCCGGCATCCGGCTCGCGGGCGTCGATCTCACGGGCTGTCAGCTCGCGGGCGCGGACCTCGCCCGGGCGGTGCTCGGGGGCTGCACGCTGACCGATTCGGACTTCAGCCAGGCCAGTCTCGCCGGGGCTGATCTGCGCGACTGCCGGGGCAGCGGTGTCATCCTCTCCCAGGCGGACTGCCGTGGCGCGGACCTCTCGCGCGCGCACTTCTCGACCTCCTATCTCGACGACGCCGCCCTGGCAGGCGCCACGCTCGCCGCCGCGGTCTTCGTCGAGAGCGTACTGGACGGCGCAGACCTGCGTGAGGTGCGGCTCGCCGGCCTGGTCCTGCGCTCGTGCAGTCTGTCGCAGGCCGCACTCGACGGCGCCGACCTGTCCGGCTGCGACTTCGCCGACAGCGATTTCTCCGGTACCAGCCTGGTCGGCACGGTCTTCACCCTCTGCTGCCTCTCTGGGTGCGACTTCAGCGGCGCCCTCCTCGACGGGGCGCGGCTGGATGCCGTGCGGGCGTCCGACACCCGCTTCGAGGGCTGCCGTGCGCCCGGCGCCTCCTTCGCCGGGGCCAACCTCGCCTCGGCCGCATTCTCGGGGGCCGACCTGACCCGGGCCGACTTCACCGGCGCCAACCTGGATCAGGCGCGGCTCGACGGCGCGCGGGCCCCGGGCGCCAGCTTCCGCCGCTCCCGGCTGACCTACGCGGTGCTGACCCACCTGGACATCGCCGGCGCCGACTTCAGTCAGGCCGATCTCACCTGGGCCGATATCCACGCGGCCCAGGGCACGCTGGCATCCCGCGACGGTGCCAGGCTCGATGGGGTGCGCACCACCGACCCCGAGCGTCTGGCCGCCGAGCGCTGGAAGGCCGGAGACCCGCCGCAATGGACCTAGTCGACGACAGCGGCTTCCAGGTCGGGTGGCTCCTGACCAGCCGGGACCCGCCGACACCCTTGCTCGCGATCCTGGTCAAGGGCAGCTTCCGGCTGACCCCGGGCGGCCAGGCCGAGCGGGCACCCGAGCAGATCCCGCTCTCCGGGGATGTACCCGAGTCCGCGGACCCGGCGGCCCCCCCGCCCTATCCTTCGGATTTCGCCCCCTTCAAGCCGGCCGCCGACGTGCTGGTCACCGGCACCTGTTATGCGCCCGGGGGAGCGCCAGCCCCGGCGGTGCGCGCGGGCATTGCGATCGGGCCGATCCGCAAGAGCGTCGAGGTCTTCGGAGACCGCTACTGGACCGGCGAGGACCGCACCACCCAGCCCCGTCCATTCGAGCGGATGCGCCTGGGCTGGCGGCTGGCCTACGGCGGTCCGGGATTCGCGTACAACCCGATCGGCAAGGGCCGCGAGCCCATCCGCGGGAGCGACGCAAGCCTGGCTGTGCCGCTGCCCAATATCGAGTCGCCCGGACGGCCCATGCGCGCCCGCTCCGACGCCCCCCTGCCAGCCGGATTCGGCCCTCTCCCCGACACCTGGGCACCGCGCATCGCCCGCTTCGGCACCTACGGTGCGGACTATGTGCGCAGCCGCTGGCCCTGGTATCCGGCGGATCTGGACTGGGGTTTCTTCAACTCGGCCCCGGCGGACCAGCAGGTACAGGGCTATCTCAGGGGCGACGAGGACCTGCTCGCCGAGAACCTGAGCGCCGCAACCCCGCTCTACCGGTGCCGCCTGCCCGGACTCGCGGTGCGCGCCTGCCTGACCCGGCGTCAGGGGACGGGGCTCGCCGTGTCCGAGGTGCCCATGTGCCTGGACACGCTCTGGATCGACATGGACAGCGAGCGTCTGGTGCTGGTGTGGCGCGGCCAGGCCCAGGTGCGCGACCCGTCCTTGCGCGACATCGCCCATCTCTATGTGACCGCCGAGCCCCTGGGTGCCCCGGCAGCGACGCTTGCCGGGCGCGCCGACGCGCTCTGGGCGGCGCTGGCCAGACGCGACGACGAAGAGAACGCGGAGCTCGAGCCCGAGTCCGAGCCCGAGTCGCAGGGAGCCGGCGGGGACGACCTGGGCGAGGGCGGACCCGAGGCGGCCCTGCCGGTCGGGCCGCCCGACCCGCAGTCGCCGCCCGACCCGTCGGAGACCGCGCCCGGGGACGACCCAACGCCCCCCGACGAGTCGGTCCTCACCGAGTCGCAGGTCCTGCACCGGATCGGCGCCCGGCTGAGCCTGGCCGGCTGCGACCTCGGCGGCATGGGTCTCGCCGGGCTCGACCTGCGCGGACTGGACCTGCGGGAGGCCAATCTGGAGGATGCGAGGCTTAAGGGAGCGGACCTGTCCGGGGCCGACCTCGCGGGCGCCATCCTGGCGCGGGCCGACCTGCGCGACGCCCGCTGTATCGAGACCCGCCTGGCCGAGACGGACCTGACCGGCGCCCGTCTCGACCGCTGCGATCTCAGCGGTGCGGACCTCTCGGGTGCGGACCTCACCGGCGCCAGCCTGCGCGCCGCGCGTCTGCGCGGCGTCCAGGCCGCCGAGTCTGTCCTGGTCGGGGCGGACCTGTCGGACGCGGACTGCACCGGCGCCCGGCTGGTCGCGGCGGACCTCTGCGAGTCCAGGCTGCACCGTGCGAATATGAGCTGCGCCGACCTCACCGACGCCGCGCTGGAGCACGCCTGGGGACGCGGCCTCAAGGCCCCGGGCGCCCGCCTGCACAAGCTGCGCGCGGCCAACGCCATGCTCTGCGAGGCGGATCTGGGCTCGGTCGCCGCCCGCGAGTCGGTGTGGGAGGGCGCGCAGCTCTACGGCGCACGCTTCGCCGGGGCCGACCTCGCGGGTGCCGAGCTCTCGGGTGCCTATCTGCTCGGCGCGGGTCTCGCGGCGGCCGAGCTCGGGGGCGCCCGTCTCGACTCCGCCAACCTGCGCTCGGCGTCCATGCAGCGCTGCAACCTGCTCGATGCCTCCCTGGACGGGGCGGACCTGGGCGGGGCGGACTTGAGCGGGTCCAACCTCTACGGCGCGTCGCTGATGGATACCCGGCTCGGCGGCACCCGGCTCGCGGGGGCCAACCTCAGGCGCATCAAATCGAGACAGCCAATCCCATGATCCTCGACTCCACCGTCTATTTGGGACCGGCCCGGGTGCTCGCCGCGGCGCCGCGGCCCGGCTACGTGCGCATTGCCCCCCCGGACGGCGAGCCGCTCTGGGCCCGTCTGGCGCTGGCCGTGCCCTACAGCCCGGCGGTGGGAGACGAGATCCTCGCGATCCGCTCGCAGGGCGGGGACGCCTATGCGATCGGCCTGCTCTCGGGCACGGGGACCACGACGCTGCGGGTTCCGGGGGATCTGCACATCGAGGCGCCAGCGGGCGAGATCCGCATCGGCGCCGCGGGCAAGGTGCGCATCGACAGCGCCGACGCGCTGGAGCTCGCCGCCCCCCAGACCAGCGTCCGCGCCGCGCGCCTGAATCTGCTCGCGACCAACCTGGTGCAGCGGGTAACCAACGCATTCACCTGGGCCAGCGGACTGGTCCAGACCAAGAGCGACAGACAGCGATGCGTGACCGAGAACGGCTGGCTGGTCCGGGCGGGCCGCGCGCACATCAAGACCAAGGACAATGTCCATATCGACGGCAAAACGGTCCACCTGGGGTAAGCCATGTTTGCAGTCGCCACCACCTCCTCACAGGGACAATGCATTACCACCGGCCCCACGGATGCCTGCAAGACGCCGAGTCCCGGCGGACCCGTGCCCCTGCCCTATCCCAATATCGCCAAGACCAGCGACGGGCGCGGCTCGTCCAAGGTGAAGGTGAAATGCAAGCAGGCGCTGCGCAAGGGCGACAAGATCATGATGTCCACGGGCGACGAGGCGGGCGCGGCCATGGGACTGGTATCGAGCAAGATCAAGTCGCCGGCCGAGCTGATGCTGGGCTCGCCGACGGTCAAGGTGGAGGGCAAGATGTGGGCCCATCACACGGTACCGACCAAGCAGAACGACGGCAATATCGTCGGCATCCAGGCGACGCCTTGCTGCTGATGAAACGGATGCAGCCTTCAGGCCCGCTCGGGAGGGGTCGCCGATGGCCAGCGTAACAGTCGCCGGTGGGGCCGGCTTCGCCCCGGCCGCGGGGAGCGTGGCGGGTATGGACACCACCAAGATGCGTGCCCTGTCCAAGTCCCATCCCAATTGGAAGAAAAAAAA
>RRYU01009983.1_pt1 | contig 56759 bp, 47 predicted proteins | sample 2162651 | NCBI WGS metagenome assembly RRYU01 (sample SAMN10267283, study PRJNA491782) | microbial mat metagenome | isolation source: biomat in the production well | place: Japan: Minami-Kanto gas field, natural gas well KTG3 | collected 2017-06
AGGGACCTATTATTGTGCCGTCTGCGGCAATGCGCTTTTCCGTTCCGACTCGAAATTCGCAAGTTCGTGCGGCTGGCCCAGCTTTTTCGAGACGGTGCGTCCGGGCAGCGTCGAGTACCGGAACGACCGTTCATTCGGCATGAGGCGTACCGAGGTGCTGTGCGGCAGGTGCGGTTCCCATCTCGGCCATCTGTTCGATGACGGACCCCCGCCTACCGGCAAGCGGTTCTGCATGAATTCGATCGTTCTTGAGTTTGAACCCGACGATTCCTGGCAATAAAAAACCGGGCCTCTGGTGGTTCAGGGCCCGGTTGGTGCTGGCGGAACTATGCGTTTGTCACTTTCTGAGGTACTGGAAGCTCGGGTCGGGACGACCGACAAAGCATGAACGGGTAAAGCCATATTTTTTGATAATGGCAAAGGCTTTTCTTGCTTCGTCTTCCTTGGTATCGAAATCAAACACCCAGTGATTGCCGTCAACGATTTTCCATCTGCCGTTGATGTTTTTGACCTGGATGGTGTTCGGGTTGAAGCTCACGCAGTCCTCGCCCGGCATTCCTCCCTGGGGCGCATTGCCGGAAACAAGCATATACTGGAAGCTCGGATCGGGACGGCCGACGAAACATGAGCGGTTCATCTGGTAGTGTTTGATGATCTGAAGCGCTTTAAGCGCCTCGTCTTTTTTGCTGCCGAAATCAAACATCCAGTGGTTGCCATCGACGATTTTCCAGTTGCCGCTGATGTATTTGACCGTTGTCGTTGCCGGATTGAAGGATATGCAGTCCTCCTGAATTGCGGGAGCCGGCATCGGCATTGGCGTCAGGGGAGCGAGCGGAGCGATCTGGAACTGTCGGGTGAATGTGTGGCTGGATGTGTAGTTGGAACGGCCGCTGCTGTCGGTGAATCGGGTGAATACCTCTGCACGAACCTTGTTTTTGCCGTTTGGTCTGACGATGACGAGCGTCTGGCTGAAACTGGTGTTGAACACTGCAGAAACGACCTCGGCGGTCTGCATGAGGTTCGACGAGACTTTGGGGGCATAGGCATTAGCCATGACTTCGCCCCAGTCGCAATCTTCAGGGTGGCATTTGCCCCATGCGTGGAGTTTGAGGTCTTTCCCCTGTTGTCTGATTTCAAGTCTGGTGATGCCTCCCGTATCGGGGTCGGTGTTAGCCCAGGTGCCCGTAAACTGGTTGATGGCAGCGAAACACGCAGACTGATGCAGGAGCAGCAGCATGGCAAATGCTGCTGAAACAAGTATTTTTCTCATGTCGGTATTGAGTGGTTGGTTGAGGAGGTGGAAAAAACGACGTCTTGTTCGTCTGGTATGAGACGTCACAGTGAAAAATTAGTATACTTCCTGCTGAAAAACAATTACTTTGTCATAGCGGCAGCAACCATATTGCTTTTGAGTGGAACCTCTTAGCCTGGTGTCAGGTTCCTTTCTGCAGATAGTTTTTCCGCAATGAGACTCGACAGGAGGGGCGAGCTTGCTCAGTTTACTTGTGACCGGATTTCTTGCGTCGGCTTTTGCGCCGTTGCTCTACCGCCGTTTCAGGGAGAATTTCGGGTGGATCGCCGTGATTTTCCCTCTTTTCATGTTTGCCGGTTTCCTCTGGAACTATCCCCGTATCGCTTCGGGAGAGGTGATCCGCGAATCGCTGCTGTGGGCGCCTTCGCTCGGGGTGAATTTTTCCTTTCTGCTCGACGGTCTCAGCCTGACCTTCGCCATGATCATCACTATTGTCGGCGCAGCGGTGTTTCTTTTCGCCGGGGCCTATATGAAAGGCTATGCCGACACCGGGCGTTTTTACCTCTATATCGGGGTATTCATGACCTCTATGCTGGGACTGGTGCTGTCGGACAACATGCTGCTCATGTTTGTTTTCTGGGAGCTGACGGGTATCAGCTCGTTTCTGCTGATCGGTTTCAACCACCATGCGGCATCGTCCCGACGATCGGCTTTGCAGGCGCTTCTGGTGACCGGAGGAGGGGGACTGGCGCTGCTTGCGGGTATTCTTCTTCTCTACCAGGTGACCGGCAGTTTCGAGGTTTCGTCGTTTTACAATAAGAACGCTGTGGTTACGGCTCATCCGTTCTATCCTGCGATCGTCATACTGATTCTTGTCGGCGCATGTACCAAGTCGGCCCAGTTTCCCTTTCATTTCTGGCTGCCCGACGCAATGGAAGCTCCAACCCCGGTGAGCGCGTATCTGCATTCAGCTACGATGGTTAAAGCCGGGATATACCTGATCGCCCGCATGAACCATGAGATCGGGGGAACACCGATCTGGCAGGATACGGTGCTGGTCGTCGGGGCATTGACCATGCTCCTTGGCGCGATGCTCGCTTTCAGACAGACCGATCTCAAGAAGCTGCTCGCCTACTCGACGCTGTCGGTACTCGGGACGCTGGTGATGCTTCTCGGCATCGGTTCGCAACTGGCGATCAAGGCGTTTTTCATCTACCTTATTGCACACTCGCTCTACAAGGGAACGCTGTTCCTCGTTGCCGGATCGATCGATCATGCAACCGGCACACGCGACGTGACCAGGCTGGGGGGTCTCGGCAGGCTGATGCCTGTGACCGCAGCATCGGCCGCGCTGGCATCGTTTTCCATGATGGGCGTGATCCCGCTCGTAGGCTTTATCGGCAAGGAAACGGTTTATAAAGCCATTCTTGAACTCGAACCCTGGGGTGTACTGCTTATGGGTGCAGCGGTGATCTCGAATGCCTTTGTGGTTATGGTTACACTGCTTGTAGGGTTTCGGCCGTTCTGGGGGAAGCTGCTTCCGACGCCGAAGATTCCTCACGAAGCTCCTCTGAAAATGTTGATCGGGCCTGGTGTGCTTGCAACGCTCGGCCTGCTTTTCGGTCTTTTTCCCGACATTTTCATCGCCTCTATGCTGGAGCAGGTGGCGGCAAGTATCCTGTCGGAATCGCTGAGTCTCAAGATCGTACTCTGGCATGGCTTTAATCTGGTGCTGCTGCTGAGCTTCCTTACCCTTTTCCTCGGCGGTGCGCTCTATCTGGCACGTTTCCGGCTGACAGATCGAATGGAGGGGATGTCGCTGCCCGGATGGCTCAAACCGTCGGTATGGTATGCATCCTCTCTGCAGGGAATGCTCGCTCTGGGGCGGTTTCAGACCGCAGTGGTGCAGAACGGCTATCTGCGCAATTATATCATCGCGATTATCGCGACCGCGGTGCTTTTTGCATCGTATGCGCTCTATCAGGCTGCCGACCGCCCGGTTATCGATCCCGATTTCTCTGTTACCTTCTACGAAGCGGCTCTGGCCTTCATTATCGTCGTGTCGACAGTGATGCTTGTGACCTCTGAATCCCGGTTGAAGTCGGTTGTCGCGCTCGGGGTGCTGGGTTTTTCCATAGGGATTATTTTTGTGATTTACGGGGCGCCTGACGTTGCTCTGACCACTTTTGCGATCGAGACGCTCAACGTCGTGCTTTTCGTACTGGTGCTCTACCGGCTTCCGCGTTTCATGAAACTGTCGAACACATCGAACAGAGTTCGCGATGCGATCATCGCTCTCGGCGTCGGCGTGTTCATGACGATGATGGTGCTTTTTGCGACATCCTTCGAGCTGTCGCCGGAGGTAAAAACGTTCTTTGCTTCGGCAAGTCTGCCGGAAGGGAAGGGGCGAAACGTCGTGAACGTGATCCTCGTGGATTTCAGAGCGATCGATACACTTGGAGAGATTACCGTTCTTGCCATCGCGGCAATGGGGGTAGCTGCGCTCATGAAACTCAAACCGGACAGGAGGTCGTGAAGATGTATTCTCTCATTCTTGCCACGGCATCGCGCTATCTTCTTCTGCTTCTGCTGATTTTTTCCGTGTTTCTGTTGCTTCGAGGCCATAACGAGCCTGGTGGCGGCTTTGTCGGAGGACTGGTTGCAGCGGCGGCGTATTCGCTCTTCTTCATTGCCAACGGTATCGGGGAGGCAAAGCGGGTTCTTCGTTATGATCCGCAGGGCATCATTGCTCTCGGTCTGCTGCTTGCCGTTCTGAGTACGCTGCCGTCCCTCGTTGCAGGAGAGCCCTTCATGACGGCTCTCTGGGTCGACAGCGGGATGCCGCTTATCGGCAAGATCGGCACGCCGCTTCTGTTTGATGCCGGCGTGTACCTTCTTGTGCTCGGCATGACGCTTGCCATAATCTTTACCCTTGCAGGGGAGGATCGGAGCTCATGACCTTGCTGATGGCTCTTCTTGTCGGGGTGCTCTATGCCGCAGGCACCTATCTCATTCTGAGGCGGAGCATGGTTAAGGTCATTTTTGGCCTGATCTTTCTCGGCCATGCGGCCAACCTTATGATCTTCACCGTTGGCCGGCTGACCAAAGGGGTTCCGGCTTTTGTTCCTGAAGGAGCATCGGTTCCCCCGGCTCCTTTTGCCGATCCGCTGCCGCAGGCATTGATTCTGACTGCTATCGTGATAGGGTTCGGTGTACAGGCATTCACCATCGTGCTGTTCAAGCGGACCTATCAGACTCTTGGGACCGAGGACCTTGACGAGATGAGAAGCACCGACCAACTGCCGCCGGAGGTGAGATCATGAACCGTCTTATCATGCTGCCCGTTATCCTGCCGTTTGTTTCGGCAGTACTTATGCTTTTCTTCCGGCACAGGCCTCGAGTGCAGAGGACGATGCACATCGCCTCTTCAGCTATCCAGTGCGCCCTTGCCCTTGTCATCCTCGGCGGCGTTGTTTCCGGCGGCGTGCTTTCTCTGCAGATCGGCGGCTGGCAGGCTCCGTTCGGAATTACCTTCGTAGTCGATCTTCTTGCTTCCATCATGGTGACTGCAGCGGCGGTTACCGGTTTTACCACGGCGCTTTATGCTGTAGGGAGCATAGACCCGGAGCGGGAGCGATTCTTTTTCTATCCGCTGATGCAGATGCTTGTGATGGGTGTCAACGGGGCGTTTCTGACCGGAGATATTTTCAATCTCTACGTCTGGTTCGAGGTGATGCTGATTTCGTCATTTGTGCTGCTGGTGCTGGGCAGTCGGCCGGAGCAGCTTGAAGGGGCTATTAAATATGTCACGCTGAACCTGCTGTCGTCGGCGATATTCCTTGCCGCCGTAGGCATTCTGTACGGCCTGGCAGGGACGCTCAACATGGCCGATCTTGCCATGAGGATACCTCTGCTCGGGCATCGGGAACTGGTATCGGTTGTCGCTGTGCTCTTTACGATCACCTTCGGCGTGAAAGCTGCCCTTTTCCCGCTGTTTTTCTGGCTGCCGGCTTCGTACCATACGCCTCCGGTTGCGGTGTCCTCCATTTTTGCCGGCCTGCTCACCAAAGTCGGCGTTTATGCCATCATGCGTTTTTTTACCACGATCTTCGCTTATGAGGATACCTCGTTCATTCAGTATTTTCTGCTCGCAGCGTCTGGGTTGACAATGGTTTCCGGGGTGCTTGGCGCGGTCGTGCAGTACGATGTGCGCAAACTGCTCTCCTTTCATATCATCAGTCAGATCGGTTACATGATTTTTGCCATAGCGATCCAGTCGCCTCTCGGCATAGCGGGAGGGCTGTTCTACATGCTGCACAATATCGCTGCGAAAACCAATCTTTTCTATATCAGCGGTATCATCCGCCGTCTCAGGGGTTCGTACAACCTGCGTGAGATCGGGGGAATCTACCGTTACTATCCTCTTTTCGGCCTGCTTTTCCTTGTTCCCGCACTGGGACTTGCCGGCATTCCTCCTTTATCGGGCTTCTGGGCAAAGCTGGTCGTTATCAGGGCCGGGCTCGAGGCCGGCCACTATCTCCTTGCGGGAGTTGCTCTTATCGTGAGCATGCTGACGCTGTTTTCCATGATCAAGATCTGGAACGAGGCGTTTTTGAAAGACGATCCGCACGGCAGCAGTCATAACAGCGGGGCGGAGTACCATGGGCAGAGCTTTTTCAGGAAGGTGATGATGGTTGCTCCAGCGGTGATACTGGGGATCTTTACCGTGGTGTCGGGACTCTGGTTCGAACCGTTTTTCGCTCTTGCAGGACGGGCTGCAGAGGAGCTGCTCGATCCGGCGATCTATATTCAATCGGTCATGGGAGTTCGGCTATGAACCTCTTTCTGCTCAACATTCTTCTGGCTATTGCCTGGATGCTTCTTGCCGGCCGGGTGAGCGCGACAACGTTTATCGCCGGGCTGATCGTCGGCTACCTCCTTCTCTGGCTGTCGCGCGCTGTCTGGGGTGAAACCCGCTATTTTTCTAAAATTCCGCTTGTTGCCATGTTTGTGCTCTACTTTTTACGCGAACTGCTGGTCGCGAACCTGAAAGTTGCGTTTGACATCATTACGCCGAAAGATTATATGGAGCCGGGGATTATTGCCGTTCCCCTCGATGTGAAAAGCGATATCGAGATTACGCTCTTCGCCAATCTTGTCACGCTGACGCCCGGAACCCTCAGTCTGGACGTCTCGCCTGACCGGCAGACCCTCTACGTGCACGCCCTCTACGTGAAAGATGCCGACCGGTTCCGACGGGAACTCAAAAACGGACTTGAAAAACGATTGATCGAGGTGATGCGATGAGCTTTATCGAGTGGTCTGTCCAGGTTTCAGTGATCGCTATCGGGTTGTCGATCCTGATTATTTTTCTGCGGCTGGCGATCGGGCCGGCAATCGAGGACCGTATTGTCGCGCTTGATCTTCTTTCGGCCAACGCGATCGCCTTCATCGCCGTTTATTCGATTCAGAAGAATACCACCACCTTTCTCGATGTCGGCATCATTGTTGCGTTGCTGGCATTTCTCGGGACGGTGGCATTCGCATTTTATCTTGGAAGGAGGGAAAAGCCATGACCGATGTGATCAGTGGAAGTCTGCTGCTTCTCGGTAGCCTGTTTATTCTGCTTTCTGCTGTCGGGATTCTGAAAATGCCGGACCTCTATACCCGTATGTCTGCAACCACCAAAGCATCGACGCTCGGTATCGGCCTGGTGCTTGCCGGAACGGTTGTCTACTGGCAGGATTTCGGCATCGCGTCAAGGGCTGTAGCTATTATCCTGTTTCTGTTTCTCACCGCTCCCGTTGCGGCGCATATCATCGGTCGTGCAGCCTACTTCGGCGGCGTGCCGTTGTGGGAAAAAACCCGCATTGACGAGTTGAAGCAGGCAAAGAAAGATGGCGGCTCTTTTTGATTGCTTCGGTGAGAGGGTCACGTGTTTTTTTCGAGAAGCACGGCGAGCCAGCCCTGGGCAGTTGTTCCGTCGCTTCCTCCCAAACCGTTGACAGAGACGATTTTCCATCCCTCCGACAGCTCCTGCTGCAGGTGTTCTTCGGCGGTTCCGTGCCGGTCAGCGTACACGCCGGACTGTTTCGGCCTGCCGTATGCGGTGTTGTCCAGGTAAATCGTTACGAGTTTCTGCATGGCTGTTTTGTATGTCCTGACATCAGAATTTCACCCGCGGTTGCCGCCGGGGAGAAGAGCTGTTTCAATATAACCTCCTCCGGCCGATTGCGAAAGGTGATGGCCGGGGAAGTTCTGTTTTCCGGTTCCGATCTTATGGCGTTCCGGTGATATCCTCCAGCGAGTAGTACTGGAAGGTCCTGTCATCGGACATGGCGACGAAAATGCCTTTGGGGAATCGGGGCAGGCGGAGTTCGGAGGATGCTTCGATGCCGTCGGTTTCCATCGCGCCTGTTTTGACGATCCCTGCCAGTTTGTGGCGGACCTGTTTGCCCGCATTGCAACCGTTTCTCGAATAGATGTGGAGTTCTCCTGCACCCTGATCGGATACGATGATCCAGCCGCCGTCCCTGCTCTCGGGCACGACGGCGATGCCTTCATGGTCGCGCGTTATTCCTTCGGTCGCGAAGATCCCGCGTTCGGTGTTCGCATCAGGATGTTCAGGGTCGGCGTGATATACCCTGACGCCAAAACCCTCATCGGAGTAGTAGACGCAGCCGTTCGGGTTGTCTACGGCTACGGCTTCGATCTCTTTCTTTCCGCTCCATGCTCCGAATGCGCGTACTTTCGTCGCGTTGATTTTTCCGCTGCCGTCATCCCCGATGCGGTACTGCCAGAGATAGCTTCCGTCCTGAGGTCCCTGTTTTCTGCTGACGATGACAAACATGGCTTTGTCGGATGGCCTGGTATAGATGGCGATGCCCATGGGGGAAGCCAGTGTTTCTCCTTCAAAGACAGGGATTCCGCCACCGTCGATCGGCGTCATGTCCGGAAGGGAGAATACCCGGATTTTTGAGGTAAGCCGTTCGGTGACGACTGCGATATCGACCGGTTTTCCGTTCAGCATCAGTCCGTAGCCGACATCGATATTGTTCGGCCGGGCAATGCCCCGGACCGTTTTGTCGTTCAGAATCCGTCCTTCAAGGTCGAAAACGTAGATTCCCCCGTTTTCATTCTTGTCGGTTCCGAGGACAAGGCTTTTCGACGGATCGTCGCGGTTGATCCAGATTGCAGGATCGTCGCTGTCGTGCGGTACCGGTTCGGTGATCACCACAGGGTTGACTCTGCGAGGGTTTTGCTGCTCCCTGCAGCCGGGAAGGGAGATCGCCGCGACCAATACCGCGATCATGTATGTCAGGGTTCTGTTTTTCATGATTGATTATCCATGATAGAAGATAAAAAAGGCTGAACGCCGGAATGCGCTCAGCCCTGCAGTTATGCTTTGAGCTGCCTGTATTGTTTACCAGTCTGCCTTGATGCCGACAAGGAACTTTCTGTCGTAGTATTCATCCTGGGCAACATACTCTTCGCTGCCCTGATAGAAGCGCATTGGTTCGTTGGTCAGGTTGCTGACCTCGAAATACAGCTGCACAATGTCGCTGAGACGGTATCCTCCGTTCAGGTCGAGGTGGAAGGCGTCGTCATAGTACCGGTCTTCCCACTCCTCTTCGCCGATCGCCCCCTCTTCAGAGTCGATGAAGTCGCTGTGGTAGTTGGCCGACAGGCGTATGTTGAAGGGGCCTTTTTCATAGGCGACCGACCCGTTTGCCGTGTGTTTCGGGCTGCCGGGCAGCGGGAGGTCGTCGCCTTCACGTCCTTCTATGTTGAAGTTGTCGATTTCGGAGTGCGTGTAGGTGTAGTTCAGATACAAGCCGAGACCGGGGATAAAGGGAAGCTGGAACTGTGCCGCGGCTTCGATGCCGGTGAGGGTGCCGTCTCCGGCATTGACCGGCTGATAGATTTCATCGTCGCCGTCAGTGGTTTTCTTGGTCACGATGAAATCGCTTACCGATTTGTAAAAGACGCCGCCTGAAATGATGCCGATATCGCTCAGATAGTGTTCGATCATGAGGTCGACGTTTTTCGAGAGGGTCGGCTCAAGATCGGGATTGCCGTAATAGTATTCATTATCGTCTATTATCGTATACGGCGCAAGGTCGAAGTAGTTCGGTCTTGCCAGCGAGTGCGTATAGGCAAGCTTGATGTTGGTCATGTCATCGAGCTTGTGGCGCAGATGGATGTAGGGCAGGACATTGGTATAGTCCGACGGGCTGCCGGATACTTTTGTCAGGATATCATCGTCGGCATCGTACTGATAGGCGTCATACTCGTTTCGGGTGTGTTCGAGTCTTGCACCTCCAAGCAGCGTTGCCTTGTCTGTCAGCTCCCAGGTTCCCATAAGATAGGCAGCCTTGATCTGCTCTTGAGCATCAAAGTTGCCGGCAAGCTCCTCCAGAACCTCTGTTTTTTCGAATGCATCGGATGAAAGATCGAGATCGCTGAGGAATTCATTCGAGACAAACGTTCCTGCTTCATACTTGTCGTCCGGTAGAAAATCCTCTTTGGTCATATCCTCGAGGCCTGAATAGACCTGGTCAGGAAACGCTTCTTCATCAACAGGCTCATACTCGTAGAACTCGTTGTCGCGTTTCTTCTGCTTGTCGCGGATCTTGCCTCCGAACTTCAGGGTGAAGCTATCTGAGACATCGTAGGTGAAGTTCAGGGCGAAGTTCTTGTCGATGTCTTCGGTATACTGATGTTCTTCGGTCAGTTCGTCCAGTTCCCAAAGGCCGTTGTCCGAGATACCGCCGGCAATGGCTGCGGGAAGCGAGATGAAGGGCTTTGAGGGGTCGGTGGTGTCGATAGTGATATCGGCGATATCCGCATTGGTTTTCAGGGCAAGGTATCGCTCGTTCGGCCTGTCTTCGGAGGCTTTCGAGTAGGCGGCCTGCCAGTCCATATCGAGCTTGCCGAAATCGTGTTCTCCGCCAAGCGCGAAGGACATCATCTGCTGATCTTCGAGACGCGCGTCCTCGTTCGTACCACCCTTGGTCTCGCGGACTATTTCGATTTCATCTTCAAGCAGGTCTTTGTAGCTCGTCCTGAAGCGGTTTTCGTAGTCGTTGCGCCAGTTGTAGATGCCGGTGAACTTCAGCACGTGGTTTTCGTTGAAACGGTAATCAAGCGCGCCGGAAAAGCTGCGGCGGATGCGGCGGACGTCGTAGGTTCGTTCCTGAAACTCGTCCAGCACGATGTCAGCGTCCTCTTTTTTCCATTCCGCTTCGATATCGTCCGAACCGAAGTCGTTATCGTCATACGATGCGCTGAGGAGCACGCCGAGCTTGTCGTCCATGAACCGGTTGCCGTAGGTTCCGCCGAACTGGTAGCGGGCGCCGCCTGTTTGTTCGAGCATGTTCCATCCTCCTCCCGCGTTAACTGAAAAGCGTTCTTCGGTAGGGACTTTGGTGACGAGGTTGATCGATCCGCCGATTGCGTCGGCGTCCATATCCGGTGTGAGCGCTTTGGTTACTTCGATAGTCTGGACCATGTCGGCAGGGATAAGGTCAAGCTGGATTGTGCGGTTTTCTGCTTCGGCAGAAGGAATCCGTTCGCCGTTGACCGTAACCGAGTTGAAGCGGGGCTCCGTTCCGCGAATGTGTCCGAAGCGGGCTTCTCCCTGGTCGCTGAAGACACTGATGCCCGGAATGCGCTTGAGCGCATCTCCCACGTTCGAGTCCGGGAACTTGCCGATCTGGTCAGCGGCGACGACATTGGTGACGTTGAGATCGTTTTTCTGCTGGTTGAGGGCTTTTGCCTGGCCTTTGAGCATTTCCCCGATAATCGTAATCTCCCTGCTTACCACGATGCCGGGTTTGAGCCGGATCGAGAGTTTTGCGTTCCCTTCAGCGGAGAACGCCACGGAGATTTCTTCCTGCATGTAGCCAAGATAGGATGCTACAACAACGGGGTTCTCCGTTGAGACGTTTTCCAGTCTGAATCGGCCATCCTGGCCGGTAACGGCGCCCTGTGAAGAGCCTTTGATTGAGATGGTGGCTGCGGGAAGCGGCAGACCGTCGGCGTCATCGACGACAATGCCGGTGATCGTCGCCGCTTCAGCCGCTTCTGCGGGAAGCAGAATCGACAGGCTGTTGATCATCAGCGTCGAGACACAGGTGACCAACAGCAGAAACGAGTATTTCATGATGGGCTTGTTTTGGTTGTGGAACCTCTGGTTCAGGTACAGGATTTGCTGCGCTGGAAGATTATCTGTTTTATGGTTTACGGGAAACAGGGTAGTGAAACAATCCTGTAAAAGGTCTGTCACGGAATGGTGAAGTGACGTGGTCCTGAGGTGACGCGGGTTGAGAGAGGGCGGGGCAGGATGTCAGGAGCGGTCTGTTGAACAGGTGTTTTTCGGGGAAGTTGTTACATTGAGTATGGAAAGGGTATCAGGCGATAGATTTAACCTCAACGATAAGGAGCTCCGTCCAATGGCAGGAAAAAAGACGAGCCTGTTGCAGGAGATGAAAAAGACCTTTTTTCTGCACGCGATCGCAGCGCATTTCAGCAACGGGCTTATTCCTGTTGCCGTACTTTACCTTCTTCTGACTCTTCCCGGGGGAGATCCCTATTTCGAGCATACCGTCGAGCATCTGATCATCATCTCTCTCATGGCGATCCCTGTTTCCTTTGTATCGGGCCTTTACGACTGGAAAACAAAATACAAGGCAGCGAAAGGGCCTGTATTTCTTAAAAAAATCCGGTTGTCCATTGTGCTGTTTGTGCTGGCCGGTATGACGGTCTCCATTCGCATCGGTATCCCTGATGTGATGTATCAGGCAGGAATGATGCACTGGCTCTATATCGTGATGCTTCTTGCCATGCTTCCTGTCGTGACCCTGCTCGGCCACTACGGTGGAAAGCTCGCATCCGCTTCAAGACAGGCTGCGGCGCGGCGAAAGTGACGTTGGAGCTGATCCTGTCGAAAGGGCCGGTACACTATCGCGATACCGGCCCGTCGGATATGATTTTAATGATAGATGACGAAGCCTCCCGGGGGAACAGTGACGGCAATCGCGAGGCCGTTTCGCGCTTCCACCCCGGTTGTTTCTCCTTCCTGTTCACCGTCTGAACTGAACAGACAGGTCATGGTGTCGCCTGAGCGGTGCAGCGAACTGTCCACGGTTGCCCGGAGCGTCAGGGAACGAAGAGGATCCGTGTTGCATGCGCACAGGTACTCCTGATCTGCGAAGATTCGTGACCATGCGACGATCCAGCGCAGTTCGCCGCCGATAGGCTGAGGATAGTGAAAGTCGTTGTCGTCTCCTGAGGCCGAAACGGCCCGGAGATACTGGCGTCCGCGTCTCAGCGCAATGTGCTTCGATCGCAGTTCTGTCAGCCGGCTGATGAAGCGGTAGATGTCATGGGATTCGTTGAAAAAGTGGCGTCCTGTGCTCTGCAGCGACCCGAACGGTCCTCCGAACATGCATTCGCGCAGGAAGACGTCGCTGTAGGAGTCGTCTCCTTCGCGGTGGTCGGCGCCGTCGAATGCCTGTTCGGTTCCGTAGTAGAGACACGCAATGCCCATGGTCGTCAGGTTGAGCCCGAGTGCTGCGGGGAGCAGTGTGTAGCTCTCTTCTCCCTGGCCGCAGAAACGGAATTTGTGCCGCACGCCCACCTGGTCGTGATCGTCGAACATGGTCACGATGTGATTTGCATACCACTGATGGCTGTTTTTGCTGTCCTGAAGGCTGTTGCGGAAGATATCGAAGTACCCTTCCTGGCCCGGGGTTTCAGGGTTGCCGGGGCTGCGCCGGCCTTTTGCGAGAAATTCGAGCTTGTCGGGTACGTCGTTGATGCCGAGGGCAGCATCGAGGCCTGTGGTTTCAAGCGTTTCGAAGGCAAGCGCCCTTCCTCCCGTGATTTCTCCAATAACGGCAAAATTTTCCTTGCCGATTGATTGGGCGAATTCATGAATCGCATTGACAAAAAGGCGTACCGCACCCGGTTCCATGTGCTTGACGGTGTCAAGGCGGTAGCCGTCGATGTCGGCGTAGGCGATCCAGAACCGGTAGATTTTGATCAGGTGATTCAGGGTTTCTGCGGGAGAAAAGCCGCTGATCCGTCTGCGGATATCCCATCCTGCAGCGGGATCGTTGATTCCGTCACCGAGCCGGAGGTCCTTGAGGGAAAGGAAATCGCCGTTGACATAGTCGGGAAAACCGTCCCAGTTGCCGATTTCCCCCTGCCTCCGCCAGTTTTCGGCTCCCTGCAGTTCTGCCGGCCAGATTGCGCCGTCCGGCCAGATTTCCGCCTCTTCCTCAGCGGTTGCCTCCCTGAAGGGAATGCTTCCGGCTTCGCCGCTGAAGCGGCGGAACCCCTGCACGGGAAATACCGTTCCGTTATCGTAATGGCGGCGTTCGTTGCCTCTATAGGCAAAGACGTCTCCGGCATGGTTGACAATGATATCGAGAATCACGCGTATGCCTTCGGCGTGCGCCGCCTGCACGAGTTCTCTGAGCTCCTGCCTGGTTCCGAAATGCGGATCGACGTCAAGAAAGTTCTGTATGCCGTATCCGTGATAGTCGTTGCTGCCGGTGACCTGCTTGAAGACCGGACTGATCCACAGTGCGGTTATGCCCAGTCGTTTCAGGTAGCCGAGTTTGTCGCGCAGACCTGCCAGGGTCCCGCCGCACCAGCCTTTTCCTGATTCGAACCACTCCTGCCGCGGCGCGCGTCCGGCATCTCTTTCGAGGTTGAAAAGCGGTGTTGACCGTCCGGTTGCGTCGGCACCGATGGCTGTGCCATGAACATCAGCGAATCCGTCATACTCCTGTGCATCAGAAAACCTGTCGAGAAACAGGAAATAGAGGACTTCATCATCCCATGAGACGGGCGAGGGGTGGAAGGTTCTCCCGATGCACAGTGCAGCGAGATCTATCCGGTCAAGGCGTTGTTCGATGCTATGGTGAGGGTTTGCGTGTTCGTTCATAAGAATCGGGGATTATGGTGAATGAGTCGGAAAAAATACGTAATTTTTATGTTCTTCCGGTTACAAATTTGTGAAAACCTGGCGGGCTGCAAAAAATACGTTCCGGAAGAAAACAGCATAATTGCCTATATTGTATAGAGTTGTTTCGAAATGAAATTGTCTTGCACCGCAGGACTGGTGCGGCAACAACGTCACGGCAATGATCATAAGCTATACGTCAGCCTTTCCTGGAAGGATCCTGTCGTCTTTCAGCAGCATTCTTCTCGCTCTGCTTGTCGTAGCGACTGCAGGTTGCCGGAGCCGTTACGACGAGCTCGATACATCGGTCTACCAGTATCGGGATACCAGAAACCTGGTTACGTTTGTCTATGACGCCAAGCTTGTCCTTGAACAGGAAGGCCTTGCGAGTCTCGATTATTTCCGTGCGAATTACGATCGCTATTCGACTCCCGACCACTACCTTTACATCTACGATCTTCAGGCCAATAATCTCTACCATGCCGGCATGCCGTCTCTGGAAGGAAGAAACCTTCTCGATGTGACCGATATCAACGGGAAAAGAATTTCCCGTCTGATTCTTGAAGCCCTAGAGGATCCTGAAAATCCCCATGCGTGGGTGCATTACTCCTGGTGGGCGCCGGGCAGCTTCTATCCGGTTCCCAAATCATCATGTCATTTCAGGGTTACGACGCCCGATGGAAAAGAGCTCTATGTTGGGGCCGGTATGGACTATCCTCATGAAGAGAAAGAGTTTATCAGGATCATTGTTGACGTGGCGGTACGTCTTGTCCGGGATAAAGGAGCAGAGGCAATTTCTGTCATGTCGGATCGCTTGTCTCCCTATAACTATCGCGATGTGCGTGTGTTTGCCTTCCATGCCGACGGGGAACTGCTGATATCTCCCGTCGTGCAGGACAGTCTTCTGCAGATCCGTCTTTTCGAGTGTACCGACGAAGTCGGGCACCATCCGTTTGCCAATGCCGTCAGGCGTCTTGCGTCACAGGACAGGGTGTGGGAGGTGTTTATGGTCAAAAACCGTTATCAGCGGGAGCTGGTGAAAAAATGTATGTATCTGCGGAAAACGGAGCTGTCCGGCAGGCCTCTCTATATCGGTGCGATTACCGATCTGCCGCAGCCACCTTAGATGATAGAGGAGCGCGCTATGACGAATAAAACTCGGTCTCTCGAGTATGGTTTCAACGATCTGCCCCCGGCAGGGCATCTGATTATCCTTTCCCTTCAGCATGTTCTGCTGATGTTCGTGTCTGTGGGGCTGCCGATCATTTTTGTTGGTCAGATCAATGAGTCGACCCAGTTCGCCGCTACGCTGGTAACGCTGTCGATGCTCGCTGCAGGGATCGGTTCAATTATCCAGTCTGCCGGCCTGCCGTTTATCGGTTCAGGCTATCTCTGCCCGAATGTCTGCGGGCCATCCTATCTCAGTCTTTCGCTTTCGGCGGCATGGGCCGGCGGCATTCCTCTCATGCGCGGGATGATCGTTGTTGCCGGTCTGGTGGAAATGCTTCTCGCGCCACTGGTGCATAAGCTGAAGCAGGTTTTTCCGACCTTCATCGTCGGTCTTGTGGTGGCGATGGTCGGCGTGAGCGTGATCAAGATGTCGGTGACGTCGCTTTTCGGTCTGGAGTTCAGGGGTGATGCCGTGCGCAGCGCTGACATTGTCATCGGGATGGTGACGCTGCTTGTCATGGTTCTCTGCAATATCTGGGGCAGCGGTTTCATCCGGATCTACTGTCTTCTTATCGGTATGCTTTCGGGGTGGGCCCTGGCGGTGGTGCTGGTGCCCGAGTACGGCCACAATCTGGCGGTCGTCAGGCACAGTCCGGTTTTCGCGCTGCCTTCCATAGGTCCGGAGTTCCGCCAGATCAGTTTCCGGATGGATATGGTGATTCCTTTCATGGTGATTGCTGTGAGCGGTTCGCTCAAGTCGTTCGGCAATTTGCTTGCCGCACAGAAACTATCGGAGCCTGAGCTTGAAGCGGTCAATTTTACCCCGATCCGCAAAGGGCTTCTCGCAGACGGGTTTTCTACCGCGCTTGCCGGATTGCTCGGAGGAATGGCTGTCGATACATCATCGAGCAATATCGGGCTTGCCGGCAGCACGAAAGTGCTCAGTCGCTGGATCAGTGTTGCTGCCGGGGGAATTTTTATCGTGCTGGCATTCTGTCCGAAGATTACCGTTGCGCTGTCGCTGATGCCCAAGCCTGTACTCGGTGCATCGATCATTTTCGCAGGGTGCTTCATGATCTGTACCGGGTTTCAGGAGATGTTCAGCGAAGCGTGGGATGCCAGGAAAACCTTTTCTGCTGGAATTGCGCTCTTTTTCGGGCTGAGTACGGCATTTCTGCCGGGACTCTATGCCAGGGCGCCTGAACTGATCAAGACGTTTTTTACCGATCCGCTGCCCACCACGACTATTCTTGCCGTTCTTCTGAACCTGCTGTTCAATCTCGACAGGATGTATGCCGGGCTTGTCAGGCGTTTCAGGACGTCCTGAAACGCCGCCGCATGCGATGATTCCGGATCAGCCTTTCCAGAATGAGGGATAGAACATCACCAGGACGGAGAACATTTCGAGACGACCGGTAAGCATGTTGAACGACAAAAACCACTTGCCGAAGTCCGATATGTGCGCAAAGGTATGCGTCGGTCCGACATCGCCGAAACCCGGACCGATGTTGAACAGGGCGGCGATGACTGCGCTCATCGAACTGAAGAGGTCCATATCGTCGCTGAGCGTCATGACGGCGCTGCCGATGAAGACCATGAAGATGTTGATGATGAAGTAGCTGACTGCAAGGGTGATGACCGGCTGTTCGGCAATTCGTCCGTTGATTCTTACCGGCACGACAGCCATAGGCTGCATGAATTTTTTGCCTGTGGCATAGAGGTATTTTGCAATGATTTCATAGTGCACCACCTTGATGCCGCTGGTTGTCGATCCGGCACATGCGCCGATAAAGCAGACAATCATGATGAGCATTTGCGCTGCCGCCGGCCAGAGTTCGTAATCCGTCGTGGTAAAGCCGGTTGTGGTCAGGATTGAGACGATCTGGAATGTTGCGAAACGTGCCGATTCCCCGATAGTGTCGTACTGCGGAGAGGCCAAGAGCAGCAGCGTCGTCAGGAGACAGAAAAAAAGAACGAATCCGCTATACCACCTGAATTCCGTATTCTGCCTGACCGGTTCCCAGTCACGTTTGAGAATCTGATAATGCAGCATGAACGTCATGCCTCCGAGAAGCATGAAGACCGTGGTGATCCAGTCGATCCATGCGTTGTTGAAGTAGCCCAGACCGCTGTTTTTTGTGGAGTAGCCCGATGTCGATACCGTGCCGAATGCATGGCAGAGCGAGTCAAAAAGGGGCATGCCGGCGATCCACATGAGGAGCGATTGTATGAGGATAAGGGCGAGGTAGATGCCCCAGAGCCATATCGCAGCTTCTTTGACGCGGGGAAGAAATTTTTCCCCTGTGATGACCTGACCGGGGTCTGCTTCGGCTTTATAGAGCTGCATGCCGCCTATTCCCAGAAGGGGCAGGATAATGATGGTGACCATGATGAACCCCATACCTCCTATCAGGTGGGTCATGCTGCGCCAGAAGAGCAGTCCGTGCGGAAGCGCTTCGATATCATCGAGAATGGTCGCTCCTGTGGTCGTATAGCCCGACATCATCTCGAAGAACGCATCGGTGAATGACGGGATGGAGCCGTGAATCATGAACGGCAGTGCCGAGATGGCCGATACCATGATCCAGCCGAACGAGACGATAAAGAATCCATCACGGATCGTCAGGTCCCGGTGACGACGGAACAGCAACCGGACCGGCAGGCCTGTAAGGATGGCGACCGCTATAGAAAGAATGAACGACAGGGCGTCTCCTTCGTTATAGATCAGGGCGCATGTCAGCGGTATCAGCATGGTGCTGCCGATAAACATGAGCAGCGTTCCAAGAACGTTGGCAATGGCGGGATAGTTCATACAGGTATGGTTCTCAACACGGGATCTTACTGAAAGAGTTTCTGTGCGTCTTTCAGGCTTTTTGTCGCTGAAACAACAATTGCGCGTTCATGTGGTTCGATAAGGGTGTCGTCATCGGTCAGGATGCAGGTGCCTTCGGTGATGATGCCTGCAACCAGGATGCCTTTATCCTGAAGCATCGAGCGGAGTTTGCCAAGGCGTTTTTTCGTGATCGGTGAATGCTCGGCGGCAACCAGTTCAATGACCTCTGCGTCGACGCCATGCAGATGGGCCACCGACAGCAGTTCTCCTATGCGAATAAATTTCATGATTTCATTGGCCGCTGAAATTTTCATGTTCAGGGCGATATCGAGTCCGATGGTCGAGGCGAGTACCAGATAGTCCTCTTTTTTGACCAGTGCGATGGTTTTGCCTTCCTTGCCGGAGGGATCGATGTTGGTTCTGTTCATGATATGTTTGGCAAGGAGACAGCTGATGATATTGGTTTCGTTGTTGCCGGTGGTGGCGATGAAAATATCCATTTCCATCAGTCCTCCGAGGACCATCACGTTGACATCGGTGCCGTCGCCATGCAGGACATCGGTATTTTTCAGCGACAGGGCCAGCTCTTCGGCATGCTGCTGGTCGGACTCGATCAGGTTGATTCGGACGGTTTTTCCAAGCAGTTCGGCAACGCGTGCTCCGACCATGCCTCCTCCGACGATCATGACCCGCTGAATGGTCTGCTCCCGTATTCCCATGAGCTGCATGAGGTGTGAAAGATATGCTGCATTGACCATGATGAATACCTGATCGTTGGGCAGAATGGCGTCGTCGTCTCCGGGAATGATGGTATTGATACCGCGTGCGATTGCTACGATCCTGAATGGAAAGTCGCTGTGCAGCAGTTTTATTTCACGAACGGTTCTGTCGGCGATAGGGCATGCGGTATTGACGCGAAGCGCGCAGACTTTCATGGTTCCTTCGCCGATATCAATGACATCGTTTCCCGCCGAGCGCATCACGAGACGCGCTATTTCGCGTGCAATGAGCTCTTCGGGGTGAATGACAAGATCGATCTTGAAATCGTTCTTGTTCAGAAACGAGTTGTCATAGCAGTAATCGGGAGATCGGACACGGGCAATTTTTCGCGCAATGCCGAAACGGTCGGCAATTACGGACGCAATCATATTGACTGAATCCTGGTCCGTTACGGCGATCATCAGGTCCATGCTTTCTGCCTGGGCCCGTTTCCAGCTCGATAGCTCCATGGCGTTGCCATCTATGATCTTGGCGTCGAGTTTGTCGTTTGCTGCTCCGATGAGCTGCTGGCTCGATTCGATGATGGTGACGCCGTAGCCTTCCTGTACGAGACGCCTGGCAAGGTGAAAGCCGACCCCGCCAATGCCGATAATGAGAATATTCCTGACGCCCATGCGCAATAACTCCGGAATCACGAGAAAAAAAACGGTCAGGATGCCGCCTTTAATTAATAGGGTAATCTAAAAAAATATATCTCAACATGACAGGCTATCTCTGCTTCCGTTTTTATGGAATTCCCTGGAACTCGCGCTGTTGCCAGCCGGGATGTTGTCTCGATAATGAGCGGATGATCTGGCAGACAATGTTGTTTTCGTTGCGGGGGCCGAATCCTCTCTGGGTGAAGATCTCATTGTCATTGATTTCAAAGACGTCTCTGAAATGGAAGTGATTGAACACAGAGAGGTATTGTTCCGTCCAGCGTCGTCCGCAATGGGTATAGTGTTTCAGCGGATCGAGATAGTTGACCGGGCGAAGGATGTAGGAGCCTCTCATTTCCTCTGCCGGCTCGCCTTCCATGGCCGGGGGACCGGCAACAACGTAGGCCCGGCTCATCGGATCGATCCATTGTCCGTTTTCCAGCAGGATCTCTCTGGTGGTAAAACCGAAATTGATCTGGTCGGGATCGTCCGGATTATCGAGCCCGCCCATAATAGAGACTCTTTCCGCGGCGCTTTCCTCCCAGGAGATGGTCATCTCTGCCGGCCTTCCGCTGCATCGCATGTCTATGGTTTTCGAGTGTGACGATCTCCATGCCGATGCTCTGACCATTGCAAGAACGCTGCCCCGGAGCGATCCTCCGTATTGTGCTGCCAGAGCGGCTTCTTCGGGAAATGCCCGGTCTTTGGGTATTTCGACGAGCGTCGCCCATGCCCACTCGACGACCGTATTGTCCGAAGGTTCGAGAAATGCTTTCAGCGTAATGTGATAGTAGGTTTCTGCCAGGCCATTGCTGAACGACAGGCAGAAGATGGCGAGAAGTGCTGACAATTTCAGCAGGTGATTACGGAGAGTGGTCATGGTCGCTTCCTCTGTTTTCCGTGAGAACCGGCTTTTTTCCAAGCTACGTTTTTTTGTCGACATCCGCTCCTGACGCCGATGAAGGTGTTGTCTTCGGGCGGCGGGTACATTATCTTCCGTGCAGAAGAATTTTTGCAAACAGGAAGACTATGCCGTGAGAACGATACTGATACTTTTCGCTCATCCTGCGTTTGAAAAATCGCGCGTAAACCGCCAGCTGATCAGGGGCATCGATACCCTTGAAGGAGTGACCTTTCATGATCTGTATCAACGTTATCCCGAAATGGATATCGATACCGGGTTTGAACGTGCTTTGATCGAGCGCCATGATATTGTGCTTTTGCAGTATCCTTTTTATCTGTTCGGTATGCCCGCCCTCCTGAAAGAGTGGATGGACCTTGTCCTGGTCCATGGCTGGGCATTCGGGAGCAGCGGAAAAGCACTGGCCGGCAAATACTTCGGTACGGTGATTACGACCGGAGGCAGCAAGGCGTCATACAGCAGGGAGGGCTATAATCGTTTCAGTATCCGCGAACTGGTCTGCCCTCTGGAGCAGGTTGCCCATCTCTGCCGGATGCAGTTTCTCCCGCCATTTGTCGTTCATGGCACCAATGCGATACATCCGCAGGAGATCGAGACTGCCTGCTCGACATTCCGTGCTTTGCTCGGACTTCTTGGCAGTGAGTCGTTTGATCTTCAGCAGCTGAATGGCATGGATTATCTCAATCAATACCCTTTACCGGAGAGGAGCATCTGATATGCATGACGGAGGATTCTTTTTTCAGGCATTTGTCTATCTCTCGGCAGCGGTCGTTTCGGTGCCGCTGGCCAAGAAACTCGGGCTCGGGTCCGTACTTGGCTACCTGATTGCCGGTATTGTCATCGGGCCGTTTGTGCTCGGGTTCATCGGCGAAGAGGGGCAGAACGTCATGGAGTTCGCGGAGTTCGGGATCATCATGATGCTGTTTCTTATCGGACTTGAGCTTCAGCCGCAGATGATCTGGAAGCTTAAAGGGCCTATTCTCGGTATGGGCGGGCTGCAGGTTGCTGTGACCGCGCTGCTGGTGCTTGCAGGAGGAATGCTGTTCGGTCTTGAATGGAAGACCGGGCTTGCCCTCGGTCTCGTTCTTGCGCTATCGTCTACGGCTATCGTGCTGCAGACCCTGCATGAGAAGGGGCTGATGAAGACCGACGGGGGACAGAACTCGTTTTCCGTCCTTCTTTTTCAGGATATTGCCATTATTCCCATTCTTGCAGTTCTGCCGCTCCTTGCCGCAGGCCATAGCGTCGGCGAAACCGTTCACGCCGGAGACGGCCATGATGCGCCCTTGACCTGGGTCGAGGGCCTGCCGATCTGGGGACAGACCGTTGCCGTTCTTGGCGTCGTGCTCGGCATCGTCATAGCCGGCAAGTATCTGATCAATCCTGCGTTCCGGCTGATCGCGCGTACCAGGCTGCGCGAATTGTTTACTGCCGCTGCACTGCTTCTGGTGATCGCGATTACCATTCTTATGGTGAAGGTCGGCTTGAGCCCTGCGCTGGGGACTTTTCTTGCCGGTGTCGTTCTTGCACAGAGCGAGTACCGCCATGAACTGGAAACCAATATCGATCCTTTCAAGGGTCTCCTGCTCGGCCTGTTTTTCATCGCTGTCGGTGCATCGATCGATTTTCACGTGATTGCCGGCAATCCGCTGCTTATCATGCAGCTTGTGGTTGGCCTCATTGTTCTGAAATTTCTGGTGCTGGCCGTCATTGGCAAAGTTTTCAGAATGAGTTACGACAACATACTGCTCTTTGCCTTTGCACTGGCGCAGGGGGGGGAATTTGCGTTTGTGCTGTTCTCGTTCGGGTTGAACAACAGCGTTTTCGACGCAGGGCTCGTCAACCCGATGATCGCGGTGGTTGCTATTACGATGGCTTTGACTCCGCTGCTTCTTCTCCTGAATGAAAAGCTGATCCAGCCCAGGTTCGGCACAAAAGAAACGGCTGCTGGTGCAGAGCGCTCTCCGGATCCGATCGACGAGACGAGCAGAGTGATTATTGCCGGGTTCGGGCGCGTGGGTAGCACGGTTGGGCGTTTTATGCAGGCCAATGATGAGAACGCCACCTATCTCGATATCGATGCAGACAATGTCGATCTTCTTCGGAAACTCGGTCTGAACGTTTTTTACGGAGATGCGTCGCGCTATGACCTTCTGCATGCTGCCGGGGCGTCGGAAGCGGAGCTGCTGATCATTGCGGTTGACGACCCGGAAAAAACCGTCGCCATTGCCCGGACGGCGATGAAGCACTTTCCCCATCTCGAGATTATCGCACGGACGAACGGGCTTGTCGATTCGCATGAGCTGATCGATATAGGCGTCAAACGGGTCTATCCCGAGACGCTTGATTCCTCGTTACGCATCGGCGTCGATGCCCTGGGCCTGTTAGGGCATCGGCGCTATCAGTCCATGCGGGCCATGCATACCTTCCGCCATCATGAGGTTCGCCATTTTCATGAGCTTGCCGCTCTTCGTCATGACCGAAGGGAAATGATCCGGGAGGCGAAGCGACGCATTGAGGATCTTGAGGAACTGATGCTGACCGAGAAGCGCGAAGGATACAGGGATAAGGAACTCGGTTGGGATGCAGCCGGGCACATTTCAGACAAAGGGCATATGCCCGGTTGACATGACGCTGCCGTTAACGGTTTTTTCTGTCGACTGCGAGCATGGGAAAGCCTTTCAGCGGGCCGAGTTTATTGCTGTCGTGCGTGATTCTCGGGGTGCTTTGCAGATAGGCGCACAGAAGCCGGGATACGGCGATGAGCGAATCGATATGGGTCCTTTCATGGCCGTGTGAGGCATCCAGCCCGAAACAGACCAGGCCTGTACGAATATCGTTGCCTGCCGAAAGCGCCGATGCAGCGTCAGAGCGGTAGTGGCGGAAAACATCGCGGACATAGGGGATGGCGTTGTCTTCGCAGAGGCGGATGAGGCGATGGGTGAGATGATAGTCATAAATCGCTCCCTGGTCGCGCATGGCGATGATGACGGTGTCTTCTCTGGAGTTCTGGCCTGGTGCGACCGTTGAATTGTCGATGGCGACCATTGCCGCAACATCGCCGTGCAGAATAGATGACGCGCCGGTCCCTTCTTCTTCGGTGATGGTAAAGAGCGGATGGCAGGTTACCGGCAGCGTGATGCCGGCGTCGACGATCGCCTTGATGGTCGTGAGCTGGCAGGCAACCCCGGCTTTGTTGTCGAGATGACGCGCCTTGATAAAGCCGCTGGCGGTTATTTCGGGGGAACTGTCGACGGCGATGAAATCGCCGACGTTGAACCCGAGCAGTTCAAGGTCTTCCCTGGTATAGACTTTTTCATCGATTCGTACCTCGAGATTGTCCCATGAGACCGGCTGGGTATCGATTTCGTTGTTGTAGACGTGTCCTGACGCCTTGAGGGGCTGGATCGTTCCGCGAAATGAATGGGTGTCGGTAAAGATGGTTACTCTTGCGCCTTCGGCAAACCTGGCCGACCAGTGGCCTATCATGATGATCCCGAGCCTTCCGTTGGGTTTGAGTTCTCTCACCATTGCACCGAGCGTGTCGAGGTGAGAGACGATAGCTCTGTCAAGCTTCGGCCGGGTGCCTTCAAGCGTTGCGCGGATTGCTCCGCGGCGGGTGAGCTCAAATGGCACTCGCATCCTCTCGAGCTCTTTGCCGACAGCATGGACGATTTCATCGGTATAGCCTGTCGGACTTGGAATATCGAGAAGCTTCAGGAGAGTTGTTTTGAGGTAGTCTGTGTCGATGGTGATCATGGAATGGTCCTTGCGATGCTTTGCGGAAAAAGAAAATCGATAAACCGTTCAGCGGTCGGCTGGGGTTCATGATTGGCAAGTCCCGGCCGCTCATTGGCCTCTATGATCACATAATCGTCTTTTTCCGGAGAATCCACAATAAAATCAAGCCCTGTTACCGGTATCCCCAGAATGCCTGCCGCTTTGCAGGCGGCCATGGCAAGACCCGGATGCAGGGTTGCCGTTACGTCGTGGATCGTTCCTCCGGTATGAAGGTTTGCCGTTTTGCGGACTTCGAGTTCCATGCCTTTCGGCAGGGTGTCTTCAAGCCGGAATCCTGCCATGGCGACGGTTCTTCCGAGTTCATCATCGAGTGGGATGCTGCTTTCACCCTGAGACGCTTTTTCCCTGCGCCGGCTCTGTTTTTTGACGAGCTCGATAATCGAGTGTTTGCCGTCCCCGGTGATTGTCGGGGGTTTGCGTACTGCTGCGGCGACGACGTTGTAGTCGATGACGATGATGCGCAGGTCTGCGCCTTCGACCATCTCTTCAAGCAGTACTTTCGAACAGACGTTTGCCGCTTTGCGGATGGCCGGATCAAGCTCCTCCGGTGAGGAAATATTGACGGTGATCCCCTTGCCCTGTTCGCTGTCAGCGGGTTTGACGACCAGGCGCCCGTGACGGTCAAGAAAACGGCGGTTTTCCTCAGGCGAGGAGGCTGCTTTCTGTTCGGGAACCCTCAGTCCGGCGTTGGAGAGCAGGCGGTGGGTCGTTTCTTTATCGGCGCACCGGCTCATGGCGATAGCCGATGTCAGCTCGGTCAGCGATTCGCGGCATACGACGCTTGAACCGCCGTAGGAGAGCCGGAAGTAGTTGTCGACCGGATCGAGTACATCGACCCGGATACCCCGTCGTCTTGCTTCGTTGATGATGATGTTCGAATAGGGGTTAAGGCTTGATTCCGGCTGAGGTCCGGAAAACAGTTTTTCGTTGATAGCGTTCTTGTTCTTGACGCTGAATACCGGTACCTGCACGAAGCCAAGCTTTTTGTAGAGTTCTATGGCGGCCCTGTTGCTGTGCAGTACGGAAAGGTCGATGAATCTTCGCTCTTTGGATTTGTAATGTTCTGCTACGCTCTGGACGAGCTGGAGGCCGATGCCGGGATGCTTTGCCTGCGGATCGACTGCAAGCGCCCAGAGGCTTGATCCGTTTTCGGGGTCGTCGAACGCTGCCGCGTGGTCGATGCTCATGCAGACAGCGATAACCTCTTCGGTTTCATTTTCGACCGCCACCCAGTAGTCGATGCACTGTTTTTCCCGGATATCGCGCAGCACGTCAGGATCTGCCGGAACCATGTTATGGACGTGATAGATCCAGTTCACCCGATCGATATCTTTCAGCGGATGCAGCGGGCGGACAGAAAACATATCGCTTTTTTCCTGCAGCGGAGTGTATTCGTCGAGCCAGAGGCGGAAGGTGTAGGACGGGTCGATGAAAAGGTTCTGCGGCGCATAGGAAAGCACTACCTGGGGATCACGCAGATAGAATGCGATATCCCGGAACCCTTCTTTCTCGTCCCTCAGGATTTCGGCGATTCCTGTGTTGTCGTGAAAGGTGTGGCCGAAGATGATCCTCCCCCAGCCGCATTCGATGACAACGTTCTGCTTCGGCAGGTCGGCAGGCTTGCCCCAGCTTTTCATGCTTGGGGACTGCATCGGTACAAGATGTTCTTCGCTTCTGTGTTTTCCTGTCATAGTCCCTGTTCCTGCAGCCAGTATTCAAGGAGTGTGATCTGCCAGAGTTTCGAGCCTCTCAGCGGTGTGAGGTGCTCCCCGGGCGCATCGAGCAGCATATCGATATAGTCTCTGTTGAAGATCCTGCGCTGTTGTGCTGCATCCTGGTTGAGAATATTTCTTGCCATATCGAGGTAATCCCCTTCAAGGTACTTGAGAGCGGGGACGGGAAAATAGCCTTTTGGGCGGTCGATAACCTCTTCAGGAATGACGCGGCGTCCCACTTCCTTGAGTACGTATTTTCCGCCGTCCCTGACTTTGTGTTCAGCCGGGATCTTTGCTGCCAGCTCTACCAGTTCATGATCCAGAAACGGTACCCTTGCCTCGAGGCCCCAGGCCATGGTCATGTTATCCACCCGCTTGACCGGATCGTCGACGAGCATGACGGTGCTGTCGAGCCGGAGGGCTTTGTCGATAGGGGCCTCGGCGCCGGGCATGGCAAAGTGGTTTCGAACAAATGCTGCGGCATGGTCTTCGGAGAGAAACGAACGGTCGACAGCCTGACGGTATTCGTTGAAGTCGCGGTCGAAGAAGACCCCGGCGTAGGTGTTGTATGCCTCAGAGGGAGAGGTGTTCATCATCGGCGGATACCAGTGGTATCCTGCGAAGACCTCGTCGGCGCCCTGGCCGCTCTGGACGACCCTGACGTGCCGACTGACTTCGCGAGACAGCAGGTAGAAGCCGATCACATCATGGCTTACCATTGGTTCAGACATCGCTCTGACGCAGTTTGAAAGATTGGCCTGCAGTTCCCGGTGGTCAACGAATATTTTATGGTGGTCGGTGCTGTAATGTTCTGCGATGATATCGGAATACCGGAATTCGTTGCCCTCTTCTTCGGCGACATCCTCAAAGCCTACGGAGAAGGTGCTGATGCTGCTCTGTCCCAGTTCGCTGAGCAGCCCGACAACCAGCGAGGAATCGAGACCTCCGGAAAGCAGGACGCCAACGGGGACATCGGCTACCAGACGGCGTTTTACCGCCAGTTGCAGGGCATCCTGTACGGCATCGATCCATTCTCCGGCGCTTCGCCTGCATTCTTCATCCGTGCGGGCATAGTCCGGTTTCCAGTAGATGCGCTGGCTTTTCCGGCCGTCAGGCTCGACCATCATGGTCGTCGCCGGAGGAAGCTTTCTTATCCCCCGCAAGATGGTCCACGGCGCGGGAACAACGGAGTGAAAACTCATATAGCAGTTGAGTGCGACGGGATCGATGCCGGTATCGACTTCACCGGACTTCAGCAGTGCAGGAAGGGATGAGGCGAAACGCATCGCCGGTCCGTGCTGTGTATAGTAGAGGGGTTTGATTCCGAGGCGGTCACGGGCAAAAAACGTCCGGCCTGTGTCGCGCTCCCATATGGCGAATGCAAACATTCCCTGCAGGCGCCGGACGCAGTCCTCTCCCCATGCGTGGTATGCCTTGATAATGATCTCGGTATCGGAGTGAGAGAAGAAGCTGTAGCCTTTGCCGACCAGTTCCCCGCGCAGTTCCCTGTAGTTGTAGATGGCTCCGTTGAAGACGAGAACGAGACCGAGCGCGCTGTCTGCCATCGGCTGGGATGCGCAGTCTGACAGATCGATGATCTTCAGCCGCCGGTGCCCGAAACATACGCTGTTATGAGCGAAGATTCCCTGCGAGTCCGGTCCTCTTGGCTCAAGGATGCCGAGCATGGCGTCGATGGTGGCTGAAGAGGCTGCTGCAGTATCGAATCGGATTTCTCCGGCTATTCCACACATAACGGGTTATGGTCCTTTTCTTCTGTATCGTTCAGATTACGCCTGGATGTTCTTGTGGCGGCCGCTTGCCGGTGCAGATCGCTGCACAGCAGCCCGGTCTCCAGGGGGCGGTGAATGATGGTTGTTGATTTTTGCGTATCAAAATATACATAATTTTATGACGGCGTAAAAATTCTTCTGACGAGCATTCCTTATAAGTTGTTTTTATAAAAAACTTTATGCGATATTGCGGGCTTTCTGTTATACAGGGTACGGTGTCTTTTGACGTGTTTTTCCGCGCTTTCTCACATAGCTTGTCCTCCTGTCGGCGAGGAGGGATTCTCTTTCTTTTTGAAGGCGATAACCAGCCATTTGTCTTCATATTCTGCGCTGTTGACGCGCAGGCCGGCAAGGAATGCCGGCAGGATGACCCCTTTCTGGTAGTTGCCGAGCCGGACTGTCATCAGTTCGCCTACCTGGACGACATTGGCTTCCATTTTGTTGTCGAATACAAATGGCAGACGCAGTTTCATCACATAGTGCCCGTCGCTTTTTTTCTGAATATCGACATGCTCTTCATGGTAGAGAATCTCCATCGGATCGGTTGTGTCGTAAATGATATCGCCGACCTTGCGCAGCATATCGAGGCCGAAAACTTCCTTGCGGAACAGCGGGACTTCGGTAATAGGAATCGGCGCAAATGACTTCTCGATCTGGTCGATGTAGAGTTTCTGGATCTCTTTCCATTCGCTCAGGTACTGCCCGTCGACGACATCGGTCATGACTCGGTTGATGACGATCTGGTCGACGGTGATTCCATAGAGATTGAGATAGGTGAGCGCCCGCATGGACTCCTTGATAACCATTTTTTCAGGGTTCATCACCAGACGTACCGTTGTTTTGGTCGAGTCCGAGAGCAGTTCGATAATGCCGTCTATTGACGAGAAGAGGTTGTCGACCTGATCATAGACCGCTTCCTCCGGGACCAGTTCCTTGAGTTTTCCTACACGTCTGGACAGTGGCCTGATGACGGGTTTGACCACATATTTTTCCATGTTCCTCATAAGCTTGAGCATCCATCCGAATGTTTCGGGAATGGAGAGGAGGCGCAGGGTTTCTCCTGTCGGGGCACAGTCGACGACCAGAAGGTCATACTCTTTTGATTCATTGTACTTTTTGATATAGGAAAGGGAGAAGAGTTCTTCCATGCCCGGCAGCACGCCCATCTCTTCGACATAGATTCCCTTGATTCCCTGAACCTCCATCAGATGGGCGAAATGTTCGCGGACCACTTCCCAGTTGAGGTTCAGGTCGCCGTAGACGCTGACCTCCTGCCCGTAAAGGTTTTCAGCTATTTTTACCGGGGAGGAGCCGAGATCGATATCGAAAGAGTCTCCGAGGCTGTGGGCGGGATCGGTCGAGATGACAAGCGTTTTATAACCCATTTCCGATGCTTTCAGTGCTGTAGCGGCGGCAATGGTGGTTTTGCCGACGCCGCCCTTTCCTGTAAACACGATATTTCTCATAACTGTCCCCGTTACGTTGATCATGCTGCGTGTGCATGTACTATAACGGTTCAGGGGTGTTGAAAATTCTGAAAACGGAGCAGCGCTGATGCAGAGGTCATAGGGGGTTTCGATGACCTCTGACGATCAGGAGGATGGAGAAAGCAGCGAGTCGTTATCAGAGAAACTCGATAATGTCGTCAAGCTCCTTGCGCTTTTTCGGGAATGGTTTTGCATCGGGAGCAGCATAGCCGAGAGGCGTAAAGGAAAAGATCGTTTCATTGTTCGCGAGGTTCAGTGCATGGCGGAGCTTTGACGGGTCGAAGGCTTCGATCCAGCAGGTGGCGAGTCCTTCCCATGTCGCAGCGAGAATGATGTGATCGAGAGCGATTGTCAGATCTGTTTCAATCGAGTTGTAGCCATCGTATTTGCGGACCCAGGCTTCATCCGGTCTGCCGGTGACGAACAGGAGGTGTGGAGCGCTCTGTATCCAGTCTGCAGGGTAGCATGGGTAGATGTCCCGGAGTTTTTCGGGTGAGCTGACCACCTTGAACGTCCATGGCTGCAGGTTTTTTGCGGAAGGGGCCATTCTTCCTGCATTCAGTACCCGTCTGAGTACGTCGTCAGGAACCGGTTTGTTCCTGATGAAACTTCGGATGCTTGAGCGACTGGAAACGAGATCGTAAAAGTCCATGGTTCTTTTCAGTTTTGCGGTTTTCTTGGCCGGTTCAGCAATTCAGCCCTTCGCCACTGCTTCTCCCCCGGCCAGCTGTTTGAGCATGTCGATGTCGGAAGGTTTGCCGATGGCGATCAGGATGCCGTTTTTCTGGATGACCTCTGCCGGTATAGGGCTTGTATGGATTTCTCCTCCGGGAAGCTTGTATCCGATGATGTTGACCCGGAAACGGTTGTAGATGTCAGCCTGCCTGAACGAGAGGCCGCAGAGCGGCGATGTCTCGCTGACAGAGAACTGCGACATGGTGAGGTCGAGATTTCTTGCGTCGTTGAGTTCGTCGAGATACTCCTCCAGGCCGGGGTCGATGAGAAGGTTTGCCATTTTTCTGCCCGCGGATTTATAGAGAAGCACGACGCGTTCAGCGCCGGCTCTGAGGAGTTTGTTTTCCGATTCTTCGCAGTCGGCCCTGGCCACAATATGCAGGCCGGGTTTGAGGTTTCTTGCGGTGAGGACGATAAAGACGTTTTCTGCATCGGTATTTGCTGCAGCGATCAGCCCTCGTGCTTTATCCAGGCCGGCATCCTTCAGAACCGTTTCATCAGCGGCGTTTCCCTTGAGCGCAACATAGCCAAGATCCCTTGCCAGAAGAATTTTTTCGATTGTCGTATCGATGATGACAAAAGGGATTCCCTTGGCCTGAAGTTCAGCGGCGACGTTGGTCCCGAGGCGTCCGTAGCCGCAGATGATGAAGTGGTCGTTGAGCTTGCGGAGCATGCGGATGTTTCGTTGAAGTTCCCAGTGAGATCGCCATTCGCCGGATAGAAAGAAAACGGCGACGTTGCTTAACGTAAAGAAAAATAAACTGGTTCCGCCGATAATCAAAGCAAGTGTGAAGATCCGTCCGGTTTCGGACAGGGTATGGATTTCGCTGAACCCGACGGTACTGAGCGTGATGACGGTCATGTAGAGGGCGTCAACCGGCGTCATATGCTCAATGATCATGTAGCCAGTCGTTCCTGCCCAGATGAGCAGGATCACGCTGACGATGGAGATCGAAAAGCGGCGAAGTGTTATGAACTGTTGTGCGTCCCTGGCCAATGAAAAATGATGGTGTCTGGTTATCGGGGGAGCCCTGCTGACCTGCTTCAGGCCTGCTGAATCGGGCGGAAGTCTTTTGAGATGCTTTTGAACATTTTATCGGTCGCTGTTTGCATGATAAAGGACATTCCTGCGTTGGTCATGCTTCTGATAATGGTTTCAGGAATGATGCGGAACGCCGGGTAGAGGGTGAATTTGACGTCTACCCGCAGATCGAAATCAACCAGGGTCTGAGTGTTTTTGTGGGGTTTGACATACATTTCCGCGAATGCTTTACCTTCGAAAATGTAGTTTTTAGGGTCGTCAATATCGTCATCCCAGGGGTAGTGAGACCAGGTGATTTTTCTTCCGACGGTATATGTTCTGATGATGTCTTCAGGAATGGTTTCCGGGTCGACGTTATCATACTCTTCCGGAAGTGCAACCAGCAGTTCCTGAATTTCCTCGATGTAGAAAATGACGTCAAACGGATTGTTCTGCGGGTCGGTTACACGGAAATGCCATTTGTAGACATCGGTTTTATCGGTTTTTTCTACTTTGTGACAGAAGGGATTGAAACCGAGTATTCTGGCGTGATCGGACAGGTAATCGATCGTTTCATGAAACTCTGCGTGGAAGATCCATTCTCCTTTGCTTTTGCCGGTCGCTTCCATTTCCATAGTACTCTCTCCAGGGTCTCCGGGTTGTTATCGTACAGGGCATCTGCCAGACGAGGGTCAGGCAGGATATCATTGGTTCTTGTGTAAAAGGTCAGACAGGCAATATACGGAGAATCTGATACAATTGCACCGAACCCTTCCGCAACGAACTGCAGTCGGGGGCTATTGAGGTTCTTGCTGAAGCCGCGCCGTCTGTTCATGCAGCTTGAGTGCCTCGATAAGATCATCGAGATTGCCGTCGAGGATCTGCGGAAGGGCATGAGTCGTATACCCGATGCGGTGATCGGTGACACGGGACTGCGGGAAGTTGTAGGTTCGTATTTTCGCACTCCGGTCTCCGGAAGAAACCATCGACTTTCTCAGGTCGGCCCGTTCTTTGTTTTTTTCGGCCAGCTCTCTGTCGTAGAGTTTTGCTCTCAGCATTTTCATGGCGCGTTCGCGGTTCTGAAGCTGTGAGCGTTCTTCCTGGCAGGCTACGACGATACCGCTTGGAACGTGCGTGATACGGACCGCTGTTTCTACCTTGTTGACGTTCTGTCCGCCTTTGCCGCCGCTGCGGAAGGTATCCATCTGCAGATCGTCCTTGCGGATTTCGATATCGACCTCTTCTGCTTCAGGGAGTACGGCGACGCTTGCTGCAGAGGTGTGGATTCTTCCCTGGGTTTCTGTTTCCGGAACGCGCTGGACGCGGTGAACGCCGCTTTCAAATTTCATGATGCCATACACGTCGTGACCGCTGATGGCCATAGTCGCTTCCTTGCAGGCTCCGGGTGTGCCGGCTTCATTGAATTCGAGCAGTTCGCACTTCCAGCCTCTGCGCTCTGCAAAGCGCTGGTACATTCTCAGGAGGTCAGTCGCAAACAGGGCGGCTTCATCGCCTCCGGTGCCTGCGCGGATTTCCATGATGACGTTTCGCGAGTCGGCTTCATCTTTTGGAAGCAGAAGGAGTTTCAGCTGCTGTTCCAGGTCCGGCTGGAGGGACAGCAGCTCGTTGTATTCCTCTTCGGCAAGCGCTTTCATGTCGGGATCCTGTTCTTTTCGCAATAGCTCTCGAACTTCATCGATCTGTCGTCGGTTTGACATGTAGCGGTCGTAAGCCTGAACGATCTCTCTGAGGTCGCTGTATTCCTTGTTGATCTTTCGGAAGCGCTGCTGGTCTCCGATGATATCCGGATCGGAAAGCTGTTCTTCAAGACGGATGTAACGGTCTTTTGCTGATTCGAGTTTATCCAGCATGAATGATGACGGTGTCTTCCGGCCGGTTAAGGGTTAATGATATCGTTGATGATAAAGAACATGAAGAGCGTCAGCAGGAGTGCCATGCCGACTTGCTGGATTCTCATTTTCACCTGAATAGGGATTTCGCGTCCCATTATCCCTTCGACGGCGTTCATGACAAACTGTCCTCCGTCAAGTGCAGGAATGGGCAGAATGTTGATGAATGCAAGGGAGATCGAGAGGAGCGCGACAAAATAGAGAAAGCTGCTCATTCCCTGTTCAGCGCTCTGGTTGGCGATTCTTGCGATTTTGATCGGACCGCCCATGGATTTTCTGAAGTCCTCTTTGCCGGTCAGTATTTTACCGAATCCGGCGACCGTTGTTTTCGTCATGTTCCATGTCTGTGTCATGCCGTAGAGGGTCGCCTCGATCGGGTTGAGCTTTCTGTGGTCGATGATGAGCGTCTGTTTCAGCGCAATGCCTATCCTTCCCATATCCGATGGGACGACTTCTGCACTTCGGGCAATGCCTGATCGGCGGATCCGGTCGGGAGTGATCGTGGCGTCTGGAGAGGGCTCCAGATATTTCCAGCTGACGGTAATGGTTTTCCCCGGGTTTTCCGAAATCATGGAGACGACTTCCGACCAGTCATAGACCGGCGTTGCGTTGATTTCGGTGATGAGCGCCCCGGGTTTCAGGCCGGCTTCGGCAGCCGGCTGGTTTTCGAGCACCTGATCGATGACCGGAGCCATGAGCGGGCTGATGCCCAGGCCCTGGCTGTCATTGATGCGGGTAAGAATATCCTGAGGCGCCAGGATGGTGATGTTTTCGCCGTTTCGTCGGATGCCGTACTGCAGGCTGGCTGCTGCAAACGTTTCGGGTGCCAGGACCTCTTCCCAGTAGGAAACCTCTTTGCCGTTGACGCTGACAAAGCGGTCGCCCGTTTGTATGCCCATTGCGTCATAAACCGATCCCTTTTCGACATAAGCAGGGTTTGTTGTTGATGTGCGGCTTTCCCCGAACACGGAAGCCATGCCGATAAATATTGCGGCTGCCAGCACCATATTCATGGCGACGCCCCCGGAGAGTACGATGAGGCGCTGCCATACCGGTTTAGCCCGGAACTCCCAGGGTTCGGGATCCTTTCCCTGAAAATCGGTATCAAGGCTTTCGTCTACCATGCCTGCGATTTTAACATAGCCCCCAAGAGGAAAGACGCCGATGCCGTATTCGGTTTCGCCGATTTTTTTCTTCCAGAAGCGCAGGTTGTAGAAGTCGAAACCGATATAAAATTTGTCGACCCGCATGCCGAAGAGCTTGGCGGTCAGAAAGTGACCGAGCTCATGCACGGTGACAAGAATGAAAATCGCGATGATGAAATAGAACGTCGTACTCAAAAAATCCATGGTGGTTCGGTTTTCGCTACTATAAACGATCCCGAATGCCGCTTTGGCGCAGCCTTCGGGATATTTCTATGATATAAACTGCCGGAAGCCTTTCGTCGTTCATTTACAATGTCAATGCTGCTGCGGTTTCTCTTGCCCAGCGGTCGACTGCAAGATATTCATCGAGATCGACAGGCGTAAACGCTTCATGGGCCTGCATGGTCTTATCGACAATGGCCGGGATGTCGGTAAAACCGATGTTGTTGTTTAAAAATGCAGCAACGGCAATTTCATTCGCGGCGTTCAGTACGGCAGGATAGGTTCTTCCTTCCCTGAGTGCATCGAAAGCGAGCCGGAGGGCGGGGAAGCGTTCCCTGTCAGGCTCTTCGAAGGTCAGCGTTCCTATCTGCGCAAGGTCGAGCTTTTTTATGCCGCTTTCGCAACGTTCCGGCCAGGAGAGGGCATAAGCGATCGGCGCACGCATATCAGGAGCGCCGAGCTGGGCCATGACACAGCCGTCGATATATTCAACCATCGAGTGAATGATGCTCTGCGGGTGAACCACCACGCCGATCCTGTCTGCCGGCATGTTGAAGAGCCAGTGTGCTTCGATGACTTCGAGGCCCTTGTTCATAAGTGTTGCCGAGTCAATGGTGATCTTTGCTCCCATGGACCATTGCGGATGTTTCAGCGCTTGTTCGGGTTTGACCTGCTTCAGCTCTTCTGCCGGTGTTGCACGGAACGGCCCGCCGGATGCGGTGAGGATGATGCGTTCGATATCTTCTGTACGGTGACCTGCCAGAGACTGGAAAATCGCTGAATGTTCACTGTCGACGGGAAGCAGCCTGACGTTGTGTTCCCTGACGAGTTTCGAGACAAGATGTCCGGCGACAACAAGGGTTTCCTTGTTGGCCAGAGCGATATCCTTGCCCGCTTTGATCGCTCTTACCGTGGGAACGAGGCCTGCCGCGCCGACAATTGCCGATACGACCATATCCGCGCCGTCAGCTTCCCCGACGACTGCCGCGCCTTCAATGCCCCAGCGGATGTCGGGCCCGGGCCCGTCTATCAGTTCACGCAGCCGGTTTGCGGAGTCTTCATCCCGTACCGAGACGATCGATGGACTGAATTCCCGGATCTGTTCTGCAAGCAGGTTGACGTCATGACCTTCTGCAAGACCGGTCACGCTGAAACGGTCGGGGTGCTGACGGACGACATCGAGGGTGCTTAAACCGATGGATCCGGTACTGCCGAGGATAGAGAGTGATTTCATAATGGTGTATGTGCTGATAATTGCGGTGAACGATCCCTGGTTGCCGGCCTGAATTTAGTTTTTTTCGCTAATGGTTACAAATCCGGGGGATGTCATCCCCGGCAGGCGAATGGAAAAAAGTTTTGAATTTGGAAAAATATATGTTATAATTACGACCTCGTTAGCGGGTCTCTAGCTCAGTTGGTTAGAGCGACTGGTTTACACCCAGTAGGTCGGGGGTTCGACTCCCTCGGGACCCACCAGAAAATACCTTGAAAACCGGCCCATAAAGCCGGTTTTCTTTTTTCCTCTATCGGCTGCCAGGCCGGTAATCTGTTCTCAGGGGGCGACGGAAAAGTCTCTGATCGAAAGGTCGACCGGCAGCGGCTGAACCGTAACTCCGGAGACGGAAGACGCTGGCGGCCCGATACGGGCGGCAGCAACCAGTTCCGAGACGGCTCCTTCTGAGCCCTGTACGTCTATCTCAACGTTTCCGTTGTCAAGATTGCGGACTCTTCCTGCGAGCTCGAGCCGGACCGCGCAACGGTAGATGAACATGCGAAATCCGACCCCCTGAACTCTGCCGCTGACCTCGGCGCGTATCCTTTTTTCCATCGTCAGATGGCCGTTTATTGCTGGTTGTCCCTGCGTTTTCGGATCTTTTCGACTGCCGCTTCGAGCGTAAGGCGTTCCTCTTCGCTTACCGGAGTCGCTTTGCCGTTCTGCTCTGCGGGCATGTCTGCTCCTTCAGACGGGACGACGGTGTCTTCTTGGCACTCTCTGTCGATGTGTTCGTTTCCGCGGGCTCCTTTCCGTTTGCCGAGGATCGCTTCAATCTGACAGTATTGCAGAACCTCTTTGCTGAGCAGTTCCTGTGCAATGGTTTCAAGTCGGTCGCGGTTCTCTGTGAGAATTTCGCGCACTTTCTCTTCTGCGCGACTGATGGTGGCCCTGACCTCTTCGTCAATCAGACGAGCGGTGTTGTCGCTGTATTTCTTGTCGATGCCGGGCCCCCCGTAGTACGGGTTGTTGCTTTCGTAGTAGGAGATGTTGCCGAGCTTGTCGCTCATGCCATAGACGACGACCATGTTGTAGGCGATTTCTGTCACCTTTTCAAGGTCGTTCTGTGCTCCGGTCGACACTTCATTGAAAATGATATCTTCAGCTATTCTGCCTCCAAGCAGGCCGCATATTCTCGAAAAGAGCTCCGTTTTCGTCATGAGGTAGCGGTCTTCGAGCGGAAGGTTGAGCGTGTAGCCCAGTGCGCTCATGCCTCTTGGTACGATGGATATTTTCTGTACAGCGTCGTTTTCTGCCATCAGCCAGCTGATAATGGCATGGCCGGCTTCATGGTAGGCGACAATTCGCTTTTCCTGTGGATTGATCACCTTGTTTTTCTTTTCCAGACCGGCGACAACCCTTTCGATCGCATCTTCGAAGTCTTTCATTTCTATGCTCTGCTTGTCCTTTCTCGATGCAAGAAGGGCAGCTTCGTTGGCGGCGTTGGCGATTTCCGCGCCGGCAAACCCCGGAGTCTGGGACGCAAGCACTTTCAGGTTGACGTCGGTCGAGAGAGAAAGTCCTTTGGTGTGGACTTTAAAGATGTCGATGCGTCCTTTCAGGTCCGGTTTGTCAACCATGATCTGGCGATCAAACCGGCCCGGGCGGAGCAGGGCGGAATCAAGAACGTCCGGCCTGTTCGTTGCAGCCATGAGAATGACCCCTTTGTCGGTAGCGAAACCGTCCATTTCGACCAGCAGCTGGTTGAGGGTGTTTTCCCGTTCGTCGTTGGTGCCCATCATGGCCCCCTTGCCCCTGCTTCTGCCTACGGCATCGATCTCGTCGATGAAGATGATGCACGGGGCTTTTTCTTTCGCCTGGCGGAAGAGGTCGCGAACTCGTGCGGCGCCTACGCCGACAAACATTTCCACGAAGTCCGAACCGCTGATACTGAAGAACGGTACGTCCGCTTCACCTGCTACTGCTTTGGCAAGCAGGGTCTTTCCCGTTCCGGGAGGGCCGACCAGCAGGACGCCTTTCGGCAGCTTGCCTCCGAGTTTGGTGTATTTTTTCGGGTCCTTGAGGAAATCGACAACCTCCATCACTTCGCCTTTGGCTTCGTCGAGTCCTGCAACGTCCTTGAACGTGATTCGCGTGTGTTCATCCAGATTTTCGTAAAGAGCAGCTTTGTTTTTGCCGATATTCATGAACTGGGAGCCGGGACCGCCCATACGGCGGAAGACAAAGAAATAGATACCTATCAGGAGAGCGAAAGGGAGTATCCACTGCAGGAGTTCGCCGATCCAGTTGTTGCCGGGGATGCCCTTATAGCTTATACCCTTGCTTTCAAGCAGCGGTACGAGCCCTTCGTCGCGAACCGGATTGACATAGACATCCTGCACCTCCTGTGTCGCGCTGGTGCCGACCCTGCCCTGTTCTTTTCCGTTTTCAGCACCTGCAGGCGCGACAATGACGCCGGGTTTGAGTTTGACGTAAATCCGCTCGGGAGCGATTTTAACCGACTCGATTTTGTTTTCATCGATATAGTTGCGGAAGGTGCTGTAGGTGATCTCCTGTGTTGAGCCGGACCAGAAGAAGGCGAGCTGCAGACCGATGAGGATCAGAATGATAACGACATAGTAGACAAGGGAGAATTTCGGTTTTTTTTCGTTGTTGTCGGGGTCGTTTTTATAAGGATTTTGTGGTTTGAACAAATTATTTGCCATCTATCTGTAACGTAGGTTAAATGTGGTTGCGCATTCAGGGCTCTTTTGGCCGACAAGGCGGCAAAGCTTCTAATTTACAAGAGAAATCTGTAAATCGCAGTATCCATCCTGATATAATTATGAAAACATTGATCTAATCGTTTTGGCAGGCAATAAGTTTCAGTCTCTTTGCGCGGGAGATGTTTCAGGGCAGCGGAGAGGTGGTTTTATTTGTGTTTGTGATTGCAATTGAGTAGATAAGAATCTGGCTACTGTGAGCCGGACTCCCGGGGCTGATGCCGCATGCAGAGGGCATTGGCTGTGTATCCTGTTTCAACCCTTACGATGTTTTGTCATGAGTGCAGCAAGAAAGAAGGCGAATGAGCAGATTGCCGCAAAACGCAGCCTGCTGTGTGTCGGTCTTGACAGCGATCCGCTGAAAATTCCCGGTGTTTTCCGGTCGATGCCACGGCCTGTTCTGGAATTCAATCGTTCTGTTATCAGGGCAACCAGCCGTTATGCGGCCGCATATAAAATTAACACGGCGTTTTATGAAGCCCGCGGTCTTGACGGGCTTGGCGATATGGAGGAGACACTGGGTTTTCTGCCGTCGGAGTGTCTCTCGATTGCCGATGCCAAGCGGGCGGATATCGGCAATACGAGCATGATGTATGCCCGGGCTTTTTTTGAACACTGGAACTTCGATGCGGTCACAGTTGCGCCCTACATGGGTTTTGATTCTCTCAAGCCGTTTTTCGACTATGAGGAAAAGCTGATTTTTGTGCTCTGTCTGACCTCGAATCCCGGTTCCTCTGATTTTGAGGAGCAGCAGCTCGACGAGGGTATGCCGCTCTATCTCCGTGTTCTGGAAAAGGTCTGCGCCTGGGGGCGTAACGGTAATGCCGGTGTTGTTGTCGGGGCGACAAAAAGCAGTCAGCTCAGATCGATTCGCGAAGCGGCTCCCGACCTGTTTTTTCTGATCCCGGGAGTTGGCGCCCAGGGGGGATCGCTTCAGGAGGCAGCTTCGCTGGGGGTCGATGATCAATCCCGGAGCGCACTGATCAACGTCAGTCGCGGGGTGATCTATCCTGAAGGAGTGTTTTCGAGCGTCGAAGCCTTCGAGGAGGCCGTTGCCTCGAAAGCTGCTTCTCTGCAGAAAGAAATGGAGAGTGTTTTATAGGGGGTTTTTGTATAATTAATTAAGTGTGCATTCGTGCACATCCCCGTTCCTTGCCTGAAAAGATTGTCTGCCCATGTGTGGAATTGTTGGTTATATCGGTTACAGAGATGCCGCGCCGCTGCTGCTCCGTGGTCTTCAGCGCCTTGAGTATCGCGGTTATGATTCGGCTGGAATAGCCGTGCTGAACGGAGGGCTTGCCGTTCTCAAGCAGAAGGGCAGTGTCGGCGATTTGAAAAAGACCATGGAGCTGTCCGATGATGACATGGAGGGCTCGACCATCGGTATCGGTCACACACGCTGGGCGACCCACGGGGACCCGAGTGACAGAAACGCTCATCCCCATCTCAGCAGGGACGGCCGGATTGCGATCATCCATAATGGCATCATCGAGAACTATACGGGACTGAAAAAAGAACTTGCTTCGGAGGGGTACCGTTTTGCAAGCGATACTGATTCTGAAGTGCTGGTTCATCTGATCGACAGTATCTGGAACGCTAATCCCGGACTCGATCTCGAGGCTGCGGTCCGCAATGCGCTCTATCACATCGACGGAGCCTATGGCTTATGCGTTATCTCCGAGCGGGAGCCCGATAAAATCGTTGTTGCCCGAAAAGGCAGCCCTCTTGTTATCGGTATCGGCAAAGGGGAGTTTTTCATTGCATCGGATGCTGCGCCGATTGTGGAGCATACCCGCAGGGTCGTCTATCTTTCCGACGGCGAAATGGCAGTTCTCACCAGGGACGGCTATGTGGTTACAACCATTGAAAATGTTCGCAAGGAGAAGCTTGTTTCTGAACTCGATTTTGAGCTCGAGGAGATCGAGAAGGGCGGTTTTGAGCATTTCATGCTCAAGGAGATTTTCGAACAGCCGTCTGTCATGAAGGATGTCATGCGAGGGCGTGTCCGTCTTGACGAGGGCCTTGTTCGTCTCGGAGGGATCGAGGATCATCTGGAGCAGCTCAAGAAAGCTCGCCGTATTGTCATCTGCGCATGCGGGACCAGCTGGCATGCCGGTCTTATCGGCGAGTATCTGATCGAGGAGTTTGCCAGAATTTCCGTTGAAGTGGATTACGCATCCGAGTTTCGATATCGTAATCCGATTCTTGACAAAAACGATGTCGTCATCGTGATCTCCCAGTCTGGAGAGACCGCCGATACGCTGGCAGCCCTGCGTCTTGCCAAGGAGAAGGGGGCGACGGTTATCGGTATCTGCAATGTCGTAGGATCGACCATTGCCCGCGAAACCCATTGCGGCATGTACACCCATGCCGGTCCGGAGATCGGGGTGGCTTCGACCAAGGCGTTCACTGCGCAGGTGATCGTTCTCTATCTGCTTGCGCTTGCGCTCAGCAAAGGCCGTACCCTCGAAGATCATGAGATCGCACTCTATCTGCGCGAGTTGAGTGCTGTTCCTGACAAGGTTGCAGGGATTCTCGATCTGAACGACCAGGTTCTTCATATCGCCCGTTCATACAGGGAGTCCAAAAACTGTCTCTATCTGGGGCGGGGCTTCAATTTTCCTGTTGCGCTTGAAGGTGCGCTGAAGCTCAAGGAAATATCCTATATCCATGCGGAAGGCTATCCTGCCGCCGAAATGAAGCATGGCCCCATCGCTCTGATCGACGAGGATATGCCGGTGGTGTTTATTGCTACACGCGATACGACCTATACGAAAATTCTCAGTAATATCGAAGAGGTCAGGAGTCGGAAAGGCAAGGTGATTGCCATCGCCAATGAGGGTGACGACGATATCGGTGCTCTCGCGGACCACGTTCTCTACATTCCTTCAGCAGCGGGACCCGTGACGCCGTTACTCAGCGTCATTCCTCTGCAGATGCTCTCCTATCATATCGCTACGCTGCGCAATTGCAACGTCGACCGCCCGAGAAATCTCGCCAAGTCAGTAACGGTGGAGTGATTGTCTGGCTGTCGGTTTCTTGAAGGGGCAATCCCCTGTGGTTGCCCGTTTCGTCCGGCTCTTGCCAAGACCATTATAATGCGGGAACCTCTATTAATTGTCGTGAGCGAGCTCAAGACAAGGCGGACGGAGCAGAAAAACCGGAGTGTACACAGAGTACATGAGGATTTTGAGCACCGGCCAACGACGTATTCGGATCGCGCAATATTAATAGAGGTGCCCATGTGTCTTGACGGAAAAATATCGGCATTCTGATGGTTGGGGTCAGGCTCGGATGCTCTTCCTGTGCACGCTCTCATTGTTGTGTCGGCAAATCAGCGATTCAGCAGGCAGTACAGGGAATTATTTATACAGCGGGTGCGGTTACTTTGTGATTAAGACATCCCTTACGGGATTTTCCATCCAATACATAAAATCAGCCGAGTCATGGAAGGTCAGATCGTTATTACCGGCGCCACAGGCGTTATCGGCAGCGTGATTGCCGGTAAATTGATTGCTGCGGGCGAGAAAGTGGTTGTGTTTTCCCGTTCACCTCGAGGTGCTGAGCTCAAGGTTCCCGGCGCTGCGGCATATGTGAAGTGGGATTCAGATATTGCCAAAGGGGAGTGGAACGAGTATATCGATGGGGCAAAGGCGGTGATCCATCTGGCAGGCAAGCCATTGCTTGAAGAGCGCTGGACCGAAGAGCATAAGGTCGCCTGTTACGAGTCGCGCGTTCTGAGTACCCGTTATCTGGTTGACGCGATTAATGCCTCTGCCCGCAAGCCAGCTGTTTTTATCTCTTCATCCGCCATAGGGTATTATGGTTCATTTGAGCATTGCAGTGACACATCGCAGCTGACTGAAGACGCGCCAGAAGGCGAGGATTTTCTGGCTAAAATCTGCTTCGATTGGGAAAAAGAGGCTAATAAAGTCTCAGGAGATGTCCGTCTTGTGATACTGAGGACCGGTATTGTGCTCTCTACGAAAGGGGGGATGCTGCAGAAGCTTCTCCTGCCGTTCAATATGTTTGTCGGCGGACCGGTAGGATCTGGTCGCCAGTGCATTTCCTGGATTCACATTGATGATGAGGTTGACGTCGTTCTCGACGCTATCGATAATCCGGCGATGAAAGGGCCAGTCAATCTTGTCGCTCCGAATCCTGTTTCGATGCATGAGTTTGCAAAAACGCTCGGTTCGGTGATGAGCCGTCCTTCACTGATCCCGGTACCGAAGATCGCAGTGCAGCTTCTGATGGGAGAAGGTGCCGATTATGCCGTCAAAGGGCAAAATGTTATTCCTCATGCTCTCGATGATCTTGGTTTCCGATTCTCTTTTGCCGATTTGCGATGGGCATTGAAAGATCTGATCGAGCACAATAAGTAGACGAAAGACGGGCTTTCATTGTGCATTTGTTGGCGTCCCTGCTGCCCGGTTCGGGACGTCAGCAGTTCTCCTCCTGATAATCCGGCGCTTCCGGAGTGTTGTGTCGTTGTGGCCAAAGACACTTTTCCGAAAAAAAAACAGCCCGGTTGTTCCGGACTGCTTATCAGATTCTTCCTTACAATCGCCCTTGAATCAATAACGGTCTCTGCGTGCAGGACGTTCTTCACGGGGTCTTGCCTGGTTGACTTTGATGGTGCGACCATTAAAATCGGTGTCGTTCAATGACTCGATAGCTTTTTCTGCATCGCCGTCATTTGGCATTTCAACAAAACCGAAGCCTTTTGAACGGCCGGAAAACTTGTCGATAATGATGTTTGCGCTGTCTACCTGTCCAAATTCGCCGAAAGCGTCACGAAGGTCGTCTTCGGTTACGTTGTATGGCAGGTTGCCAATGTAAATGTTCATGTTAATCTCGTAGAAACATGTGCTTTGATAGAAAGAAGCGCAAACAGATAACCAAAAGCACAAAATTATCTGACTGCGGTCAGTCAACCATTGACTAATTCAACCACAATTTACTCTTCTGTCAAGCAGTTTTCAAAAAGAAAATGCACTGGAGTGAAAATAATCCTTAACATTTACGCTCGTTTTTATTGACCTCGACCGCTTGAGGAGTTTTCTTTGCCTGTTATACCGATACATTGGCTTGCGCCAGACAGTATGGCCGAGGTTCCGGGTACGGTTCTGTGGGCAGTGATACGAAAATGTAATAATTATTGCAATCTGCTTGTCTTGCTTAATCTTTTTTTTTACTTTTAGTCTGTTTTTTAAAAAAGTAAGGTATTGGTAACTATAAAGAGATGAGTGTATGAAAAAGCTGATCAGAAGCGGGGGCGTGACTCTCGTGGCTCTGCTTGCAGCCAATACGGCCATGGCTTCCGCTCCGGAGACGGATTCCGGCACGACGGCGTGGATGCTCACGGCGACAACGCTTGTGCTGCTCATGGTCCCCGGACTGGCAATGTTCTACGGAGGTCTTGTCAGGACAAAAAATGTTCTTGGTACGATGATGCACAGTTTCGCAGCAATGGTCGTCATCGGCGTGCTGTGGCCGACGATCGGTTACGCATTGAGTTTCGGTTCCGGAATTCTCGGCGGTCTCGTGGGATGGAACCCTGATTATGTGCTGCTTAACGGCATTGATGATGTGATCATGGATGCAGGAATTCCCGAATATGTGTTTGCCATGTTCCAGGGAAAGTTCGCCATTATCGCTCCTGCACTTATTGCGGGGGCATTCGCAGAGCGGGTCAGTTTCAGAGGCTATGTTCTCTTTATCGCCTTGTGGAGTATTACTGTCTACAGTCCGATCTGTCACTGGGTCTGGGCGGAAGACGGCTTTCTGTTTAATATGGGGCCTGCCGGAGCGATAGACTTTGCCGGAGGTACTGTGGTTCATATCTCATCGGGCGTCAGCGCGCTTGTGGCAGCTCTTTTTCTCGGCGCGAGGCGCGGCTATCCTAAAAACGTCATGCATCCGAACAACCTGGTGATGACCTTGATCGGTGCCGGTCTTTTGTGGGTCGGGTGGTTCGGCTTTAATGCAGGCAGCGCTGTTGCAAGCGATCTTGATACCGCAAGGGCCCTGACGGTAACACAGGTGGCTGCTGCGGCCGGAGCTTTTGCATGGATGCTGATCGAGGCGATCCTTTATAAAAAGGCAACCAGCCTTGGTGTGGTTTCGGGAATTCTTGCCGGGCTTGTGGCGATTACGCCTGCTGCCGGCGTCGTTCAGCCTGGAGGTGCCATTATTATCGGCTCTGTCGCAGCGCTCTTCTGCTTCGTGGCTATCCAGGTGAAAAACAGGGCAGGCTATGACGACAGTCTCGATGCATTTGGTATTCATGGGGTTGGTGGAATTGTCGGCGCTCTTGTCCTGACCTTTTTCATCCGTGACAGCTGGATGGCCGAAGCTGCAGCTGCAGCCGGGGGTAGCTGGACAGTCTGGGAGCAGTTCGGGATACAGGCGGCAGCTGTAGGCATTACCATCGTCTATGCCGCTGCGGTATCGATTATGCTGCTCTTTTTTGTTGAAAAAACTGTTGGTTTCCGTCTTGGCGAGACCCAGGAAATGTCGGGTCTCGATCACAGTCTTCACGGCGAGCAGGGCTATGGTCTCATCAATCCTAATTAACCTTGGAGAAGAACTATGAAGCTGATAACGGCAATTATCCAGGAAGACAAGCTTGATGAGGTTCGCGAAGCGTTGATTCAGGCAGATATTACAAGGATTTCTGTGAGCAGGATTTCAGGTCACGGCCGGCAGGAGGATATCGATATCTACCGGGGCCGAAAGATCGCTCCGAATCTGCTGCCTAAAATCAAACTTGAGATTGCGGTCAATGAGGCATTTGTCGATACGACGATCGACACGATTGTCGAGTCGGCGCGGCACGGCGGCGGCGAGATCGGTGACGGCAAGATTTTTGTCACCCCGCTCGAGCAGTGCGTGAGGATACGCACGCACGAACGCGGCGGTTCAGCGATCTGACCTGGTCCGGTATTCCCCGATTTTTCTGTCATGAGGCGGCTTCAAGGCCGCCTTTTTTTTCTTTTTTCTGATCTTTCTGCGTCAGAAATACGCCGATATTCATTATGTTGTAAAGGATACGTTTTCCGGATCCCCACTCTATCCGGATATTCTGCAGTTACTGACATCAAGACAAGGAGAATAGTATGCTTCCCAAGAAAATTCGTATCGGGTCTTCAGCTTCGTCGTCTCTTCTCGGTACCGGATGGCTTCCGCCGCTCCCGGATTTGAGGGATTATACCGTGGAGACTCCGGTTATCGTCGACATGGTGAAAAAACTCAAGTTGAAGTTCGGTGCGAAATCATCGAAAAGCGGGATCCCTGCGTCAGCGGACCTCCGCAAATGGTGCTCTCCCGTCGAGCATCAGGGTGCGATCGGCGCATGTACCGCTCATGCCGTTCTCGGTGTTGTCGAGTATTTTCAGAAGCGGGCGTATGACGAGCATATTGATGGTTCGCGCCGTTTTGTCTATAAGACCACCCGAAATCTTATGGGGGTAACCGGCGATACAGGGGGCTGGCTGAGAAACGCTATGGGGTCGCTTGCCCTTTGCGGCGTTCCTCATGAGAAATACTGGGAGTATACCGATGCAGATCCGGAATATGATGAGGAGCCACCGGCATTCGTGTATGCTGTCGCTGATAATTTTGAGGCATTGAAATACTTCTGTCACGATCCTCTGGGGGCGGGAATTTCGGGCGAAGACGTGCTCGCAAGCGTCAAAAAGTTTCTGGCGGGAGGGGTTCCTTCGATGTTCGGCTTCTATGGGTTTCCCTCTTTTGATTCCGGAGCGCAGAAAGGCGATATTCCTTTTCCATGCAGATCGGAGAAGGCGGAATGGGGCCATGCGATTGTTGCTGTAGGATATGACGATAAGAAGGAGATAACCAATACGACATGCGCATCGTCGACCAGGGGAGCCCTTCTGATCCGCAATTCATGGGGAACCGAATGGGGCGATGCGGGGTATGGATGGCTGCCCTATGATTATGTCCTGCAGGGGCTTGCTGTTGATTTCTGGTCGCTTATGAGTATGGAGTGGATCGACACCCGTCAGTTCGGGTTGTAGTCCGATGCCCCGTTGCAGGACGCGGGAAAGAAGTTATCTCTTTCGCTCCAGGACATGGGGCGCATGTTTTTCAAGCCATTCTCTGACCCTTTTGTCGCCGAATTGCGCTGCATAGGTAAAGTCCCTGATCTGACCTTTCCTGTCGCCGATTTTACTTTTTGCTATGCCCCGATGGACATATGCCTGGGTCATTTTATGGTCCAGGCTGATGGCTTCGGTAAAATCAACGATCGCTTTGGTGAACTGTCCGTCGTCGTAATTGACCACTCCCCGGTTGAAGAAGCCTACGGCTTTGAAATACGGTTCGCCGAGTTCGATGACTTTCGAGTAATCGGCTCTGGCCTGGTTGTGCTGTTTCTGCTGATGCCATGCGGCTGCGCGCATCTGGTAGGCAAGCACAAATGACGGATTTCGGTCGATTGCCTTATTGTAGTAGCTGATCGCATCCTTGAGGCGTCCCTGCTGATGCCGTTCATAGCCGGCTTTGAAATATCCTTGGGGTGTTTCGGCTTGAGCCGGAGGGGCCATCAGCAGCAAGGCGAAGATCGCTATGAGAAAAACGTTCGATATCCTGTTCATCTTGTCGTGGTCATGTTGGGTTAAACGTACCATCAAAAAAGTAACACTCTTTTTGGAATAGTAAAGAAATGCCTGACGAATTGCCGTTCCGGCAGATGCTTCCGGAGGCATTTTCCTATTTTCAGGTAAACAGTTTCAAGAACCGGGAGTAACAGCATGTTTCGTATCAGCCTTGAGGATTTCGAGGGGCCGCTCGATCTGCTTCTTTTTTTTATCAAGCGCGATGAGCTTGATATCTACAATATCCCTATTTCAAAAATCACCAATGATTTCATCACCTATATCGATGCGATGCAGAGCCTCAACCTTGAGGTCGCTGCGGAATTTATCTATATGGCATCGCTTCTGATGAACATCAAGGTGAAGATGCTCCTTCCACGGGAGCTTCCGGACGATAGCGACGCCGACGAATTTGATCCTCGCTCCGACCTTGTGGAGCGTCTGCTGGAGTACAAGCGAATCAAGGAGGGGGCCGAACAGCTTCGCCCGTTTGAGGATCTTCGATTGAGCATGTTTCCCCGGGGACGTTTCGAGGTGGCGGAGCCGGACGTAGTCGATGAGATGGACGAGCCGCTCAACCGCCCGACTCTGTACAATCTGATCATGGCCTATACTGCTGCTATGGACAAGATGCCCAAAACCCGTATTCAGAACGTCGAGGAGGCCCCTGTCACCGTTGATGAGCAGTGTGCCTTCATTCTCGACTGTCTTTCCGATCGGGTCCAGGTTTCTTTCCGGGCAATTCTTGAAGGGGTTCAGGATACACTGATCGTGGTTGTTACCTTCCTTGCCGTTCTCGAGCTCTGCCGCCGCAACAGCATCGGGGTGATTATCAAGGACGGGTATGATGATTTCTGGATCTCTCTGCGGTAGCCCGGAAGCAAAATCAACGAAAGGTTCCATATGATAAGGAGGGGATTGTCCTGCTTTTTATATTTTGGAAAAGCTGAAGAAAAGGTCTTGTGCACCATGTAAATATCAGAACCATCATGCCTGAAATCATCCCGTTCAAGGGTTTGCGATACGATCCTGCATCCGCCGGAGATATGGCGCGGATCATCTGTCCTCCTTACGATATCATTTCCCCGTCGATGCAGCAGGAGCTGTACTCGAGTTCGTCCTTCAATGCGGTGCGACTGGAACTGCCGATGGAGGATGACCCCTATGCGGCGGCAGCAGAGCGGATTTCTTCGTGGCTGACGGAAGGGACGCTGGTGCAGGATGATGAAGCTGCGATCTATCCCTATTTCCAGACCTATTCCGATCCGGAAGGCAACAGCTATACACGCAAAGGTTTTTTCTGCGCCCTCAGGCTCTATGAATTCAGCGAAAAGCAGGTGCTGCCGCACGAACGGACACTATCGGGACCGAAAAAGGATCGTCTGAATCTTTTTAAAAAAACGCGGACGAACATCAGCAGCATTTTCGGGCTCTATGCAGACGACGGGTTGCAGGCAGACAGGCTGATCGATGCGTTTGCTGCCGGGAATGAACCTCTGGTCGACGCGGTGTTTCAGGGGGTACAGAACCGCCTGTGGAAGATCGTCGATCACGATCTTGTTACCATGGTGCAGCAGGTGCTGCTCGACCGTCAGGTCTATATTGCCGACGGGCATCACCGGTACGAAACAGGGGTGAACTACCGCAATTTCCGCATGGCGGAAAACCCTGATCACACAGGGAGCGAGCCTTATAACTTTATATTGACGTATCTTGCCAACATCTACGACGAGGGTTTGATCATTTTCCCCCTGCACAGGATGGTGCGCAATCTGATGCATTTCGATGCAGAAGAGCTTTTGTCGAAACTTGAGGAGGATTTTTCTGTTCAGCCGCTTGATGACAGGGAGGGCCTGAAGCGCTATCTCGACGCCGTGGAATCAAGTCATGCTTTCGGCTTCGTCAGCCAAAAAGGTGTTTACGGTATCCGATTGAAGGGTTCGCCGGAGGATATTCCTGGTGATGCCGTTCCCCGATCATTATGCCGGCTCGGGGTTGAGGTGCTGCACGAAATCATTTTGTGGCGGCTCCTCGGCATCAGTCAGGAAGCGATGCAGAGCCAGACGAATCTTGTCTATACCGAGGATGACCGGGAGGTTTTCGATGCTGTGGCAAAAGGTGATATCCAGGCGGGATTCATCGTCAAGCCGACGACAGTCAGTCAGGTGCAGGATGTTTCAGGTCAAGGCGATGTCATGCCGCAGAAGTCGACCTATTTCTATCCAAAGATTATGACGGGACTTGTGATGCACAGGCTGTAACGCTTCGCAATTGAGTCGTTCAAAGGCCCCTTTGTGTTGTGGCGTAGCTTCCTTCCGGGCAACCGGTTACCAGTTACGCCCGACCGGGATGAACGTCTGTTTGCAGGGTTTGCAGGGCTGTTCCCTGCGGTTCACGAATGAGGAACGCCGTTGCTGTTTGAGAAGATGCTCTTGCAGGGTGATCATGCCCGCATATTTTCTTACATTCCATCAATTCAATAATTCAACAACGCCACTTCCGTTTGCATTACTGGATTGTGCGTGTTCTAAAGAGTTGCGGAGCAAGGCGGTCATGACACAAGAATTTTTCTCCCGTTCTGTCGATGAGACCCGGGAATATGCGAGGCGATTTGCCGTGGGGCTTCAGCCGGGCGATGTGGTATCTCTGAACGGACAGCTTGGCGCGGGGAAGACCGAGTTCATGAGGGGGATTACCCAGGTATTCAACTGCGACGAGCAGCTTTCGAGCCCGACATTTTCCATTTTCAATATCTATGAAGGCAGTCTGCGGGGGGAGCCCGTTGAACTGCATCATTTTGATCTGTACCGTATCGGAAGCGTCGGAGAACTCGATTCGATCGGTTTCGAGGAGTACCTTTACGGGCCTTTTATCTCGGTGGTCGAGTGGGCTGAAAAATTTCCGGACCTGCTTCCCGGTAACGCGAAAAAAGTTTTTATTGAGACCGCAGGGGATACTGACAGGCGTATTGTCATCGATGTGCCCTGAGATATTCTTTTTTTTGACTTTTGATTGTTGACTTGTGACGTTTATCCCGAAGATTCTTGCTATAGAGTGCTCCCACCAGTTTATCAGCGTTGCGGTCGATATTTCCGGTCGAGTGGTGGAAAAGCGGGTGGATGCATGGCAGAAGACAGCCGAGTCCATGGTGCCGCTTGTTGACAGGCTTCTTGCCGGTGCAGGGATCGCTTTGGGCGATCTGGATGCGCTGGCGGTGTCGTCGGGTCCTGGATCGTTTACTGGCCTGCGTATCGGTATGGCTACAGCCAAGGGGCTGGCGTTCGGTGCGGACCTTCCGCTCATCCCTGTTTCTACTATGGAGGCTCTTGCTCTGGCTGCTGCGGAGCGTTTCGATGCCGGGTGCATCGTTCCGGTGATTCCTGCCCGGAAAGGGGAATATTATTATACGGTATGGTCTCGCCATGATGCAGGGTCGTGGTCTGCCGGTCGGGATATTTTGTTTGCTTCAGCTGTGGATGTCGCTGCTGTCGCCGGATCTCTCGGAGGGATCTGTCTGGTTGCCGGGAGGCAGCTCGCCGGGCTTGAAGACCTCTGTGTCCGTTCTGGCGCAGCGGTCTCGCATGCTGAATTCTTTTCTGCCGAAGCCCTTCTTCCCCTTGCGCGGCGTGAGCTGGAGGCCGGTCGTTTGCCTGATCTGGCTTCGGTTGTGCCGGACTACCACCAAAAGTTTCGCCCTCATGGGAAAAAGAGCTGAATCATTGCTATATTTTTGTACGAATGGCAATGCTGTTTTCGGAATGGTTGTTCCGGAACGGGGTTGCGATAGTTGTTTAATGAGATAAAAACACGGAGGTTTATGACAGACGCACAGCACGATGAGCGCAGTGAGGATCAGGCAGTACCTGAAGTTGATGTCAGCGAGCTTCTCGCCAGAAGGGCCGCAGAGCTGTCGCTTGAGAAGAAGTGTGAAGATGTGAAAATCCTCGATGTCAGGGGGTTGACAAGTGTGACGGACTTTTTTGTTCTTGCCACTGCTGATTCCGAACGAAAGGCTAAAGCGGCCTATGAATACATCGTCGATGAGTTGAAGAAGGAGGATGAGCGCCCACTGCATATTGAAGGAGGCGATTCGCTGCACTGGGTCCTTATCGATTATTTTGATGTGGTTGTTCATATTTTCATGCCTGATGAACGCAGGTTCTATGACCTTGAGTCGCTGTGGGCCGATGGCAGGATGACAGTCGTTGAAGAGCCTGCTCCCGAGGGAGCTTCTTCCGGGAGTTGACAGGGCTCCTGGTCCGCGGTTCAGGATCTTTAAGTTTAAGCGGGTATTTTATACATTGTCCCGTCTTACAGTTTTTGTTTTCACTTTTTACTATCAGTTAACAGGACAGTCATGCAGCGCGATAAAATTCTGCCGATCAGTATTGAAGAGGAAATGAGGGATGCCTACCTCGATTATTCAATGTCGGTTATTGTAAGCCGCGCGTTACCCGATGTACGCGACGGATTGAAACCGGTTCATCGGAGAGTGCTGTACGGTATGCATGAACTGGGTCTTCAGGCCGGCAAGCCATACAAGAAGTCTGCGCGTATCGTTGGTGAGGTACTCGGTAAGTTTCACCCGCATGGCGACAGTGCGGTCTATGACAGCCTTGTGCGAATGGTGCAGGATTTTTCCCTTCGCTATCCGCTTATCGACGGACAGGGCAACTTCGGCTCTATTGACGGCGACTCTCCTGCTGCTATGCGATATACCGAGGTCAGAATGAAGAGCATCGCAGGCGAGATGCTCAAGGACCTTGATAAGGAAACTGTCGATTTTTCACTCAACTTCGACGATTCGCTCGAAGAGCCTACGGTGCTTCCTTCTGCAATGCCGAACATGCTTGTCAACGGAGCGTCGGGTATAGCGGTCGGTATGGCGACAAATATCCCTCCGCAGAACCTCAACGAGGTTGTTGGAGGCTTGATCGCGCTCATTGAAAATCCCGATATCACCATCGATGAAATCATGGAGCACATTATTGCGCCTGATTTCCCTACCGGCGGGATCATCTATGGATATGAGGGGGTCAAGCAGGCCTATCGCACCGGCAGGGGCAAGGTGGTTATCAGGGCGCGCGCTGTGGTTGAAGTGACCCAGAAAAACGGCAGGGAGTCAATTGTTGTGACGGAACTCCCCTATCAGGTTAACAAGGTCCGGCTGATTGAAAAGATCGTCGAGCTGGTTCACCAGAAGAAAATCGAGGGGATCGCCGATATCCGTGACGAGTCGGACCGCGATGGTATGCGTCTGGTTATCGAACTGAAGCGCGATGCGGTTGCGAAAGTCGTTTTAAATCACCTGTACAAGCATACGCCGATGCAGGATACCTTCGGCGTCATTCTTCTCGCTCTGGTCGACGGAGTTCCGAAGGTTCTGACGATCAAGGAGATGATGGAGGCCTATATTCTGCACCGCAATGAGATTGTACTCCGCCGGACCCGTTATGATCTGTCAGCTGCAGAAAAGAAGGCCCATATCCTCGAAGGGCTTAAGATCTGTCTCGATAACCTCGACGAGGTTATTTCCACGATCCGCCAGTCTCCGAACGCCTCGGTTGCGCAGGAGCGGCTTATAGAGAAGTTCGGGCTGACCGACGTGCAGTCGAAGGCTATACTTGAGATGCGGCTTCAGCGTCTTACGGGCATGGAGCGTCAGAAAATCGATAACGAGTACAAGGAGACGCTTGCTCTGATCGAGGAGCTTCGTTTCATTCTCGCCAATCCCGAGCGCCAGATGGAGATCATCAAAGAGGAGCTGCTGAAAGTGAAGGAGGTGTTCGGTGACGAGCGCCGCACCGAGATCGTTCCGCAGGAAGGAGAGTTCTCGATTGAAGATATGATCGCTCAGGAGGATGTGGTAATTACCATTACTCATGACGGCTTTATCAAGCGATTCCCTGTTTCCGGGTACCGCCGTCAGGCAAGGGGCGGGAAGGGTGTCACCGGCGCTCAGGCGAAGCTGGATGATTTTGTCGAGCATATGTTCATTGCATCCACCCACAATTATATTCTTTTCTTTACCAGCATGGGCCGCTGTCACTGGCTTAAAGTCTATGAGATTCCTGAAGCCGGCAGGACAGCCCGGGGAAGGTCGCTGGCCAATATCATGGAGTTGCAGCCGGATGAGAAAATCAGGGCCTATATCAATGTGAAAACGTTCGACGATCCTCTTTTCATCGTGATGGCAACGGCCAGAGGCCTCATCAAGAAAACCGAGATCGAGGCTTTTTCACGGCCTCGCCGCAACGGCATAGCCGCCATTACTATCGAAGACGGTGATGAACTGATCGAAGCCCGTCTGACCGACGGGGAGCATGATATCATTATGGCGAAGAATTCCGGGTACGCGGTTCGCTTTGCCGAGAGGGACGTCCGCGCTATGGGACGTACGGCTATGGGGGTCAAGGGTATTACCCTGGACGATGACGAGTACTGCATTTCGATGGTGACATCCAAGCGTTCCGATACATCGCTGCTTGCCGTTACTGATAACGGCTTCGGCAAAAGAAGCCTTGTTGATGACTATCGTCTCACCCGCCGTGGAGCGAGGGGCGTCATTACGCTCAAGGCGCATGAGAAGGTCGGCAATCTTGTCGGGCTGCTCGATGTCAATGACGGCGATGATCTCATCATCATTACCGCTAACGGCATCGTTAACCGCCAGCATGTATCCAATATCCGTCTTACCGGCCGCAATACGTCGGGGGTCAGGTTGATCCGTCTGATGCAGGACGACAAGATTTCCGCTACTGCACGGGTTCCGAAAACCGATGATCCTGATGTCGTCGACGGTCCGGAAGAGCAGATAGACCTTTTTGGCGATTAGCCGTGTTTTTCCTGAGGAAGGATGGTTTTTTTATCTGAATAATCATGAAGAAGAGGAGGGTGTCATGGGAGATCGCAAGGAACCCTATATCGTGCATGAGGAGCCGGGCTTGAAAAAGTACTGTGCCTGCGGGTTATCGAACAATAAACCCTATTGCGACGGTTCTCATCACGGAACGGGCATTCACTCATACAAAGTGGAGATTACTGAGGCAAAAACGGTTGCGATATGCGGGTGCGGATTGTCGAACAATAAACCCTATTGCGACGGATCACACGCTTCGCTGCAGTCGTGATCGTGCAGGGCAGGCTCGCCTGTATTTTGTATAAATTGAAACAGATGGTTTAAAAAACACAGTTGTTGTTATGGCACGCCCAAAAAACGTTAAGCATATTTTTGTTACAGGAGGAGTTGTTTCATCACTTGGCAAGGGGATCCTGTCCGCTTCGCTCGGGTTGCTGCTCAAGTCAAGAGGACTTCGCGTCGCGATTCAGAAGTATGATCCGTATATCAATGTGGACCCCGGGACGATGTCCCCTTATCAGCACGGAGAGGTATATGTGACGGATGACGGGGCGGAAACCGATCTTGACCTTGGTCACTACGAGCGATTTCTCGATGAGTCGACATCGCAGTCTTCAAACCTTACCATGGGCAGGGTCTACAAGTCGGTGATCGACAAGGAGCGCCAGGGAGAATACCTTGGCGGCACCGTTCAGGTCGTGCCGCATGTGATCGATGAAATCAAGGAGCGTATGGGCGAGCTGGCGAAAAACGGCAACCTCGACGTGCTTATTACGGAGATCGGCGGGACGATCGGCGATATCGAGTCCCTTCCGTTTCTCGAAGCCATGCGTCAGCTGAAGCTCGATCTCGGGACTAAAAACATGCTTAATATTCATCTTACGCTGGTTCCTTATATCAAGGCCGCGTGTGAGTTGAAGACCAAGCCGACACAGCATAGTGTCAAAATGCTGCTTGAAACAGGTATTCAGCCTGATGTGCTGGTTTGTCGGAGTGAAAAGCCGCTGTCACGCGAGATCAAGAATAAGGTCGGTCATTTTTGCAACCTTCATGAGCTCGACGTCATTGGTCTGAGTGACTGCGACACCATTTACGGTGTTCCGCTGATGCTTCTCAATGAAAAGCTCGATATCAGGGTGCTGAAGAAGCTCGGCCTCAAGAAATTCAAGGAGCCTGATCTTTCCTACTGGAAAGATTTCTGCAACAAGGTCCAGCATCCGACTGACGGTGAGGTGACGATTGCCATTTGCGGGAAGTATACCGAGTATCCTGACGCCTACAAGTCAATTCTCGAGGCTTTTGTGCATGGCGGCGCTGCCAACAATATCCGGGTTAATGTCCGTCTTATTCGTGCGGAAGATCTCGAGGAGAACGGGGCTGAGGTGAATGCGGTTCTTGACGGTGTTCATGGCGTTCTTGTCGCCCCGGGCTTCGGCGACCGCGGCATCGAGGGGAAGATCCGTTTTGTGCAGTATGCAAGGGAGAACAATATTCCGTTTCTGGGGATATGCCTTGGTATGCAGTGCGCGTCGATCGAGTTTGCAAGAAACGTCTGCGGTCTTTCAGAAGCGAACTCCACAGAGTTCAACAAGCGCTGCCGTCAGCCGGTAATCGACCTGATGGAGCAGCAGAAAAAAGTAAAGGAAAAAGGGGGAACCATGCGCCTCGGCAGTTATCCCTGTATTCTGAAGGACGGGACCAGGGCGCATCAGGCATATGGGAAATTTCTTATCAACGAGCGCCATCGCCACCGTTACGAGTTCAATAACGAATATCGCAGGCTCTTTGAGGATAACGGCATGATTTTCTCCGGCACATCCCCGAACGGCGATCTTGTCGAGATCGTTGAGATTGTCAATCATCGGTGGTTTGTTGCTGTTCAGTTCCATCCTGAATACAAATCACGGGTACACAGTGTACACCCGCTTTTCAGCGGTTTTGTCGCTGCGGCCAAGGAGTTCGCTCATGGTGCCCGTCAACTTTCGTTTGAGCGAGAAGCTCCGTCGTTTCAGGTTATGCCCGGAAGCGAGAATTAATGTTGGGCGGACAGTGACCGGCAACCGTTTACGGTATTCCCCGGTTCATGATCGACATTATTGCCATAGAAGCCAATCCAGGCTGAGAGCGCCCCGATGAGGGGCGCTTTTTTTTCGGTCCTGCCGGCAGGAAATACGGCTTGCCGGTGGTTGGCGTGCGGATAAATGGTCTGATGGAGAGGAATAATTGGAAATATTTCCAAGAAAGGGGGAGAAAGTATTTGGAGAAGAGGGAGTGAGTGATTACATTAGGAGCCCGCATGAGAGAAGGCGGGAAAAAGGCTGAAAACGCCATCTGTTTTTTGAAGGTATTGCGTATTGAGGGAACAGTTTTCCCGGAAGAATCGTTAAGGGATAGCCACTGTCCGGAAGGGCAGAAAAGGTCCAGGTTTTTGAAAAAAGATTTGGAAGTTTGAGTGAGGTTTTCTACATTAGGAGCCCGCTTGAAATGGCGGCCGGATGAAACAGGCCGGATGTTTTTTGACGGTACTGACAAGGGAAAATCAACAGGTTTCGATGGCGATGTGTCGCGAGAGAAAAGTTGAAAAAGAATTTGGAAAGTTGATTGTGAATGCGTAAGTTTGTTTCCCTTGATTCGATACCAGATCGAACGAGATCGTTCTTTGAATTTGTTGCTAAATGAACGCCAAAGTCAATTGCTTTGCAGTTAGTATGACTGAAAAGTAAAAGTAGATAGTCAGGTCAGACCAAGTTTTTACAACGGAGAGTTTGATCCTGGCTCAGGACGAACGCTGGCGGCGTGCCTAACACATGCAAGTCAAAGGAAAGTGACTTCGGTTGCGAGTACTTGGCGCAAGGGTGAGTAAGGTATAGGTAATTTGCCTACAGG
>RRYU01022331.1_pt2 | contig 56546 bp, 57 predicted proteins | sample 2162651 | NCBI WGS metagenome assembly RRYU01 (sample SAMN10267283, study PRJNA491782) | microbial mat metagenome | isolation source: biomat in the production well | place: Japan: Minami-Kanto gas field, natural gas well KTG3 | collected 2017-06
GATGGGGATGGGGGACGTTCATAGGATGGGGATGGGGGACGTTCATAAGATCATCGGTTTCTTGCCTTTCCCCCATTCTTCTGCCACAATCCCCCCATGCCCCGCCAAGCCCGCATCGACACCCCCGGCGTCCTCCAGCATGTCATCTGCCGCGGTATCGAACGCCGCCGTATCTGAACGGGTTGCAGCATTGGCTCGCGAATACGGGGCGACACGACTGATCCTTTTTGGCAGCGCCCTGGAGCACCCTGAGTCTTCTCGCGATCTGGACTTGGCGTGTGACGGGATTTCCGGCTGGAAGTTGTACGAATTGGCCGCCAGACTCGAAAATGAATTGAAAGCGCCGCTCGACCTTATCCCTCTTCAGCCACCAAGCCGGTTTACTCGTTACATCGAGCGTCAAGGCAGGGAATTGCTGTGACCGCTTCTGAACTTCGGGAAGAAATTGATATTCAGTTGGAACTGATAACGGCAACCGTCGGTGAGGTTTTTACTCTGTGTCGTGACGTCGAAGGTCGCGAGCCAACCGTCAGGAAAAACGGCTGCGGCTGCCTTTGTTGCCCAGTTCTACAGCGGAATTGAAAACATCCTGAAGGGAATCCACAGTTACCATGGCATTGCGCTTCCCGAAGGCGATGCATGGCATATCGAAACGTTTCAGCGTTTCTGCTCGCCGGAGCATGAGCCTCTGCCGATTTTGTTTGATGGTCCATTGATGAGGACTCTCGCGCCATATCGGAAATTCCGGCATGTGGTCTACCACGGCTACGGCGTTCAACTGGATTGGGAGCGGAGGTCAGAAGGTCTCATCCGTATTGAAGACGCTTTGGTTAGTTTCCGTGCGGCAATCGGCAACTACCTGAATTCGTTGTAGAGAAGGGCCGAGGGAGAACGGGCGCCTCAGCCGATGGAACTTATAGACTTATGAACGTCCCGCAGGGCCGTCCCGCAGGGCCCGGCGCTTTGCGCATGGTGACCCACCTGGATATCTCGGCTGCGGATATCGACCGGGCCGGCGCAGTGATCAAGGGTTTTTTCAGGCTTGACCAGTGTTGATTCGCGGACTATCGTAACAGCTTTTCGTCCGGTGTTTCCGGATGGACACAAGGAAACTGGCGGACTGTCCATGAACCGGCTGCACATTCGGCTGTCTGGTCCATATCCCAGCTCCCGTTTGGCCCGTAGTTACGGCTATGAGCCTGCAAACGTGCTGAAATCTGCTCTCAGCCAGCCAAATTGTCGCTTCGGCCCGTATCCTCCGACAGTCTCCTGGCTATAAACATCCACATCAGAGAGGCGGTAATGAAGACCACTCAGATGACCTCTGACGATGACCTGGTCGATGCTGTCGACAGGCGGGTCAAGCAGCGCGAAATTTACCAGCGCAAGTGGGTGGTCGACACCAACGGTCCCCGGCTGGCGGTGCGTAACTACCTGGAACAGACTGATCTGCGACGTTTCCTGCAGCTCGCCGACGAACGGCATAAAATTAGCCGTGCTGCCGAATTCGGCTGCGGGTATGGCCGCATGACGCAGGTTCTTACCGAGTTCTCAACGGATGTCGTGGGGATTGAAAGAGAGGCGTTTTTTGTGGAAGAAGCCTCCGGACTGATCCCTGACGTACGTTTTCTGCAGAGGGATGACCTCTCCAGAACGGAGTTGCCAGCACACTCCTTTGACGTGATCGTGTCATTTACCTTTCTACAGCATCTTATCGATGATGTCGCCGCGGCGGTCGTCAGGGAAATGCAGCGTTGCCTGAAGCCGGGCGGACATGTCCTGATCTGTGAAGAAACCGACCCCGCTCACCGGATGGGCGACCCTGCCGACCCGAACAGAATCTGTACCATTGGCAGAACAGTCGAGCAGTATTGCCAGTGGTTTTCCCCCCTGAGTCTCGTTGCGACAGCCAGGCGCAGGGTCGAGCCGGATTATCCTCGGGAGCATACCGGTGATTACATCTTGCTCGGCTGATGCTTGATTGGCAAGCTGCTGCCCACCCCCGGGGGGTGATCGATCGCTGCGAATTTGCGGGCGGCCGGCGGATACCGGCGGCGGGGATATGCAGCTTCGCTGCCGGTGCTGTGGTTGAAGACCAGGGTTGGCCGCCAAAACCGGCTTCACCGGCAAGCAGACGCATCAACCGGTTGTTTGGCGAAGAAGTCCCCGCGCTCAACCCGCCTGCAGATAGTCCCTGATCCGGTCGATCGCCCGATCGATATTCGCCATGGAATTTGCGTAGGAAAAACGCAGGAAGCCTTCCGCCCCTGTGCCAAAATCGATGCCGGGAGTGACGGCCACGCCGGTGGCTTCCAGTATCCTCCGGGCGAGGTCAAGGGAATCGCCCGAGATATGCCGGGCATCGGCCAGCACGTAAAAGGCTCCGACCGGATGGGTCCGCACCTGCAGGCCGATTTCGCCGAGGCGGCGAATCATCAGGCGGCGGCGCCGGTCATACTCGTGGCGCATGTCCGCGACGAAAGGCTGCCCCTGGCGCAAGGCGGCGACTCCGGCCAGCTGCACGAAACTGTTGGCGCTGATCATGAGATTCTGGTGAAAAGTCTGCAGGGTGCGGACCATTGGCTGCGGCGCAATCAGGTAGCCAAGCCGCCAGCCGGTCATGGCATAGGCCTTCGAGAAGCCGCCCAGTACGAACACGTTTTCGGAAAACTCGAGGGCGCTGTGTTCTTCTCCTTCATACGTGAGCCCGTGATAGATTTCATCCGAGACCAGGGGGATCGGCAGGGAAGACAGGGCCTTGAGCTGCCGGCCGGACAGCACCGAGCCGGCCGGATTCGCCGGCGAGTTGACCAGCAGGGCCCGGGTACGGTCCGAGATGGCGACCTCAACCTCGTTGTGGCGCGGCTGGAAGCCATCCTCCTCTCTGGTCCGGATAAAGCGTGGCACGCCGCCGACGAAACGCACGAAATTCGGGTAGCAGGCATAGCCCGGATCGGTGAGGATGACTTCGTCCCCGGGGTCGCACAGGGCCGCAAACAGCAGCAACATGAGTGGGCTGGTGCCGGCAGAAACGATGATTTGATCGGCACTGATGGCGACCCCGTAACGCTGGCGATAATGTTCGACCAGGGCCTCGCGCAATTCGATGCGGCCCAGCGAGTGCGTGTAGCGGGTCTCGCCCGCCAGCAGCGCCGTACAAGCGGCCTCGACGATCGGTTGCGGGGTGGGAAAATCCGGTTCACCCAGGCAGAGATAGATGACGTCCCGTCCGGTTTGTTCAAGTTCTTTCGCGCGTTCCATGAGTTCCATGGCGAGAAAGGGGGTCACCTTGGCGGCACGTTCGGCAAGGAACGGTTTTCCGGCTGGGAGCATATCTTCAACCTCGGAATGTCGGGAGCAAGTTGATCAGAGGAACCAAGCCTGAGCGCCAAGGCTAGCTGCACTGATAGAAATTGGCAAGTTTTTTGATGCCCCGGGCAAGGCGCAGGCCCTGGCCGCTTCGTCTGCCAAAAACCTTTACCCGATCCGCAGCCGCTCAAAAAGCTGCTGTCGGAGGGGCCGAACCATTGAAAAGGGGCGCATCCTGTAGTAACGTTTGGCCATGGCTTTTGCACGATTTGCGACAGGCTGTACCAGGAGTTGCCGATGAAGGTCAGTATCACTTATTGCAGACAGTGAAATTACCGCTCGCGCGCCGCCGGTCTGGCGGACAAGTTCAGCAAACTGTTTAACGCGGAGATTGAACTGATTGCAGCACATGGTGGGGCTTTTGAAGTTGTCGTCGATGACCGGCTGGTTTTTTCAAAACTGGCCACCGGGCACTTCCCGAACGACGACCGCTTGCTGGAGGATGTCAAAAAGCTGCATTCGTGAGGACCGAGATCGCAGGAGAGAATCCAGAGGACCGGTTTTTTACGGCATGTTTTCGCTTTACCTTTTACGCATCACCTGCCGCGAGCTGCAAAATCGCTTGCTATCGGCAGAGCCAACGCAAATTCACCGGGTTCAGGCAAAAGGCCTCGCTATGGTGACAGACCCAGCTCCTTGTGCCGAAAGGCCCGGCCCCTGGCAGGTTTATCTGATTGCCTGTTCCGATGGCAGCCTGTATGCCGGAATCACGACAGATATCGCCCGACGTTTCCGGCAGCATAGCCAGGGTCGCGGGGCGAAATATTTCCGCGGCCGCCGGCCGCTGCAGGTGGTCTTTCTCGAAAGCGGTCATACGCGCAGCAGCGCCGGCCGCCGGGAAGTCGAGATCAAGCAGCTCACCCGTTTGGGAAAACTCAAGCTGATCGAGGCCTTCCGCAAGCGGGGAGAGCGCCACCGCCGGGAGGACCCTGTTCAGCACCGCCCCTGGTGCCACGCGGGCCGAACATGACCGGAGCCGGCCAGCGCCCGTGGTCCTAGGCCGATTTCCGCAGGGTGTTGCGTTGCCCCTGTCAACCGCAACAGCGTTTATGTTATAAGGGTAGCCGGGGCAATCGAGAGCAGGCCGCAGCATGCATGGTTTTGAAGGGGGCTCATATGACACCTGCAACAGTTTTTTTCTCGCATGGCAAGGAAAGCGGTCCCTGGGGGTTGAAAATCAGGGCCCTGGCCAGGGTGGCGGAAAAATTTTCCTGTCGGGTGGTCAGCCTCGACGATCAGGGCGTCTTTGACCCCGAGGTGCGGGTCGGGCGTTTGATTGCTGCGGCGCGGGACTGCTCCGGGCCGGTGATTCTGGTCGGTTCCAGCATGGGCGGCTATGTGGCTAGCGTGGCCTCGGCAGCGCTGAAACCTAAGGGGCTTTTTCTGATGGCCCCGGCGATCGGCCTGCCCGGTTATGCGATTGAAAAGCCCGCGCCGGTTGCGGAGGAAATGGTTGTCGTGCATGGCTGGGACGACATCCTGGTGCCGCTCGAGCCGGTTTTTGCGTTTGCCCGGGACACCCGCGCGGTCTTCTGCCTCATCCCTGCCGGCCACAGTCTGAATGAGCAGATCGCGCTGGTCGAAGAACTCTTTACCGGCTTTTTGTCCCGCTGCCTGAGTGGTCAGCCGCATGGTGTCGAACGCGAAAGGTTGCTGGCCAGCCTTTAATCCGCGTTATTGGATATGCGATAGACATGGCCGCAAAAGAACGCCTGGACAAATTACTGGTCGAACGTGGCCTGGTCGCCTCGCGGGAGCGCGCGCGCGCCCTGATTCTGGCCGGCCAGGTGGTGGTCGGCGAGCATGCCGTCGACAAGGCGGGAACCCGCGTCGATAGTGAGGTCGCGATCCGTCTCAAGGGCAAGGACCTGCCCTACGTTTCCAGGGGCGGACTTAAGCTGGCAGGCGGCCTGGCCGCTTTTGACCTGGAGGTTCGCGGGCGCACGGCCCTGGATGTCGGCGCTTCGACCGGCGGCTTTACCGATTGCTTGCTGCAACACGGCGTCGCCAGGGTCTATGCGGTCGATGTCGGTTACGGCCAGCTGGCCTGGTCGCTGCGCGAGGACCCCAGAGTCGTGAGTCTGGAGCGTACCAATATCAGGCAGTTGCAGCCTGAAACGCTCGATGCGGTGCCGGACCTGGCCGTTATAGACGCGTCCTTTATCTCCCTGGAGAAGGTCCTGCCGGCAACCTTGAACTTACTGTCCGCAGATGCCGATGTGATCGCCCTGATCAAGCCGCAATTCGAAGTAGGCCGGGGCCAGGTCGGCAAGGGTGGAGTGGTGCGCGACACCGGACTCCATCAGCAGGTGATCGAAAGAATCAGGGCGCTGGCCCTTGAGCTCGGCTGCCATGTGCTTGGACTGATCGAAAGTCCGATCACCGGCCCCAAAGGCAACCGGGAATTCCTGATTCACCTGCATCGGATGGACAAATCGTTGAATGAGGCAAAGGATTGATCCCCATGACAATGTTTCTGGATTCTCCCGAGGCCGGCCAACTTGCCAGGCAGAAGAGCGTTCGCGGCGCGGTGGTCAGAGCGGCCCTGCAGAAAGCGGCTACCGCTGATGCCGAGCAAAAGGTCCTCTTGGAGGCGGCCTTGCGGGAACTGCTCCAGCGCTTTGCGCGGCAGACAGGGGAGTCCGCATGATTCTGCGGAGTATCGAGGCTGAGAATTTCGGTTGTTTCAGATCCGCCGGCTTTGAATTCCGACGGGGCATGAATCTCGTGACCGGTCCGAACGAGGCCGGCAAGTCGACGCTGGCCGAATTGATTCCCGCCACCCTGTTCGGCACCAAGCAGCTGGAACGTTTCAAACCATGGGGCCGCAGCGGTTGTGCGGCGAGCCTGGTTTTTGAAGGCGATAAACGGACAGTCGAAATCAGGCGCAATTTACTGACCGATGAAGTCAGGGTGATTGAACGGGATGCGCTCTATCAGGCCGAGACCCGTTTCCAGGGCAAGGCGCCGCTGAATGGCCGCAGCGCGGCCTGCCGCGAATACCGGGCACTGCTGGAAGACCTGCTCGGCATTGCTGATGATGACCTGTTCCGGGCCACTTGCATGTTTGGCCAGAGTGTCGCGGAGTGGACCGGAGATGCGCTTGGCGAAAAATTGCGGCAATTGGTGAGCGGCAGTGATGAAGCGGATTTTGCAAGTATTTTGGACAGTCTGCTCGAAGAGCATTTTGAGCTGACCCGGGAAAACCCCTGGGGGCGCGACAAGCAGCGCGACCGGCAGATCGAGCTGCTGCGGGCCCAGCTTGCGCAATCGACAGACCCCCCTCCTGCGCAATTTACCATGGCGGAGGCTGTGGCACCCGACGATCTCGATGAACAGATCCGCACGCTGACCGATGAACTCGAGAGCGACCGTTCGGAATATGTCAGGGGGGTTTGCTACGTGGAAAAATTGCGGCAAACCCTTCAGCCGCCCGCCGCTGCAGAAGAACCCGCCGCGGCAGAAAGAGCCGTTGACGAGCAGACGATCAGCGCTGCCGGTGACGTTGAAGCCCTTGCAGGGCCATCCCGGGAGGCCCTGCGCTCCCGGCTCGTTGAAGCCGGTCTGCCGGAGGATCCCCCCGAGGTGCTTCCCGAACTGCTTGAGCAAGCCTCGCGGATCAGGCAGGAACTCGCCGAATTCCAACGCCCCCTCGCGGCGCTTACCAAACGTGAAGGCCAGCTGAAGAACCCGCCCTGGGCGATAGCTGCGGGGCTGACGGTGGTCCTGGGCTGCGCGAGCGCCGGGGCCTGGTTCTTTTCCCGGCAGGGGTTGGTCGTCAGCCTGGTCAGCGCCGCCGGAATGGCCGCCGGCTGGGGGTATTGCCTGTGGTGCAGCCTGAATGCCCGGCGGCAACGGGCAGACCTGCAACAGCAGAAACGCAAACTGGAACAATCACGGGCCGTGGTTCTGGAGCGGCAATCTGAACTGAGTGAACGCTGCGAAGCTCTCGGCCTGCCCTCAACGGCCGTTGACCTGGTGCGCCTGCAGAAGGTGGTTGACCGGAATCGCGAACTGCTCGAGCAGTGGTGGTCCCGGCCGTCGGATGCCGGCCCCGTCGTCAGCGCCGCCCCAGTGGCACCCGCCGCCGAGACGGAAGCTGCGCACCCTGCAGCTGTCAACCAGGCGGATGATGCCGAACGCGCCGAACTTGCTGAGCTCGAGCAACGCCTGAGCGATTTTGCCGCGCAGCTCAAGGACAAGGAACTTGCCCTGGCACGGCTGCGGCAACAGGCCCCGGCAGAGAATGCCGATGACGGCGCACCTCCTCCGGAACCCGCCCTGCAACGACAACTTGCCCGGCTTGAGCAACGGCTCCTGGTTGTGCGTACGGCGGTTGACCTGCTCGTGCAAGGTGTCGAAGATTACCGCCGGTCGCATATGGCAGGGCTGACGGAAGAAGCGGGTCGCCTGCTCGGCAAGATGACCGGCGGCCGTTATCCGGCCGTCCGCCTGGATGAGGACATGCGTCCGGAAATCCAGGTCGATGGGCGGCGCTGGCATCCGGCCGACCGGTTCAGTCGCGGCACGCGCGACGTCCTCTACCTGGCCTTGAGGATCGCCCTCGCCAGGCTGCGCGGCGCAGATGGCAACCTGCCGCTGCTGCTCGATGACCCTTTCATCCACCTCGACCGGACACGGCTGTCGGCTTCGCTGAGGCTGCTAGACATGGCCGCGGCCGGGGGCCAGGTGCTCCTGTTGAGCCACAGTGAGGAACTGGCGCGCCGTGCCGGCCGTGACCGCTGGCACGTTATCTCCCTCGGTGAATCTGCTGCCGGGGCCGACCATGAAGACGGAGACAGCTATGCCGGACAATTGCATCTTCTGTAAAATCATCACCGGAGAGATCCCCGCCAGGATTGTTTTCCAGGATGACAAGGTCCTGGCCGTCGAGGATATCGATCCCCGGGCCCCTGTCCACCTGCTGATTTTTCCTCGCCGTCACCTGCGCACGACACTCGACCTGACGGCTGAGGACAACGTCCTGGTCGGGCACATTTTCCAGGTGGCCACGCAGCTGGCCAAAGACCTCAAGATTGCCGACGACGGTTTCCGGATTGTCAACAACTGCAACCCGGCTGGCGGCCAGTCGGTGTGGCACATCCATTTCCACCTGCTCGGCGGGCGTTCCATGACCTGGCCTCCCGGCTGATTCATGGCCTGCCGGAACCGCAGCAGAGACAACCGGGTGCAGCTTGCGCAAAAAGCGGACAGGTTACTATGCTCTGGTTGACAGTGGCCTGGTCGGCCTGGTGCCTGCTCCACTCATTGCTGGCACATCTGCCGGTCGAGCGCCGGCTTGCCGGTTTGCTCGGGGCTTATCGCGGGGCCTACCGTCTGCTCTACAACCTTGTCGCTGTGTTGTCCCTGCTGCCGGTAGCCCTGGCCTACCTTGCCGCCGAGGCTTCCCCTGCCTTGAGTTGGCCGGTTTGGCTGCTGCCGCTCAAACTGCTTGGCTGGCTGCTTGCTGCCGGGCTGATCGGGGCGGGCGCCCGGGTGTACGATACGGCCGCCTTTCTCGGCCTGGCTCAGCTGGACCTGGCGCAGGCGCCAAGCGCAGAGCCTCATGCGGCGGGGGCGAATGGTCTGGTGACGGCCGGTATCCTGCGCTATTCCCGTCACCCCTGGTACCTCGCCGGACTTCTACTGTTGTGGTGCCGCGACCTGACCGTCCGCGACCTGGTAACCAATCTGCTCCTGACGGCCTATCTGCTCGCCGGCCTCCTTTTGGAGGAGCGCAAACTGCTGCGGACGTTCGGTGAGGAATATCGACATTATCAGACCCAGGTGCCGATGCTCTGGGGAGTGCGGCATAAACGCAAAGAATAAGCGTCATTACTTTGCGGCCTGAGTCAACGGCACAGCATGTGGTGGGTTTTGACCCTGAGAAGCAGAAGTCCCGGAATTGCATTCCGGACCCTTCTCCTTTACAGTATGAGCCTGCCGATTATCAGGACCTGTTGTTATGTGCGTTCAACGAAAAATCATGATTGGGATCATCGGGGCGGCACGGGCCACCGAGGCGGGGCTTGCAATGGCCCGTGCGACAGGGGCCGAAATTGCCCGGCACGGCGCCGTTCTGGTTTGCGGCGGGTTGGGTGGCGTCATGCAGGCGGCCAGCCGCGGCTGCGCTGAAAACGGTGGAGACGTGCTGGGCCTGCTGCCGGGGCCCGACGCCGCTGCGGCCAATCCTTTTGTGACCATCGCAGTTCCGACCAATATGGGGCATGCCCGCAACGTGATCATCGCCCACGCCGCCGATGCCCTGATTGCCATCGAAGGCGAGTATGGCACTTTGTCCGAAATGGCCATCAGTCTCAAACTGGGCAAGCCGGTCGTGGTGCTGCCTGGCGGACATCGGCTTGCCGGCAGCCTGTCTGCCGACACCCCGCATGCTGCGGTTGAGCTGGCTTTTGCCAGCCTGGAGAAATCATGAAACGTCACCTGAGCCATTCGGAAACCTTTTCCAGCCAGTTGATCGAATGGGCCCGCGGCAAAAGCCCGATCCTGATCGTCACCCATGATCATCCCGATCCCGATGCCCTGGCGGCAGCCTATGCCCTGCGCCACCTGTTTCTGATCAAGACCGGTCAGGAAGCGACCATCGCTTTCGGTGGGCGGGTGGGCCGCAGCGAAAACAAGGAACTGATCAAGCGGCTCGAGATTCCCACCGTCCCGATCGAGGCACTGGAACTGCACGAATTCAAGGCCGTCTGCATGGTCGATTGCCAGCCCGGCACCGGCAACACCTCGATCCCCACCGATGTGAAAATCGACCTGGTCATCGATCATCATGCGTTGCGCGGCGAGACCGAAGCCTGTCGCTGGGTCGATGTGCGGCCCGACTATGGTGCCGCGGCGAGCATCCTGTTTGAATACCTGGTTGCTCAGGACGTCAAGATCGCCACCAAGCTGGCCACCCTGCTGTTTTATGCCATCAAGTCGGAAACCCAGAGTCTCGGGCGCGACTGGACCGGCGCCGATCGCGAAGCTTATCTGCAGTTGCTGCCGCTCAGCAACAACCGGATCCTCTACGACATTTCCCACCCAAAGTCGCCCAGAGCTTATTTCAGCTACTTCGACAGCGGTTTGAAAAATGCCCGTATCTTTGACGACCTGCTCGTGTTCAATCTCTCTAAGGTCGATCATCCGGAAATTGTCGCGGAAATCGCCGACTTCCTGATGCGCGTCGAAGGGATCAATCTGGTGCTCGGCATCGGCAACTACCAGACCGAGGGTGTCCTGTCGCTGCGCACCAGTACGCCGGAGATGATGGCCGGCATGCTGATCCGCACAATTACCGAGGGCCTCGGCACGGCAGGTGGACATGGTATGACCGCCGGCGGCCAGATCCGGCCGATGCCCACTGCCGAAGCCGATCAACAGGCGCTGGAAGAACTGCTGATCGCACGGCTGTGTGCGGTTCGCAAGCGTGAGGTGCCGGTGCCCCAGCCGTTGATCGATGACTGATGCCCCGGAATGTTGACGGCTGGCGTTGACAGCCCCCGGTAACTGGAGTATATATCTGGGCGCCATGCGACCTCTTGTCTCTCTGACCCTCTCAGCGCTGTGTCTTCTCCTGCTTCTGCCGGTCTGCGCTTCTGCAATTGTCGAGATCGGCAGACTTGGCCAGGAGACTGTGCTTATTCAGGAGGTCTACCAAAGGGAAGGAACCTCGTTCGTTGCCATCGAGGAGGTGCTGGCCGCACTGCAGCTGGAAGGCGAATGGGACTCCGTCGCCCACGTATTCAGCATCCGGACCCCCAGTGGCCAGGCGGTGATTTCTCCGGGCAGCCAGTTTTTGAAGCTCGGCGACAGCTTCCGGCCGGTCGCCCATCGACCGCGTTTCATCGATGGCAAACTGCGCGTTTCGGAAAGCTTCATCCTCCGCCAGCTTGCACCGCTCCTGCCAGAGCCTGTCAGTTACCGCAATCACAACCCTCCTGTCGCCGAGGTCAGCGAAGATCCGCTCGACCGGCTGTTCGCTTTTCTATTGCGCCGCAAACCTCAGGCCGAAGGCCCCGGTCAGCATGTTGTCGCTCTTGACCCCGGCCACGGCGGGATCGATGCGGGGGTCATCGGCCGCGATGGCAGCAAAGAGAAAGACATCAATCTGGTCATTGCCCAACGCCTTGAGAGACTGCTGAAAATGCATCAGGCCGCGCCCGTCGTGTTGACGCGCGACAATGATTATGCGCTCGATATCGAGCAGCGGCTGCAGACTGTTGTGCAGGCTGATGCGGATGTGCTGTTGTCATTGCACGCCCAAAACTTTTTTACGCCGGCCCCGCATGGTGTGATGTTGTTTATCCAGCCGGTCACGGAGAGGGACCTGGCGGCGGGCCTGGATGGTGAAAATGCCAGCCGGCAGCTTGCCGAGGCCTTGCGCACCGCGCTGGTTGCCGCCGGGTTCACCGTATCCGGCATTGACGAACAGCCCGTTCTGCCGCTTGGCCGCGGCGACCTGCCCCGGGTTCTGGTGGAAATGGGCGCTCTTTCCCATGCCGGCGATCTGGCGATGCTGCATGATCCGACCCGTCAGCAGGACCTGGCCCGGGCCCTGTTTGACGGACTTCAGGAATTCTTCAACTATGACAAGGACCTCCGGCATGACCTTAATCCCGCAAGTACGTACTGATGGCCGGCAGGCCGATGAACTGCGCGAAATCCGCTTTGAGCGCGGCTTTACCCGCTACGCCGAGGGTTCGGTCCTGGTCAGCTTCGGCGAAACCCGGGTGCTCTGCAACGTCTCCGTTGAAGAAGGCGTACCGCCTTTCCTGCGCGGCACCGGGCAAGGTTGGGTGACCGCAGAGTACGCCATGCTGCCGCGTGCCACGCATAGCCGTTCGGTGCGCGAAGCCGTGCGGGGCAAACTGGGTGGCCGGACCCACGAAATCCAGCGGCTGATCGGTCGCGCCCTGCGGGCCGTTACGGATCTCCAGGCGCTTGGCGAGAGGACCCTGCTGGTTGATTGTGATGTTCTCCAGGCTGACGGCGGGACCCGCACGGCGGCCATCACCGGGGCCTGGGTCGCGCTCGCCGATGCGGTCGCGCATCTCCGACAGAAAGGTTGTTTGACCCGTTCTCCCCTCAAGGGCAGTGTCGCCGCCGTCAGTGTCGGCATCGTTGCCGGGCAGGCGGTTCTCGACCTGAATTATCAGGAGGATTCCCGGGCGGCGGTTGATATGAACTTTGTCATGACCGGCGATGGACGCTTCGTCGAAGTCCAGGGCACCGCTGAAGAAGACCCTTTTCATGAGGCTGAACTCGATGCGATGCGCGCCCTTGCCCGGCAAGGCTGCCAACTGTTGACACGGCAGCAAAACAGCCTTCTGGAAAAGCTGTGAAAACCTTGATCCTGGCCACCCGCAATGCCGGCAAACTGACCGAGATGCGCCGATTGCTGGAGCCGGCCGGCATCGAAGTGCGCGGCCTGGTCGACCTGCCGGACCTGCCCGAGATCGTTGAAGATGGCCAAACTTTTGCGGAAAATGCCCGCAAAAAAGCCGAAACCGTCGCCAGTCTGACCGGGCAGGCCTGTCTGGCCGATGATTCGGGGCTGGTGGTCAGGGCGCTGGCCGGCCGGCCCGGGGTGCATTCCGCCCGCTATGCCGGTCCGCGGGCCGACGATGCGGACAACAATCGCAAGCTTCTCGAAGAACTGGCCGGCGTACCGCCGGACCAGCGCCAGGCGGCCTTCCACTGCGTCATGGCGCTTTGTGTGCCGGGACAGGCAACCCGGCTTTTTGCAGGGCGGGTCGAAGGGCTCATTTTGTCAGCGCCACAGGGGGAGGGGGGGTTCGGCTACGACCCTCTGTTCTACCTGGAGGAGCCAGGCTGTACCATGGCGCAACTGCCGCTCGATGCCAAGAACCGGATCAGCCACCGGGGGCAGGCCCTGCGCCGCGTTTTGGCGGCACTAACCGTAGAACCCAACCCCTGATTTCCGCCGGATGACCGACCTTTTGGCTATTGGTAAGATTTTCCTTTATTTTTTTCCTGACGATGTTTAGTATACGGAAGCCTGTATACAGTATGCAGGTTGGGAGGTGTGTGCCATTTCTGACAGGCAGGATGTCGGAGGATGTCCGACGCTATCCGTTCAGAGGTGATTAATGAATATAATGTCAACCAGTTGGAGAGGACCGCCACGCTGAAACGGAGAGAGGCCAAGCGTTCCTGTTGGCCGGCTTGTCGGTGATATGGAACGGAGTTTCAGTATTTAATCACATTCCATCGCAAGGGATCGAAACTATGTCAATGATTCAGAGTTCTGTGGGCAGAAAGATCTTCATGGCCGTTACGGGTGTCATGTTGCTCGCTTTCGTCGGCGTTCACTTGCTCGGGAACAGCTCAGTGTTCTTCGGAGCAGATGCGATCAACGCTTACGCACAAAAGCTGCACAGCCTGGGCCCGATCGTCTGGATATTCAGGCTGGTCATGTTGTTCCTCTTTGTCACGCACATCATCTTCGGCATCCAGCTGACCCTGGAAAACAGTGCCGCCACTCCCGAAAAGAACATCCAGATCAAACGTCTGCGCACCGGCTTCGCGGCCCAGACCATGATCATCTCCGGACTGGTGCTGCTGGCTTTCGTCGTCTATCATCTGCTGCATTTCACCGTGCGCATCCCGGGCATGGGCGTGTATGAGATGAATCCGGCGACGCATATGGTCAACGTCTACACCATGGTGATCATGGGCTTCAAGCAGGCGTTTACCGTGCTGCTTTATGTGGTCGGCATGATTTTCCTGGCTTTGCACGTCAGCCACGGCTTCCAGAGTTTTTTCCAGACGCTGGGGCTGAACAACGACAAATCTTTGCCGGTTTTCGGCGCTCTCAGCAAGCTGGTCAGTGTAGTCCTTCTGTTTGGCTACATTTCCATTCCTCTGCTGATTATCTTCGGGCTCGTAAAATAGGGAGTTGGTTGGATGATACTCGATGGCAAAAGTCCTTCTGGACCAATAGAAACTTCATGGGATCGTCACCGCTTCGAAACCAAGCTGGTCAATCCCTCCAATAAACGTAAATACAAAATCCTCTGCGTAGGGACCGGGCTGGCCGGTGGCGCGGCGGCCGCATCCCTGGGCGAGCTGGGCTACAATGTCCATGCCTTCTGCTACCAGGACAGCGCCCGGCGCGCCCACTCGATCGCCGCCCAGGGCGGCATCAATGCCGCCAAGAACTACCCGAACGACGGCGACAGCATCTACCGTCTGTTCTACGACACCGTCAAGGGCGGCGACTTCCGTGCCCGCGAGGCCGACGTCTGGCGTCTGGCCCAGGTGTCGAACAACATCATCGACCAGTGTGTCGCCCAGGGCGTACCGTTCGCCCGCGATTACGCCGGCTACCTGGATAACCGCTCCTTCGGCGGCGCCCAGGTCTCGCGAACCTTTTACGCCCGTGGCCAGACCGGTCAGCAGCTGCTGCTCGGCGCCTACTCGGCCCTCTCCCGCCAGATCAAGGCCGGCAGCGTCAAGCTCTTCCCGCGGCGTGAAATGCTCGACCTGGTCGTGGTTGACGGTGAAGCCAAAGGCATCACCTGCCGCAACCTCTGCACCGGCGAGATCGAATCCCACTGGGGCGACGCGGTGATAATCGCCAGCGGCGGCTACGTCAATGTCTTCTACCTGTCCACCAACGCCATGGGGTGCAGCGTGACCGCCCAGTGGCGCGCCGCCAGAAAAGGCGCCTACTTCGCGAACCCCTGCTTCACCCAGATTCACCCGACCTGCATCCCGCAGCACGGCGAGCATCAGTCGAAACTGACCCTGATGTCCGAATCGCTGCGTAACGATGGCCGGGTCTGGGTGCCGAAGAAGGTCGAGGATTGCGAAAAGCCGGCCAGTGAAATCCCGGAAGAGGCGCGCGATTACTACCTCGAGCGCAAGTACCCCTCCTTCGGTAACCTGGCCCCGCGCGACATCGCTTCGCGCGCCGCCAAAGAGCAGTGCGACGATGATCGCGGCGTCGGCCCGGGCAAGCGTGGCGTCTACCTGGACTTCGAGGACTCGATCAACCGTCTGGGCGAAGACACCATCCGCGCCCGCTACGGCAACCTTTTCGAGATGTATGAAAAGATCACCGACGAAAACGGCTACAAGCAGCCGATGCGCATCTACCCGGCACCGCACTACGCTATGGGCGGGCTGTGGGTCGATTACAACTGCATGAGCAATATCCCCGGTCTGTTCGTCCTCGGCGAAGCCAACTTCTCCGTACATGGCGCCAACCGGCTCGGGGCTTCGGCGCTCATGCAGGGCCTGGCCGATGGCTACTTCGTGATCCCCTACACAATCGGCGGCTACCTGGCCCAGACCAAGCCCGGCGCGGTCACCGACGAGCATCCTGAGTTCAAGAAGTCGGTTGAAGACGTCAAGGCCCAGATGGACACCTTGCTGTCGATTAACGGCAGCAAGACGCCTTCCCAGCTACATCGCAAACTCGGCTCGGTCATGTGGAACAACGTCGGCATGGCCCGCAGTGAAGCCAGCCTCAAGGATGCTCTGCAGAAAATTCCGGAAATCCGCGAGGAGTTCTGGAACGATGTCAAGGTGGTCGGTTCCGGAGAAGAGTTCAACCAGCAGCTTGAAATGGCCTGGCGGTTGGCCGACTTCCTCGAGTTTTCCGAAATCCTCGTCAAAGACGCCCTTAATCGTGAGGAGTCCTGCGGCGGTCACTTCCGGGTTGAGCACCAGACAGACGACGGTGAGGCGATGCGTGACGACGAAAACTTCTGTTACGCAGCGGCCTGGGAGTTCAAGGGTGCAGGTGTCGAGCCTGAACTGCACAAGGAGCCCTTGAAGTTTGAAAATGTTCAACTTGCCGTAAGGAGCTACAAATAATGAAACTCACACTACACGTATGGCGCCAGAATGGCCCCGACGCGGAAGGGAGGTTGGAGACTTACGATGCCCCTGACGTAAGTCCCGATCAGTCCTTTTTGGAGATGCTCGACGATATCAACGAGGTTCTGGTCAAGGAAGGCAAGGATGTCATTGCTTTTGACCACGACTGTCGCGAAGGTATCTGCGGTATGTGTTCGCAGGTCATCGACGGTGTGCCGCACGGCGGCATGGAGCGCACCACGGTCTGCCAGCTGCACATGCGCGTTTTCAATGACGGCGATGAAGTCTTCATCGAGCCGTGGAAAGCCAAGGCTTTCCCGATCGTCAAAGACCTGGTTGTCGACCGCGAAGGTCTCGACAAGATCATCCAGGCCGGCGGTTATACGTCCTGTCATACCGGCGGCGTGCCTGATGCCAATGCCACGCCGATCGGCAAGGACATTGCCGAATATGCCATGGATGCTGCCGAGTGCATCGGCTGTGGCGCCTGTGTCGCCTCCTGCCCGAACAGTTCGGCCATGTTGTTCACCGGCGCCAAGGTCTCCCAGCTGGCGGTGCAGCCGCAAGGTAAAGTGGAGGCCAAACGTCGCGTCAATGCCATGACCGAAGCCGCCAAGGAACTCGGCTTCGGCAACTGCACCAACCATTACGAGTGCCAGGCCGCCTGTCCGAAAGGCATTGATGTGAAATTTATCGCAACGCTCAACCGGGAATACATCAAAGCCATGTTCTAGGCTCTGAGAACCATGCAAGCATAAAAAAGGGCGGATCGCAAGATCCGCCCTTTTTTATGCCTTTGGTTTAATCGCAGCGCTTCCGCCGGGGTCACCCGCTCCGGGCTTTTTTCAGCCACAGGCTGCTGAATTCCGGCAGCATCCGGTTTGTCATGAGCTCACAGCCATGCTTGCGGTAGGCCTGGCGGACGGCAAAGTTGTCTTCCCAGAGGATTCCCGAGAGCAGCAGGTCACCGCCAGGAGCGGTCAGTGCCGCGAGCCGGCCAGCGACAGCGAGCAGGATGTCGCCATAAATATTCGCCAGCACCAGATCGAAGGGGCCGGTGCTGATATTCTCAATCGTTCCGACCAGGTGGTCCGCCCGATCGGACACCTGGTTAAGCCGGCAGTTCTCGCGCGCCGTCGCGACGGCTGCGGCTTCGATGTCGACACAGAGTGCGCCGGCGGCGCCGAGTCTGAGCGCGGCGATGGCGAGAATGCCCGTACCACTGCCCAGATCCAGGACCTGTCTGCCGGCCAGATCGGGCAGGTTTTCCAGGAATTCGAGGCAGCTGATGGTTGTTTCGTGCTCACCGGAACCAAACGCGCCGCGCTGCATGATCAGGTTGATGCGCGCATCCGGGCATTGCGAGGACTCGGCGGCGACAATCCGGAACCTCTTGCCGATATCGAATGGTTGATACATGGCGTCTCCTAGAGCCCCTGGCTGCGGAGAAGAAACAGGGCGACCGTATAAGTCAACGCCGAGAGCATGGTCGACAGCATTACGATGGAGCCTGCCAGCTCGGCATCGCCCTGCATCTGGTGGGCCATGATGTAGGTTGCCGTAGCGGTCGGGGTGCCGGCAACCAGCACACCGATGCCGAGGTCGGTGCCGCGCACGCCGAGCAGAATCAGGAGCAGGGCGGCGAGCAAGGGCATCCAGATGATTTTAATGCCGGTGGACAGCGCCGCCCGTACCAGATCGCCCTGCAGTTTGGCCAGGGAAAACGAGCCGCCGATGGCAATCAGCGCCAGTGGCAAGGCCATGCCGGTGGCAATCTTCAGGCTGCGCTCGGCGAGCAGGGGCAGCGGCAACGCCAGGAAGCTCCAGAGAATACCGATGAACGAAGCCAGAATCAGGGGATTGAAAACAACCAGCTTTATCCAGAAGAAAGCTCCCCGCTCAGCACCGTCGCTGCGATGCGGCCAGAGCAGCGCAAGAATGGCGAACAGGTTCAGGAAAGGGACCAAAAAACCCATCAGGATACCGGCTCTGGTGAGGCCCGCTTCACCGTAAGCGTTAAGGCACAGAGCCAGGCCCACGTAAGCGATATTGCCGCGGAAGGCGCCCTGGCTGAAAGCCCCCCTGGCTTCAGCGGGATAGCTGCGCAAGCTTGCGTACAGGTAGGAAGCAAAGAAGGTGATGGCGACGGCCGCCACCGAACCCAGCACCAGCCGCCCGTTGAAGTTTGCCGAAAAATCGGCCGCGCCGATTTTGTAAAAGAGCAGCAGGGGCAGGCCGACGTAATAAACCAGGCGATTGGTCTGGCGGAGAAAGCCATCATCGATCAGCTTGAAGCGTTTCAGAAACCAGCCCAGCACGATTACCGAAAAAACCGGCAGAACAATATTGAGAATGTCGAAAAAAAGTGCCATGGTGTCCGTCCTGAATGCGTCACCATACTGCAGCCTCAAGGGCGGTTCAACCGTTTTATGAAGCAGCCCGCAAAGTATCGACACGCCTTGTTTTGACTTCCTGCCGGGGAAGGGCAACATCACGCGTCCTGGCCGGTTTATCCGGGAACCGCGAGGAAGGGAGACGATGGCACGGTTACTTGTCAACGGCGAGCAGGCCCGCCAGGCCGATGTCGAACAATTTGTTTTGTCCGAGTGGATCGAAACGGCACCGTTTGAAGATCTGCTCGGGCTTGAAATCGAACAGGCCGCCAATGGCGAAGCGGTCCTCTGTCTGAACTTCGCGGTCAAGCACGCCAACGGTGGTGGCGTGATGCATGGCGGCGCCCTGGTAACGCTCGCCGATACCGCTGTGGCCATGGCGATCAAGAGTCTGCTGCCGGAAGGGACCCGCTTCGCCACAACCCAGCTCAACATGGAGTTCGTGGCCGCCTTGCGCTCCGGCAGGGTCTGTGCCCGCGCGCGCGTTAGCGGACCAGAGGGGCGGACCTTTCATGGGCATGCCGAACTGGTCGATGCGCAGGCTGCGCTGATTGCGCGCTTCACCTGCGTGTTCCGCATTGCCCGCGGGCAGGAGGTCCCGGGCGATGATCAGTCGCCGGTGACCGGCGCGGATTTCGACTCAGGCGGCACTTGAGTGGGGCTCGCCGGTTGACATTTATCTGCCGGGAGGTTACAAATAAACATGTATTTAATTTTTTGAATATAATTATCCCCTGGTCAGATTCGATGGGTTTTTATGGGCAAGCTGTGGTTAAAAAAATCTCTGATTTTTCTGGTGATGGGCCTCACGTGCTTTTTGGTGGCCTGTGATTCTTCTTCTCCACAGGCGCCGGCCCCTCCGGTTGAACCGGATGGCATTGCTCCCGATTTTACCCTGGCCGACCTGGCGGGGGAGAAGGTCAGCCTCTCTGATTTTCGCGGCAAGGTGGTGGTGGTTAATTTCTGGGCGACCTGGTGTCCGCCGTGCCGCGCCGAGATGCCCTCCATGGAGACCCTGTTTCAAACCCTGCGTGAGGATGGCCTGGTCCTGCTGGCGGTCAATGTCGAACCGAACGGCCGACAGGCGGTCGCCGAGTTCCTCAAGCAGAGTCCCCATTCCTTCCCGATCCTGTTTGACGAGCAGGGCGTTGTCCACCAACGCTACGGTGTTTACCAGTTTCCGGAGACCTTTATTATTAGGAAAGACGGCACAGTTGATGATAAGGTGATTGGTGCGATCGACTGGGCCCACCCTGAAGCACTTACCTACTTCAGAGGTCTCCTGAAAGGTTAGCGGTCATGGAAACCGGCGCTGAAATCACGTATTGGATTGCATTGACGGCGGGCATCCTGTCCTTCTTTTCGCCCTGCGTTCTGCCGCTCATCCCCTCGTATCTCACTTATATCACCGGGCTCTCTTTTGCCCAGTTGCAGGAAACCCATCCCGGCACCAAGGTTCGGCTGACGGTGCTTTGCCATACCCTGATTTTCATTCTCGGCTTTTCCCTGGTGTTTGTCACCCTGGGGGCCATCGCCGGGGTCGCCTCGGCCAAGTTCCAGCTGCACCTGCGCGAAGGCCTGATCTGGGTGGAGCGGGTCGGCGGACTGCTGATCGTCCTGTTCGGCATCCACATGACGGGTCTGTTCCATTTTGGCATCCTGCTCGGTGAAAAGCGCGTACAGCTGCAGCGGAAGCCCAGCGGCTTCATCGGCACCTTTATCGTCGGCCTGGCCTTTGCCGCCGGGTGGACCCCCTGTATCGGGCCCATTCTGGCCTCGATCCTCATGGTGGCCGCCTCGTCCGGACAGGTGACCGAGGGAATCGCCTTGCTTTCGGTCTATTCCCTGGGGCTGGGCTTGCCGTTTTTGGTGTCGGGTCTGCTGTTTTCGCAGTTTCTCGTGGCGTTTAAAAAGTTTCGCAAATATATCCGCATCGTGGAAATCTGCACCGGGGTTTTGCTGATCATCGTGGGTATCATGTTGATGTTCAATTACATGCGAGTCCTGACCATGTACCTGTACCAGTGGTTCCCGGTCCTCGGCTAGCCAGCGCTCCCGGCCAGCCGGCTTTCCCAGTCAATCCGTCCCCCGTTACCCCCCCTGTCATATGCTGCACCGGCGGCCTGGCCCGGCCTTCAGGCCGACGGGTTTTTTTCTGTCGGGGTTGATCGGAAATTCCCTTGACAAGTGACCGCTGAAAAACTAAATTGAAACTCATTTTCATTTCAGGGGTTTGTTATGGACAAGACCAAGATCCGCGACGAGTTCCGCAGCTGCCTGGTCGAGAAGGGCCTCAAGGTGACCCGGCAGCGCGAGATTATTCTCGAAGAGTTCCTGCGTGACGGTTCGCATGTGTCGATCGACGAGCTCTACCTGCGGGTTCGGAGCAAAAACCGGCGCATCGGCCACGCGACGGTCTATCGCACCCTCAAATTGTTCGAGGAGTGCGGTATTGCCGAACAGCGGCAATTCGAAGATGGTCATACCCGCTACGAGTCCACCTCAGGCGAAGAGCACCATGATCACCTGATCTGCGTGTGCTGTGGCAAAATCGTCGAATTTGAAGACCCGCAAATCGAAAAACTGCAAATCAAGGTTGCCGGCCAACATGGTTTTACCATCGAACGGCATCGTCTGAATCTGTACGGTCGCTGTGGCGACTGTCAGGATGCCTGAGCTGCGACCCGGCGGCTCATATCCCATCGTGTAAAGGTTGAATTCCCGAACTTATGCTTGCTAAAGAAACCGGCTGCAAAAAAATCATCCTCGTCGGCAACCCGAATGTTGGCAAGAGTGTCGTCTTCAACTCCCTGACCGGGGCTTATACGACCGTCTCCAATTATCCGGGGACCTCCGTCGAAGTGTCGAGGGGCTATTGTCAATTGGGCGGAGCCCGCTATGAGGTGCTGGATACGCCCGGCATGTATTCTCTGCTGTCGATCACCGAGGAGGAGCGGGTGGCGCGCCGGATCCTGCTTGAAGAGGATCCTCATGTCGTGTTGCATGTCATCGATGCCCGCAACCTCGACCGCATGCTGCCGATGACTCTGCAGCTGATCGAAGCCGGGCTGCCGGTCGTGCTGCTGGTGAATATCATGGATGAAGCTGAGCGGCTGGGCATGAATATCGATATCCGCCTGCTCCAGGAAAAACTCGGCATACCGGTCGTCGGCGCCTCGATCGGCCGCAAAAAGGGGGTGGCCGAGCTGCAGCGTGCGCTGCAGAACTACCAGCCGCAACGCTCGACCTTTGTCTATGCCAGCGATCTCGAAAAGGATGTCAGGCGGGTCACGAGCCTCATGACCGGCAAATACATTCTCGATATCAAGGCTCTGGCCCTGCTCTTTCTGCAGCGGGATGAAGAAATCATCGAGCGGCTCAGGGTTCGTGAAAAAGCCAACTTTGCCAAGGTGGAGGAGGCGGCCAACGCGGTCGTCTTTGAGCGCCGCGTCGACCTGCATTTGCGTATCAGCCTGGAACGCAAGCGTATCTGCAAAGGGATCCTCGCCGGGGTGGTCAGAGTCGACAGCGGGTCGAGGCCGGTCTTTGGCGAGCGCCTGTCGGCGTTGACCATGAATCCGCTGACCGGCATTCCGCTCCTGCTGATCGTGCTGTACTTCGGCCTTTACAAATTCGTGGGCGGGTTCGGTGCCGGTACGGTGGTCGATTTTCTCGAGGGGCAGCTCTTCGAGGAGTATCTCAACCCCTGGGCGATCCGGCTGGCCGAAGGCACCATCCCCTGGTACTGGCTGAACGAGCTGCTGGTCGGCGAATATGGGCTGTTCACCCTGGGCGTGCGCTATGCCATCGCGATTGTCCTGCCGATTGTCGGAACCTTTTTCCTGGCTTTTGCCGCCATCGAGGACAGCGGGTATTTTCCGCGCCTGGCCATGCTGGTTGACCGGATTTTCAAAAAGATCGGCCTGAACGGCCGGGCCGTGATCCCCATGGTGCTCGGTTTCGGCTGCGATACCATGGCGACGGTGGTGACGCGCACTCTGGAAACCAGGCGGGAGCGGATTATTGCAACCCTGCTGCTGTCCCTGGCCATCCCCTGCAGCGCCCAGCTTGGCGTCATCTTCGGCCTGCTGTCCGGTGTGCAGGGCGCCTTGCTGGTCTGGATCCTGAGCATGGTGCTGGTGTTTCTGCTGGTCGGCTTCCTGGCGGCGCAGGTCGTGCCCGGCGAACGGCCCATGTTCTACATGGAATTGCCGCCGATGCGTCTGCCCCAGCTCAACAACGTGCTGGTCAAGACCCTGACCAGAATGCAGTGGTACTTTTTCGAGATCTTTCCGCTGTTCATGATCGCCTCGGTCCTGCTCTGGGCGGGCAAGCTCAGCGGCGGCCTGAACTGGCTGGTGCGTGTCATGGAGCCGGTCATGAGCGCCCTGGGGCTGCCGGGGGAGGCGTCAGCCGCCTTCATCCTGGGATTTTTCCGGCGCGATTTCGGCGCGGCCGGTCTTTACGACCTGCAGTCGAACGGTCTGCTCAGCCCGATCCAGCTGACCGTGGCCGCGGTCACCCTGACCCTGTTCGTGCCCTGCGTGGCCCAGTTCCTGATTATGAAGAAGGAGCGTGGCTGGCGAGTCTCGCTCGGGATCTTCTTTCTGGTCACGGGCCTGGCCTTCAGTGTCGGCTGGTCGCTTAACCAGTTCCTTCATGCCACAGGGTTTCTGGTATGAAATGCAGCTTTTGCGAGCACGAGCTCGATCTCGAAATGATCCGCGAACAGTCCTGCGGCGCCTGTATCGGGGGCTGCCGCAAGATTCATTGTCCTTACTGCGGGCAGGAAAACCCCCTGGTGCCCGAGTATCTTGATAAAATTCTCAAAAAAGACCAGCGCAAGGAGTCCTGAATGAAAGTCTCTGATGGGGCCGAAGAAATCCTCGAATTCCTCTGGGTCGCTACGGAAGAGAAAGGTGAAGATGCCGCCCTGCTGGAAGATCTCGGCATCCGGGCGGATGATGCCAGCCTGGCGGAACTGGCCGATCTGGCCTACGTCGAAATTCACGGTGAGCGGGTGCGCCTGCGCCAGGAGGGCTGCGATGAAGCCCGCATGACTGTGCGGCGGCATCGGCTTTCCGAACGCCTGATGATGGATATCCTCGATATCAAGGGGACCTCCGGCAACGAGCGGGCTTGTGAATTCGAGCACTTGCTGCATCATGGCGTGGACACCAAGATCTGCACGCTGCTCAACCATCCGACCACCTGCCCCCATGGCAAGCCGATACCGCCCGGCACCTGCTGCGAGGAAGCGCGCCGGAAGGGCGAGGTCGGCGTGGTTGCCCTGACGGAACTCAAGCCGGGCGAGGGCGGCGAGATTGCCTACCTGGCGGCCAGCGATGTCCGGAAAATGCAGAAGCTGATGAGCATGGGGGTGCTGCCCGGCAGCGATCTCGCGCTCATACGGACCTATCCGTCCTTTATCTTCAAGGTCGGCAATTCGGAGTTCGCCGTCGATGAGGATCTCGCCAGGGAGATCTTTGTCAGGAAACTTTAGCAGCGAGCGACCGTTCCGCTCGCGCCCCTGCGGGGCAGGCCCGGCCTGGTTGCCGCGCTCTGTTCGTCCGGTTCTGATTACCCTTGCATAGGTCCCTGCGATTACCTATAGTTGTCTGCATGTCCAATCTCTAGTGATGACCCGCAAAAGGAGGCGCATGTGGAAATCCTCGGCATCGATATAGGTTTCGGCTTTACCAAGGCGACCAACGGCCAGCAGGCTCTGGTTTTCAAGTCCGTTCTCGGTGAAACCACCGACATCCAGTTCCGTGAGGAAATGCTGGCGGTTGATGTCACGCGGGAAGAACACCTGCAGATCGAAGTGGACGGCAAAGCCTATTTTGTCGGTGAACTGGCGGAGCGGCAGAGCAACGTGCGTTTCTTTACGCTCGACCAGGAACAGTTCATCGGCAAGTTCGCCAAGGCCCTGGCTCTCACGGCCGCCGCCCGCATGGTGAAGGGTTTCGTACCGATCAATCTCGTCACCGGTCTGCCGATCGGTTCCTACCGCAAGCACAAGGAAGAACTCGCCAGGCTGCTGGTGGGCGAGCACAAGGTGGCCCTGATCGGCGCCGACGGCAAACGCGATGAGAAATCGATCAGCATCAACAAGGTCAGGGTGATCCCGCAGCCCTTCGGCTCGCTCTTCAACCTGATGCTCAACGACCTTGGCGAGATGGGCGACCGGCGCCTGGTCAGGGACAAAATCGGTCTGATCGACGTCGGCTTCAGGACCAGTGATTATACGGTTTCGGACAAGATGCGCTATTCCGAGCGTGGCAGTCGCACCACCGATTCCGGCATCGCCCGCGCCTTCAACGTGATCGCGACGAAACTGCGCGAGAAGAGCGGCGTCAATGTGGAGCTGTATCGCCTCTACGAGGCGATTGACGAAGGCAGTATCAAGATCCGTGGCAAGGTCTACGATCTCAAGGCTCTCACCGACCAGGTGTTCAGCCAGCTGGCGACTGCCGTCGCCAATGAGGTGGACCGCCTCTGGGTCGACGACTGGGATATCGACGCTATGGTCATCACCGGCGGCGGTGGCGCGGTGCTGGCCAAATATCTGCAGCCCTTGCTCAATGGTGAAGTGATGACCCTCGATCCCGATGCCGACATGCGCATGTTCAACGTCAGCGGCTATTACAAGTTCGGACGGCATCTGTGGGCGCGGGGCAATGCGCCAGCCGTCGAGACTAAATAGTTGTCGTTATCCCCCGTTTAATCTGCGACGCCCCCGCACTGCTGTCTGGGGGCGTTGCCGGTTCAGGAAGCCCATGACGCGACCAACCGAAATTGCCAGCGAGCAGATCCTCGCCCTGTTCAAGCAAAACGCCGGGCATGCCCTGAGCCTGCGCGAAATCCAGGCGGCGCTCGACCTGAGTGCCGGCGAACGCAAACAGGCCGGCCGCTTGGTCAAGGACCTGGTCCGGCAGCAGTTGCTGCGGCGCGTGGCCGGCGGCAGGTTCGCGCTGCCGCCCAAAGGCCGCCAGGTGACGGGCGTGCTCTCGATTCACCGCGACGGTTATGGTTTTCTGGCGCTCGACGATGGCCGCGAGGATGTGTTTGTCCCGGCCCGGTTTATCAGCCCGGCCATGCACGGCGATCGGGTCACGGTCCGCCTCGAACGCGACCCGCGCACCGGTCGCCCCGAGGGCCAGGTGGTCGAGGTCGTCGCCAGGGCCCACAAAACCCTGGTGGGCAAGTATCAGCGCATCCGGGACGGCGGCTTCGTGACCCCCGCCGAGCCGGCCTTGCGGGAAGACATCCTCGTGCCGCCCGGCGCCGCAGCCGGCGCTCTGCCCGGTCAGATGGTGATCGTGGCGATCGAGAGCTATCCCGCGCCGAATCGCTGCGCCGTCGGCAAGGTGACCGAAGTGCTCGGCGATGCGGATGACCCGGCCGTGGAAATCCGCGTCGCGGCGATCAAGTACGGGTTGCCTTGCGAGTTCCCTGCGGCCGCCCTGGCCGAGGCGGCGCAGGTCGCCGGTGCGGTGTCCGCGCCGGACCTGGCCGGTCGCGAGGATCTGCGCGGTCTGCCCTTTGTGACCATCGACGGCGAATCCGCCAAAGACTTCGATGATGCGGTCGCAATCCGCCAGAACCCGGACGGCGGCTTCCGTCTCTGGGTCGCCATCGCCGACGTGTCACACTATGTCCGCCCCGCCGGGGCGATTGACCGCGAGGCGTTCGAGCGCGGCACCAGCGTTTATTTCCCCGGAGCCTGCATCCCGATGCTGCCCGAAGCGCTAAGCAATGGCATCTGCTCGCTCAACCCGCACGCCGACCGCCTGGTCATGGTCGCTGAAATCGATTTCGATGCCCGGGCCATGCGCCGCGGCTCGCGGTTTTACGCCGCGGTCATCTGCAGTCGGGCCCGGTTGACCTATAGCGAGGTGGCCCGCATGCTGCTCGAGGGCGACCCTGCGCTCTGTGCCCGCTACCAGGAACGGCTCACCGACCTGCAGCGGATGGGCGCCTTCGCCGAACTGCGCAGTGCCCGGCGGCGGGAACGCGGCAGCCTCGATTTTGACCTGCCGACTGCCGAAATCGTGCTCGATCTGCGTGGTCGGCCCGAGGACGTGGTGCGCTCCGAGCGCAACCTGGCCCACCGGCTGATTGAGGAAATGATGCTGGCGGCCAATGAAGCGGTGGCCCACTGGCTTGAAGAACAGAAGGTCCCGCTGATTTTTCGCGTGCACGCAAGCCCCGGCGAGGAGAAGATGGCCCTGTTCCAGGATTTTATCGCCCATTTCAATCAGGGGCTGGCCATCCCCGCCGAGGGGGTCTCGTCTAAAATCCTGCAGGATCTGCTCAACCGCGTCGCCGGGCAGCCCGAGGAGCGCGCCATCAATCAGGTTCTGCTGCGCAGCCTCCCCCAGGCGATCTATGCCGTGGAGAACTGTGGCCATTTCGGCCTGGCTGCCGACAGCTACTGCCATTTCACTTCGCCGATCAGGCGCTATCCCGACCTGATGGTGCACCGCATCCTCAAACGCAGGCTGGGGATTGACCGGGCCGAGCGCCTGTCGGTCTGCCCGTCCCTGCCGGAAATCGCCGAGCGATCTTCGACCTGCGAACGGCGCGCCATGGAGGCGGAACGTGACATCCTCAACCTGAAAAAATGCCAGTTCATGCTGGCAAAGGTCGGTGAGCACCAGCGCGGCATGATCGTTTCGGTTCAGCCCTTCGGCTTTTTCGTCGAGCTTGACCGCTACTTTGTCGAAGGGCTGGTTCATGTGCACAGCCTGGAGGACGATTTCTACCAGTATGAAGAAGACCGCCGGCGCCTGATCGGCCTGCGCCAGCGGCGCACCTTTGAGATCGGCGACCAGGTTGAGGTGCTCGTGGCGAAAGTCGAGGTCGATCGGCGCGAAATCGGTTTCGAGCTCAAGGGTGACGCGCCGGTGACTGGCCCGGGGCGCTCCCGCCGGCCATCCGGGCGGCGCAGGAGGACCGGATGAGGGTGGTCCGCGATCTCGACAGCCTGCAGCCTCGGCCGCCGCATGTCGTACTGACCATCGGTAATTTTGACGGCGTCCATCTCGGCCATCGGGCGATTTTCCGTAAAGTGGTGCGCACCGCCCGTGCGCTGCAGGGGACCGCCGCGGTGCTGACCTTCGAACCGCATCCCCTGCGCGTGCTGGCTCCGCAACGGGCGCCGCTGCGCATCAATACCGCCGCCGAAAAAGTGCGCCTGGTGGAGGCCTCGCACATCGATCTGTTGCTCGTCCTCGAATTCAATCGCCGGTTTGCCGACCTGTCCGCCGAAGCCTTCGTGGCGGAGCTGCTGGTCGGCAAGCTCGGCATCCGGCATCTGATTGTCGGCTACGATTATGCCTTCGGCCGCAACCGCGAAGGCAATAGCGATTTTCTGGCCGCCAAGTCCCGCCAGTACGGGTTTACCCTGGAAGCACTCGAACCGATCTGCAGGGCCGGGGAAGTCTACAGCTCGACACGGATCCGGCAGGCTCTGCTGCAGGGTGATGTCGCCGGAGTCATTGCGGTGATGGGCCGCAACTTCACGCTGGATGGCAGGGTCGTGCACGGTGCGGGCAGAGGCCGGCAGCTCGGGTTTCCGACCGCCAACCTGGAAACCGACAAGGAACTTCTGCCCGCCACGGGGGTCTACGCCGTCAAGGTCAAATGGCAGGGCCGCCTGTACGATGCCGTGGTCAACATCGGCCGGCGGCCGACCTTTGCCAACCAGGAAGCGACCCTGGAAATCCACCTGCTCGATTTTCAGCAGGACCTGTACGGCCAGACCCTGAGGATTTATTTCGTGGAGCGCCTCAGGCCGGAGCAGCGCTTCGCTTCGGTCGAGGCGCTCAAATCGGCGGTGCACAACGATATCGAGCAGGCCAGAGACTGCCTGCGCAACAGCGAGGTCGTCGAGTTCCGCGAATATCTGGCCGGCGACGCCGCCAGATCGGGCGGGCTAGCCTCGGGAGAGCTGCCATGACCATAACCCTCAGCGGACGCACCAGGGTGGTCGGGATCATGGGCGACCCGGTCGGCCATTCCCTGTCACCGCTCATGCACAACGCCGCCTTGCAAGCCACGGCAATTGACGCAGTCTATGTGCCGTTCCACGTCACCGCGGCAGATCTCGGCCCGGCCATAGACGCTATCCGGCGGCTGGGCCTGGTCGGTGTCAACCTGACGATTCCACACAAGGAAGCCGCCTTTCGCCTGGTTGATGAACTGGCTGCTGACGCGCGGCTGATCGGTTCGGTCAATACGATCGTCAATCGCCAGGGCAGGCTGTTGGGCTGCAATACCGACGGCGAGGGGCTGCGCCAGGCCCTGCAGAGCGAGCTCGGTTTGCAGGTGCGGGGCAAAACGGTTTTGCTGCTCGGCGCCGGTGGTGCCTGTCGTGCGGCCGTGGTTGCTCTGGCCCGGGCCGGTGCCGCCTGGATCGGTATTGCCAACCGCACGATCGAGCGGGCGGCGCGGCTGACCGCCGAGTTCGCCCCGCTCCTGCCGGGCACGACTTTTGCTCATTATCCCCTGGATGCCGATCTCGGGGCAGGGCTGCCCGGCAAGGTCGACCTTTTGGTCAATACGACCTCGGTCGGGCTGCATCGCGAGGCTTTTGGCTGTTCTGTCGAAAATCATGTGCGCGCCGATGGCTGTATCTATGACATGGTCTATGGCCGGCAGCCGACTGCGCTGATCCGCCGGGCCCGTTCCCTGGGGTTGCCGGCAGCCGACGGCCTCGCCATGCTGGCCGCCCAGGGGGAACTGGCGTTTGCCCTCTGGTTCGGCCGCAACCCGCCGGACGGACTGATGAAAAAGCAATTGATTGCAGCCGGTTCGGCTGGCTGATTATTTTTTGATTTCGCCAGGTTACGCTCTATGTCGCTTGACAGGCCGGTGAGCCATTCGCTAGAATGTGCCGACGAATTTGATTGGGGGAAAAGAGCATGGCTGTCAACCGCCTTGGCGAACTGCTGGTTCGCAACAAGCTGATCACCGAAAAGCAGCTTACCACTGCGCTGGAAGACCAGAAGACTGCCGGCGGCCGGCTCGGCGCGAGCCTGGTCAAGCTCGGCTTCCTCCAGGAAGAAGACCTGGCGGCCTTCCTGTCGCGCCAGTATGGCGTGCCGTCCATCAATCTCAGCGAATTTGAGATCGATCCCGGCATCATCAAGCTGATTCCCGCCGAAGTGGTGCAGAAGTATCATCTGATTCCGGTCAACCGCGCCGGGGCCACGCTGATCGTCGCCATGTCCGACCCGTCGAATATCTTCGCCATCGACGATATCAAGTTCATGACCGGCTACAACGTCGAAGTCGTGGTCGCCGCCGACGCCAGCCTCAAGCAGGCCATCGACAAGTACTATGACCAGAGCGCGTCCTTCGACGATGTCATGGGCGATCTGGACGACATCGACCTCGAGGTGGTCGACGACGAGGACCAGATCGACCTCAACGCCCTGCAGCAGGCCACCGAAGACGCGCCGGTCGTCAAGCTGGTCAACCTGATTTTGACCGACGCCATCAAGAAGAAAGCCTCCGATATCCATATCGAACCCTACGAACGCACCTTCCGGGTCCGCTACCGCATCGACGGCGTGCTGCATGAAGTCATGAAGCCACCCATGAAGCTCAAGAACGCCATCACCTCGCGCGTCAAGATCATGGCCGAGATGGATATTGCCGAACGCCGGCTGCCCCAGGACGGCCGCATCAAGATCAAGTTGCCTGGCGGCAACGACATGGACTACCGGGTCAATTGTCTGCCGACCCTGTTCGGCGAGAAGATCTGTCTGCGCCTGCTCGACAAGTCCAACCTGCAGCTCGATATGACCATGCTCGGCTACGAAGAGCAGTCCCTCAAATGGTTCAAGGAGCAGATTCACAAGCCTTTCGGCATGGTGCTGGTCACCGGACCGACCGGCTCGGGCAAGACGGTTTCGCTCTACTCGGCGCTGGCCGAACTGAACAAGGTCACCGAAAACATCTCGACGGCGGAAGATCCGGTCGAATTCAACTTCGCCGGCATCAACCAGGTGCAGATGCACGAGGAGATCGGCCTCAACTTCGCCTCGGCCCTGCGGGCTTTCCTGCGCCAGGACCCGGACATCATCATGATCGGCGAAATCCGCGACTTCGAGACTGCCGAAATCGGCGTCAAGGCCGCCCTGACCGGCCACCTCGTGCTCTCGACCCTGCACACCAACGACGCGCCGAGTACCGTCAACCGCCTGCTGAACATGGGTATCGAACCCTTCCTGGTGTCTTCGGCGGTCAACCTGATTACCGCCCAGCGCCTCGGTCGGCGGCTCTGCAAGGAGTGCAAGGTGCCGGAAGACATTCCGCGCGAAGCGCTGCTGCAGGCCGGCGTGCCCGAAGCCGAGCTCGACGGTTTCGTCTGCTACCGGGGGGAAGGCTGCGCCGTCTGCAACGATACCGGCTACAAGGGCCGGGTCGGTCTCTACCAGGTGATGCCGATGTTCGAAGAACTCCGCGAGATGATCCTGGCCGGAGCCAATACCGCGGAACTGAAGCGGGAATCGATGCGCCTCGGCGTCAAGACCATGCGCCAGGCCGGGCTTACCAAGCTTGGCGAAGGGGTCACGTCTTTCGAAGAGGTGCTGCGCTGTACCATCGGCGATGATTGATGGCGGCGGAGAGGCCGGCTGAAGGCTGCCAGCTGAACACGGATCACTGAACACTGTTTTTATCACGCAGGAAACGCGCGCTGCGCTCTGTTTGGCGAAGGTGACCTATGTCTGATATCTCGATCCAGCAATTGCTCAAAACCATGGTAGAAAGCGGGGCATCGGACCTGCATATCACCACGTCGTCACCGCCGCAGATCAGGATCAACGGCAAGATGACGCCGATGAAAACGCGCGCCCTGCAGCCATCGGATACCAAGCAGATCTGCTACAGCATCCTGACCGAAACCCAGAAGCGCAAGTTCGAAGAGATCAACGAGCTCGATTTCTCCTTCGGCGTCAAGGGCCTGGCGCGGTTTCGCGGCAACATCTTCATGCAGCGCGGCGCCCTCGGCGGGGTGTTCCGCCTGATCCCCTACAAGTTCATGTCCTTCGAGGAACTCGGTCTGCCGCCCGTGGTCAAGGAGATCTCCCGCAAGAGCAACGGCCTGGTGCTGGTCACCGGTCCGACCGGCTCCGGCAAATCGACGACGCTGGCTTCGATCATCGATGCCATCAACGCGGAACGCCAGGAGCACATCATCACCATCGAAGACCCGATCGAATACCTGCATCCGCACAAGAAGTGCGTGGTCAACCAGCGCGAGGTCGGCACGGACACCTTTTCCTTTAAAAATGCCCTGAAATACATCCTGCGCCAGGACCCGGACGTGGTCCTGCTCGGCGAGTTGCGCGACCTGGAGACGATCGAGGCGGCCCTGACCATCGCCGAAACCGGCCACCTCTGTTTCGCCACGCTGCACACCAACGGCGCGGTGCAGACCATGAACCGGATCATCGACGTCTTTCCGACCAACCAGCAGCAGCAGGTGCGCACCCAGCTGTCCTTCGTGCTGGAAGGCATCCTGTCGCAGACCCTGCTGTCGCGCCTCGATGGCCGGGGCCGGCTGCTGGCCCTCGAGGTCCTGGTGCCGAATACGGCGATCAGGGCCCTGATCCGCGATGACAAGATCCACCAGTTGTACTCGCAGATGCAGATGGGCCAGGAAAAGTACGGCATGCAGACCATGAACCAGAGCCTTTTTTCCATGTGCCACAAAAAGCTGATCTCCCTGGATGACGCCATGGCGAGATCACCCGACCTCGAGGAGTTCAGGGAAATGATGGCCAACCCGCAGGCCGCTCTGCGCCGCGGGGTCCAGACGGCCGGCGGCAAGCGGTAGGTGCTCAGGCAGGGCTTTTTTGGTTTGAAACATGCATGAAAAGTTAATGCTGAAGGTGGTCTCGCCACAAGATTCATAGCATGCAAAGGGGTTGATCATGGCTAAATTTGCCTGGGAAGGTGTAACCAGATCCGGCCAGACGATGAAGGGCGAGATGGAGGCCCCCAGCGTCGAAGCCGTACAGGCGCAATTACGCAGTCAGGGGGTGCAGCCCGGCAATATCAAGCAGCGGGGCAAGGGCCTCGACATGGAGCTCAACATCCCCGGCATGCAGCCGAAGGTCACCACCAAGGACCTGGTGGTGTTCACCCGGCAGTTCGCCACCATGATCGACGCCGGCCTGCCCCTGGTGCAGTGCCTGGATATTCTCGGCAAACAGCAGGAGAACAAGACCTTCAAAAAGATGCTGCTCAAGGTCAAGGAGGATGTGGAATCGGGCTCGACCTTTGCGGATGCCCTCAAAAAGCACCCCAAGGCGTTCGACGAACTCTATGTCAACCTGGTGGCCGCCGGCGAGGTCGGCGGTATCCTCGACACCATCCTCAACCGGCTGGCCGCCTACATCGAGAAAGCCCTCAAGCTGAAAAAACAGGTCAAAAGCGCCATGACCTACCCGACCACCATCATCGGCATCGCGGTTCTGGTTATTTCCGTGATCCTGGTGTTCGTCATCCCCTCTTTCGAGAAGATGTTCCGGGATTTCGGCGGCGAGCTGCCGATGCCGACCCAGATCGTCATCAGCATGAGTAATTTTATCCAGAGTTACATCCTGGTGATCATCGGCGCGATCGTCCTGAGCATTTTTACCTTCAAGAAAGTCTACGCCAACAAACAGGGCCGTGAGGCGATCGACGCCTTTGCCCTCAAGCTGCCGATCTTCGGCGTGCTGATCCGCAAGGTCGCCGTGGCCAAATTCACCCGCACCCTCGGCACCATGATCTCCAGCGGCGTGCCGATCCTCGACGGTCTGGAGATCGTCGCCAAGACCGCCGGCAACAAGACGGTCGAAAAGGCGATCTACAAGGTCCGCCAGAGCATCAGCGAAGGCAAGACGATCGCCGAGCCGCTCACCCAGTCGGGCGTTTTCCCGCCCATGGTCTGCCAGATGATCGCGGTGGGCGAGCAGTCCGGCTCGATCGATACCATGCTCAACAAGATCGCCGATTTCTACGATGACGAAGTCGATGACGCCGTGGGCAACCTGACCGCCATGATGGAGCCGCTGCTGATGCTGTTCCTGGGGACCACGGTCGGCGGCCTGGTCATTGCCATGTACCTGCCGATCTTCAAGCTGGCCGGCGCGGTCGGCGGCTAGTTGGTTGCTGCCGACCATGCCGACCGAACAGCATAGCGACTTCCTGCTGCTGCGCAGGCAACTGACCTGGTACCTGCGCATCCGGCTGGCCGTGGTCTGCTTCTTCCTGCTCGGCACCATCGTCTATCACCTGCAGGCCGATGTCTGGACGCCCGCCGGCCTGATCCCCCTGCTGCTGACCCTGATCCTGCTGGCGAGCGTGCAAACCCTGGCCTCGCTGCCGATCCTGGCCCGACTGCGCGATTTCGGCCTGTTCGTGCATGCCCAGCTGGCCTGGGACATGCTGTTTGCCCTGGCGGTCATCTTCCTGACCGGCGGCGTGGAAAGCCTCTATTCCTTCCTCTTCATCCTGATCATCATCGCCGCCAGCGCATTCCTGCCGAAAGCCCAAGTCCTGGTCACCGCGTCGGCCTGCGCCATCCTCTACGGCAGCCTGCTCGACCTGCAGTACTATGGCTACCTGCCGGTGTTCGGCGGGCGCCCCTACCCGGAAACGATCAGCCAGTTTGACGTCTTTTATGCGGTGTTCATCCATGTCGGCGCCTTTTTTCTGACCGCCCTACTCGGCACCGGCCTGACCGATCGCCTGCGCCGCAGCGAGGCGGCCCGTGAGCGGCGCGAAGTCGATTACGATGATTTGGCGCGCCTCAACCAGTCGATCCTCGACAACGTGATCAGCGGCCTGATGATCATCAGCCCGCAAGGGCGCATCCGCTCCTTTAACAACGCCGCCAGCCGCATCACCGGCTATCGCCTGGAAGAGGTCTACAACCGGCCCGCCGAAGTGTTTTTTTCCGACTTCTGGAGCGTGAGCCTGCTCGATTCGCTGCCGGTCGAGCGCCGCGAGCTGGCCTATCGCTGCCGTGACGGCAGCGAGCTGATCCTCGGCTATTCGGCGATCCGCGTCCGTGACAGCCTCGACAAAGACCTCGGTCTGCTGGTCGCCTTCCAGGACCTGACCGAATACAAATCTTTGGAAGAACAGTTGAAGCGCGCCGACCGGCTGGCCGCCGTCGGCCGGCTGGCGTCGGGAATGGCCCATGAAATCCGCAATCCGCTGGCGTCGATCAGCGGTTCCGTGCAGCTGCTGCTGGAAAATTCGGCGGTCAGTGAGGAAGACCGGCGGCTGATGGGCATCGTGGTCAAGGAGGCGGACCGCCTGAACCTGCTGCTCAGCGATTTCCTCGGTTTTGCCCGGCCGGCGCCGCTGCACCTGGAATGCGTCGACCTGGCCGCCCTGCTCGATGAGCTGATCGAACTGCTGCTGTCGAGCGGTCAGTGCCCGGAGCTGGTGATTGAACGCAACTACCCGGCGGAGGTGATGATGCAGCTCGACTGGCAGAAGATGCGCCAGGCGCTCTGGGACCTGATGCTCAACGCCGCGGAAGCCGCCACCGCCACCGGCAAGGTCTGCATCCGGCTCGATGCCGCGCGCGCGATCATCAGTATCGAGGATTCCGGCCCGGGGGTCGCCGACGAGGTGCGCGCCAACATCTTCGAACCCTTTTTTACCACCAAGGATCGCGGTACCGGGCTCGGCCTGGCCAACGTGTATGCCAACATCGAGGCCCACCGCGGCCGGGTCTACGTGACCAACAGCCCGCTGGGCGGTGCACGCTTCGTGATCGAGTTGCCCCCGGAGTGCCGTCAGTCCTGCGCCGCGGCGAACGTCAAGGAGCAAACCAAGCATGAGTGAGCCCGTCAGCTACCGGATTCTGATTGTCGACGATGAAGAGAGCATGCGCGATTTCCTGAGCATCATGCTGCATCGCGAAGGTTACGCGGTAGATACCGCGGTGGATGGCGCCCAGGCCGTGGCTCGCCTGCGCGACCACAGCTACGACCTGGTCATCTCCGATATCAAGATGCCGCGCATGACCGGCCTGCAGCTGCTGGCCCACATCAAGGAGCGCACCCCGGAAACGGTGGTGTTGATGGTCACCGCCTTTTCTTCCACCGAAGAGGCGGTCGACGCCATGAAGCAGGGCGCCTACGATTACATCACCAAGCCCTTCAAGAATGAAGAAATCCGCCTGATCGTCAAGAACGCCCTGGAGCGGCGTACCCTGCGCCGGGAAAACCAGGCGCTGAAGGAGGAACTCGGCAAGCGCTACTCTTTCGAAGGCCTGGTCGGCAAATCGAAGGCCATGCAGGATGTGTTTGCCCTGGTGCGCAAGGTCGCCGACAGCCAGATCAAGATTATGATCACCGGCGAGTCGGGCACCGGCAAGGAACTGGTGGCCCGGGCCATTCATTACAACAGCGGCCGGCGCGAGGCGCCCTTCGTGCCGATCAACTGCGGCGCCATTCCGGAGAACCTGCTGGAAAGCGAGCTGTTCGGCCACGAGAAGGGCGCCTTTACCGGGGCGATCAAACAGAAGGCGGGCCTGTTCGAAAGCGCTGCCGGCGGCACGATTTTTCTCGATGAAATCGGCGAGTTGCCGGCGCTGATGCAGGTCAAGCTGCTGCGCGTGCTCCAGGAAAACGAGTTCCGCCGGGTCGGCGGCACCAAGTCGCTGCAAACCGATGTGCGCATCCTGGCCGCCACCAACCGCAACCTGGAGGAAGCGGTGGCCGCCGGCAGCTTCCGGGAAGACCTCTATTACCGGTTCAACGTGATCCGCATCGATCTGCCGGCCCTGCGCCAGCGCCGCGAAGACATCCCGGCGCTGATCGATTTCTTTTGGGAACGGTTCACCGGCAGGACGGGTGTGGTGGTCGATGAAGCGGCCATGCGCCGGCTGATCGACTACCACTGGCCGGGCAATGTCCGCGAGCTGGAAAATGTCATCGAACGCGCCACGGTGCTCGGCAACAAGAGCAGCATCACCTTCGATTGCCTGCCGCCCAACCTGGTGACCGGCCTGCAGAGCGGGGTGATGCCGCTGACCGAGGTGCCCGATGCCGGCATGGATCTGGATGCCTATCTCGGCGAGATTGAGAAGGAGATCCTGGTGAAGGCGCTGATCAAAACCAACGGGGTGCGCAAGAACGCAGCCGCTCTGCTCGGCATGACCTTCCGCTCGATCCGCTACCGCCTGGCCAAGTATGATCTGGGCGAAGACGACCCCGACGCGTAGAGTTTTTGGGGCTGTAGGGGTGCATGGCATGCGCCCGCTTACGCAGCGCCCGCACCCCGGTTCCAACCACTGCCGATGGCATGGCACAAATCTTGTATAAATCCCTCTGCTATGGAAAAGACACTGGGCGATTCATTGAGGGAAAAACAAATGCTGCGGCGTGCATGGAACCGGAAAGGCTTTACCCTGGTCGAACTTCTGATCGTGATCGCGATCATCGGCATCATTGCCAGCATCGCCATTCCGCAGTTCGTCGCCTATCGGCAGAAATCGTATAACGCCATGGCCAAGAGCGACCTGCACAATGCCCGGGTCTCCCTCGAGGGGTATTACTATGATTATGCAATCTATCCGCATTAAGCGCCCGGGCGGCCTTCGGTGACCATTTTTGTCAGGCCGGTTGACGCGCAAGGGCCGCTTCGCCGGCGGCAGGGGAGGAGCCGGCCGGTTGCAGCGCGAGGAATTCCGGCGATTCAAGGATTTAAGGTTTTATGAAAAAATTGGCACGCATGATGCTTAAGTAGTGAGTCACACGAATTCAAGATTCTGTTTTGCCGGCCGTCGGTGAACAGCAACTCACAATGTGGTAAGGAAAGGAGATCCATTATGTTGAAGAAGTTCCGTAAATCCGAAAAGGGTTTCACTCTGATTGAACTGCTGATCGTTGTCGCGATCATCGGTATCCTGGCGGCGATCGCCATCCCCCAGTTCGCCTCTTATCGGCAGAAAGCCTACAACTCGGCAGCCCAGGCTGACGTCAAGAACGCCAAGACGGCGCTGGAGTCGGCTTTCGCAGACAACCAGAACTATCCCTACTGATCATTAATCTGAATTACCGAACACCATATTGGAGGATCATATGAAAAAGATTGCTTTTTTGACTGCCGTTCTTCTGGTCTGCTCCTTTGGAGTAGCTTTTGCTGATTATGAACCCGGCCCGAAAACTTTGGGGACCACCGATTCGATAACCATTCAGCTGTCCAGCAAAGTCGAGATGGACTACAAAGCAGAAACCACCGGCCTTGGTTATACCATCGGTGCCTTCCATACCAGCGGCACTCGTACCTACGGCTCTTCTTCCGGCGATGCCAAGATTTTCTGGATTGAGGACATCAGCGACCCAACGCTGCCGGATGCACCGAGTGGCACGGCTTCTGCTGTCTGGACCGATTGGTCGGCTCTGTAAGCGGGCAGTTCGAATCCATGTTTTTTCAAACGGGGTGCGCTTGTACGCACCCCGTTTTTTTTTAACCATAAACATGCTATAAGAATGTCATGCTGCCGATCCTGACCATCACCCTGCGCGGCTTCCTGCGCGACCGCATCGTCTACGCCCTGCTCGGCGCGGCCATTTTTCTCGTGCTGCTGATCCCGGCCATGAGCAGTTTCTCCATGCGTCAGGTCCAGGAACTGGCGATCACCCTGTCCTTGTCCGCCACCTCCCTGCTGCTGCTGGTGTTGGCGATCCTGCTCGGCGCCGCCTCGATCTGGGGGGATATCGAGCATCGCCATACGGCGGGCCTGCTCGGCCTGCCGCTGTCGCGCCGGGCCTACCTGCTCGGCAAGTTTGCCGGTATCGCCATCTTCCTGCTGGCCTGCTGCGCCCTGCTGAGCTGTTCCGGCCTGGCGGTGATCGCCATCGCCAAACTGCAGTATCCGGCGGCCGCTGCACCCGCCTGGGGAACCATTCTGCTCGCTTCGGCGCTGATCGGCCTGCAGTATGTGCTGCTGGCGGCCTTCGCCCTGCTGTTCTCGACCCTGAGCACCTCCTTCTTCCTGCCGGTGTTCGGCACCCTCGGCGTCTACCTGGCCGGGTCTTCTTCCCAGGAGGTCTACGATTACATCAACAGCGACCTCGGCGCCGGGCTCGCGCCCCTGCTGCGGGGGGCCGCCGAAATCTTCTATTATGTGATCCCCAACTTCGCCGCCTTTGATCTGAAGGTGCAGGCGGTCTACGGTCTGCCCCTCGCCGGCTGGAACCTGCTGGGCGTGCTGGTGTACGCGCTGGCCTATCTGGCCGTCGTGCTGACCCTGGCGGTCTGGACCTTCGAGCGCCGGGATCTGCCATGAAGCACCTGGCTTTTCTCCTGCTGGCCATGCTGGTGCTGGTTGTGGCCACCGCCGGCCAGGCGCGGCGGCTCGCCGACCGGCCGATCGCCATCAAGCTTGGCTATACGCCTGCCGCGGAGGTGCAACGGCTGCTCGCCGGAGAACACCGCCTGGCGCTGAGCGAGCTGTCGGTGATCAAGACGCTCTTCTATTTCGGCTCATTGGTGGAAGAGTGGAAGAACCAGGTGATGCTGCCGCCCGAATATTTCAACATGTACAAAACCATCGAAACGGCGGTCAAGCTCGATCCCTACAACATGGACGCTTACTATTTCGCGCAGAGCGCCTTCACCTGGGAAGTCGGCCGGGCCCGCGAGGTCAATGTCCTGCTCGACTATGGTATGAAATATCGGACTGATGATTGGTACCTGCCTTATTTCGCCGGGTTCAATGCGGCATTTTTCCTGCAGGAATATGAGCAGGCGGCGCAATACATGGAGCGCGCCGCGCAACTCTCCGGCAACCCGCTGTTCGCCCGCCTGGCTTCACGGTTTTTCTATGAGGCGGGCCGCACCGAGCTGGGCGTTGCCTATCTGCAGGGGATGATCGAAGACGAGCGCGACCCGCAGCAGAAAAAGGCCTATGAACTCCGCCTGCAGGCCCTGCTGGCGACGCGCACGATCGAACAGGCCCTTGCCGCATGGCGCAGTCAGCATGGCGCCGCGCCGCGCGACCTGCAGCAGCTGCTGGCCGCCGGACTGCTGGAGGAGCTTCCGCAGGATCCGTACGGCGGCGAATTTTTCCTCGACGAGACCGGGCGGGTGCGCACCACCAGCAAGTTTGCCCTGGGCCTGCGGGCCGCGACTGACGACCCGCCGGAAGCCAAGGGCGCAGAAAAGGCCGGACCGCAATGAATGCCATCGAAATCAGGCAACTCGGCAAAACCTATCGCGGCAAACGCGGCGCGCGCATCAACGCCCTGCTCGAGCTGGATCTCGATGTCGCCTGTGGCGAGGTGTTCGGCTTTCTCGGGCCGAACGGCGCCGGCAAGAGCACGACGATCAAGCTGCTGACCGGGCAGCTGCGCCTGAACACCGGCCGTGCCGCGCTGTTCGGCGTGCCGGTCGGTGATCCGGCTGCCCGCCGCCGGCTCGGCTACCTGCCGGAGAACCCGGCGCTCTACGGCCACATGAATGCCTTGGAGCATCTGCGCTTTGTCGGCCGGGTCCATGGGCTCGATGCCCAACAGATTGATCGCGCCAGCCGGCAGGTCCTCGAATTGCTCGAACTTGACAAGGTGGTCAAGCAGCCGGTCAAAGGCTACAGCAAGGGCATGACCCAGCGTCTGGCCCTGGCGATCGCCCTGCTGCCCGATCCCGACCTGCTGATCCTCGACGAGCCGATGAGCGGCCTCGATCCCCTCGGACGCGCGCTGGTCAAGGAGATCATCCGCGAGCAGAAACGGCGCGGCAAGACGGTGTTCTTCAGCACGCACATCACCGCCGATATCGAGGCGGTCTGCGATCAGATCGGCATCATCGTGCGCGGCCGCCTGCGCGCCCTGGAACGGGTCGAGGATCTGTTGCGCGAGGGGGTCGAAGGCTACCGGGTGCGCTACACCGATCGAGGGGGCAGCGAACAGGAAGACCTGGTCCCTAAAGCGGAACTGCGCGACCGGCTCGATACCCTGTTCGCCGCCGGGGCAAGCCTGGGCGGCATCGAGCCGCACCGGCGCGATATGGAAGCCTACTTTCTGCAGATCGTCAGGGAAACCGGGGCATGTTGATCCTGCGGCGGCGCTACGAGATCCTGCTGATCGCCGGCGTAGTGCTGGCGCTCTTCTACCCGATGATCTTTGCCGCCGAGAACTCGGTGGACGACTGGAAGAATCTGCAGGCGCGATCGAACAGCGAATTCGACCTTTTCCAAATGTTCAAGCCCAAAGGCGGCTTTTACTATCGGCCCTTGACCAACCTGACCTTCTGGGCCGATCGCTTCCTGTGGGACCAGGATCTCGGCTTCATGCACCTGGAAAATATCCTGCTGCACCTGCTGAATGCCCTGCTGGTCTATTTTATTGCCCGCGCCATGGCCCGCCGCCTGTCGGTCGAGAACCCCTGGTTTCCGCTGCTGGCGGGGCTGCTGTTTGCGGTCCATCCGATTACCACGGAGTCGGTCAACTGGATTTCCGGGCGGACCGACCTGCTGGCCACCAGCTTCGTGCTGCTGACCACCCTGGCCATCCTGCGCTCTTCGGCCAGCCGGAGTTATGCCTGGGCCCTGGCGGCGGCCGGGCTGTTCGTGGCGGCCGTCATGTCCAAGGAGATCAGCCTGTTCTTCTTCCCGGCGGCGATCGCTTTTTTCTGGTGGCACGGCAACCCGCGGCGCCACACCCTGCGCGCCGCCCTGGCCTTTGCCAGCCCGTTCCTGCTCGCCGGACTGACCTATGTCGGCCTGCGCATGCTGACCGTCTCCAGCCGGGCGATCGGCGTCAGCGACCTGCTCGAACGCTGGCACTACAACCTCTACGACACGATCCGGGTCACCTTCAAGGTGTTCGGCTTCTACGTCAAAAAACTCTTCGTGCCGGTGCCGCTGAATTTCGCCATCCGGGAAGTCGCCGAAATCTACGTGCTGGTCGGCATGCTGGCGCTGGCTCTCGCCCTCTGGCTGATCTGGAAGCGGGTCGTGCTCTTCTGGCCCTTTGCGGTCGCTTTTCTGCTGATCGCCCCCGGCATCCTGGTCGCTTTGACCAGCGTCGCCTGGACGCCGGTTGCCGAGCGCTACATCTACCTGTCTGCGACCTTTGCGGTGGTCGGCTTGACCGCCGGGCTGCTGCGCCTCGGCCGGTTCATCCCCGCGCGCGCCGTCCTCATCGGCCTGGGGCTGCTGCTGGTTTCCGGAACGGCGGTCACCGCGCACCGCAATTACCTCTGGCTGGACAACGAGCGGCTGTTTGCCGACACCAGGCAGAAAAGCGCCGGATTTGCGGCCATCGACAATGAACTCGGCATCGCCCTGCTCAAAAGTGGTGAAACCGAGAAGGCCATAGAGGTTCTCGAAGCGGCCTTGGCTGCCGGCAAAGGCGAGCAGAACCCGTTGATTTATGTCAATCTGATGAATGCTTATCAGCGTGTCGCCGATTATGCCAATGTTGACCGCGTCATGCAGGTCTATGTCGCCAAAAACGGTTACACCAAACACGATGTCCTGGCCGGTTATGCACGGATGCTCGAACGCAAAATCATCGATGTGCCGCGGCCGGCGGCGGAGCGGCGGCCGGATATCGTCACATTGATCGAGCTCTACAAAAAGCTCTACGAACTCAAGCGGGATCCGTTTATACTCTACCGGTCCGGGCAACTCGAGCTTGGCATCGGCCATGACCAGCAGGCCGCCGAAACCTTCGCCGAGGTGGCCAGAAGGGCGCCGCAAGACGCCTATTATCGACCGGCGGCGGAAAAGCTCGCCGCGCGGCTGGGCGCTGCTGATAAAGGGGCGAACCCACCATGATGGCCTACCTGCTGATCCTGCGTCCGCACCAGTGGCTGAAGAACCTCATGCTGTTCTTCCCGCCGTTTCTCGGTGGTGTAATGTTTACGCCGGGAGTCCTGCAGAAAGGGCTGATCCCTTTCGTTGCCTTCTGCCTCGCCTCCAGCGCCACCTACATCTTCAACGACCTCAAAGATGCAGAGCAGGATCGCCTGCACCCTCGCAAACAGCAGCGGCCGATTGCCTCTGGGGCTGTATCGTCAGCCCGGGCCATTCTGCTCGGCTGCGTATTGGCTATTGCGGCCATTCTGCTCTCTCTGCAACTCCCGACCCTCTTCATGGTCTGGCTGCTGGCTTATCTCGGCCTCTCTGTCGCCTATTCGACTGTGCTGAAGGATCAACCGGTCTTCGATATCTTCTGCATCGCCTCCGGCTTTGTCTTCCGCCTGTTCGCCGGTGGCGCCGCTTTCGGCGTGCCGGTTTCCGACTGGCTGTTCCTGAGCGTGCTGCTGCTGGCGATTTTCCTCAGCGCCGGCAAACGCCTGGGAGAGAAGGGCCTGCTGGGCGAAACTTCCGGTGACCACCGCAAGTCGCTGAGCGCTTACCCGGAAGGCGTGCTGGAAGGCTACATGTCCATGTCCGGCGCCGCCGTGCTGGTCACCTACACCATGTACGTGATCACCAAACACAAGCTGGTGTTCACAGTCCCGCTTTGCTGTTTCGGGCTGTTTCGGTATATGATGATCGTCAAGCGCGGCGAAAGCGGTGACCCGACCGATTCGCTGATGAAAGATCCGGTGTTGTTTGTGGTGGGGCTGGTTTGGGTAGTGATGGTCGGGGTGAGTACCTACCTCGGCTGATGATTGAAAAGACCTCCCCCCCTTTTTTTTGCCGCAAAATCAAATATAAAATCGATTTCGATTTGGATCATTAATACGGTGGCTGTTCCCGCAATTTGGGGATTGAATGCGCGATGGGGATAAAAAACTAATGAGACATTATGATTCGATAAAGCGGGTCATGGTCACCGGCGGGGCCGGGTTCCTCGGTTCTCATCTCTGCGAGCGCCTGCTGGCTGAAGGGCACGACGTGCTCTGTGTCGACAATTACTTCACCGGCCGGCGGGCGAACATCGCCCACCTGCTGGGGCACGCCAATTTCGAGATGATGCGCCACGATGTGACCTTCCCGCTCTACGTCGAGGTCGATGAAATCTATAACCTTGCCTGCCCGGCGGCGCCGATCCACTATCAGTTCGATCCGGTGCAGACCACCAAGGTCAGTGTTCACGGGGCGATCAACATGCTCGGCCTGGCCAAGCGCACCAAGGCAAAGATCTTCCAGGCCTCGACCAGCGAGGTTTACGGTGACCCCACCGTCCATCCGCAGAAAGAGGGGTACTGGGGCAACGTCAACCCGATCGGTCTGCGCTCCTGCTACGACGAGGGCAAACGCTGCGCCGAGACGCTGTTTTTCGATTACCATCGGCAGTGTGGCGTCAAAATCAAGGTCGCCAGAATTTTTAACACCTACGGCCCACGCATGCATATCAACGATGGGCGGGTGGTGTCCAACTTCGTGGTCCAGGCTCTCAAGGGAGAATCGATCACCATTTACGGCGACGGCGCACAGACCCGGTCGTTCTGCTATGTGGATGACCTTATCGAGGCGTTCCTTCTGCTGATGAATACGGCAGACCAGGTGACCGGCCCCATGAATCTCGGGAACCCGGGAGAATTCACCATCAAGGAACTTGCGGAGAACATCATCGATCTGACGGGGAGCAATTCGAAGCTGATTTACAAACCGTTGCCCAGCGATGACCCTCGGCAACGCAAGCCGGATATTACTCTCGCCAGGGAGACACTTGGCTGGGAGCCGCAGATCAGGTTGCGTGAGGGGTTGGTCAGGACGATTGCGTATTTTGATCAGGCACTCGGTCAAGAAGAGAAGTGACGAGAAATGGCTTCCAACTATTTTCCAATGTTCTTCCCAGGTTTAATTGAACTGTCAGCATGCGACTGCAAATAACAGGCGCTATGAATAATACGGTCCTCAAAAAAACCATTTATACTCCCGACTCCTCCCTGGCCAGCCCGGCCAAAATGTTGGTGGAGATGTTCCACGATCTCGCCGCCAGCCGCGAGCTGGCCTGGCGGCTGGCGGTGCGTGACATCAGTGCCCAGTACCGGCAGGCGTTTCTCGGCATTCTCTGGGCCTTTATCCTGCCGTTGGCCAACACCCTGGCCTGGATTTTTCTCAATAGTAGCGGAGTGGTGAAGATCGCCGATACGACTCTTCCTTACCCGGTTTACGTCTTTACCGGAACCATGCTGTGGGCGATCTTTATGGATGCCCTCAATGCCCCGCTGCAGCAGGCCATCGCCGCCAAACCGATGCTGGCCAAGCTCAACTTCCCGCGCGAAGCCCTGGTCGTTTCAGGGATCTACCAGACTCTGTTCAACGCTGCCATTAAGATTGCGCTGCTGCTTGGCGCAATGCTTGTCTTTGGCATCAATCCCGGTTGGAACCTGCTGCTCTTCCCACTGGGGATCCTGTCGCTGGTGTTGGTCGGCACCGCTTTTGGACTTTTCATCACCCCGGTTGGGATGCTGTATACCGATGTCGGCAAGGCTTTGCCTCTGCTGATGCAGTTTTTGATGTACGCCACGCCGGTGGTTTTTGCCATGCCGAAAGAAGGTTTCGCGGCGACTTTGTTCACGCTCAACCCGCTGACCCCGCTGATCTTGACCTCGCGCGATTGGTTGACAGGGCAGGCGCCTGAGTTCCTTGGGTATTTTGTTTCGGTCAATCTTGTTACATTTCTGGTCCTGTTTGTGGTCTGGGTGGTGTACCGGCTGGCGATGCCGATTTTGATTGAGAGAATGAGTGCGTGAGGGCGTTAAAGGTGAAAGGTTAAAGGCTACGGGTCAAGGGTCAAGGGTCAAAGGTTAAAGGCCAAAGGCCAAGGGACAAAGGTAAAAACGGGACTTTCCCCTTTTCACCTTTGACCTTTACCCTGAATTTATTGAAATGGAGGGGATGATGGCGCAGGAATTTGAGAGCCTTGAGGTTTGGAAGCGTGCAACTTGTTTATCGGTCGATATATATCGAAGATTGTCCAAGTTGAGGGATTGGGGCTTTAAGGATCAGGTCAGTCGAGCTGGGCTTTCGGTGCCGTCCAATATAGCCGAGGGTTTTGAAAGAGAGTCGAACAAGGAGTTCATAAATTTTCTTTCGTATGCCAAAGGGAGCGCAGGAGAACTTCGCACGCAAATATATATTGGTATGGAAATTGGGTACATTGAAAAAAATGTTGGTAAAGAATGGATGAGCGATTGCCAGGATATAAGTAGAATGCTTTCGGCTCTGATAAAAGCTCGCAGGTCTTTCATTAAGTGATGTCCCGATTCTGCCCTTGACCTTTAACCCTTGACCTTTGACCAATAAATAAATGCCCGAAACCCTGATAAAAGTCGAAAACATCTCAAAGAAGTTCTGCCGATCCCTGAAAAAGTCCCTCTGGTACGGGATGCAGGACCTGGGGCGTGAGATCACCGGCCGTCGTCACGGTGGTGATGGGGAGTTGCGGTCTGAGGAATTCTGGGCGGTCAAGGATGTTTCGTTTGAACTTAAGCGTGGTGAATGTCTGGGGCTGATAGGGCACAACGGCGCCGGCAAGACAACTCTGTTGCGCATGCTCAACGGTCTGATCAAACCGGATGCTGGCCGTATCGAGATGCGCGGCCGGGTGGGGGCGTTGATCGCTTTGGGGGCGGGGTTTAATCCAATTTTGACTGGCCGCGAAAACATTTATGTGAATGCATCGGTAATCGGCCTGCGCAAGCGGGAGGTCGATGAGAAGATTGACGAGATCATCGATTTTTCCGAGATTAGAGAATTTATCGACGCGCCCCTGCAAAGTTATAGTTCGGGGATGCAGGTTCGGCTGGGCTTTGCCGTTGCCTCGACCTTGAAGCCCGATGTTTTGCTGCTGGATGAAGTTCTTGCCGTTGGCGATGTTGGCTTCCAGATCAAATGCGGGCACCGCATTCGCGAAATCGCAGAAGACAGCGTGGTGATCTTCGTTTCGCACAACATGCAGTACGTGTCTCTGTTTTGTACGCGCGCTATCCTGATGGGCCACGGTGCGGCGTGCATCGATAGCAATGTCCCTGCAGAGGCCATTCAACAGTATTACGGATTGTCTTCTTGCAGCGAAGACAAGACTGGGACCGGCCAAGCAACAGTCCATGCTGTGAATTTGATGCGGGAGCCCGGTCGGAAGGACGAAAAACTGCCCATCGTTAACCAGGGAGAGCCCATCGAAGTGAAGATCGAGGCAGTTGTGGACGATTCCGTGACTAAGGGGGCGGTCTGCCGGGTTAGCATCCTTGACCCGGCACTGAACGGCATCATCACTTATCCGGTCGTCGATGACGCCGGTGCTGATTTCGTTTTTTCTCCGGGGCACCACAATATTCGCCTGGATCTCGGCCCCGTGGATTTAAACCTCGGCAAATACAGCTTTCTGGTGGCGTTCCTGGAAAAAGGTACGGGGTATGTGTTGTTGAGGCACCAGGGGTTAGCCCCATTTCGGGTTCATTCGTCAAATATGAACTCAACGTCGAGAATCATTCGTCCCGTTAAAATAGTAAGTTAGAAAGAATTCCTTTTGTCTGGGAAGTCAAAACTATGTTTAAAGATAAAACCTTATTGATTACTGGTGGAACGGGTTCTTTTGGTAATGCCATTTTGAGCCGTTTTCTCAACACAGAAATTAGGGAAATTCGCATTTTTAGTCGTGATGAGAAAAAACAGGAAGATATGCGGTTGCGACTGTCAAATTCCAAAGTCAAATTTTACATTGGGGATGTTCGTGATTATGACAGCCTTCAATGTGCCATGGATGGCGTTGACTATATTTTCCAGGCTGCGGCTTTGAAGCAGGTGCCATCGTGTGAGTTTTACCCTTTGGAAGCAATTAAAACAAATGTGCTCGGCACGGAAAATGTTCTTAATGCAGCGATTTTCAGTCAGGTTAAACGAGTAATAGCGCTTAGTACTGACAAGGCCGTTTACCCTATCAATGCAATGGGTTTGTCAAAGGCTTTGATGGAAAAGGTGGTTGTTGCCAAAGCACGTTTTATGCAGTCTTCGAAAACTACAGCGTGTTGTACACGGTATGGTAATGTCATGGCGTCACGCGGATCTGTGATCCCTCTTTTTATTCGACAGATCAAAGAGGGGAAACCTCTAACAATTACTGACCCCAACATGACTCGCTTCCTTATGTCACTGGATGATGCCGTTGATCTAGTTCTTTTCGCTTACGAGAATGGAAAACAGGGCGATATTTTCGTTCAGAAAGCGCCTGCTTCTACGATTGAAGATCTCGCCCAAGCGTTGAAAGAGTTATTTAACGCTGAGAATGAGTTGAATATCATTGGGACTCGACACGGCGAGAAGCTCTATGAATCCTTGATGACTCGTGAAGAATTAGCGCATGCAGAAGATCTTGGAGATTACTATCGAATTACTGCCGACAATCGCGATCTGAACTATAATAAGTATTTTGTTGAAGGAAAAAGGGAATTGTCACTAACGGAGGATTACAATTCTCATAATACTGACAGATTGAATGTCGAGCAGACAAAAGAAAAGTTGTTGACGGTTGATTATGTTCGTCAAGCGCTGGCGGGTAATATGAATGATTTCTAACTGTCTTGAAAATACGAAAAATGTGCTTTTAACAGGTGCTCATGGTTTTGTCGGACGAAATTTGGCGACAGCATTAAGCCGCCTTGACGATGTTCATCTGATAACGTTTGATATCGGTGACACCTTGGATAGCATGTTTGAAGCGCTTGCGGTGGCAGATATCGTCTATCACCTCGCCGGGATTAATCGGCCGCAGCGCGAGGAGGAGTTTTTTGAAGTCAATACGGAATTAACGAGAACTATGCTGACACACTTGGAGGAAATAGACCGGAAGCCAGTCTTCATTTTGTCTTCTTCCACTCAAGCCTGCCTCGCAAATCCATACGGACTTAGCAAAAAAGCGGCTGAAGAATTAACTGAAAAATTCAGCTTAAAGACATCTGCACCCGTCTGCATTTATCGCCTGCCAAATGTGTTCGGGAAATGGTCTCGACCAAACTACAATTCTGTTGTCGCAACATTTTGTTTCAATATCGCGCGTAATCTCGATATTGAAATTTCAGATGAGAATCGAGAGCTTGAACTTGTCTATATCGATGATGTCGTCGCTGCATTTATGCGACATCTAGATGTTAAGCCAGATTTTAACCAGCGCACTTATGAGGTCGGGCCAACCTATAATTTGACATTGGGTGATTTGGCGGAGCGGATTCATGTATTGCATGATATTCAGAAGACAAGAGTTCTCCCAAACCTAGAGGATAAATTTACTGAAGCTCTTTATTCAACCTATCTCTCGTTTCTTCCCGTTGAGGGGTTCGCTTATCCTGTACAAAAAAAAAACGATCAGCGTGGCTGGCTTTTCGAGTTGGTCAAATCATCACAGTTCGGGCAGATCTTCGTTTCAAAATCGTCGCCAGGGGTTGTTCGCGGCAATCATTATCATGATACGAAGGTTGAAAAATTTTGCGTTGTCGAGGGGGAAGGTGTCATCCGGTTTCGACATGTCGATACAGATCAGGTTGTCGAGTATAGGGTGAATGGTGACGAAATCCAAGTCGTGGATATCCCTCCCGGATATACCCATTCTATTGAGAATATAGGAAATGGGGACATGCTTTGCATTTTTTGGGCGAGTCAAGTGTTTGACCCTGATGGTCCGGATACTTATTTTAGCGAGGTCTTTCCGTGCAAAGAATGAAGGTTATGACGATTGTTGGTACAAGGCCGGAAATCATCCGACTTTCAGAAACAATCAAGTTGTTCGATCGGCTCTTCGACCACACACTGGTACATACAGGCCAGAATTACGATTACGAGTTATACCAAATGTTTTTCGATGATTTCGGTTTGCGTAAACCGGACTTTTTTCTCAATGCGGCTGGGGAGAACGCGATTGAGACAATTTCAAAAGTGTTGGTTGAAGCAGACCGGGTTCTTCGGCTGGTAAAGCCAGACTCTGTTCTGATCCTCGGTGACACGAACAGCTGCCTTGTTGCTTACCCTGCCAAGCGTTTGCACATTCCGATTTTTCATATGGAAGCCGGTAACCGTTGTTTTGACTATCGAGTGCCGGAAGAGATCAATCGGCGCATTGTGGATCATCTCAGCGACATCAATCTTACCTATACGGAGCATGCACGTCGCTACCTTCTTGCTGAAGGCTTGCCGGCAGACCGAGTCATGAAAGTTGGGTCACCGATGAAGGAGGTCATTGATAAGCAACGACAAGCAATTGCAGATTCGAAGATACTTGAACATCTCAAACTGATTCCGGGGGAGTTCTTTGTCATTAGTGCCCACCGCGAGGAAAATGTCGACCTGCCTGATCGTTTGTCGGCATTGGTGGAGGTGCTTAATGCGGTTGTCAGGCATTATAAGAAGCCAACTGTGTTCTCTGTGCACCCAAGGACAGCCGCACGCCTCGCAGAGAAAGGAAGGGGCGATCTAGATCCCATGGTCATTATGACCAAACCATTGAGTTTTGCCGATTATATCGCTTTGCAAAAGCAAGCCATTTGCGTTCTTTCTGATAGCGGCACGATCACAGAAGAATCAAGCCTACTTGGCTTTCCTGCGGTCACATTACGTCAGGCCCACGAGCGGCCGGAGGGAATGGATGAGGGGACCCTGATTATGTCTGATTTGGATGTGTCGCGTGTTTTGGAGTCGGTGCGTTTGGCGATTTCTCAAGTTACAGATCATGGGCCGCCAAAACTTGTCGAAGATTATAATGTTGACCAAGTTTCCTGGAAAGTTGCCAAGATTGTACAGGGTTATACAGATTATATAAAGAGAGTCGTATGGGGAAAGGGCCTTTCATAAGTCTATGGCTGATTGGGAATTTTATCATATTGTGCAGCCCTACTTTTTTGCACATCATCACTTTCATCGCAGAAAAATCAAGGCACTTCGAAAGTCAGGATTGAAAGCTATGATCTTGGCATTCGTGCCGCAGGACATGTTCAATGAACATTCAAAAAGATATGAAGAGGTGGTCTCCTCTGGATTTGTGGAAATCATAAAAATTAACAAAGAAAAGAACTTGAAACGAACCTTTTCTTGGTTCATTACAAAAAAGCTTCTTCAGGGCAAGAGATTGTTTTTCCACGTGCTACGGGAAAACCCGACATCCGTTATCTCTTGGCGTCGGTTGCCTATTGTTGGCTCGCGGATTCGCTATGTTCTCGAATACGAAGGAGACATGCCTTCCGAGTACCTCTACCAGAATGCCTATATTGAGGGTCTGCGACCTCCGGAGACTCCTCCACCCGAACTATGTCGACCCTATCAAAACATGCTGGACGTTCAGACCGTTCATGCCAACAAGGCGGATGGCCTCATCCTAATGTCGCAGGAGCAGATCGATCTCTGGGAGACACGATTGGGGCGTTCCATCAAAGCTTGCTGGTTGCCGACATTGGCGGACACAAGCCGGATTTTTTTCTCTCAAGACAAAAGATTCGTCATACGTGAAAGGTTAGGGGTCAGTGGCCGGCTAGTTGCAGTATATGCCGGCAACGTTATCTGCAAATGGCAACGATTAGAGGCAATGTGTGAGTTTATCGCTCGTTTCAAAGAGTCTCTTCCGTCGATTTGGTTCCTGGCACTTGTTCGGTTCGATGACCTTGACATGGCGTGGGAAGCCATTGCACGGCATGGCCTGGACGAGCGTTCCACTGTCCTACATGTCGGGCCGGATGAAATGGCGGATTACCTCTCGGCGGCTGATCTGGCACTTTTCCTGCGGCACGATCATTTAATGAACCGGGTCGTTACCTCGGGCAAGTTGGGCGAATACCTGGCCACCGGCCTCCCCGTGATCACAACTGGCGCCAACGCCGAGGTTCTGAATCAGTTTATCCGTGAAACCGGGGCCGGGGTGTTCATTCTCGATTCGCTCGCTGTCGATCCGCAATTCATCGAACAGTTCAAGGCCTTGGCCGCTCATTCCGGAGACCCCGAATGGCGCGGTTGGTTGGCCGGGAAAATGGCGGAACGTTTCGGCGGGGCCAATGATCCGATGAACGCCTATCCGGCGTTTGTTCGGGACATCTGTGCAACGGACACGATCTGAAGCAAGGATGCTGATGAAAAGATTTATAACGCTCGGAGATTATTGCCTGACCAGCGACAGGCCTTGCCAACTATCGGAGGTAGTGCCCTGGCACGCTCTCTTCGAGCAATTAGGCGAGGAGAGCGCCATCATCGACAACCTCGACTGTGCGTATACCGAGCAATCGGCGGGCCTGCCCTGAAAATGGGCCAACTTGAAATCGGTTCCCGGCCAGGAAATCCTCCTGAACAGCCTGATTTTGGCAGTGTTCAGCAATAACTACATCGCCAACTTCGGGCTAATGGGGTCTGCGACACCATGTACCTGTTGCAGAACAAGGGGATTGCCGCCCATGTATTTTGGCGATGATTTGATACCGCGGCCGATCACATTCTCGGAGTTTTCCTTTGACCTCGGTGAGGCAAACCATCGTTTAAAAAATATGCAAACAGACATCAGCGCGCGCTTGCAAGGCGTGGCGAGCAGGTTCTCCTCGCCAAAATGCGGAAAGGAACATTGGCATATTGGTATATTGGTATATTGGTATTCGCAAGATTCGATTCGCTCCAGAAAGAAAAACAAGTTTTTATGTGAGGTGCTATTCAAAATTAAATCAATCATTCTGAAGAGTTTTGCCAAAAAAATGTTGATTTTTTAGTTTCATATAGAAGTTTTTGAATTATGTATTTTTTGAATATGATCAGAAAAAAATCTAATAACTTAAAAGTCTTATTTGCCATACGCAAAAAGTGGAAGCAGGATTGTCTTCAGCTTCCTCTCAGCACGGCTCATTGGGAACTCTACTCGATTATTCATCGCCTTTGCTGGCGGGAACTGGGGCAATTTCCTGATCTCGTTAACTGTCGCGGCTTTAATGATCGGATTCAATGGTTAAAATTATTTGATCAGGACGAAAAGATTATAGAATGTACAGATAAGCTCAAGGCCAGGAAATACATAAGTTCCCGTATCGGAAGTTCTAACTTTACGCAGATTTATCAAGTAGAAAGTCGCTTTGAAGACTTAAATATTAATGAATTACCAAAGTCTTTTGTGATAAAAACCAATAACGACTCAGGCAGTTACGTGTTGGTTCTGGATAAAAGTAATTTAGACATGGAAGCTGCAAAGGACAAAATTGATTACGCTCTCAGTCGAATGTATGGTTGGAATAATGCTGAGTGGGCTTACGCTTATATCAAGCCTTATGTCTTTGTTGAGGAGTTTATCGAGCCAGAGAGCGGATCTCCGCCGATTGATTATCGGTTCCATTGTGTCAATGGCCGTGTTGCGTGGGTACAGATTGACATTCCGGGAACGCCAAAAATGAGTGAAGTTACTGTGGATCCCTTGGGGGTTCCTATGGGAGTCCATTTTTCGACGCACAAAATCTACAGTGAAAAGTTCGTAAAGCCAGAGACTTGGGATGAAATGCTCCACATGGCCAGGAAAATCTCCCATGGATGGAAGTATGTTAGAGTCGATATGTTTTCGACAAAAAAGAAAATATTTGTCGGAGAAATGACTTTCTACCCTTACTGTGGGACATACAAAGGTGAAGGCCAAATGATAATGGGCAGGTTCCTTGACTTTGATCGCACGACATATAAGCCCCTTTTAATACCAAGGCTGGAAAAGGAGAACAGTAGATTCAATGTATATCCAGCAGTAAAATCATTAAAATGAAGGGCGAAAAATCGAAAAAGGTTGCATTTGTCGTTACCTCACAGGGGCATGACTTTTTCTCTGCAATGACCCGGGTTTCTGTGGCCTCTCTCAGAGCAATCAACCCCGAATCGCATGTTATTATCCTCTGCGATTGGCAGTCGGACGAAGCAATGCAGCAGGCTTGCGATCCCCTAATTGACGATGTCGATGAATGGCTGGCTGTCGATACCCCGCCTGGTGATGCAGGGTTTCGCAACCGTCATGTCAAGACGAGGTTGCGCTCTTTGCTCGATGGTCCATTCCTCTTTCTTGACAGCGATACCTTTGTGCGAGGCGATCTGAGTGAAATCTTTGATCTCGATTGCGACCTGGGCGGAGCACGCAATCATTCACGCAAGATCTTCACCCAGCAAGTCTGGAAGCAGGATTGGGCAACACTGAAGGAAATGGGCTGGGCGATTGATGACGAGGTTTACATTAACGGTGGTGTCCTGTTCTTCAACGATACTGAAGGTGCCCGGACTCTCGCCGATGAGTGGCATCGACGTTGGTTGCAGTCCGCTAACAGGAAGGACTATCATCGTGACCAGCCGGCACTCAATTCAGCCCTGCATGCTGTTCGGCCAAAGTTGTCAGTTCTTCCGGATTATTTCAACGCGCAGATTTTGACAGCACCAAAGGCTGCAACCGATGCAAAAATCTGGCACTATTACTCCTCCGCTGGCCAAAAAGCGATGACCAGCTTTGATGTTTTGGTGGGAAAGGTTCTTCTTGGCGCAAAAATTGATAGAAAAGAAATAAATAAGATGATTGATAGTCGTCACCCTTGGCGACGTGAAAACCTTGTTGATGCTTGGGCCGCTCAGGGCTTGATGCGGCGCGATTCGTGTGCCGGGTGGGAAGCTGCCTGGTTGCAGAGAGAGATGAGAACATATATCGGCAAAAAAGTCTCCAATATGTTATCCAAAGCAAAGCGGTCTGTTTAAAATTGTTGATCAAGTTCTCTGAAAGCGGGAGCTTTTCTTGAAGAAAAACATATTGATTATTGGCGGCGCCGGCTACATCGGCTCACACATGCTGCTCGCCCTGCAGGATGCTGGCTATGCCGTGACCGTGTTCGACAACCTGTCGCGTGGTTTTGCCGATGCGGTCGGTTCCGTACCGCTGGTGGTCGGCGACTTGCGTGTGCCGGCTGATCTGGATGCCTGCTTTGCCGCCCATGAGTTTGATCTGGTCATGCACTTTGCTGCATTGGCCTACGTGGGCGAGTCGGTGACCGAACCAGAGCTTTATTACCAGAACAACGTAGTCGGGACGCTCAACCTGCTGGCCGCAATGCGCAGGCACGGCGCCAACAAATTGGTTTTCTCCTCCACCTGCGCTACCTACGGCGAGCCAGAATTCGTGCCGATCACCGAAGACCATCCGCAACGCCCGATCAACCCTTACGGCCGCACCAAGCTGATCATTGAGCAGACACTCACAGACTATGCTGCCGCTTATGGTCTGCAAAGTATCAGCCTGCGCTACTTCAACGCCGCCGGCTGCGACCCACAGAGTCGGGCGGGAGAGCGTCACGATCCGGAAACCCACCTGATTCCGCTGGTGCTCGCCGAGGCGCTGCGTCTTAAGCAGGGTGGTGATCCCGCTGCTACCATTCTCAGGGTTTTTGGCTCAGATTTTTCAACCAAAGATGGTAGCTGTGTTCGTGACTATATCCACGTCAGTGACCTGTGCCGCGCCCATCTGTTGGCCGCAGAGCGGCTGCTAGCTGAAAAATCGGTTGGGGCCGAATTTTATAACCTGGCCAATAGTGCTGGTTTCAGTGTTTTGGAGGTCATCGAGGCGTGTCGTGAGGTCACTGACCAGCCGATTCATTATCAGGTTTTGTCCAGACGGGTGGGAGACCCGGCGGCGCTGGTGGGCGATGCGCGGAAGGCTGGGGCTGTGCTGGGTTGGTGGCCGGAGATAGTCGGTTTGCAACAAATTGCCACCACTCAGTGGCTGTGGCTCTGCCGGCAGCACGAGGTGTTGAATTAAGGAAAAGAAAATAAGTCTGACTTCAAATAATATCAAGGTTTTTTTATCCAGGGCGGTTTGATTATCCAATAATGAAAGTAACTTTCTGCGCATACGATTTTGTTAAAAAGGCCGGTGGCCCCAATGCTTGGCTGTTAAGGGTTTTGCCTGGGTTGAAGGCTATGGGCGTTGATCCCCGGGTTCTCTTTTTCTCCGAGAATCCGGATCGGTCTACTACGGCATCCGCTTTAGCTGAAAAAGGAATTAAAAGTGTTGTTTCTAAACACTTGCTGTCAACAGAACAGAAAATCCAGTGGATCATTCAAGAGTTAAAGAAAGATCGACCAGATGTGTTTGTCCCAAATCTTGTTGTTCCTGCTTACTATGCTGCTGCATGGGTACGCAAGGCGGGTATCCCAACAGTTGGGATTTTGCACTCCGATGATGAATTTCATCGAGGACTTCAGGATGTATTTGTTTTTGGCGAGGATTTTTTTAAGCTGTCGTCAATTGTTTGTGTCTCTAAATACCTTGAAGAGGAAGTTAATGGAAGGACCCCTGAAGGGGTTGGTGTCAGGAGAATTCCTTATGGTGCACCGATACCTTCAACTGCATGCCAGTTTCCTCGGGAAACATTGCGTTTAGCTTATGTCGGACGGTTGGTAGAGAAACAGAAACGTATCTCAGATGTGGCCATGGCCCTGTGTTCTGCCGTGCGTTCCGTTCCCGGTGTTGAGGCAACTATTTTCGGAGTCGGACCTGACCAGGCAAATGTAGACAAAATTATCGTTTCACAAGGACAAAATTTACCGATCAAGTTGGCCGGGCTGGTCCCAAGTGACCAGGTACAAGAACAATTGCTGAACTATCATGTGCTCGTGTTGTTGTCAGATTACGAAGGTTTGCCAATTGCTCTGATGGAAGCTATGGCGTGTGGTTTGGTGCCGGTTTGTTCCGATATGCGCAGTGGCCTCCCGGAATTGGTTCAGCATGAGAAAAACGGGTTGATTGTTAAAAACCGGGAGGCAGAGTTTGTCGCCGCTATCAAGCGATTGAAAAATGATCCGATGCTCTGGAAATCCCTTTCTGACAATGCCAGAAAAAAAATTGAAGATGGGTACAGTTCAGATGTTAGTGTCAAACTGTGGTACCAATTGTTTTCAGAGCTGAAAGAGCCTGTCTCCACCGAGGGGCCTCTTGAGATTTCTGCCAAATTGAGCCTCCCGCCAGTGCACCCTGC
>RRYU01004701.1_pt1 | contig 56349 bp, 58 predicted proteins | sample 2162651 | NCBI WGS metagenome assembly RRYU01 (sample SAMN10267283, study PRJNA491782) | microbial mat metagenome | isolation source: biomat in the production well | place: Japan: Minami-Kanto gas field, natural gas well KTG3 | collected 2017-06
CTGCCAGTTGTTTGGTTAGTTGATCCAACACCAGCACAAGCACTGTCACCCACAACCAACGCAACATCAAAATATCCTAAGCGTAGTGACGGGTTTCGCCTTCACCCGTAACATTATCAATACAGCGTCCACATAGCTCTGGATGTTCATCGCTGTGGCCAACATCTTCTCGATAGTGCCAGCAGCGCGCACATTTTTGATGTTTGCTTGCTTTTACCGCAATTGCCAGCTCGCTACCACTGGAGAGGGTGTATTCAGTTGCTGAATCAGGCTTTTCAGCATAGGGATGAACATCAGCAGTCGAAGTTATGGTGACAAAACGCAATTCATCCTTAAGCATGGCCAAATGTTCCTGACTACTTTCATTACAATACAGGGAGACTTCTGCCTGAAGGTTTGCACCAATTTCACCTTCATTACGTAATCGTTCCAGTTCGCGGTTAACCAATGTACGGATCTCCATCACCTCAGCCCAATAGACTAAATCCATCTTTCCAAGGGATAATTCCGGTAATGAATACCACTGTTGCAAAAAGACAGAATCCTCTCTTTTACCCGGTATATGTCCCCAAATCTCTTCAGCTGTAAATGAAATTATAGGCGCCAACCAACGACTTAAGGCCTCGACAATATGATATAGCGCTGTTTGTGCAGATCTTCTTGCAAGTGAATCTTCCTGAGTGGTGTATTGACGATCCTTGATAATATCCAGATAGAACGACCCCATATCGACCGAACAGAAATTATGTAGTTTCTGGTAAATAACATGGAACTCATATTTATCATATGCAGGGATTAACTCAGCTTGTAGTGCTGCCGCACGCCCAACCGCCCATGCATCCAGTGCTAACAACTCATCATTGCTAACCATATGTTTTTCTGGGTCAAATCCAGCAAGATTAGCTAACAGGAATCTTGCAGTATTACGAATACGACGGTATGCATCAGCAGTACGTTTTAATACCTCATCAGAGTATGTCATCTCATAGCGATAATCAGTCGATGCAATCCATAAACGTAAAATATCTGCACCAAGATTATTTGCCACTTTTTCCGGCTCAACCCCATTTCCCTGAGACTTGGACATCTTGTGTCCTTTGACATCTACAGTAAACCCATGGGTCAGCACCTCTTTATAGGGTGCATCACCATACATCGCTACCGAAGTTAACAGGGACGACTGGAACCAGCCACGATGTTGATCGGAGCCTTCCAGATAGAGATCAGCCGGACGGTGTAATCCATCCCGATGCTCCAGTACAAATGAGTGAGTTACTCCGGAATCAAACCAGACATCAAGTGTATCAGGTGTTTTAATATAGTCCTCAGCCTCATCACCCAGAAGTGATTGAGGTTCCAGCTCAAACCAGGCATCAATGCCTTTAAGTGCTACCTGTTTTGCAACCTCTTCAATAAGCTCTGCGGTACGTGGATGTAATTCACCCGTAACCTTGTGTACAAATAGTGTGATTGGAACACCCCAGTTACGCTGACGTGAAATACACCAGTCAGGACGGTTTCCAACCATCCCTTCAATACGTGCCTGTCCCCAATCAGGAACCCAATTCACTTTCCTGATTTCAGCCAGGGCGCGACTACGCAAACCCACCTGATCCATTGCAATAAACCATTGTGGTGTTGCTCTAAAAATAATCGGGGTTTTATGTCGCCAGCAGTGTGGATAGCTATGGCGAATTGATTCAACTTTCACCAGAGCGCCCTGCTCTTTTAATACTTCCAGTACCGTTTTATTGGCCTGAAAAACATGTTGCCCTTCAAACAGTGGAGTACCTGGAAGGAATTTGCCATCGCCACCAACTGGATTATCCACCTCAATGTTGTAACGTGATCCAACCACATAGTCATCCTGACCATGTCCAGGGGCAGTATGTACTGCGCCAGTACCTGCCTCGGTGGTCACATGATCGCCGACAATAATTGGAACTAAACGATCATAAAACGGGTGCTTTAATAACATCCCTTCAAGATCTGCCCCTTTGCAATATGCCACTACATGGTATTTTTCGATACCGTAACGATCCATTGCATCTTTAAACAGCGCTTCAGCCAGCAACAAACGTTCAGGGCCTTTTTCTCCCTCACACTGAACTAATGCATATTCAAAGCCAGGGTTAAGTGATACCGCCCTGTTAGCAGGCAATGTCCATGGTGTCGTAGTCCAGATCACGGTAGCAATCGGTCCCTCACCAACATGGTCTTCAACATGATAGGCGCGTCTGATTAATTCATCGCCATCGACAAACTCAAAACGTACATCGATGGCAGGTGAGTTTTTGTCCTCATATTCAACCTCTGCTTCTGCTAATGCAGAACCACAATCGACACACCAGTGAACCGGCTTAGACCCTTTATGCAGATGGCCATTTTCAATAATCTTACCGAGAGCGCGAATAATGTTGGCCTCACTCTCGAAGTTCATTGTTAAATAGGGCTCGTCCCACTGGCCAAAGATGCCAAGACGTTTAAAGCCAGCCATCTGACCTGCAACCTGTTTACTGGCATATTCCCTACAAGCTTGACGAAACTTTGAAGGCTCGACTTTTAATCCCGCTTTACCAATTTTCTTCTCAACTCTCAGTTCAATGGGTAAACCATGACAATCCCAACCCGGAACATAGGGTGCATCAAAACCACTTAAGGTTTTTGACTTAACAATAATATCCTTGAGGATTTTGTTTACCGCATGTCCAAGGTGGATGTCACCATTTGCATAAGGAGGACCATCGTGCAAAATAAACTTTTCACGACCTTCACCGGCCTTGCGTAATTGTCCGTAAATATCTTCATCATCCCAGCGCTTGAGCATCTCTGGTTCGCGTTGTCCCAGATTACCCCGCATCGGGAAATCAGTTTGAGGCAAATTTAAACTATCTTTATAGTCCTTCACGGCTATCTCACTTTCTGATTGGCGCTATTGCCATTTAATTTAAAAATTTGTTTTGCTGTATCGGCATCATGCATAATTTGTTCTTTTAACGCATCAAACGATGTGAATTTTTTCTCTTCCCTGATTCGATGAATAAAGTCTATATCAACATAGCGTCCATAAATGTCTCGTTCAAAATTAAAAAGATGCACTTCCAGAATTGATTGAGTACCACCAATTGTGGGACGCGTTCCTACATTAGCTACACCATATATCGGCTCGCCTTCAATGCCAAACAACTCCACCGCATAGACACCTTGCACAGGAGTAGCTTTGCGATGCAAAAAGATATTCGCAGTTGGAAAGCCAATGGTTCTTCCCAGTTTATTGCCATGCGCTACACGCCCACTCATACGATAGGGTCGACCCAGCATCTGTGCGGCTATTTCCAGCTCCCCACTTCCAAGTGCTTCACGGATTCGGGTACTACTAACGCGATAACTGTCTCTGGTAAATGTATGCATGTTAACGACTTCAAACCCATACTGCTTTCCCGCTTGTTGCAAAAAGCTAAAATCACCCTGACGCCCTTTACCAAACTGAAAATCATCTCCAACAACCAGATATTTGACAGCCAGACCATCCAGTAATATCTGCTGCACAAACTGCTCAGCGCTGAGATTAGCTAATTTCCTGTTAAAGCGTAAACACAAGATTCTATCGACTGCGTATCGTCTTAAAGCTTTATACTTCTCGCGTAAACGGGTCAAACGCGGAGGTATATTCTCTATCGAGAAATACTCTCTCGGTTGAGGCTCAAAGGTAATCACAACCTTGGGCAACCCTAATTCATCACCTTTCTCAGCCAGTTGCCCTAAAACAGCCTGATGCCCTAAATGGACACCATCAAAATTCCCGATGGTTGCAACACAACCCCGGTGCTGTAGCTTTAAATTGTGAATGCCGCGGATTAACTCCATCTATTTCTGCTTGTACTTTAAAAAACGGCCGATTATAACCTGAAAAAAATAACAGTTTCAGAGTTATTAAACTGAAGAGCCCAGACTTAAGAGTTCATTCCATATATCTCAGAAAAATGCCCTCTCTTTTCAGGACATAAAAAAACCGAATCCCTGATGGGAGATTCGGCTTTATATTCGGGTTATGTGGTTAAAGCTTCATATACATATCATGGACTTTATCCATTTTTTCAGAAACGCTATCGGTTAAGGTAAAGATCGTTACAGGCAAGTCACCCTTTTCATTTCCAACAAAATATTTACGTACCATATTCCACAATTTATCCGCACGCTTTAACTCTGATGTGATTCGACGGTTATTAGCTGGCTCATTGAGCAATACAGCATAACCAGCATCAAACTCTTCTGCGGTCTTTCTTAATAATCCTTGGTTTTCTGGACTGGAAAAGCCGGCTTTGGATGCGATATACCATTTTGCAGCCTGCTGCGACAGCATGCTTAACTTAGCTGATAGAGCAATGACTCTTGCATGGGCTGAACCGGCCGATTGTTCCAGATTCGTCGCCACATCATTGGCAAAATTGAGTATGGACTCGCTTAAAAGCAAAGCTTTAGCTGCATTTCCTTTCGAGTATGGTTGCTGAAGTATTTCTGAATATTGCTGAATCTCAGTTTCCATTGCAGCCAAAATACCCAGCGTTGCTGCATCTGTAATACCTGATGTGAGAATTTTGGTATTTTTTGTCAAGTTTACCAAACCGGTACGGATCTGACTTTTTGCGGCGTCCGGGCGGATACCCATACCATCAAAGATGTATGCTTTTGCAATCTGTTGGGTAATGGTTCGGTGCTTACCAACGATATCAATCAAATTGTTGTCTGCCATAACAGCTAATGGCATAAAAAATAACATTAAGAAAAAGATACGCAAAGATTTCAGATTTCTCATATGCTGCCTTATCCCCAATAGCTACTATGATAGGTATCATCTATCATGCTGTAACAAGTTCATCGTGACTATATAAAAACCACTTTAAATGGAAATGGATGAATCATTCAAGCATCCCCACCACACAAATACACCAAGGTGACTTAATGGCCAAATTAACAGGCTATTGTTCTTTTGTAATAGAGAAGAGCTTTTTTACTCTTACGCCAGTCATACCCAGTAATATGAAATAAAGCACTATCGCGCCAATAATCAAGGTAGACAAGGTAATTATTCTTATTTCAGCTGTCCACCCAACCCATTGTTCCAGTGATGGTGTAAATAGATAGAGCATAACCGCCATCACACTATTTGCAACCATCAATTGTAAAAAAAATCGTCTCCAGCCTGGTTGCGCTACAAAATGTCCCTGTTTTTTTAAATATCGGTAGAGTAGAACCGCATTAATAAAAGCTGAAATGGATGTAGCTAATGCTAACCCGGCATGTGGCCCAGTGATACCACTCATTACCATCGGCACAACAAACACAATATTAAGTACCATATTGGATACCATTGACATCACTCCAAACTTCACCGGTGTCCGCGTATCCTGGCGAGCATAGAAACCTGGCGCTAGAACTTTAACCAGCATAAAACCAAGCAGACCTAACGAGTATGCCATCAGGCTTAAACCAGCCATTCTGACATCATCAACAGTAAATTCACCGTATTGGAACAATGTGGCAAGCATGGGAGAGGAGAGGATCATCAACCCTATTGCAGCAGGAGTCCCAATTAAAAACACCCAGCGCAGACCCCAGTCCAGTGTTCGTGCAAAAGCTCCGGGATCAGCATTCACATGCTTTTCAGAAAGACTGGGAAGAATAACGGTTGCCAACGCGATCGCAAAGATTCCCAAAGGAAATTCTACCAGGCGATCCGAATAATAGAGCCATGACACACTGCCGGTAACCAGAAATGAAGCAATGATCGTGTCGAGTAACAGATTAATCTGTGCGACCGATGAACCAAATATTGCAGGCAACATCAGCTTCATAATGCGCCGCACACCCTCATCTTTCCAACCCCAACGAGGTCTGGGTAATAGATCCAGTCGTTTCAGTTCCGGTAGTTGAAACAGAAGTTGCATTACACCTGCGGCAAACACTCCCCAGGCCAGCGCAAAAACAGGTGGATGGGTATGAGGGGATAAACCAAAAGCGGCACCTATAAGCGCAATATTTAGCCAAACCGGGGTAACTGCAGGTACCGCAAATTTGCCATAGCTATTGAGGATCCCTGCCGCCAGTGCAGTCAGTGAGATAAAAAACAGATACGGAAAGGTAATACGGAGCATTTCTGCGGTGATCGCAAATTTTGCCTCATCACCAATAAATCCCGGTGCAAATACAGAAACCAGAGGATAGGCGCCTACAATCGCCACTATTGTTAGCAGCAACAGTATCAATCCTAATGTACCGGCTGTTCTGGATATAAGCGCTTTTACCGCTGCATGATCCCGCTGATTTTTGTACTCAGAAAGTACTGGTACAAACGCTTGTGAAAAGGCACCTTCGGCAAATAGTCGACGTAAAAAATTGGGGATCTTGAAGGCAACAAAAAATGCGTCCGTACCAGCGCCAGCACCAAAGAGATTGGCAAAAACAATATCCCGAAGAAAACCCAACACACGCGACACCATGGTTAAACTACCCACAGTTGCAGTTGAGCGCATCAATTTGTTACTCATTTGTCCTCTACTATCACCTTATATAGAACCTGTTGTTCATAATACTTCGCTTTGACCCAAACGTCGCGTAGATTCAAAATCTTACCCGTAGCAAAGAGACTGAAGTTTCAATTCGCTAAAAGGCATTGACATCCAAATCATTTCAATGCAAAATTCGCGACCCTTGAATATTAGGTTTTTTACTGGAGCAAAACATTGGCCAACTCAGCACAATCAAGAAAACGTGCACGTCAGGCAGACAAGCGTGGCGAACTTAACGCATCACAGCGTTCAACCATGCGTACCGCTATGAAAAAAGTGGTTAATGCCGTTGCTGCGGGCGATAAAGAAGCTGCAACAGCAGCATATAAAAATGCTGTACCTGCAATTGACCATGGCGTAAGCAAAGGTCTTATTCATAAAAATGCTGCAGCACGCTACAAAAGTCGTATGAACAATCAGGTTCGTGCACTTTAAGAATTCGATATGATGGCCTAACGGTCAATATCTATAAAAAAGGAGCCTCGGCTCCTTTTTTTTATCTCATCAAACGATCACACCCATATTTCACCTATACTTAATCCAGAATGATCTGGGCATCATCAGTTATCGACCGTTTATTCATAAATACTGCCTTTAGGTGTCGCAATTAGATGGGTATAGAGGGAAAACTTTCCATTGTTCTAAAAACAGGGGCTGATAACTGTCAGGCTACCATTGGATCGACACGCCCACTTCAAACACCGGACATTTTCATTGGTAAATCTGTTACCGAACTACTTACAGGGATCCCTCTACTTTATAGTGTCTGCGGAACAGCACAGGGCATTGCTGCAATTAATGCAACCGAACAAGCTTTAGGTCTGGATTCTACAACAGATCTTCAAGTTGCCAGGACCATACTGGTTGAGATAGAAAGTATCCGCGAACACCTATGGCGCATCGAACTGGACTGGAGAAAATTCGCTACAACGCTATCAGCCAAACCCGGCTCACAACTCTCCTTGTGGTTACCAAAAACCAGGCAGTTACTTTATCAAGGCAACTCGCCCTTTGAACTTGACAGCACCATCAAGCCTGATATCCATGAACTGAAACTCTTATTTAATGAAATACATCAATTCGTTACGACTGAAATTTTCAATCAATCTCCAGAACAATGGTTATCGATGGAAGAACATGATGTCCTTGCCTACTGGGCGCGCAATAACCAGACAGTAGCTGCAAAAGCCATACATGCTTTAATAGAGGATCAATTCAGAATTCCGAAGCTACAATTTTTAGATAAGATTGAACCGAAAGAAATGGCGCAATTACTATTTTCTGACAAGGGTGCTGCATATGCAGCCATGCCACACTATCAAGGTCAATGTGCGGAAACAACTCCTCTGGCGCGTCAAAAAAACCATCCATTACTCACCAGCCTCCTTAATATGGGTGGTACTAATTTACTTACACGTATGACTGCAAGACTGGTGGAATTGGCTATGCTTGTAACAGGGCTTGATAAACAACTGGATGAACTATCACTCAAAAAAACTAAAAGCTACCCCGAAATCATCACCCGTTGTGGTATAGCGCAAGTTGAAGCTTCCAGAGGTCGATTGATCCATGGCCTGCAACTTGATGGCCAGTTGGTAGTAAATTATCGTATTGTTGCACCTACCGAATGGAACTTTCATCCTCAGGGTGTAGCTAAACAGGCACTGGAGCAACTTAAACCATTTGATCTTAAAAAACTTAAAATAGAGGCAAACCTAATCATTAATGCCATCGACCCCTGTGTAGCGTATGAGTTAAAGGTAGAATAAGCCATGCATGAGATGTCACTATGTGAAGGTATCCTTCAGATCATTGAGGATCATGCACAAACACAACAGTTTTCATCAGTAAAAACAGTTTGGCTGGAAATAGGAGCCTTATCTGGAATTGAGATTGAAGCGATGCGTTTTGGCTTTGAGGCAGTTACTCGTAATACTATTGCAAATGGTGCCCGGCTGGAAATTATTGAAATACCCGGTACAGCCTGGTGTATGCAATGTGAAAAGCAAGTCCGTGTCGCCCGGCGCTTTGATGGCTGCTCAATCTGTGGTGATTATGAATTACAGGTTACCGGTGGTGATGAAATGCGGATAAAAGAGTTAGAGGTTGAGTGAGGTGGGGATCTAATCACTCTCACTCAAACCCCATTCCTTCTAATGGGAATGAGAAAAAGAACAGAGGAGAATATCGATGTGTACAGTCTGCGGTTGTGGTGAAGGTGATACTCAGATAGAGGGGCACACCCATTCACCTACTCATGAGCACCATCATTCACATCCACATGAGCACCATCATTCACATCCACATGAGCACCCTCATGATCATACTCATGACTATGGACAGGGACCAGTACATGCGCATGCACCGGGCATGAGTCAGTCACGCATGGTTCAGATCGAACAGGATATTCTTGGTAAAAACAACGAATATGCCAATGCCAATCGCCGTTATTTTGATGAGAAAGGTATTGTTGCACTTAATCTTGTCTCCAGCCCCGGCTCAGGAAAAACCACCCTGCTGGTTGAAACGATTACTGCGTTGAGCAACGATCTTGCTACCTTTGTTATTGAGGGTGATCAACAAACAACCAATGATGCTAACCGCATTCGTGAGACCGGTACCAAGGCGATCCAGATCAATACCGGCAAAGGTTGCCACCTTGATGGACACATGGTTGGGCATGCGCTGGAATCTCTTGCACCTGAAGAGGGTTCAGTGCTGTTTATCGAAAACGTGGGAAACCTTGTCTGCCCTGCCGCCTTTGATCTTGGAGAAGCACATAAGGTAGTGATCCTTTCAGTAACCGAGGGAGAAGATAAACCAATTAAATATCCAGATATGTTCCATGCTGCTGATCTGATGATACTTAACAAGGTTGATTTATTGCCCTATCTTACTTTTGATGTTGAACAGTGTATTGAATATGCACGACGGGTTAACCCTTCCATCAAGGTACTGCAACTGTCTGCAAGTTCCGGAGAAGGAATGGAGACATGGCTACAGTGGATCAAGGCAACCCGTCAGGTGAAGCTAATCGGCCATCCAACTATTAAGGTTTAGGTGAGGCTACTATGTGTTTAGCTGTTCCGGCAAAGGTTGTCTCGATTGATAAAGCCAACGACAGTGCAAGCGTATCACTGGGCGGCGTATTAAAAGAAATTTCCCTGGCATTGGTTGAAGATATTGCGGTGAATGATTATGTTCTGATTCACGTTGGCTATGCCCTGAATAAAATCAGTCAGGATGAGGCTGAGAAGACTCTGGCTCTGTTTACCGAAGCAGGACTGCTTGAAGAGGAAAATGGATGAAATACGTTGATGAATTCCGGCAACAATCACTAGCCTATTCACTCGCCAATACCATTGCCAAAGAGGCCGACACACAGCGTCATTATCATTTAATGGAGTTTTGTGGCGGACATACCCATGCAATCTTTCGTTATGGCGTTCAGGGATTGATGCCGGATAATGTCCACTTTGTTCATGGCCCAGGATGCCCGGTCTGTGTATTACCAACATCTCAAATCGATAAGGCAATCTATCTCTGTGAAACATACAAGCCTGTTCTTTGCATCTATGGGGATCTGCTGCGTGTGCCTGCAAGCAAGCACCGAAGCCTGCTTAAAGCCAAGGCATCCGGCGCTGATATACGGATGGTCTTTTCAACGATGGACGCGATTAAGATCGCTCAACACAATCCACAGCGTGAAGTCGTTTTCTTTGCTATTGGTTTTGAAACAACCACTCCACCTTCTGCGGTTGCCATCATGCAGGCCAAAAAGCTGGGACTCACAAACTTTACCCTGTTCTGTAACCATGTTATGACCCCTGCTGCGATTCACGGGATACTGGATACACCGCAAAACAGTACAGAGGAACAGGTCAAACTTGATGGCTTTTTGGGGCCATCTCATGTCAGTACCATCATTGGCAGCAAACCCTATGAGATTTTCGCTAACAAATACAACAAGCCTGTGGTAATCGCCGGGTTTGAACCGCTGGATGTAATGCAATCGGTATTAATGCTCATCCGCCAACTGAATGATGGACGTAGTGAAGTTGAGAATGAATACACCCGAGCGGTTACTCGCGAGGGCAACTTAAAAGCACAAGCGCTGGTTAATGATGTATTCGACTTGCGTGAGAGTTTTGAATGGCGTGGACTTGGCTTTTTACCCGACAGCGCCCTCAAAATAAAAGATGAGTTTTCCGAGTTCAACAGTGAACAACGCTTTGAAATACCTCCCATGAAAAGTATTGAAGCAAAGGGTTGTGATTGCCCCGCTATCCTGCGTGGCCTTAAGCGACCGATCGACTGCAAGCTATTTGGCACTGTCTGTACACCCGATAATCCTGTCGGATCTTGTATGGTTTCATCAGAGGGTGCTTGTGCAGCCTACTGGAGTTATGGACGATATCGTCAACCACAAACAGGTACAATTGCATGAGTCATCGAAACAAACGTTTTGCGCAAAAACTTGACCTGAAACATGGTCGTGTAGACATGAGTCACGGTAGTGGTGGCAGAGCTATGGCTCAATTGATTGATGAGCTATTCGTTAAACACCTGGATAATGAGTTACTGCGTCAGGCCAATGATCAGGCCTGCTTTAATGTCTCTGCCGGACGTATGGTGATGAGTGTTGATGGCCATGTGATCTCGCCACTATTCTTTCCTGGCGGTGATATTGGTGCACTTTCGATTCATGGCACGATTAACGATGTTGCAATGTCAGGTGCCCAACCACTCTATTTAAGTGCAGGCTTTATTTTAGAAGAGGGATTCCCACTATCCGATCTGACCCTGATTGTTAGCAGCATGGCCAGAGCAGCAAACGAGGCCGGAGTCCCCGTAGTGACAGGTGATACCAAGGTGGTTGAAAAGGGTAAAGGAGATGGAATATTTATCACTACCACCGGTATTGGGATGGTTGCTGAAGGCATTAATATATCCGGCGATCTTGCTCAGCCGGGTGATGCCATACTCGTCAGTGGAACGATGGGGGATCATGGTGTCGCGATAATGTCCAGCCGTGAGAACCTGAGCTTTGAAACCACCATTAAATCAGATAGTGCCGCGTTACACTCTCTGGTTGCAAAGATGATAACTACAGTACCTACGATTCATTGTTTGCGTGATCCAACCCGTGGTGGATTGGCTACCACACTCAACGAGCTGGCTTTACAGTCTGGGGTAGGCATGCTGATTAATGAGTCAGCCATTCCAGTTCAAGCCCAGGTAAGAGCGGCATGTGAGTTATTGGGTCTTGATCCGCTCTATGTCGCAAATGAAGGCAAACTGATCGCTATCTGCCCAGCAGATAGCGCAGAAAAGTTATTATCTGTGATGCAACAACATCCTCTGGGTCACAATGCCGCCATTATCGGGCATGTAGTGGAGGATAGTAATTGCCTGATAGAAATGAAAACAGCCTTTGGTGGTAGTCGTGTTGTTGACTGGATTGCAGGTGAACAACTTCCGCGTATCTGCTAAACAGTTATGTCACTAACACCAGATTATCCCTATGTATCAATTCAGGTTCATCGATATATCCCAGAATTGATTCCAGATCCCGTGTTGGATGTCCTTTGATCTTGTTAGTTTCATAACTGTTGTAATTTACCAAACCACGGGCGATCTCGACCCCATCGGTAGAGATACATGCAACGATCTCACCTCGGGAAAAACGACCAATCACATCTTTCACTCCAACAGGTAACAATGAGCGTCCCGCTGCCTTAAGTACATTAACCGCACCATCATCCAGCACCACTTTTCCCGCTACTTGAAAGTGACTTGCTAACCACTGTTTTCTGGCAAGCATAGGCTCATTATCAGGAATAAATAACGTTCCAACAGATTCGCCGTTCAGGATCTTCATCAGGATATCTTCTTCACGACCTGCGGCAATCACAGTTGCCGAGCCAGAGCGTGATGCCAGTCTTGCGGCCCGTACCTTGGTCGACATACCACCACGACCCAGAGCACCACCGGTATCACCAGCCATACTATCGAGTGAAGGATCATTCACCATTGTTTCTGCAAGAAATTTTGCTTCACTATCCTTACGTGGATCACGATCAAACATACCACGCTGATCGGTCAAAATAACCAGTAGATCCGCCTCTACCAGATTGGCAACCAGTGCACCAAGAGTATCATTGTCACCAAAACGTATTTCGTCGGTAACGACGGTATCATTTTCATTCACGACAGGGATCACCCCAAAACCCAGCAAGGTACGCAACGTACTGCGTGCATTGAGATAACGACCACGATTAGAGAGATCATCATGGGTTAACAGGATCTGAGCTGTATGTAATTGATGATGCTTAAAGTTTGATTCGTAAGCCTGTACCAGTCCCATCTGCCCTACTGCTGCTGCTGCCTGAAGCTCATAAATTGCTTTAGGCCGTTTTTTCCAGCCAAGACGACTCATTCCCTCGGCAACAGCACCGGATGAGACCAATACAACCTCAATCCCCTGATGTCGCAGGTGTGCCATTTGTGCAACCCAGTTTTTAATTCCTTCATGATAAAGACCAGCACCTTCGTTAGTTAACAGTGCACTGCCTATTTTGATCACCCAACGCCGGGTCTTTTTTAGTTGCTCTCGCGTGATCATGTTGTGCTATTCCTCAGGTATGTGTTAATTCCACATCGTCGTTTTGTGAAGCCTCTTCAATATAACGCATAATATCCTGCACCAGCTTTTGTGTCCCCTGTTTTGAGATGGCGGCAATTTTATAGACAGGATCATGCCACTGTAATCGCTCAATAATATCGTTAGCACGACTCTCCTGTTCATCCTCGGGAAGCAAGTCCAGCTTATTGAGCACCAGCCAGCGTGGTTTGCCCGCTAACTGCCCACTGAATTTGCTGATTTCGTTTTCAATTGTTCTAACGGCTGCAACCGGATCACTTTCATCAAATGGAGCCACATCAATCAGATGTAATAACAGACCTGTGCGAGATAAATGCTTCAGGAATTGAATGCCCAGACCTGCACCTTCTGCCGCACCTTCAATCACCCCTGGAATATCGGCAATGACAAAACTGCGATGCTCTTCAATACTGACAACACCCAGGTTGGGATATAGGGTTGTAAAGGGATAATCTGCAACTTTAGGCCTGGCTGATGAAACCGATCGAATCAGCGTAGATTTTCCCGCATTAGGTAATCCCAGCAAGCCAACATCAGCCAGAACCCGTAGTTCCAGATGTAGTTGTCGGATTTCACCTGGTGTCCCTGGTGTCGATTGACGAGGGGCTCGATTGGTTGAGCTTTTAAAACGTGTATTTCCCAAGCCATGAAAACCACCCTGAGCGACCTTAATACGTTGCCCTATTGATGTAATATCGCCTAACTGTTCACCGGTATCCTCATCAAAGATCACTGTACCTACCGGCAACATAATGGTCAGATCCTGACCACCTTTTCCAGTACAGTTACGCCCCATTCCCTGTTGACCATTTTCGGCCTTTAATGATTTGGTAAAACGCAAATCAATCAGGGTATTCAGGCTTTTATCTCCTTCAACCCAAACGCTGCCACCATCACCACCATCACCACCATCGGGGCCACCAAACGGGATATATTTTTCACGGCGAAAACTGATGCAGCCATTGCCGCCCTTACCAGCCTCTACACGAAGCTTTGCTTCATCTACAAACTTCATCTTTTTTCACCGTTATAAATAGAAATTGACTCAATCTTAAATGTCTCTTTATTTTCTCTCAGAATAAGCGTTCTGTATCTGAAAGAAATGTCTCCATTAGAGTGTACAAATAGCGCTACTCCAGAGGAAAAGATAAACGTACTTCTATAGATTCCCCCGGCTAAAGCCGGGGTTCTTACCGTTACAGCTCCATCCGGAGCTGACCTGAATCCTTTTGCCCCTGATGCTCAACATATCGCTGGATGATTTCCTCATCTATACCGACGCTACTTACGAAGTAGCCAGTCGACCATACGACATTCTCTTTCCAATACACTTTCGATAACCATTTAAATGTCTTTCTCATATGAGAAGCCGATTGGCCTTTCATATACCCCATGACATCTGCTATCGCATACTTTGGTGGTATTACTATAACCATATGCATATGGTCTCTATCACAGCCAATCGTCTTTATCATCACGCCTGGCATACTTCGTAGCAGCTTCGGTAACACTACTTTCAAGTAATCGACGACAAAAGGCTTCAGGATCTGCCGTCTGTATTTGGTCACCCATATCACGTGGTACTGTAATTTGTAGACACTATGTGATGTAAAGAATACGTCCATCTACACAGCATACAGACGGCAGGCTCATTCATCCACGGGTAAACCCGTGGTGTTCTGCCGCTTCGCGGCCGCGTGCATAAAACAAAAAAACCCGTCATGAAGACGGGTTGTTTTGCGAATATTTATTTAAAGCTTATTCAGCAATAACACTCACAAATTTGCGATTCTTCGAGCCTTTTTGCTCAAAAATAACGCGACCATCTGCTTTAGCAAACAGGGTGTGGTCATGCCCACAACCTACATTTACACCTGCGTGAAACTTGGTACCACGCTGGCGTACAATAATACTGCCTGCGCTGATCTCTTCACCACCAAAACGCTTAACGCCTAAACGCTTGGATTCTGAATCGCGACCGTTACGAGTACTACCGCCTGCTTTCTTATGTGCCATTTTACCTTACTCCTACAATCTCGGGAATTATGCGCTAATTCCAGTGATTTCTAATTCTGTATAGTACTGACGATGCCCTTGACGCTTCATGTGATGCTTACGACGGCGAAACTTGATAATGTTCACCTTGTCATCACGGCCATGGCTTTTTACGGTTGCAGTGACTTTACTACCACCTATAAAAGGCGTGCCAACCTGAATGTTGTCACCATCAGCAACCATTAATACTTCTGCCAGCTCAAGTGCTGAGCCCACATCTGCTTCCAGCTTTTCAACTTTAAGTGTCTGACCTTCAGTCACTTTATACTGTTTACCGCCGGTTTTGATTACCGCGTACATTGCGCTACTCCAAAAAAATCTTAAAAAACCAGTCCAACGAAAGACGGGCGATTCTACTGATTTGTTAACACAAGGTCAAACGACTTTTCAATATTCTTGACATAAAGAGTCTGTCGCCCTAGCATTCTTCCCCCTTACTCCAGGTGAAATGACGAATGAAGGTCGAAGAAATATACAATCTGATTGCAGCAGACCGTACTGAAGTTGATCAATTGATACGTGATCGTCTCTATTCCGAGGTCGTCCTGATTAATCAGATTGGCCATTATATTATAAATAGTGGCGGCAAGCGTATTCGACCTATTTTGCTACTTCTCACCGCAAATGCCTACGGTTATAAGGGCACATTCCACCACGAACTAGCTGCCGTTGTGGAATTTATCCATACCGCCACCCTGCTCCACGATGATGTCGTTGATGGCTCGGATCTGCGTCGAGGTCGTGAAACAGCCAACAATGTCTGGGGCAATGAAGCCAGTGTACTGGTAGGTGACTTTCTCTATTCACGCTCATTTCAGATGATGGTAAGCGTCAAAAACATGCATGTGATGGAGATCCTCGCGGATGCCACCAACACCATCGCCGAAGGTGAGGTGAAACAGCTGCTGAATGTGCATAACGCCGAACTCGATGAAGCGGGCTACCTTGATGTGATTAAGTGCAAAACTGCCAAGCTTTTTGAGGCATCAGCCCGCCTGGGTGCAGTGATCTGTGATCGCACTGCAGAGGAGGAGATGGCGCTGGCGAACTATGGCATGCATCTGGGGATCGCCTTCCAGCTGGTCGATGATGCGCTGGATTACAGCTCCACATCAGAAGAGCTGGGAAAAAACATTGGCGATGACCTCGCTGAGGGCAAACCAACTCTTCCACTTATCTACACCATTCATCATGGCAGCGAAACACAGGCTCAACTGGTACGAAATGCTATTGAAAATGGTGGAAAAGAAAACATTACTGAAATCAGCAAGGCCATTACCGACTGTGGTGCCATCGATTACACCCACAATGCGGCAAAACGTGAGGTCGAGCTGGCAATTCATTCACTGGCAAACATGCCAGAATCAATCCATAAAGAAGCACTGATTGTACTGGCGAAATATGCAATCGAACGCAGTCACTAACAAGTCGGGGTGTAGCTCAGCCTGGTAGAGCACTGCCTTCGGGAGGCAGGGGTCGCAAGTTCAAATCTCGCCTGCATTTATTCCTTGATGAGCAATATTCTAAAGGGTATGTTGTTTACCGCTTTCAGGAAGGGGGGAACGAAATCACCCCATCCCGACCATATAATGGATCTCACCGTTTCTTTTCTTCGTTTTACCGTATCGATCAATGTGGATCAAAACCATCCCTGGTTTTGCCCCTGTGGGCAGCTTATAGCTGTCCCATTTCATTCCAGATGAAATGGTCTAAAATCCTTTTAAAATTAAGGATATTTATTCCATGCAAATATTGCACACTAATAGTGCATATTAGAAGTAGCTCAAGTAATATAGTCGATCTGTTTTTTTACTTATGAGGATCTACCACCGTTGGACATTACACTAATTGTCGAACTTGTACTGTTCGTCATTTTAATGCTGTTTTCTGGTTTTTTCTCCAGTGCTGAAACCAGCCTCTTCTCTCTTAACAATCTCCAGCTTGAACAGATGCGTCGTGATGATAATCCACGTATTAGTTTAATTGAGCGCATGCTCAGTGAACCTAGACGTCTGATTGTTACCATACTCATAGGAAATGAATTTGTTAACGTGGCAGCATCTGTTATTTCTGCAGCCATCGTTATTCAGCTTTTTGGTGCCGATAATAAACTGGTTAACCTGTTTATTATGGTTCCCATTTTATTACTCTTTGGTGAAATCACACCAAAAACCCTGGCAATTCGCAATAACGTCTCATTCGCCACCTTCCAATGTAAACCTATCGATCTGTTTGCACGAATGATTGCACCTCTGCGCTGGATTATTCGCCTAATTGCGGAATGGTTCACTACTTTAATAGTTGGTAAAGAACTGGATCGCAGCAGTATTGTCACTCGTGACATGGTACGGACCCTGGCAAATGAAGCAGTTGGTGATGGTGTTCTGGATAAGGCGGAAGCGAAATACATTGAGCAGATTTTTGATTTTGGTAACAGCACCGTTGAAGATTTGATGACCCCCCGCTCGAATGTCTATTTCCTCTCTGATGATATGGCAATTTCAGAAATGGTAGAGGAGATCAAACGAACCCGTCATACCAAGTTCCCCGTATACAAAGAGTCACGTGATGCGATTCAGGGTTTGTTGCTTGCACGTGATCTACTTGCTGCTGATATGCAAATGCTGGAACAAAACCCAGCTCAATTATCAGAGCTGCTTCGTGAGCCCTATTTTGTCCCGGAAACCAAACCAGCTTCGGATCTGTTTGATACATTCCGTCATCGCCATCTGTCCGTTGCCCTTGCGGTGGATGAATATGGTGGTGTTACTGGTCTTATCAGTATGGAAGATCTCCTGGAGGTAATCTTTGGTGATATTCCTAGTGCATCTGACACAATCCCGTTGACAGAGGTAGCAGTATCTCATGATGGAACCCGCTGGATAGACGGTGCGATCCCGATTGAACAATTTAATCAGGAATTCAATGCCTATATTGAAGAAGGAGAATTTGAAACTGTAGGAGGAAGAATTCTGCATGAGCTTGGTGAAATCCCGAATGAGGGAACGACCATTATCCTCAGTGGCTTCAGCTTTACTGTGACTGCAGTTGAGTCCAATCGTCTTAAAACTCTGGAAGTAAAAAAGATAGAACCTGCAAATGAGTATAGCGAAGATATCCCTGACAGCTCGGATAATGAGGAGCAAGTCTGATGGATATATTTTTAACTACTGGCATTATGGTTGCGTGTTTAGTTGCTGAAGGATTTTTCTCAGGGTCAGAAATTGCATGTATAAGTGCTGACCGGATGAAATTACGTCATCAGGCAGCAAAAGGTTCTGAAGGTGCACGTCTTGCTCTGGAGATGTTAAAGAAGCCTGAGTGGCTGTTATCAACAACACTGGTTGGCACCAACATAGCTGTTGTAACCAATACCACTATGGCTACGGCTCTCATGCTGGAACTATTTGGTCCTGGCTCCAGTTGGCTTGCAGTTGTACTGGTAGCTCCACTAATCTGGGTATTTGGTGAAATTGTCCCCAAGAGTGTATTTCAACAACACGCAGACATTATTACACCTCGTGCTATCTTTTTATTGAAATTTTTCTCCTATCTGTTTTTCCCGATTCTTATTGTATTTAGCTTCCTTGCAAAAATGCTAGGCAAGTTATTAGGTGGTGGAATGGAAGCCAACCCCTTCACACTGCGTGAAGAGATTAAAACCATGATGCAGATGTCCGAAAATGAGGGTGATATTGATAAAAATGAACAAGCGATGATACGCCGTTTGTTTAACTTTGGTGAAACAACTGCACATGAAGTCATGATGCCTTTAATAGATGTAGCCATGGTAGAACAAGGTGTCAGCTGTCGGGAAGCGCGCAAGGTTTCTGTTGAGAACTCACATGTTCGTATTCCTGTTTATCATGAGCGAGTTGATCGCGTCGTTGGTATGCTCAACGCACTGGAATTACTTGGTGTAGATGGAGACGAACCGATTGAATCTTATATCAAACCGGTTACCTATGTACCCGCAGGTAAAAGCATTCATGATCTACTACTTGATATGCGTCGTGATCGCAAACAGGTAACCATTGTCGTAGATGAGTTTGGTGGTGCTGAAGGGATCGTCACTATTGAAGACATTCTCGAGGAGGTTGTAGAAGATATTCAGGATGAATACGACACAGAAGAACCTAAAGTACAATATATTCAACGTCAGGAAGATGGCTCTTTACTGGTAAACACCCGTATTGATCTTTCTGATCTGGAAGAAGAGCTTGGAATGGAGTTACCCAGAGGTCGCTATTCCAGCCTTGCAGGTTTTCTTTTGGAAAAGGCGGGAGAGATCCCCACTGTAGGCTCCACAATTGAATATAAAAAGATGACCTTCACTGTTGTCACAGGAACCATGCAATCAATCCAGGAAGTCATTATCAGTTAGGTTTAAAAGATGAAACCAGGATATCTACAGTGGATAGTAATAGTGCTGAGTTCAATACTACTATTTGGTTGTAACAGTAGCAAAATTAAGCAGGCTATACAAAATCAGAAGCCAAAAGTATCTATCATTCAGGTACGTGTTATAGATATTGATTTTGAGCAGATCACTCTGGGTTTTGAAACCCAGATTGATAATCCCAATCCTGTAGATATATCTCTTGCAGGGATTGATTATGATCTACATCTACAAGGTTCATCTTTTCTTAAGGGTAATACGCGTAAACCGGTTAGCATTAAAGCCTCATCGATCTCACTGGTGGAGTTGCCGTTAACCATTGGCTTTGATCAACTTAAAAACAGTTACGAAGCAATCAGGGATAAGACATCCGTCGCTTATTTATTAAACCTGGGATTATTAATTGATATACCGGTTATTGGTCAATACTCCCATTCTGTACAACAGCAAGGTAATTTACCTGTTCCAATAAAGCCTTCAATAAGACTGGCTGACATTAAGATTAATCACATTAATTTCAATGGTGCAGAAGTTGATGTAAGCATTGGAATTGAAAACCCCAATCCATTTTCTGCTATTTTAGAAAGACTGGATTACACGCTAAGGATTAACGGGCAACAATGGGCTTCCGGGGTTAGTGAAAAACCTGGCACAATCGAAGCTAATAGCGACAGTACCATTAAAATCCCGCTAAACCTGCAGTTTAGTCAAATGGGCATAGGGTTATTTAAATTACTCACTGGAAGCTCAAACATTGATTATGCCCTTAGTGGTGATCTAAAAGCACGGGTTCCGGAAATGCCTGTTGGGCGATTTGATTTACCCATTAACCAGGTGGGTACATTTAAACTCACACCCTAAATCTACTGGATTACTTTTAGCAGATCTTCACAGTTGTCAGTGACATCACCTGCGACCTGTTCACCTGTATCAATGTTATAAAACAGTTCAACCTTGTTTTTATTGCTATCGAGAATCTTTACCTCATACAAGGCAATACCACAATGGCCATCCAGCTCTGAATCAATGATCATGCCATTATACTTTTGTGCTATCTGTGCATCGATTATGTTTTTCATTTCAGTGCGTGTTGTGCGTTTTTCATCCATCATGACTCGTTGTGAATTGGCAAAATAAGCCAGGGTGACAATAACCAACGTGATGACAATACCAACCATTTTATACATACTAAATTTCATATACTGAGTTAATCCATAATCCTGATGTGTGGGAAAAGCGGTGCAATCATATCATTTCGCTATTATTCGGCACTTGATAAGTTATCTATGCTTTAATTAAACAAGATGATGACATTTGAGAATTAACAGTATAATAACCGTTACTGATCAAAACCTGAATATGATCGAGATAGCAAGTTATCCGGCATTTTCCGGCAACTGAAATACAGAGATCTCTTTTTGCCGTTAATAAAAATATTATATCCATATATCTGCAAAGCCATTAAAAACCAACAGGAGTGACAAGTCAGTGAAAATCGGTGTTGTAATGGATCCCATAGAGACTATTAAACCCTATAAGGACAGTACTCTGGCCATGCTGCTTGCAGCACAACAACGTGGTTGGGAACTCTTCTACATGGAGATCTCTCATCTCTCCAGCAACATGGGAAAAAGCCATGCGCAGATGGCACCATTGAAGGTGTTTGACGATAACACGCACTGGTTTGAGCGTGCTCCCGGTTTTTCAGCACCTCTGGCCTTACTCGATGTTATTTTGATGCGAAAAGATCCCCCTTTTGATATGCGCTATATATACGCAACCCATCTACTCGAAGATGCAGAAAAAGATGGCACATTGATTGTCAACAAACCCCAAAGCCTGCGTGACTGTAATGAAAAGCTGTTCGCCACTCAGTTTCCTCAGTGCATACCAACCACACTGGTTTCACAGTCCCAGGCAGAATTACGCGAATTTATCAAAGAAATGGGTGAGGTTGTCCTCAAACCACTCGATGGTATGGGTGGAGCCTCCATCTTTAAGGTGAAAGCTGGAGATCCCAATACAGGGGTCATTATTGAAACCATTAGTCAACATGGAAGTGAACTCATTATGGCTCAACAGTTCATAGCTGATATAAACAAAGGTGATAAACGCATTTTAATGATTGATGGTGAAGCTGTACCTTATGCCCTGGCACGCATCCCGGCTACTGGAGAATTCCGTGGTAATCTTGCTGCGGGTGGTCGGGGTGTGGGGCAGGCACTATCGGAAAGAGATTACTGGATCTGTGAGCAGGTTAAACCTGCATTGAAAGAGAAAGGCTTACTATTCACTGGCATTGATGTGATTGGTGACTATCTAACCGAGATCAACGTTACCAGCCCTACCTGTATTCGTGAGCTGGATAAACAGTTTGGACTGGATATTGCTGGAGATTTAATGGATGTCATTGAAGACAAGCTTTCGATAAATTAAACCCTGAAGACCTGATACAGCCGTTATTACCTGATATATGAATATAACTTTTTCAATGATGCCTCAGACAGACAATGATCGTATGATGGTGGCTATCTTTGCGGCAATGTTTATTCATGTCACGATTATTCTGGGTCTGGAGTTTGATTTTGTTTTTCCCAAGGAAATCGAGCAACTTCCAAACAAACTGGAAGTGACGCTGGTTCATGCACAGACAGAAACGCCTCCTGATGAGAGCGATTATCTTGCACAGTTAAGTCAAAAAGGTGGCGGTAATGTGGCAGAAAAAGTTCGTCCATCCAGTCCTATGCCAAATCCAAAACCCATGGTCAAGGAGCTAGGTAAAGCACCTCATGAACAGGAGCTAGTGATTCCACAGCAACCACCTGTCATTAAACAACAACAATTACTGACTTCACAGCAAAATAATATCCAAACCCAGATAAAACTCCATCAGGAACCGGAGCCGGCTCTTGATGCTACAACACCTTCTGCTTCACAACTAATGATGCGCAGTCGCGAAATTGCCAGGCTCAGTGCTGAAATACGTGACCGCCAGCAGCTCTATGCCACCATGCCACGACAAAAATATATTACAGCGAATACTAAAGAATATATTTTTGCCAGCTATGAGGAGAGCTGGAGGATGAAGGTAGAACGCATCGGAAATATTAACTATCCGGAACGTGCGATCCGTAATAACCTGACCGGCACCCTGCTACTGGATGTAGCGATTAATCCTGATGGCAGCTTGCATGATGTACGTGTGATACGCTCATCCGGCTCGAAGGCCCTGGATGATGGCGCGATCTATATTGTGGAGTTATCTGCACCTTTCTCTCCTTTCACCCCCCAAATGCGCAAGGAAACCGATATTCTTCATATCACTCGTGCATGGCAGTTTAAAAATGATAACCGTCTAACAACCCGTTAAATCCAGTTGCCGAATAATCTCATCTCCACCATACTAGGCTCATGAGTAGTATGGCCTCTTTGAAAAATCACTTTCTCATTGCAATGCCTGCATTGCACGACCCCAATTTCAATCAAAGTATTACCCTGATTTGTGAACACAATGAAGAGGGTGCGATGGGTGTGATCATCAATCGTCACAGTGATATTACAGTTAAGGAGATCGTGATCCAGTTCAGTGATAATACCCGGTTCACCACAATTGATGATGAACATCTGTTTGCATATGAAGGTGGACCGGTTTATCCACAACATGGTTTTGTCATTCATCGAGGTCAAGGCAAGTGGATCTATTCGTTGAATATTAGTGATGAACTGACCCTGACAACCTCACAGGATATTATGAAAGCCATTGGCGATGGTCAGGGACCGGATGAGTACCTGATTGCATTGGGTTATGCTGGCTGGAGTGCCGGACAACTGGAACAGGAAATTGCCGATAACAGCTGGTTAACCATTCCGGCCTCAGCCGATATTGTATTTCATTACCCGGTAAGTGAACGTCGAACACTCGCTGCAACAAAACACGGTATCAACCTTGAAAAACTCTCTTCTCTCGCCGGGCATGCATGAGTAACGCGATCCAGGTCATTTTGGGCTTTGACTTTGGTACCAGACGAATTGGTGTAGCGGTAGGACAGGTAATTACCAAATCAGCCACCGCATTAACCACCTTGAATAGCCAGAACATGCAACCAGACTGGAAGGCAATCACCCGGCTCATTGAACAGTGGAAACCTGATGCGCTGGTTGTTGGAATACCGTTACATATGGACGGAAGCGAACAGGAAATCACCCATTTGGCAAAACGCTTTGGGAATCGACTCCATGGCAGGTACAATCTCCCTGTTTACCCGATAGACGAGCGTTTAAGCTCCTATGAAGCCGAACAGGAGTTAACACAACAAAATGGTAGTTTTGCATCATCCGATATCGACAAAGTATCCGCAAAACTGATTCTTCAAAGCTGGCTGGATCAACATAATACGACATCATGACAACAGAAAATATTTCTAACCTTATCGACAACCTTGAGAATGGGATTCGCCAACTACTTGGTGAAGAGTTACTTCAGGATGCGGCAATGATAGGGATCCATAGCGGTGGTGCCTGGATAGCAAACCAGCTACATCAGCAGTTACAGCTTGAAGAGTCACTGGGAACACTGGATATCAGCTTTTATCGCGATGACTTCTCCAAAGTCGGGATGCATCCAAAGGTTAAGCCTTCACACCTTCCCTTTGATGTCGAAGATCGCACCATCATTCTGGTAGATGATGTACTCCAAAGTGGTAGAACCATTCGAGCGGCATTGAATGAAATATTTGATTATGGTCGCCCGGCAAGAGTCATCCTGGCCGTGCTGGTAGAGCGCGGAGGCAGGGAACTGCCAATACGTGCTGATGTTAGTGCCACCACTATCGAGCTTTCCAAAAACCAGCATATCAAGCTGTTCGGGCCCGATCCCATGGAGCTTAAGGTGATAGAACGATGATTAAACACTCAAAACTACAGTTTGATGAAAGTGGCGCTCTGCACCACTTTCTTTCCATTGAAGGCATCAAACGTCAGACCCTCATCGACATCCTTGATCTGGCAGAGTCATTCCTGAGTGTTGCAGATCAACAGGTGAAAAAGGTTCCTCTACTTCGAGGTAAAACCATTGTAAATCTCTTTTTTGAAAACAGTACCCGCACTCGAACAACCTTCGAATTAGCAGCAAAAAGACTCTCCGCCGATGTACTGAATATCAATGTTGCCACTTCTGCAACCTCCAAAGGCGAGAGCTTGCTCGACATGTTACATAACCTGGAAGCAATGCAGTGTGATATGTTTGTCATTCGTCATGCTGAAAGTGGTGCGGCACACTTTATAGCACAACATGTGGCACCGAATATCAGCGTCATCAATGCTGGCGACGGTCGTCATGCTCACCCAACTCAAGCCATGCTCGATATGTTTACTATCCGTCGCCACAAACCTGTATTTGGAGACCTCAAGGTAGCTATTGTGGGCGATATACTCCATTCACGGGTTGCACGCTCACAGATCCATGCTCTAACAACACTGGGAGTTCACGAGGTTAGAGCCATAGGCCCCAGAACACTGGTTCCGGATAACCTTAAACATCTGGGTGTACACATATATAATGATATCCGTGACGGTTTAAGTGATGTAGATGTGATCATTATGTTACGCCTGCAACGTGAACGAATGACGGGGGCACTCTTACCAAGTGAACATGAATACTACCAAACCTATGGACTGACCCCTGCAACCCTGGCCTATGCCAAGCCTGATGCGATAGTGATGCACCCGGGCCCGATTAACCGGGGAGTGGAAATAGAATCCAGTGTGGCTGATGGTCACCAGTCGGTCATACTCGAGCAGGTACGAAATGGTATCGCGGTACGAATGGCAGTGATGTCCATGGTTTTAGGAAGGGCACCCGTAACAGAGAGAGTTAGAGATGGAGGTGCCACATCATGAGCATCGAAATCGTAAATGGACGTCTGATAGATCCAGCAAATGAGATCGATACCATTACCAATGTCTACATAGACGGGTATGAAATTGTCGGTATCGGCACGCCTCCGGATGATTTTGTGGCACACACAACCATTGATGCCAGCGGTCAGTGGGTGATTCCAGGTCTGGTTGATCTACAGGCTCGTCTGCGTGAACCCGGACATGAAAACAAGGGAACCATATTATCAGAAACCCGTGCAGCGGCTCATGGCGGTGTCACTACATTGTGTATGCCTCCAGATACTAACCCGATCATTGATACACCAGCTGTAGCGGAACAGATTGAACAACTCTCTATCGAAGCAGATTTTGCCCGGGTACTACCCATTGCTGCATTAACCCAGGGTTTAAATGGTGAGTATCTTGCAGAAATAGACACTCTGATAGAAGCTGGCTGTATAGCCGCATCCAATGCCAATACACCCATAAAAAATACCCAGGTTCTTAGACGAGCGATGGAGTATGCCGCCTCAAGGAATATCCGCATTATCTTACGTCCGGAAGATCCCTGGCTGGCAGCTGGCGGTATCGTTAATGAGGGGCCTCTTAGTGTACGTCTGGGTCTGGCAGGCATCCCATCCTGTGCCGAGGTGATCGCGGTGACACAGGCGTTGTTTCTGATTGAACAGACAGGAGTTAATGCACATTTTGGTCAGCTCTCTACGGCTAGTGCTGCGGAGCTGATTGCAGATGCCAAAGAGCGCGGTTTACCGGTAACCGCTGATGTTGCAGTACACCATCTGTTTTTAAACGAAATTGATGTCGGAGATTTTAACTCACTATGCCATGTTCGCCCTCCTCTGCGTAGTCAACGTGATATGGATGGTTTACGTGCAGCGGTAGCTGATGGAGTTATTGATGCCATCTGTTCAGATCATCAACCTCATAACCGTGACGCAAAACTTGCACCTTTTGAAAGCACTGAAGCAGGGATATCCAGCGTAGAAACCCTGTTACCACTGATATTACGACTGGTTGATGAAAAATTACTAACGCCTTCTCAAGCCATTGCAATGGTCACTATTAATCCGGCAGCAGCCTTAGGGATCCCCTTTGGGCAATTAAATATGGGTGGACTGGCTGATATCTGCGTTGTAGATCCGGAGCAATACTGGACCGTCGATAGCAATAGTCTGTTCAGTCAGGGAAAAAATACACCTCTTTCTGGCTGGCAATTAAAAGGGAAAGTAACTCATACTATTTTTGAGGGTGAAATTGTTCACCAGGATCTATAATCAACACACCTTGTATTTAATACAGAGAGCACCATGCAAACACAAAGTCACCGTAAAACTATCCATCTGCTTCAGTGCGAAATCCTGGATCACCAGCATTTTGCAGGTGATCAGCACTTGCTACGTTTACATGCACCTGAAATTGCCATTAAAGCTAAAGCGGGTAGCTTTGTTCATCTGACTACGGATCCGGCATTACCACTACGACGTCCTATCTCCATTATGCGAGTCTCTTTGAAGGAGGGCTGGATTGATCTTCTATACAAGGTTTTTGGTGATGGTACGCACAGACTTTCCAAACGGGTTGCTGGTGAAAAGCTCAGTGTAATGGGACCCATCGGCAATCAGTTTGAAACCCATATTGATCGTCCACGAACTTTAATGATCGGCGGTGGTGTAGGAATGCCACCGATGATCTTCCTCAGCGAACAGGTTCGACAAATGGAGGGGATCTACAAACCATTTGTCATTCTTGGCTCTGAGGTTCCTTTTCCATTTAAAGCGCGACCATCACGTTTGTTAATCCCTGCCGTTCCTACTGATATCATTGCAACCATGCCACTACTGGAAGACTGGGGTATTCCCTGCCGCCTTGCCAGTACCCAGGGGTTTCCCGGAGTCTATAACGGCTATGTAACCGATTTAGCGCGGATCTGGCTAGACTCCTTATCTGAAGAACAACGCAAAGAGGTTGAAATATTCAGTTGTGGACCACACCCGATGCTCGCAGCAGTGGCTGCAGTGGCTAGTGAGTTTAATGTTCCATGCCAGGTTTCTATGGAAGAATTTATGGCCTGTGGCGTTGGTGGATGTGCCGGCTGTGTGGTTGAAGTTAATACAGATAAAGGCCCTGCAATGAAACGCGTCTGTGTTGATGGCCCGGTATTTGATGCACAACAGGTTTTTTAAAGCTCATCTTCTTTAAAGCAAAACCGCACATGAGTGCGGTTTTACTTTAGCGCATCATTCCACTACTACCATCATCAGTCTCCTCCAGAGTCAGGCCATCCAGAGCAGAGGAAAGCTCTTCGTTTCCACCTTTCTTAGAGAGTTTAATCATCAGGCGTACTTCGTTCGGTGAATCAGCATTGCGTAATGCATCTTCCTGGGAAATCAGATTATCTTTATAAAGTTCAAACAGGGCCTGGTCGAATGTTTTCATACCCAGTTCATTCGACTTCTTCATTAGCTCCTTAATTTCATGAACCTCACCTTTGAGGATCAAATCTGAAAGTAAAGGTGTATTAATCATTATCTCCACTGCTGCACGACGCCCCTGACCATTAATGGTAGGAATCAGACGCTGGGCGATGATCGCTTTCATATTCAAAGAGAGATCCATCAATAGCTGGGTTCGACGCTCTTCAGGGAAGAAGTTAATAATCCGATCCATCGCCTGGTTTGCATTGTTCGCATGCAACGTTGCCAGACACAGGTGTCCGGTTTCTGCAAAGGCGATCGCATGGTCCATGGTTTGAGGATGGCGAATCTCACCAATCAGAATAACATCAGGTGCCTGACGTAATGTGTTAACCAGTGCATCATCAAAGGTATCGGTATCGATACCAACTTCACGTTGCGTAATAATGCATCCCTTATGTTGATGCACATATTCAATAGGATCTTCGATCGTTATAATGTGCCCCGAGCTATTGGTGTTACGATAGTCGATCATTGAAGCAAGTGAGGTAGACTTACCGGAGCCGGTTCCACCGACAAACAGTACAATACCCCGCTTGGTCATCGCAAGCTCCTGCAGGATAGGCGGCAAATTAAGGTCATTGAAAGAGGGGATAATGGTTTCTATTTTCCGTAACACCATTCCCACCTGGTTGCGTTGCTGGAATACATTGACACGGAATCGACCGATACCACTGCGTGCTATAGCAAAATTACACTCAAGCTTTGACTCAAATTCCTGCTTCTGTGCTGGAGTCATAATGCTAAAACAGATCTGCTTGGACTGATCCGGGGTTAACGAACCTTTGGAGACCTGGGTCATTTTTCCATGAATTTTCATGGTAGGAGGGATCCCTGCGGTTATAAACAGATCCGAGCCACCTTTATGCACCATCAACTTGAGTAATGAATCAAATTCCATCGTAATAACCTTTAGAAACTATCTTTATTGGCGGCTTTGCTCTTTGCATCCTGCTTGGTGATCAAACCCTGTTCAATCAGACGCATTAAGTTTTGATCCAATGTCTGCATACCATATTGCTGACCGGTTTGAATTGCCGAGAACATCTGTGCCACCTTGTTTTCTCGGATCAGGTTTCGAATCGCCGGAATACCAATCATGATCTCATGGGCAGCAACACGACCACCACCGATCTTTTTAATCAATGTTTGAGAGATAACTGCACGCAGTGATTCTGACAACATCGAACGTACCATCTCTTTTTCTGCTGCCGGAAACACATCCACAATACGGTCTATGGTTTTTGCTGCAGAACTCGTATGCAGGGTTCCAAAAACCAGGTGACCGGTCTCTGCCGCTTCCAGAGCCAGCTTGATGGTTTCAAGGTCACGCATCTCACCAACCAGAATGACGTCCGGGTCTTCACGCAGCGCCGAACGCAGTGCATTACTAAACCCCCAGGTATCTCGATGAACCTCACGCTGATTAATCAGACAACGCTTGGATTCATGCACAAATTCGATAGGGTCCTCAATCGTCAGAATATGTCCATATTCAGTTTCGTTTTTATGATTTACCATCGCGGCCAATGTGGTCGACTTACCGGAGCCAGTTGGGCCAGTCACCAGCACGATGCCACGTGGATATTCTGAAATGTCCTTAAAAATCTCCGGGCAGTTCAAATCCTCAAGTGACAGAATCTTTGATGGGATGGTACGAAAAACTGCACCCGCACCACGATTTTGATTAAACGCATTAACACGAAAACGTGCCAGGCCTTTTATTTCAAAGGAGAAGTCAGCTTCCAAATCATCTTCATAATCCTTGCGCTGCTTATCATTCATAATGTCATAGATAAGCCCGTGGACATCCTTGTGCTCCATCGGAGGAATATTGATTCGCCGGACTTCGCCATCAACACGAATCATCGGTGGCAGACCCGCAGAGAGGTGAAGGTCGGATGCACCATTTTTTGCACTAAAGGCTAACAGTTCTGTAATATCCATGAGATTCCTCTGTAAGCTTTCCGGTTAAACATCAAGGTCAAGGTCAGCGAAAAGTACTGGTTGTACCCTAATGCCATTATGTGACTTCATATATAGGCTAACATAACGGGTGTTGAACAAATTGCCAAGAAACAAATGACCACATAATTCACAATTTAAATAAAATAGTGTAAATAACGAATGATATGAAATCAGACAACCCTTTCAAACAACATCTTGATACGGTCACTGCAACCATCTCTTTGGCATGTCGCCGTTTTAAGCGCCCACTGGAATCAGTTTCACTCCTGGCGGTCAGTAAAACCAAACCTGTGGATGATATTGTCGCGCTCGCTTCATTGGGGGTCCAAAACTTTGGTGAGAACTATCTTCAGGAAGCACTACACAAAATAGAAACTCTTCAGGATCTGAAACTTACCTGGCACTTTATCGGCCCCATCCAATCCAACAAAACCCAGTCGATTGCGCACTACTTTGACTGGGTGCATAGTGTGGATCGGCTGAAGATTGCCAGGCGCTTGAGTGAGCAACGTCCGGCAACATTACCGCCTTTGAATATCTGCCTTCAGGTTAACATTAGTGAAGAGCCCACAAAATCAGGTTGTTCTCCTCATGAGTTACCACTATTGATTAAACAGGTTTCATCCCTACCTAACATAACTCTGCGTGGCTTGATGGCAATTCCACAGGCAACTGACGATTTTGAACAGCAACGTATTCCTTTTAAGATGATGTCTGCTTTATTAAATCAAGCACAACAAGATGGTTATCCACTGGATACACTTTCAATGGGGATGTCATCTGATATAGAGGCAGCGATTGCTGAAGGTGCTACCATAGTCAGGGTAGGAACTGCACTGTTTGGTGCACGTAACTATCCACCAAACAAATGATCATGATTAATTGATTCGGGCACAATGCAGATGACAAATAGATCACTACCCAATTATAAAGGCAAAAAAGTGGACAATCTCAAAATAGGATTTATCGGTGGCGGAAATATGGCTTCCAGCCTGATTGGTGGACTCATTAATAATGGCACCAATCCTTCCTCGATATTCATCTCAGAACCTAACAGTGAACGCCGACAGCAGCTTGGTGCCAATTTTAGCGTATCCATTCTCACGGATAATGCTGAACTGATATCCAAAGTAGACGTGGTGGTACTGGCTGTCAAACCACAGATGTTACATCAGGTTTGTGATGAGATTAGCCAAAGTACGCAGCAAAAACAGCCTTTGGTTATTTCCATAGCAGCTGGGATCCGCATTAATGACATCAACCGCTGGCTCGGTGGAAACTGTGCCATAGTCAGGACAATGCCAAATACTCCTGCACTGATACAGTCAGGGGCAACGGGTTTATTTGCCAATAAAGTGGTTAAAAAGAGCCAGCATGAGTGCGCCGAGTCCATTATGCGTGCTGTAGGTTTAACCCTCTGGGTAAAAAATGAAGCCGACCTTGATATCGTCACCGCTCTGTCAGGTAGTGGCCCGGCTTATATTTTCCTATTTATTGAGCTACTCCAAAATGCAGCACAGGAACTGGGGCTGGATAGTGAAAATGCACGATTGTTAGCTCTACAAACGGCCTTCGGTGCATCAAAAATGGCACTGGAAAGCTCTGATGATTGTGAACAACTACGAAAGAATGTCACCTCCCCCGGTGGTACTACAGAGCGCGCACTGGAAATATTTAGCGATGGTCAGCTGGATAAATTGATCAGCAAAGCAATGAGCGGAGCTCGAGATCGTGCAAAAGAACTGGCCGATCATCTGGGAGCCAACTAAGTGGATAACTATCTTCTATCGCCATTGCATTTTATTATCACCACACTGTTCGAACTCTATATCACGGTGGTGATGGTGCGCTTCCTGATGCAGTGGGTACGTGCTGACTTCTATAACCCTATTTCACAATTTATCGTCAAGGTTACCAATCCTGTTCTGGTCCCACTTCGGAAAACCATTCCCGGGTTTGCAGGCATAGATATGGCCGCAATCATACTGATGCTGGTATTACAGGTGATCTCTTTAACATTGACATTGCTGATGCAATCGCAATTTGTGACTCCTGTTGCGGTGGTGATGTTATCCATCGCCAATTTGATCTCTTTATGTATTAATGTCTTTCTGTTTTCAATCATCATTCAGGCGGTACTGAGCTGGGTCAACCCGATGGCAGGACATAATCCCGCAGTATCCATACTTTATGCATTAAATGAGCCTCTGTTGCGTCCAGCGCGGCGATTGCTACCCCCGATATCAGGACTGGATCTTTCACCCCTGATTGTGATTCTGGGACTGCAGGTATTAAAGATGCTGCTAATACCACCATTGCAACATCTGGCTCTTTGGTGAGTTATTACAAACGCTGAATCAGAATCCATACCGGAGAGTCATCACGTTCTGGATCTGAAATTTCCACATCAACTCTATACTCGGTTGATGGCAACTGTGAGGCCCATGCAAGGACTTGATGATATTCATCCTCGCCACCGTAATGGCCACGATAGGCAACCACGCTTATTACACCATGGTGTGCCAATAACGGCTTCAGCTGTTCCAATGCCTGACAGCTTGTCTTTGCACCGGTAGTAATCCCTTTATCACCTTGTGGAAGATAACCCAGATTAAACATCGCTAAAACCAGGTTTCCATACAACAACTTTGGCAATACCTCAGCACAACAGTGATGCGATACCTGAAACAGTGTCACTCTCCCTATCAGCTCCGCTTTTTCCAGGCGTTTAATGGTATTCACAATTGCCTGCTCCTGGATATCAAAACCATACACATGTCCCTGTTTCCCAACTAATTCCGCCAAAAAGCAGCAGTCAACTCCATTACCCACCGTCGCATCAACAACCATGGCTCCTGGCTGTATAAGCGTTTTAATTGAGGAGTGTACTTTTTTAGTCAGGCTCATAGTGAAGGAAAACGTCTGATATCTGCTTCATCAGGCAATACTTGATGGTGTAGCAGGTAGTGACACATCTGTTGACTAAACCATGGAATCATTAGTGACCCTTTGGCACCAAAGCCGTTAAAAATCGCCAGATGTTGATGTTGTGGATGCACTCCCAGAAAGGGTTGCCGGTCTCGAGTTGCCGGTCTTACACCGACTTCGATCTTTTTCACCTGGTATTGTAATGGCCTGTTAATAAAAAGATCATCCAAGTGCTGTAGTAGCTCCTGCACCCCTTGCTGGTTTACTATCTCATCTAAAGGCTGCCAGTAGTGTGTTGCTCCATAACGGAAACTGCCATCGTGGCGTGGAACCAGCCACTGTCCACCATTAACCATACTGTTTAAACTCAGATCATCAATCTCCAAGGTAACTATCTCACCCTTGGCACACTGTAAAGGCAGATAGTTAAACCAGGGATTTTTTTCCAGATGATAGCCTTCACAGAAAATGACCTTATTAAAATGTTTTCCCTGCCAGACGATTCCATGCTCATCCTCAATTAAGTGTCGATAGTCAAAATCCTGAACAAGCAGTAACTCTCTTTCATGAAACAGTTGATGTAATCCATCCAGCAATGCGCTGGTATCCACATAACCACTGTGCTGGAAATAGACCCCTCCATATGAAGCGTTATACGTTGTTTGATTCTTATCCAGAGTTTCACCCAGAAGATGTTGATACTCAATCTGGTTAATCCGTTTTAAATATTGCAGCTGCTCGTTCTCATTTTGAAACAGACGCAACATCGGCAAGGGAAAAAATAGTTTGCGCTGAAAGCGTATTTCCAGCTCTTTATAAAACTGGATCGCACTGTGGAAATAGTTATCAAACCCGAGTGTTTTCACCAGACGCTTGCCGGTTATCGGGTTAATTAAACCTGCAGCGGTACGTGAAGTGTTTTGAGCAGGATTTGCATCAACAATAGTGACCATCTCACCCAACTCAAGCAGGCGATAGGCTAACTGGGAACCGGCCAAGCCTGCACCAATGATCAGCCAGTATTTGTTTTTCGACATTATTAGACCATTCCAGGGGACAACATCAAACAGTATATCGCAGCGATGGAGTCAGAAGGGAATGAAAAGGATGAAAGTGGCGGAGCGGACGGGACTCGAACCCGCGACCCCCGGCGTGACAGGCCGGTATTCTAACCAACTGAACTACCGCTCCACTTTCACAAAAGACTCATGCTTTACTCTTTTATAAGAGTGACTACATGAGGGCGGCTATTCTAGTGAAGATGAGAGATGAATCAAGCTTTTTTTTATAAAATCTTTTAAACTAACTCACAATAGTTAAGGTTATAAGAAAAAACCCTTTAAAAATAACTACTCAGACCTCTTGCACACTCATGGTACAGAGGATTTAACATTTAAGAATAATGGTCACGCTATTATGGGTAAAGAAGAGCTATCAGGAAAACTGCAAAAGCTAAAAGAGAAGCAGGTATTTGTTGAAGATGCCTGGAATAAAACAGGTAATCGTGAATTACTGAACTTCCTGGTAGATATCGTTCCAAAACTCTTTAGTTGTGAACGCGGCAGTATCTTTATTCACGATCCCATGACTGATCATATCTGGCTCCAATGTGGAACCGGTGTTAAAGAACGTCAAATTAACGTACCGAAAAGCACTTCACTGGTTGGACAGGTTATACACAGCGGACGTTATCTATCAAAAGCTGACATGGAACACCAAAGCGGTGCACATGAAATGACCGATCTGCAAACCGGATTTACCACCAGAAATGCGATCTGCATGCCCATTCACAATAGTGCAGGAGATAAGGTCATTGGCGCTATTGAGGTCATGAACAAGCGTAACGGACGTAATTTTGATGATGAAGACCGTATGATGCTGGAAAAAATTTCCAAATTTATCAATCAGAATGTCGAACAAATCTTTATGCGTCAGGAGTTAATCAAAATCTCTATGGAAATCGCTAAAAAGATTAAACAGATAGAAACAGAGCTGGAAAAGGATTAAAAAGCACTCTGGAAGATCTCTGTACACCAAGGTCTTATCTATTTCGTAAACTGAATGCCCCTGGGTTTACAGATACGCTCCAGGATCTCTGTCCATTCAGGCTGAAACTCATCACCATAATTTTCGCGTAGAAGCTCAATATTTGATTCATGGATCTGCTCCTGTTTCCAACGGCGATGTTTAGTGAAGATCTCAACAACTTCATCCACGTCATCCGTTACGGTTATCAGATTAAAATCATCTATTGAAATAACACCCTGCTGGATCAAGCGGGTACGCAGCCACTCAACCAGGCCACCCCAAAAATCACTGCCGAACAACACAATTGGAAGTGAATAGATTTTTGAAGTCTGTACCAGGGTCAGAGCCTCAAAAAACTCATCCAGCGTACCAAAGCCTCCAGGCATACATACATAGCCCATCGAATACTTCACAAACATTACTTTACGGGCAAAAAAGTATCGAAAATCCATACTCACAGTTTGATATTTATTTGCGACCTGCTCAAAAGGCAACTCAATATTCAGGCCAATCGACTGTCCCTTACTTTCAAAAGCACCTTTGTTGGCCGCTTCCATAATACCGGGACCGCCACCGGTGATAATCGCAAACTCCTGTTTTGCAAGTTTGGCCGCTATCTTACGGGCTCGTTTATAATAGTGATCAGTTCTCGGGGTTCGCGCTGAACCAAAGATTGAAATCGCAAAGTTGACACCACCAAGAGTATCGAAGCCTTCGGTAAACTCACTAATAATTCGAAACAAGCGCCAGGACTCATCCCCTTTGAGATCTTCAATCATAATCAGCTCTCCCGTTTTGTTCTTAGTTAAAGTATAGTGAATGCCAAAATAAAGTTATAACAGATTGTATAGATATTGGCATTTCAACGGATTAATGATTGAACTAAGCGCACTACTATTTTTAGGAGCCATCGCAGGATTTATTGCTGGACTGCTGGGTGTAGGTGGCGGGCTGATTATTGTTCCTGGATTACTCTTTTTCTTTGAACAGCTCCAATTCCCTGATGTCATTAACATGCATATGGCTCTGGGTACCTCACTAGCAACCATCATCTTTACATCACTCTCATCCATCCGCACTCACCAGCAACATCATGCGGTTCAATGGCATTTAGTTATCACCATGGTTCCGGGAATACTTTTAGGTGCAGCAATAGGAGCTGTGATTGCTGATTATCTTGATGGCAATAGCTTAAAGATCTTTTTTGCGCTGTTTCTGCTTTTTGCTGCAACCCAAATGGGCTTTAATATCTCACCAAACCCGAAACGGGTTCTTCCCGGTATATTTGGAACCACTGGAGTAAGCATGGTCATTGGCAATATCTCTGCTATCGTCGGGATTGGTGGTGGAACCATGACAGTGCCGTTTCTGGTTTGGTGCAATATTAGTATTCGTCATGCAGTAGGAACCTCGGCTGCAGTTGGATTACCTATCGCAATATCCGCGGCTATCAGTTACAGCATAACCGGATGGAACCACCCTCTTTTACCCACATCAAGCTTTGGTTATATCTATCTTCCTGCAATGCTGGTGATCATATTTACCTCCATGCTTTTTGCACCACTGGGAGCTAATCTGGCTCACCATTTACCGGTGAAAAAGCTTAAACGTTTTTTTGCATTTTTACTTGCGGTACTCAGTATTCGTATTCTGCTGTTTGGATAATGGCTATTTTGTGACTTTATCCACTCTTATAAACACAATAGCGCTTGTCATTCCCTGTAATTTCAATATATTAGTCAAAGAAGAATGTTCATGCATTCTTGCAACAATACTCAAGGATAATCAATCAGAACAAAGGTGGAATAAAAGGCTGTATGGAAAATAGACGTTTTTCAGAACAGATACATGCGTTCGGCGAATGGAAAGCCAAACTAATAGATGGCGTTAAGCTCTATCAAAAGTGGCTCGATAATAACGACATGAATGATAGTGACAACGACCTGCGCATTTATGACACTCTCAGTTCACTCGACTCCAATAAACTAACCGTTGCATTTCTTGCTGAGTTTGCACGCGGTAAAACCGAACTCATCAATGCCATCTTCTTTTCAGAATATGATCGGCGTTTGCTGCCCTCAGAAGCGGGGCGCACCACCATGTGTCCAACCGAACTGTTTTATGATGACAAGGAGGATTACTCCTATATACGTCTTCTACCTATAGAAACCCGTCTCAATGAAACATCGATTGCAGAATACCGCGAACAGCCTATCCACTGGACTTCGATCAAACTGGATCTGAAAAGTCCGGAGTCGATGGCTGATGCGTTTAAGGAGATCGTCAAAACCAAACATGTAGATGTCGATGAAGCTCGTAAACTGGGGTTGTATACCGATGCAGATGCTTACTTGCATAACTCCGATGGCAAAACCCCTGAGAGCATCGATATACCATTATGGCGACATGCCCTGATCAGTTTTCCACACCCGTTTCTAAAAGAGGGTTTGGTGATTCTGGATACACCAGGCTTGAACGCCATCGGTAGTGAGCCGGAACTAACCATGAACATGCTTCCGAAAGCTCAAGGAGTAATGTTTGTAATGGCTGCAGATACCGGCGTAACCAAATCCGATCTGGATATGTGGAATCAGAATGTAAAAAGTCTGCGCAAAGGTCGCAATAGCGGCCTAATTGTGATTATGAACAAAATTGATACCTTGTGGGATGATCTAAAAAAAGATGATGTCATTAATAAGGCCATCCAAAAGCAGTGTGCAGATGCGGCTAAAACACTCGGTATCCCTGTTGATGCGGTCATACCAGCTTCCGCACAGAAAGGTCTGTTAGCAAAAATTCGTCATGATGAGCAGTTACTCGAACGCAGCAATATCCTGGCATTGGAATCGATGCTGGCTAACGAGATCATTCCACAACAAAAACAACTAGTACGTGAACATGTCGTATCCGAAATAGGGGATCTGGTAAAGTCATCCAGAGATACCTTAACCAGCCAGTTGATCTCAGCTCGTGATCAACTCAAAGAACTTCACGGTCTGAGCGGGAAAAATGCCAAGGTTATTGAACACCTGATGAAAAAGACCCGCGAAGAGCAGGTGGAGTATCATAAAAATGTTGATGGATTCAATAAAAACAAAAAAATCCTCAAACAACAAAGTACCAAACTGATTGATCTACTAAGTCTGAAACAACTGGATAAACTGGTTGCAGACTCCCGTAAAGAGATGACAGATACCTGGACTACCGTAGGCCTGCGTCATGGAATGAAAACTTTCTTTGATGGCATTACCCAGATGTTTGCCGAGGTTGATGAGTACACCGATCAATTAAACCGTCTGGTGACAACACTTTACACCAAGTTTAATCAGGAGCACGGATTTAATATTGAACCGGTACAGTTTACCTCTGACCGCTATATGAAGCAGATGTTGCAATTGAATCAACAGGCTGAGGAGTTTCGTACCAGCCCGGTTACAACCCTGACCGAACAATCCTTCGTTATTAAAAAGTTCTTTATCTCTTTAGTAAGCCACGCCAGAAATATCTTTTTTAAAGCAAACCGGGATGCAGATAAATGGAGTAAAGATGTGCTCTCCCCGCTTATGAGCCAGATCAAGGCGAAAAAGCAGGATATGGAGAAAAGATTGAACAACCTACGCAAGGTGCATGAGTCCCATGAAACCTTACAGGAAAGAATGGATGAGCTTAAGAAAGAAGCAATGGAACTCAAACGTCAGTATGCAGAGGTCAATACCATCTACAGTCTGATTAATGGCAAGGATTAAACTAGCCTAACGTAGCATCACTACTACAGACTGGTAGAGATAGAGCACACCAATCGCTATCACTACGATGCCGGCACTATGCATCACCCACGGACGCCGTAACACCACCGTCAGCTTTCCGGCGAAGAACCCCATCGCCATTAAATTGGGTAGTGTTCCAATACCAAAGCTCAGCAGCAACAGCCCACCTTCAAGCGCACTACCTGCTGATATCGCCCAAATCAACGCACTATAAACCAGGCCACAGGGTAACCATCCCCAGATCAACCCCATAAACAAGGCCTGCCCCGGATGTTTGACAGGTAGCAGCTTGCGTCCTACCGGCTCAATATAACGCCAGATAAAGCCACCGGCTCTTTCAATTCTGGAGATCCCAAACCACCAGCCACCCAGGTAGAGACCCATTGCAATCATAAACAGACCCGCAACCATTAGCAGATAGTTTCTAACCTGATGGATAGGGGTCAAATCAGCAGCCAGAGCACCGATCCCCCCAACCAGAGCGCCAGCTATGGTATAGCTAATCAGACGCCCGACATTGTAATTAATCAAAAATGGCAACAATGGCCATGTCCGGTTTCTGACATTCTCCGGCAAGCCAAAACTGAGCGCACCGACAATGCCACCACACATACCTACACAATGGACGCCACCAAAGAGCCCCACCAACATTGCTGCAAAATAACTGATCTCTATCGACACAATTGAATCAAATGGTTTAAATGAAAGCGTGTATGATAACCACTTCTTGGATGAAGAACACGTCTAATCAACAAATCAATACTAACAACGAAAAACAGAACCATTTGCTTAAGCGATTTTAATGAACCTGACTGATTATCGAACAAACTGGATTAAGGCGTTTGCGGTTTACCGGGAACCCAACATACTCGCAATGTTATTTCTGGGATTCTCCGCCGGTCTGCCGCTGCTACTGGTATTTGGTACCCTCTCTGCCTGGCTGAATGATTCTGGTGTGGATAAAACCACCATCGGCTTTGTCAGCTGGGTTGCACTCGCCTATGGGCTGAAGTTTTTATGGTCACCACTGGTCGACCGCCTACCCATTCCCCTGTTAACCCGAAGGCTGGGACAACGCCGCAGCTGGATGTTGCTGGCACAAACTGGAGTCATCACAGGTCTGTTACTCGCATCGGTGACGGATCCCATTACCAATCTCAAGTATGTGGTTCTATATAGTGTGATCACTGCCTTTAGCTCAGCTACCCAGGATATCAGTATTGATGCCTGGCGGATTGAATCTGCAGAGGTCGATTTGCAAGGGGCGATGGCTGGAACATACCAGCTGGGCTATCGCATCGGAATGATCATTGCTGGTAGTCTCGCCTTTGTACTGGCAGATCAGTTTAGCTGGCCCACGGCTTATCAGTTTATGGCCGTGATGATGCTAATTGGAGTGATCACCACCTTGCGTATCAAAGAGCCCGATCACAGCGTGAGTGACAATGAGTGGGCGACAGAAAAACGTGTACTGGATCTGCTGCAACGTAAAGAACACATCAGTGGAAAAATAGGGACAACTTTCGTTAAGGTTCAAGCCTGGTTTGTTGGGGCGGTTATCTGTCCTTTTGCTGATTTTTTTGTGCGCAATGGCTGGAATGCATTACTCATCCTTTCGTTTATTGCGGTATTTCGTTTAAGTGATATCACCCTTGGAGTGATGGCCTTCCCCTTCTATCAGGACATGGGATATAGCGGTACTACCATTGGTCTGATCAGTGGCTTAGTAGGAAAGTTTGTAACCATTTGCGGTGCATTGCTAGGCGGTGTTCTGGTCGTGCGTTTTGGGGTAATGCGCATGCTGCTCGCAGGTGCAATTATCGTGATTCTGACCAACCTCTCCTTTGTATGGCTTTCGTATCAGGAGCCGATTGTTTCCGGACTAATCGTCGTTGTCAGTGCAGATAATCTGGCAGGCGGCATTGCCGGCACGGTATTTATTGCCTATCTTTCACAGCTGACCAATCGAGTCTATACCGCAACCCAATATGCGCTATTCAGCTCTATTATGTTATTGCTGCCAAAGTTTGTTGCCGGTTTCTCCGGGGTTGTTGTGGATGCCAGCAGCTATCCGGTGTTCTTTAGTTACTCGGCACTGCTTGGCGTCCCATCGTTACTATTGATTTTACTTTTAATGCGGCAACACCGATGAGTCAATTAAAACCTCTTTGTACCTTAGCCGATCTTGAAGCCACTGGTGCAAAAACACTGATCCATGAAGGGAGGGATATCTGTATTGTGCAACATGGGGCTGATTTTTACGGCTACATCAATGCATGTCCCCATCTGGGTCTGAGCCTGAACTATGTGGATGATCGAGTTCTAACCCCGAATAAACAGCAATTACATTGCATCAATCATGATGCCTATTTTGAGATTCATACGGGTCTATGTACTGCCGGGCCATGTCTTGGTCAGAAGTTACAACCGTTTGTAATACGACGTGAAGGTGATGTGATAGTTGTTGCTGAATAGCGATAAAAAAATGCTCGGGGCGAACCGCCCCGAACCGAGTTTGTTACAACACTGAGACCCAAACCAGAATTGCCGCAGTTATTGCACTGACAATACCAACAAATGCCAGCACACATTTTATACAGATCGCACCTAACCGCTGATCTTGAGTTGTTGTTGTTACCATAATTTCCCCCTTTGCACTTTTTAAAACAGCTCCAGATGGGCTGTTTTTTTGAATCTCCACGACGGGAAATTTTCAAAGTGTAAATAGAAAATGGTTCATTTTCACAAGTTTGTCAATGTATTTTATATGGGTATAAACAAATCAATACAATTGGATAGATCGCTATTAATTGTTCAAATATTAGACAATTCTTCTATGTGACATGATAAATGTCATCAATCCAGCAAGATTTTTATTCAATAGATAAGAGGTTTCCAGGGATAAATAAGTTTATTCATCATCCTTACAAACATCACAGGCTGATTTTGCACTGTTCAAAGTAAGTGTTCCGGATAACTGCGAAACCGAGTTCATTTGATGGCGCTTAAGATATGCCACGATACCCTGATTAATTTTGGGACAGATCAGTGGATCATAAAAGAGTGCCGTTCCCACTCCGACCGTAGTTGCTCCTGCAATCAGGAATTCAATCGCATCCTCAGCAGAGGTGATCCCACCCTGACCAATGATTGGAATATCATGTGCTTTACACACCTGATGCACCTGATGGGTTTTCAACAGGGCCACTGGCTTTATCGCCGGGCCGGAGAGTCCACCCATGTTATTTCCAAGAATGGTTGAGCGTGACTCGATATCGATTGCCATGCCCATTAAGGTATTAATGACCGCAAAGCCATCGGTACCGGCTTCAATGCAACGACGTGCATTTTCAGCAATATCGGTCTGGTTTGGGGATAGCTTGGTAATCAGTGGCTTTTTGGTCACTGCGCGCACCGTTTCAACAACCCTGGCAGAAACCTCCGGATCATTCCCAAAGGCTGCCCCCCCGGCCTTTACATTCGGGCAGGAGATATTGATCTCAATCGCATCAACGGGTGAATCATCAAAAATACGTGCAACCGCAGCATAATCCTCAATGGTAGAGCCAGAGATGTTGGCAATAAAACGGGTTTCGTCAAAATCGAGTTTGGGCAAAATCTCATCAACCACATAACGTGCACCGGGATTCTGTAAACCAATGGAGTTCAACATACCACTAGGGGTTTCATATACTCGATGCGGTTGGTTACCCAGACGTGGTTCTACGGTTGTTCCTTTAAGGCAGATCCCGCCAACATCACGGTTCGAGAAACCCGAAACCCTTGTATACTCCTCACCAAAACCGACACAGCCAGAGAGTAAAACGATCGGGGAGTCCATCTTCATCCCACAAAATTCTACTGCCAACATCTTTGCATCTTCATTTGTCATTTTGATAAAACCCGTTATTGTTATTCGCGGTAAATGCTACACCATTAACACCATTTCTTCACTGTGCTTATGCCTCACAACATGTTAAAAAGCACTCTGTTTTTAAATTGAGCCATTCACTCTCATGTTACATGTTGTCCTCTATCAACCGGAGATCCCGCCCAATACGGGTAATATCATTCGCCTGTGCGCCAACAGCGGGACAGCCTTGCATTTAATCCGGCCTCTTGGGTTTGATTTTGACGATAAACGCCTGCGCCGGGCCGGGCTTGATTATCATGAGTTTGCCTCGGTTAAACAGTTTGATTCTATTGATCAATTCGTTAGTGAAATAAAACCCAACCGTATACTGGCATGTACTACCAAGGCACAACAGCACTACATTGATATTTGCTTTGAAGCTGGTGATGCCATTGTGATGGGGCCGGAGACACGTGGACTTCCACTGGAATTGATTCAATCACTCCCACCACAACAACGGCTACGGATCCCGATGATGGCCGACAGTCGTAGTCTTAATCTCTCCAATGCGACTGCAATTATTCTCTATGAGGCTCTGCGTCAGCTTGGTTTTAATGGCATGGATTAGCTATTCGATTAGCAGGAAGAAGGCACCATTGTGACGATGGATATTCAACAACAATTGCCGCTTTCCGTTAACTGCCTTTTGCAAATCCTCCAGTGATTTTACCCCACGGCGATTAGCCTGGGAGATCACATCGCCTTTACGCAATCCTGCAGAAGCGGCTGCACTACCACGTTTTACATCCAGCACCACCACAGCCTCTGATCCTGAACCATTTTCAGAATAATTGCCCAATGAGGCACCTTTAAAGGCACGATGGATTTCATCACCCTGGGCGGTTGTCAGTTGTGGTGTTTCAATGGTTGTTTTAAGCGTTAGTGCGTTTCCGTTACGCAATACTTCCATCCTTACCTTTTGTCCAACACGCAACAGCCCGATTCGATTGCGAATATCCGTAGCATTGCGTACCTGTTTATCATTCACCTGCACAATCACATCACCGGTTTTCAAACCTGCCTTATCCGCAGCGCTCCCCTTCTCTACCGACGTAACCACCACACCGTGCAAAGAGTTGATATTAAATGCTGCAGCCAGCTCCGGGGTTAAATCCTGGGCATGCACGCCTAAACTGCCACGTTTCACCACACCATATTTAATCAGCTGGTTCATGATCTCCTGTGCCATATTGGCTGGGATCGCAAAGCCTATCCCGACATTACCTCCGCTTTTAGAGACAATAGCGGTATTGATGCCAACCAGCTCGCCACGCAAATTCACCAGTGCACCACCGGAGTTACCAGGATTAATCGATGCATCGGTTTGGATAAAATCCTCATAACCTTCAATACCCAGGCCGGAACGACCCAATGCGCTGACTATCCCTGATGTAACCGTCTGCCCCAGTCCAAACGGATTACCCATCGCCACCACAAAATCACCGACCCTAAGCTGATCTGAATCCGATAATGGCAAGGCCGTCAGCTCATCACTCTCAACCTGGATCACCGCAACATCGGTTTCCGGATCACTACCCACTAACGATCCTTCCAGAGTACGTCCATCATGCAGATTGACAGAGATCTCATCTGCATCACTAATCACATGATTATTGGTCAGGATGTATCCTTTTTTGGCATCGACAATCACACCCGAACCGAGGCTCTGTTGTTGCTTCTTTTGCGGCTGCTCAGGATTCAGGCCAAAGAAATGGCGAAAGAAAGGGTCATTCCACAGGGGATTATTACGCACCGATACACGGGTAGAGGTCACAATATTCACCACCGCTGGCAAGGAGCGTTCAATCATTGGTGCTAACGTAGGAAGCGGTTGATTCTGGCTATCAATCACTGGCAATGCAGCCATGGCTGGAACAGCAAAGAGTAATATAATAGCTAGCAAAAGATCTCTGGTTTTAGCAATTATCAACATGTCATGTCCTGAGTCATTTTGTCTGTGGAACAATTTATTGAGGAGTGAGACTACTTTTTTAAGCAAAAGTTTCCATATCAATAGAGCTAAAAATCCATAATATTTCTTATCATAAATCCATATTCCTAAAGATCAACTTATGTAAGTGTGTACTTACTTTTATAAAAACACCTACAATTTCTTGTTTATTAGTAACACTACATATAGTTATTAATCATTCTCATGGGTTATAAATATTTTTCATTCTCTAGCTAGAAGCACTCTCAACAAAACACCATATATAGTTGTTTTAACTATGATATAACGCAATATATGAGGGTAAGAAAACATTTGACAAACCAGTGATTGCTAACTACATTACACCCCTCAAACACAATATGTAGTGTTTAAAAGATTTTAAGACCACAAGCAATAAACAAAACGCACCAAATAAAAAATACAAAACCGAGTCTGAGTAAGGAGGCACTAGTGAGTACAAGCGGCGCACATCTAAAAGCAGTACCTGACGAAACGGTAGAAATACCACTTCAAGATGCATCTATGGATATTTGGGATAAAAAATATCGTCTAAAGTCAAAAAGTGGCACCAACATTGATAATGATATTGATGAAACCTATCAGCGTGTTGCGCGCGCATTAGCCGATGTCGAAGAAACCGAAGAAAAGCAGGAGCTGTGGTACACAAAATTCCTGTGGGCACTCCGTCATGGCGCGATCCCGGCAGGCCGCATTACCTCCAATGCCGGTGCATTAGCCTACAAACCAGCCACCTCTACCATTAACTGTACTGTCTCCGGTGTCGTGCGTGACTCCATGAGCGATATTCTCTCCAAGGTGCATGAGGCGGGACTGACATTAAAAGCAGGCTGCGGTATCGGTTACGAATTTTCCACACTGCGTCCTAAAGGCGCGTTTGTCGCTGGCGCTGGTGCATACACCTCCGGCCCGCTCTCCTTTATGGATATCTTCGACAAAATGTGTTTCACCGTCTCATCAGCCGGTGGTCGTCGTGGTGCACAGATGGCAACCTTTGATGTAGGCCACCCCGACGTGATGGACTTCATCCGTGCCAAGCGTGAAGATGGCCGCTTGCGTCAGTTCAACCTCTCCCTGCTAGTGACTCGTGAATTTATGGAAGCGGTAAAAGCCAACACAGACTGGCACCTCGCCTTCCCTATCTCACCCAAAGAGATGGAGCTGGATCATATTGATATTAACGACCCTGCACAGGTTGTATGGCGTGACTGGCCGATTAAGGATGATTACATCAGCAACAACAGTGGCCTGGTCGCCTGCAAAATCTACAAAACCATCAAGGCGCATCGTCTGTGGGACATGATCATGACCTCCACCTACGACTTTGCCGAGCCTGGCTTCATCCTGATTGACGAATACAACGAGATGAATAACAACTGGTTCACCGAGAACGTTCGTGCGACCAATCCATGCGGCGAGCAAGGACTGCCCCCCTACGGCGCCTGTCTGTTAGGTTCAGTTAATCTCACCCGCTTTGTAGAGAACCCGTTTACGGAAAAGGCACGCTTTAACTGGGACAAGTTCCGTGAAGTAGTCTCTGCCTTTACCCGTATGCTGGATAACGTGGTTGAAATCAACGGCCTGCCACTGGAAAAGCAGCGCGATGAGATCATGAGCAAGCGCCGTCATGGCATGGGCTATCTGGGTCTGGGTTCAACTGTCACCATGTTACAAATGAAATATGGCGATAAAGAGTCAGTCGCATTTACCGAGCGCGTAACCCGCGAACTGGCACTGGTTGGCTGGCGCTCTGCCCTGGAGCTTGCAAAAGAGAAAGGTCCGGCACCGATCATGGAGCAGGATTTTGAAATCACCGGCGATATGTTACGCAAGCGCCCCGAAATGCTTGATGATGGCTTCAAAGTAGGTGACAAGATTAAAGGCAAGGTACTCCACGCCAAATACAGCCGTTATATGCAACGTGTTGCAGAAGTTGATCCTGAGCTGACAGACGAACTGGCTGAGGTCGGTGCACGCTTTACCCATCACAGCTCGATTGCACCGACTGGCACTATCTCGCTATCACTGGCAAACAATGCCAGTAACGGTATCGAGCCAAGCTTTGCCCATCACTACTCGCGCAACGTCATTCGTGAGGGTAAAAAATCCAAAGAGAAAGTCGATGTCTTCTCTTATGAGCTGCTCGCCTATCGTGAACTGATCAATAAAGAAGCAATGCCATTCTCAACCGATGAAGAGACCAAACTACCGGACTACTTTATCTCGGCGGATGATGTGACACCCAAGCAACATGTAGATATTCAGGCAGCGGCACAAAAATGGATCGACTCATCGATCTCTAAAACCGCCAATATTCCGACGGATTATCCGTTTGAAGACTTTAAGGATATCTACCTCTACGCCTACGATCAGGATTTAAAAGGCTGTACGACCTTCCGCTTTAATCCAGAGGCATTCCAGGGAGTACTGGTTAAAGAAGCAGATCTGGAAAACACCACCTACCGCTTTGAAATTGATGGTGGTGAAGTGATCGAGCTTAAGGGCAACGACGAGGTTGAGTACGACGGTGAAATGCATACCGCCGCCAACCTCTACGATGCACTTAAAGAAGGCTACTACGGCAAGTTTTAACCCAACGATAAAGGAGACAAACCATGGCATTTAAAATTGATAAAAAGATTGTTGGGTACAGCGTTGTAAAAGAAGACGAACCCAAAGAAGCACCCGTTAAAGAGGTAAAGGCTGAAGAGAGTAAAAAGAGCAAGGTCGTCCATCTGACCGAGGCACTTTCACGCCCGGAGATGCTGCTTGGTTCTACCTACAAGGTCAAAACCCCGCTATCAGAGCATGCTCTTTACATTACCATTAATGACGTGATCCTTAATCCGGGAACAGAGCATGAACTACGTCGTCCATTCGAGATCTTCATCAACTCCAAGAACATGGATCACTTCCAGTGGATAGTTGCACTGACACGAATCATCTCGGCGGTATTCAGAAAGGGGGGCGACGTCACCTTCCTGGTAGAAGAGCTGCGTTCAGTATTCGACCCAAAAGGTGGCTACTTCAAAAAAGGCGGCAAGTATATGCCATCACTGGTTGCCGAGATTGGTGATGCGATTGAATGCCACATGAAGATGATCGGCCTGCTCGAAGACGACACCCTGGATGAGCATCAGCAAAAACTGCTCGCAGAAAAACGCGCACAATACGAAGGCAAAACTGCTGCTGCAGAACCTGAGGCAAGTGAAGAAGGCAAAAGCAGCTTCCCACCCGGTGCCCAACTATGCGGCAAGTGCAACACCAAAGCCGTCGTACAGATGGATGGATGCATGACCTGCCTCAACTGTGCGGATAGTAAGTGCGGGTAAGTAAATAGATTAAGCAAGCAGGGAAGCTTGGAAATTGTGGGTTGATGCATAAGCTGCAAATTTATAGGCATATCGCGCAAATATTAATAGTATAAGTTGCAAATGCTGCACGGAGGCTGCAACGTAGTATTAGGAAGGGGAACTCCGATCGAAAATAGATACAAGGGAACCCCTGCACCAACTGGTGTCAGGGGTTTTTTTGTTGTTGGCTAATGAGTATCAACAATGGGTTATGCAAACTAGGAAGAAGATCTATGAGCCGTTATCAACAGGTTGATCGTGCATACGAGTTCTTAGTGGAGAAAGAGCGAGAAGGAGAGGTGTTTACAATCGAACAGTTGGCAGAGGTGACAGGGTGGAAGGTTGCCACTTGTAGAACATACCCGTCGAAGAGATGGCATCAGTATGTAGAAAACGAAAATGGGGTTTATACGCCGTCTGGTGTTAGGTTCCTAAGTAAAGACGAATTTCGAGCCTTACATAGCCAAGTCCTTCAGGCTACACAGGATTATTCCGCTAAAGGTGTACTTATTCATAAGGCAAAGGAGTTTGCGCTTCTTGCAGTGTCCGTTTACAACAATCCGTACACGGAATTTAAATCATACGGGTTTATAGTAAATATTGTTATAGCTTTTACTGCGCTCTTCCATGCGATTTTCGAGAAAAAGGGTCATCCATATTTTTATCTGGATAAAGACGGTAACCCGGAGATGGTTGATGGTGAAATGAAAGCATGGGAGCTGTCGGAGTGTTGCAAGCAGTTTTGGGGTGGAACTCATATGGCCGAACGGGAAAATTTGAGTTTTCTAATTGGTTTAAGGAATAAAATTGAGCATAGAAGCTTGCCTGCGGTAGATCTTGCTGTTGCTGGTGAGTGCCAGTCAGCGTTAACTAATTTTGAGTCATTGATGATTGCTGAATTTGGTGAAAAGTATGCGTTGGCGCAAAGTCTTTCTATTGCTATGCAGATGAGTAGGATAACAGAACAAGCACAAATAGATACGCTTAAGCAGTTGCAGTCTGAAAATTACAGAGTTGTACGCGATTACATGGAGACATTCCGAAACGACCTGGCTGATGATGTCCTTGAAAGTCAGGAATATAGGGTTAGGGCATTTCTTGTTCCAAAGCTCGGAAATCATGCCAAGTCATCTGATTTGGCAATTGAGTTTATTAATGTTGACAAGCTGTCGGACGAAGAGAGAGAGAGGTATGAAGAAGGTGTCGCATTTATTAAAGGTGTTGAGTCTCCTTACAAATTGAAGCCTAAAAAAGTTGTATCAATGATTCAAAAGAAGATGCCTGAGTTTAATGTGCCGTTTCATACCAAGTGCTGGAAATATTTCAAGGCTCGTCCTCAAGAGTACAAGGTGGATTATAAGGGTGATTGGTGTGCATATGTTGAAGGCTTTGATGGCTATTTGTATTCACATAAGTGGGTCGAGTTTTTGCTGAATAAGCTTTCTGTTGAAAGGGAAGTCGAGAAAATAAGGAAACATATCTATAAACAATAAAGTTGGAATCTGTTGTTTCTGTATGAGTAAAGGAGTGGATTGTGAGTATTTGTGATAAAGAACATCGGGAATGGCCTATTTTTGAATCGCTACCACATGATCAAGGTGGATCTGGTAGGCATAGGTGTGCTGGCTGTGCATATGAAAAAGGGTTTGAGCTTGGTATGAAAAGAAGCGAGGCTATGGCATTGGCCCTTGATGATCTGCCAGAGAGTCAGGCTGGTGTTGTTAGACATAAAAGCCCTCATGCAGCATTTGCATTAGGATATTTGCATGGGGTTCATGCATCGTATAGGTGATTACATACAAGTAATTTGATTTACCTGGAGTTGAGGCCATAGGGATATATTTCGCAAGGTGTTAGTGTGCTTCTTATAGATAAAAACTGGAGCCTAGAGCAGGCATTCGAAAATATAAATGACACCTACTATCCTGGTGGCTTACTTAGTGGTCCACAGAGGAATCGCCAAATAGAGACATGGGGGCAGTTGGTTGGTCGTACCAGAGCTGTTGCCGAGCTTGACTTGCTGATTGAGCAACATGGTTCAGCCAGCAAAATGTCTAAGGCGGTCAGGATGAGTGCTGGCACGATAAAGTCATTGCGACAATTCTTTTTGTCACTGCCGGACGATAAGGGTAGCGACAAAATATATCAAGGAATGACAGTTGGTGGGTATTTCCTGATTCGAAAAATGGCAAGTGGCGGTAGCGCGAACATATGGCGGGTTCGCGATTCACGCAAATGTCATTATGCGATGAAGATATTGAAGCGACCTAAAGGGAAAGCCTTAGAGAGATTTAGGGACGAAATTAAGGTGGTTTTGTCATTAAATGGCTTGAGAGGTGTAGTGCCAATCAATGATTCATGTGGTGATGTTCTTGTTGATGGGCTGGCTTGGTTTGTAATGCCATTGGCTACTCCGATGATAAATGTAATCAACGATAATACGGATCCAGTTGATGTTTTAGGTTGCTTAAAAAGTTTGGCAGCTTCGTTGGAGGTGTTTCATTCTCGTGGGGTTTATCATCGAGATATTAAGCCTGATAATTTGTTTAATTATCAGGGTGACTGGTGTTTTGGTGATTTTGGGATAGCCTCATTCCCGGACAAGCAGCCATTGACGTCATCGCATAAGAAGCTTGGGCCGTTGCACTTTATAGCTCCAGAAATGATGCAGCATCCAGATGAGGCTAGCGGAGAAAAGGCAGATGTCTATAGTTTTGCAAAAACTATGTGGGTGTTGTTAACAGGGCAAAAATTTCCACCACCAGGCGAGCAGAGACGTGATGTTAAACAAATTTCGCTAGCTTCATGGTGCGAACTTAATGGCATTGGTGAGATTGATTTGTTGATTGAGGAATGCACAAGTCATGACCCATCGAAACGTCCGCCTATGTGTGATGTCAAGGCGGCTATAGAACATTATCTTAGTAGCCATGCGTTGTGACGCCTTGGAGGGGGTATGGATGAGAGTAAATATTATCAACTTGCTCTAGAGTCGCTAATGGAGGATGAGGAAAGGAGTAGGGAGGACAGACTGGAAAGGTTTGTCGAGCTTAACAAGTTGTTTGGTCCCCAGGGGGATATGCTGTTGCACGGCGGTCCTCAGTCACTATTTGCTTTGCATGAGGTTGCCAACTCATATGTATCTGGTAATTTTATGGCGGTTGTTTTGCTGTCACAAGCATTCATAGAGCATTCATTATCTGGTAGATTCATTCTCGCTGGAGAAGATGCAATTGCTGAATCAGGGTTTAAGAAGATAATGGATAAAGCATTGGAGTTTTCATTTATAGATGAGTCAAGTTATGTAGAGCTGGATGAGTTGAGGAAGCTGAGAAACTCATATGTGCATGCTAAGGTCGGGTTGAAGTCAGGCTCTTTGATGAAGCGGGTTATTGAAGGTAAATATCAAAGCCCTGAAGAACTGACGGAGAAGGACGCAGTCCGCTCACTCGAAATACTAAAAAAATTTAAAGATTCGAATGTGTCGATGTGGTTTTATGGAGATGAAACCGAAGATTAGTGGTTTATCTTGTCATAAGACCTTGCTGTATGGCGTATTTACGCAACCAAAGTTGTTGTTCTTTTGTGTTATTCAATTCAGTTATTGCTGTCCTACAAGCAACTTGCGAGCCGATCGAATGAACGTGAATTTGTTGCACAGTAATGAGCTAATTAAATGCTGTTATTGTTGAACCACGATAACCAGTTGTGCACTGTATGTGCTCTTCTCCTAGCCGTGGTTTCATTAATTTCATTTCTGTTGTTTCTGATTATGTGAGCAAGTTGATTTATTTCAGGGATGGTGCCTATGCGAATCATGTCGTGTACAGACTGGTTTAATGTCGGAGAATGCATTATTGAGCGTAACATGAGGAGACGTCGATGCTCCTTAGGAGAATTGGTAAAAGCCACTCCTTCTTCAGTGAGTAAGAATTTACCGTGATCGAGATCCAAGAAGCCTAGATACCGCGCTGCATTCCCATAGTAATCTGATTGCCGAACATCAAAATCATAATAATTAGCGATTTCTAGTTTTGAAGCGTGGCCACTGGCAACTGCAAAAATCGCATCTATTACTCGGCGAATGTCATCAGCTTGTGGGAATGGTACATTCGGTTCGGCAGGTGTTGGTGCGATCTGAAGAAGATGGTCACGAGAATTGTTGGCATGCAATTGTGCTCCTTGCCGATTAGGTTGTCGCTCGTCTAATAAATATGCTCCACTTTTAACTAACTCTATTGAGTTATATTGTGTATGCTCTGAGAATGTGTATTCATATATGTTAAATGTCCCATCGGAATATGAAAGAAATATGGGGACTATTTCTTTGTGTACGCCACGGGCGTCCCACATCCTGTAAGGATAGTAGAGTTGGCGCGTGATGAAGTTGTCGCGTGTACCCATTTTTGCTTCAAGAAGATATATCCGCTCACCTTCATACCCTGCATCAACTTCTACTTGCACACCATCAATGCCTAATTCATGAGCATCGAAGTTGAAGTTGAATGCTCCTGAGCGCAGTCTTCCTCGAATTGTCATTGAGAACGTGTCGTCGCCAAGGAAGTCAGCTAATAGCCCAGAAGCACAGGCTGTATCAATCACTTGCGATTCTGAGGTGCAGATATTTGGCAGTGTTTCAAGGGATGATAGTTGGTCAGACGTGTAACTCTGGACTTCAACTATTTCTTCAGCGTCATAGTAGCCATCACCACTAACCAAGGAGTACGTGCCATTGCTGGTTGCCAGGATGGTGCAGTTATGATCACGCAATATCTTCGGGCGCTGTTCCCGCGTGTCATATTTTGTAATAAGACGGGGCTCTTGTTGACCTACGTTATGTGCGTTGCGGGTGATTTCTTTTATTTGCTCTGCTGTTACAGTAGCTACGTTACCCCTGCCTAATTGTTCACTTATATTGAGAGCATTAAAAATAGCTTCCCATGCCTTGTCTTTCTTGCTCATGTCTCATCCTTTAAATATTGCAATTAACTCATCTGCATTTTTTCTATTACTTGAATTGCAGCTAATATTTCTTCTTACACTAAGCTTGATTAGCTTTGCATCTTCGTAAATTTTACGCGTATATGCGGTGTTATGATTGCTTATTATGACTGGAATCCCTCTTCTTGATGCATGCGAAGCAGCATGTGCAAGTCGTTCCTGGTCTGCTGCGCCAAAGCCTTCAGTAGCGTAATCAGAAAAATATGCGGTATCAGAAGCAGGTGCGTAGGGTGGATCGCAATAAATAACGTGACCTTTTCTTGCCCTGGAGAATGTTTTATTGAAGTCTTCGCAGATAAAGCGTGCTTTTTTAGACTTCTCAGCGAAGTACTCAATGTGTGACTGGGGAAATGTGGGGTTCTTGTGTCGCCCAAAAGGAACATTGAACTCACCTGATTTGTTATACCGGCATAGACCGTTATAACCGAACTTATTCATATATAGAAATATGATGGAGCGTTCATACGTGTCTTTAGAGGTATTAAATTGTGTTCTTAAAGAGTAATACGCCTCTTCAGAGTTGTTTCCTTCGCAGAACAGCTTCCTTGCATCCTCAATAAAGGCGTTCCCATCTTCTTGAATCGCTACATAGAGGTTGATGAGGTCAGGATTTACATCATTCAGAATGTAGCGCTCGTAGTCAGTGTTGAGGAATATGGCTCCAGCACCAACAAATGGCTCTATCAAAACCTTACCAGCAGGTAAGTGTTTTCTGATTTTATCTGCGATCTCGTATTTGCCACCAGCCCATTTTAGAAATGGGCGGTGCTTTTTAACTCTGTGAGAAGGCATCTATGCTAATGCAAGTGTCAACTGAGGAGTGACATCAGATGGCTCATCCTCGGTTTCTATCACGCTACCTACAACTTCTGGGAAATAAGCACCTACTCTATCACTGGCAAGTTTGTGAGCATCAGTGCTGATATCGTTACCAATGAAGAAGCGGCCAGTTTCAAAAGCAGCGACACCAACACTACATGAACCGAAGAATGGGTCTGCAACGATCTCGCCACTATTAGTTGACTGCTCTATCAGCACTTTAGATACATCGACGGGCTTTTCTGTTGGGTAGCCTCTGTGTATGCGAGGACATTCAATGATGTCTGGTATGGAAAGGTTGTTTAGCTTCCGCTTACCCTTTTCAAAGAAAAGGATGTTCTCATAGCGAGCCCGATAGTGGTATCCCATACCGATTTTAACCTTGTCCCAGATGATAGGCTTCCAGAACTTAAAGCCAACCTGTTCCGCAATAGGCTTAGCATGGAACATGGTCTCAGGATCACAAAACAGGTAAAAGTGTGAGTTTTTCTTGAGAACACGATAGATCTCAGTGAACAGTTCTTCAAACCTATTATTCGGAAAGATCCTGAACCACTGATTGCTAGATGACTTACTAAAAGTCAATCGAGTGGTTGTTCCTTTTGAACGATGTTTCTCCAAAGATTCATATGGAGGATCTGTAATTAGCAGATCTATAGACTCGTCACTTAAAGACTTTAACCAATCAACAGCATCTAGCTGTGAAAGAGTATTAATATTTTTCATAAAGCAGACTAACCATGCATACAAAAGCTTTAATAGTGACTTGCTGTGAGTCGCATTAATTTGTACCCACTCGTGCTGTAGATGAAATAATAGAGAACAAATTGAGATCGCGCAAGAATAATGTTCCCTGTATAAAATTTTATACTTATTTCCCCTTCCCCTCTTCCAAAATGCACAATACACGTATTTGCCATGACTATTTACCCAGTAAAGAAGCTTGATCCTCGTAATGAGGATAAATTGTCTCAACTTATTTTGCACTTAACCTTGCACATATATCACATATAACGCTGAGTAAAAATTTTCCGGATACATTATCCACATCATCAACTCAATAAATGTAACAGCATAAACTATGTATTTTTTGCTAAAAAAATATCTAAATTAGATAAAAATAATAAAAAATATTTTTTCTTTAATCAAGAAAACCACGGCCATTCCCAACAACCATAAAACAATAAATATTCAACAAATCAATAAGTTATCTGTTTTATTAGTCGTTTTTTCAACACTGTTCGGAAAAAATCCGTTTTTCTTGGCGGTCTTCAAAACCGTAATAGCATCAAACATGTAAAGATAAAAAGGAGATCATCATGTTTGATACAGAATTACCTAAAAACACCTGCATTATTGAATGGCCTGATAAGATTCGAGCACGAAAAGTGGTTAAAAGATCAAATGCCCGTGTAACTTTTAAATATCCCAGCATTAAGGCACAAAGAGTTGTTGAATGCGAATCCGAGATAGAAAAGGATGCATGCATTCTTCTTGATGTTAATCCCTCAGTACTTACTTATTCCGAGCAACCTGCTCAAATATTTTTCCATTTTGACGGCGAGAACAGAATCCATTATCCGGACCTACTTGTTGAATTTGTTAACGGAAAAACATTTGTTGAAATAAAAGATCATCAAAATGCTGAAGATAATTTCATCAAAGCCAGAACTCAGGTTCTTACTAAACTACTCCCATTACAAGGGTATTCGTATCTACTTCTTACAGATGAAGAAATACGACAAGAACCCAGGTTATCAAATGCAAAGAATCTTCTCAGGTACGGCAGAAAAAGTGTCGATCTAAAACAAACCGAGCAGGTTCGTCGTCATATTAAATTAAAGGGATTTGTTACTTTAGGTGATTTGCAGTCAGCTCTGTTTGGAATTTACACCACTTCAATTGTATATCGATTAATTATCGATGGATTTCTTCATATCGATATCAATGAGAAATGGAATGAATCAACTCAAATTACTATTTCAGATAGTAAGGTATAGCCATGGGAATTGCATACCTACAATCTGGACAAAAAATTATTTTAGATGGTTCTGAATATGTGATGTCACGTCTGATTTCAAATAACGAGTGGCAACTGGAATGTCAAAATTCTGGTCTGTACATCACCTATAAAACATCAGATCTTGAAGATCTGTATATTAAACAACGCCTTATATTTTCTAGAAAAAGAAATAATTTTGGTTATTCAGAAATACAATCTGATAAGAATCAGATCATCTATCTAGACACCTTGTCAGAAGAACTAAGAGATTCTGCTAAAACTAAATTGGCATATGTAAAAGCATATATAAAATCTGGAGAGGTGTACAAAACAAAGAAAACACTTTCTCCCATTATTGCTGATACATGGGGAAAGATTAAAAGTCCTGAAAACGCACCTGATTGGTCAACTGTATGCAGATGGATTAAAAGATATGTTGAGGGTGGAAACGATATCCGTGCATTAGTAAGTAAGACAAATCTAAAAGGAAACCGTACTAAATAAAAGTTCCGAAATAGTATCCAGTTAATTGAACTTAAGCA